>Ga0187771_10002923_pt1 | contig 11873 bp, 12 predicted proteins | sample 0116_SJ02_MP15_1_FD_133139 | JGI IMG/M metagenome (GOLD analysis project Ga0187771, IMG submission 133139) | Tropical peat soil microbial communities from peatlands in Department of Meta, Colombia - 0116_SJ02_MP15_10_MG | ecosystem: Environmental > Terrestrial > Soil > Wetlands > Peat | place... | reverse complement strand
GTGTAATTCAGCTTGGCGACGAATTCACTGCGCGCAATATCCCCGCCACCCAATCCCGCCGATTTTACGTCCAAAGCCTGATCCATTATTGTCACTGCCCCATCGAACAACTCCTGCGCCGCGAGTGCAGGCGCCTGCTGTCCGCTTTTATGGAATAACGGCGCATTTTAGAACTGCGCCGCGTTCAAGAATCGAAAAGATCTCCTCCAGATCGGCGAGCGGGCGGCGATGAGTGATGACCGCGCCTGCTCCGAAGGCGCGACTCGCCAGCATCTCGTAAGCACGTCTCACGTCGCGCGGGCGGAAGTGGAACGGAGACATCAGCGACAGGTTGTCATAGTGCATCCTGCGCGTATCGAGTTCCAGCTTCGTGCCGGGCGCACATCCGCCGAACAACACAACCCGTCCACCACGTCGGGCGCGCTTCAGCGCGTCGTTCCATCCGTCAACCTGACCGGTGCATTCGATTACGAGATCGGGGCCAAAGCCGCCGTTGAGCTTCGCAATCTGCCCTTCGGCGTCCGCGCCACGAGTATCGATAACCACGTCGGCGCCGATTTCAGCCGCCCACCTGAGACGCTCCTGGCCGCGGCCCGCGACAGCGATCTCGCGTACGCCCGAGGCGCGCAGTGCAAGCATATGCAGAAGTCCAAAGGGACCTGCGCCGACGATCAGCGCCGTTTCGTGTTTTTCCGGACGCGCTTGCGATTGAGCATGAACCACGCAAGCGAGGGGCTCCAGAAGCGCGGCTTCCTCGAACGGCAGCTCGGGTGGTTTGTGGAAAGCATTGCATCCGAGAACGTGCGCAGGGATAAGCAGATAGTCCGCGTAAGCGCCATGGATCATTCTCTCCATCACGGTCGCGCACAGATTCTCCTGGCCACGATGGCAGTAAAAGCAGATGCCGCACGGCGCGGTCGGCGCAGCCATCAGGGCGTCGCCCGGCTTGAAGGCGGTGACGCGATCGCCGCATTCGACGACAACGCCGGAAAACTCGTGTCCGAACGGGGACGGGAGTTTCCACATCGGATGGCCGCGGCGAAAGGTCTTAAGGTCCGTGCCGCAGGTGAGTGCGCATTTGACGCGGATCAGGACCTCGTCGGGGCCGGGACGCGGCGGCGCGACTTCGCGGAGCTCCAGATGGCCCGGTTCGACGAGCACCGCCTGACGGGCGGGGAAACGATCCGGTGCAGATGCGAACGACGCTTCGAAGGCGAGATGTTGGTTCACAGCTTCCGCTCCACCACGAAGGTTGCGATCGCGCGCAGCGGCGTGGCCCCGGCGCCGAAACCCGCCAACGCAGCTATTGCGCGGTTCTTGAGATCGATCGCCAGGGCGCGCGACCGCTCAACCCCGAGCAGTCCTGGATAGGTGTTCTTGCCTGCCTGGAGATCCTTTTGCGTTCGCTTGCCCATCTGCTCCGCGGTCCCCTCGACGTCGAGAAGATCATCGACGACCTGAAAGCAGAGCCCTACCGAACGAGCATACGCGCTCAGATGTTCGAGCTGCTCGGGCGACGCGCCGCCAAGCCGTCCCCCGCCGCGCACGGAGATATGAAAGAGCGCGCCGGTTTTAAGCGCGTGAAGATACTCGAGCTGTTCGATATTGAGCCGCAGGCCTTCGTTGGCGAGATCGATCACTTGCCCGGCGACCATCCCGCCCGAGCCGGCGGCGTGCGATAGTTCCGCGATCGTTTCGATGACAATCGCGGGATTGCGATGCGCCACGGGCGATTTGGCGACGACGCCGAACGCGTCGGTGAGCAGGGCGTCGCCCGCCAGCGTCGCCATCGCTTCGCCGTAGACCTTGTGATTGGTCGGGCGTCCGCGGCGCAGGTCGTCATCGTCCATGCAGGGCAGGTCGTCATGGACGAGCGAGTAGGTATGAATCATCTCCAGCGCGCAGGCGAATCCGAGCGCGTCCTCGATACGACCGCCGACTGCCTCGCAGGCTCCGAGCGCGAGAATCGGACGCAGGCGCTTGCCGCCGTCGAGCAGGCTGTAGCGCATCGCCTCGAACAGCTTCGACGCGGGACCGGATGAGGAAACAACTATCGCAGACAGTTCGCGCTCGACGAGTTGACTACGCTCCTTAAGATAATGATTGAGGCTGAACGTCATTGGTCTATTCGGTATAGTCCCAAAGAACCGCGACCGGGCGTGGTTGCGCGGCTCGTCTCAAAAGTCAGGAAACGTAGTAGCGGACCATCCGCAACGAATCCTTCAGGTTCTTGCCAAAATCCAGCGCGACCGTCCCTTCGAATCCCGAATGCAGCTTGCAGTCGCGGCATCGGAAATCCTGTTTGGTCCGGTAATATTCCCAGTCAGTCGCTCCGTGCAATTCTTTGAACGTTTTGTAATGTCCGTTGGTGATCAAATAGCAGGGGCCTTTCCATCCCTGCGGATTTCGTGTGACGGTTGTCCACGGGCTGCACGTGAGATCGCGGTCGCCGGTCAGGAAGTCGAGATAAATGGGCGTGTTGATGATCTTGTACTGATCCGCCATCTCGCGCACGCGCTTGAACTTGTACGGCATCTCCTCTTTCTTGAGGTAGATCTCGTCGTTTTCCAGCACCTGGTAGTGATAACCAGGTGTGAGCAGCATCCCGTCGACGCTGAGCGATCCGAGGAATTTGATCAGCTCCTCGATCTCCTGCGCCGAGGTCTCGCGATAAATCGTGCTGTTGGTCTGAACGCGGTAACCTCGCTCCTTGAGCATCTTGACCATCTTTACGCAGGTATCGAAAACGCCCGTCTTGTCGACCACCCGATCGTGCGTCTCGCGCATCCCGTCGATGTGCACGTTGAAGCTTAGATACGGGCTGGGGCCGACCTGCTTGACGAAACGCTCGAGCAGAATCGCATTCGTGCAGATCATCACGTGGCGTTTCTGCTCTTCGATGAGGCGCGTGGTCAGCGGAGCGATATGTTTGTACATCAGCGGCTCGCCGCCGCAGATCGAAACGATGGGCGCGCCGCACTCCTGGGCCGATTGCAGCGCCTCTTCCAGCGGCATCATGTCGCGGATCGTGTCTTTATACTCGACGATCCGGCCGCAGCCGATACAAGCGAGATTGCAGGCATGGAGCGGCTCGAGCATCAGGACGAGAGGAAAATACTTCTCGCCGGAGCGCTTCTTTCGACTCATGTAGCGCCCGAGGTCGAGCATCTGCTTTAGCGGCATCCGCATTGTTGGCCGTTCTCCTCCGTTTCAGCGCTGATTCAGACAACGGATCGATGGACCGGCTTGTTTTTCTGAAACAGCCATTCATCGATCATCGCGATCGCCGCCGATGAATCGATCGCTCCCCCACCCGCAAAAAGCAGCTCTATGAGCAGGCCGTTGAGAGCGGACAGGATGAACCCTGCCGCGCTTTCGGCCGAAAATCCGGTCGAGCAGATCCCTTTCTTCTGACCGGCCGAGATCAAATCGACGAGCATGCCCCGATAGCCGCTGTAAAGTTGCATCACCTGGGTCGAGAGAGCCTCGGGCAGATGCTGGTCGCGCAGGATCTGCGACAGGAAAAATCGCACTGAGCCGGCGTTCTCGCGGACGAATAGCAGGTAAAGCTCGCAGAGCTTCAGGACCTGCTCGCGTTCGTTCAGCGATGCCGCTTCCTCACCGAAATCGATCACGTAGGGCTCAAGCAGTCGATTCAGGACGGCAAGAAACAACTCTTCCTTGGTCTTGAAATGCCAGAAGATGAGAGCCTTGCTGACGCGAGCCTCGCGCGCGACCTCGGACATCGAGGTTTCGTGAAAACCGCGATTCGCGAACAGACGCATCCCGGCCCTCAGGATTTCATCCCGCGAATCCTGTGATTGAAGATGCGAAGGTGGTTCTTTGGTCTGAGTAGCTGACATTTTTCGTCTGACCGAACGGTAAGTTGACGATTCCAACCGCGACTTCACCCCTTGTGTCTCGAGATAAGACGCTCGATCCCAACGTCGGAGTGCTCGCTTCGCAAGCGGCCTAACCTGTCGGTCAATGGTGAGTTTATACTGACGCTATACGAAGTCAATAGTGGCGTAACACAGTCGGGAACTGATTGAGCGGTCAGCGGTCGATAGCGACAGAAATCCCGTCAGAATCTGACGATTTCCGCGCTGCGTCGATAATCGCCAGCGCGTAGGATGCCTCCGCCAGATTTCGCACTGGTGCATCGGAGCAACATCCTGCGGCGAGTGCAGACTCGAATTGTTCGGCCATCCCGGCGAACCACGTCGGATGGTATGAATCGTCGGGAGCGTCCTCGACCGGCAACTCCTCCCGCTCACCTGAGCGCGCGGTCAGCACGACTCGATTCTCATTGATCTCGATGACACCGCCGTCTCCGTAAATCGTCGTGACGGTTCGTCTGACGGGCGCGCGCCAGGTCAGATAAGACCTGAGAACGCCGCCGCTGGAAAAGACGACTCGCAGGTCCGCGATTTCGTCGATTCCCGTCGGAGCCTCCAAGTTGGCCGATACCCGCGCTGGCGCATCGCCGCCGAGTGTCCACTGCGCGAGATAGAAAATATGCCATCCGTGATCGACGAGGATTCCACCGCCGTTCTCGCGGCGCGATCGCCACTGCCCCGGACCGCCGGCAGGCTGGGTTCGGATACGATCGGCGTTGATCATCCGAACCGCCCCGATTCGTCCCAAGTCGATCGCTCGTTTCGCCGCGGCGAACGCCGGGGCGAATTTCCAATTGTGCACGCACATCACGACGCGCGACTTATCGGCAGCCAGTCGCTTCACCGATTCAAGATCGCCGCGCTGAAGGCACATCGGCTTTTCACACAGCACGTGCGCTCCGGCTTCGAGCGCGGATCGGATCGCCTGAGGATGAAACAGGGGAGGGCTGGCGATATCCACGAAATCCGGCGACTCGCCTTGAAGCATCAGATCGAGATCGTGATATACGCGCGCGTTCTTGAGCATTCGCATCGCAAGCTCGCGACGCTCGTGTACGGGATCGTGCACGGCGACGATCGAGACGTCGGGTCGCGCCAGCCATCCTGCAAGATGGCCCCGCGAGGCGACTTCACCGAACCCGGAAATTACTCCCCGCAGCTTCACATCCAGGCGCGCGCGATCTCTTCGAGTTCGGCTTCGTAGGTTGCGGGCGCGAGCGTTGGTGGGAACAGCACCAAACGATGGCACCCCGCGCGCTCATAAGCGCGCACGGCCTCGTGCGAATTCTTCCCCGCTCGCGGAGAGAACATGGTGATATCGATCTTGCTGAAATCGCGGCCTGCTTCGCGGCACATCGCGCGAAGCTTTTCGAGCTCAGCGGCGAGCGCTTCGGGCGATAGTCCGAGCGGCGCCCATCCATCGCCGATCGCGACCGTATCTTTCAGCGCGCGATCGATATTGGGGCCGACGCCTCCTGCGCCAACCAGAATCGGCGGCCACGGACGCTGTACCGGCTTCGGATAGCTTTTGACAGCCGGGAACTTGACGAACTTGCCTTCGTAGGAGGCTTCAGACTTGCTCCACAGTTCCTTCATCGCGCGGATATAGTCGCGCGTGATCGGCCATCGGCGCTTGAAATCCACGCCCATAATTTCGCTTTCGTCGGCGAGCCATCCCGCGCCGATTCCGAACAGAAAACGCCCGCCGGAATAGAGATCGAGGGTCGCGACTTCTTTCGCGGTAACGATCGGATGGCGTTCGGGAACGAGGCACACCCCTGTGCCGAGTTTTATCCTGCTGGTCGACCCGGCGGCGGCCATCAGGGCGATGAAAGGATCGGGCATCTCGTAGTAGCTCGGCGGTATCTTTCCGTCGCCGAGCGGATAGGGCGTTTTGTGCTGAACGGGGATAATCGGATGCTCGGGGATGAAGATGGACTCGAAGCCGAGCGCTTCGCAATTGCGGGCGACGCGGGCTGGATCAGCAGTATGGTCGGCAACGAACGCCAATACTCCGATTTTCATACGATTTTATCCCTCGCCTTTCCTACGTGCGCCCGGAAACCCGTTGTCGCTCTTGGTACTGACCAGTCAGTGTTGGAGCAACGTGGGCTCACGCAACAGGGATACATCACCCGGTCCGAGCTGTCATCTTGGTAATGCTCGGAAAGCTGCTCTCGCATAAGCCGTGATCAGCGTAATGCCTTCCTTCGCGGTATTCAGCGCCTTCTTCCACGCCAATCCGCAGCGGCGCACGCGAAGACCGCGAAAGTGAAAATCTCAGGGCTTGGTCGCCCTGATATACAGAAATGTTGGCGCGGTGTCGCGCCAATTCCGGAGGCTCGAATGTTTCACGCAGGCTTCCTCGCTAGGGCGTGGCTCAGCGATCCCGTTTAGAACCAATCCAGCCTCGATGACCCCATTAACGTAGTCGGACAACATCCGATCGAACCTCGGGATCGCGAACGGCGCGGCCTGAAGCTGGCGCGCGGCGCTGCTGAAGCGCCATCGTTCCACCCATGAGCCGGCATTGAAATAGCCGCCGATGGTCAGCCGCAGACCGCCCTCATTATCAGTAATCCAACTGAATCCCCTGGTGAGGAAGCATGGATGCAAAATGCTGAATGCCGGTCGGCCGCCGCGCCGCAGCACGCGATACAGCTCGCGCAACGCAGCCGGAAAATCAGGACCGTCCATCAGCGCCATCGTGGATATGACTGCATCGAAGGACTCGTCAGCGAAGACCGGGAGGTCCGTGAAAGATGCGATCTCGTATCGGATCCCAAGCGGTGCGCGGTGCTCTTCTTCGCGCGCCAATTCGATCATACGCGCCGACAGATCGATCCCGGTCATGTGCGCACCGCGGCTGGCGAACAAACGCGTGTTGTAGCCTTCACCGCATCCCGCATCGAGCACGTCACGACCGCTCAGATCGCCGACAAACTCGAAAAACGCGGGATTGTTGTAATACTCGCGATACGCATCCCAGCCCGCGCGAACGTCCGCCGCCCATCGTTCTGCGTTCTCATCCCAGTAGCGCGCAACCTCGCTCGCAGGCATCTCTTCGAGCTTCATCCGTACACGATAGCATCGGGCGGTCATCCGCGCGCGATCGTTTTGATCGAAGGGAACCGGGTCTTTATTACAACCTGCTTCACTCTGGTGGGAGCACAAACGGCCATGAAGGTGCTGTCAAGGTCGAGAAGTCAAACCCCGAGTTATCTGTGCTCCCGTCGATCACTTCCAGCCGAAGAAATCTTTCGCGTAAATGAAATTTCCGACGCCCGCCGCGCGCGACGCCTGCCGGTCGATTTCCTGATCGCCCACCACCGTAGACGCTTTCAGATCTACTCCGTACTGCTCTGCCAAATCGGTGATCATCCCAGCCTTCGGTTTGCGGCATCCGCATTCGTCGCCGTCATCATGCGGACACACCTGCCACGCTGAAAGGATTCCGCCGAGCTTCGCGTCGAGTTCCGCCAGTGCGTTTTCGACCTTTTCCGACTTCAGGCGCCCGCGCTTGATTCCCGCCTGATTCGTTATGACGAAAATCAGATGGTCGCGAATCGGCGCAAGCTTTTCGCGAACTCCTGGCAGAACCTCGATTACGATGTCGCCGTTGCGGTCGAGCGGAAGCTGGCGCGTATCGTCCATCGCGACGAGCGTGCCCACGAGATCGAAAAACAGAGCAGCATTGCCATTGGAACCGGTCATCAATATCTCCTGAGAAATTCTGCGTCACCTAAGGAACCTCTGCGCAAGTAGGGAGCGCTTCGCGGACAAAGAACCGGTACCGGCTTCGCTTGCGCGAAGCTGTCCGAGATCCCTCGACTTCGTTCGCGTTGCTCACTTCGCTCGGGATGACAAGCAGGGGCATCGATATAGTTCGTTCACTTTTTCAGGGTTTCCTAATGCGGACGATTCGCGCGGCAAAAAAGCCGTCGAGCCCGCCACGATCGGGTCGCGTTGCGAACGTCCCGCCCTCGCGAACTACGCCCGCGGGAAAATCACAGACGGGAGGATTCGCATCGATAGCGAAATCCGCATGTGTCGCAACAAACTCGCGGACGACCTCGATCCCTTCTTCGGGCGCGAGACTGCATACTGAATAGACGATTGCGCCACCCGATCGGACAACCTGCGCTGCCTTGGCAAGCATTGCGGATTGAATTCGAGCCATACGCGGGAAATCGTCGGGCTTGAGTCGCCATCGAATCTCGGGATGCTCGCGCATAGTGCCCGTCCCTGTGCATGGCGCGTCGAGTAAAATGAAATCGAAGCTCGCAGGGCGCAGCGGAATTTCCTTCGTGATATCGGCGCGCGCGAAACGAATATTGTCGTGGCCCAGTCTCTTTGCGATTGCTCGGGCGTTGCGAAGTCCGGCGAGATTCGCGTCAAGCGCGATAACGCGACCTCGCGGTCCGACCAGTTCTGCAAGGTGCGTCGCTTTGCCCCCGGGTGCGGCCGCCACGTCTGCCACCTCCGCGCCCGCCGACGGCGCGAGCAGCCGGGACACCATCTGCGAGGCTTCGGACTGGGGATGCCACAGGCCGGCGCGAAACGATTCGGAATCGAATCGAAGCGCGCCGGTCACGACCGCGGTTTCCGCCATCGCGCCGAGCGCAATATCCATTCCTTCATTTCGTATGCGCGCGGCGATTTCGTCGCGTGCGCCACGAGCCAGGTTGAGCCGTATCGCGGTGGGCGCCGCTTCGTTGTTGGCCGCCATGATCGATTCGGCATCGACCACGCCGAATCTGTTCACGAACTTCTCGACGAGCCACGCTGGATGAGACCATCGAATCGCGAGCCATCGGATTTCGTTCGCCGATCGATCCGGAAGCTCGACTGCGCCACGCGTGGCCTTTCGCAGGATCGCATTCACGAATCCCGAGGCGTTGCGCGCAGCTTTCGTTTCGCGTGCAAGCCCGACGGACGTGTCGACGGCCGCGTACGCTGGAACGCGATCGAGAAACCTGAGCTGAAACAGGCCCAGCCGGAGGATTTCGAGAACCGCCGGATCGATCTCGTCGATCGCGCGTGACGCGAGCCGTTCGATTTCATAATCGAGGCGTCCGCGCCATGCGATCGCTCCCAAAACGAGGCGAGTTACAAGCGCGCGATCCGCGCCGTCGAGGTCCGGCAGTCTCGCGCCGAGGAGAACGTCGGCGAATGCCGAATGTTGATTGACGCGGGTCAGAATGCCGAGCGCTGTACGCCGTGACTCGATTCCGGCGTCTGTTTTATCATTCGAGAGGGGATGCTTCTCAGTTGTAGCGGCGGCGGGCTTGGCAGGTCTGCGGCGGATGATGCTGCCGGGGCCGCGCGATTGCGTTGAATCGGTCACGGACCTTCAGGTTCCCAGCTTGTCGCCGATCGCGAGGCGTCTTCCACGCGCGAAATCGCCGGCAGACATACGCTTGCGTCCGGCAGCCTGGACTTCCAGCAACTCAAGAATTCCATTGCCGCAGCGCACCGCAGGATTCGGCTTCAGACTCACGATGCATCCGGGCTCTGCCGTTGCAGCCGCAAGCTCCGAAAGGCGGGCGCGCCATACCATCAAATCCTCGCCGTTGATCGTCGTCCGAGCGACCGGCCACGGATCGTAAGCGCGCGTCATCCGCTCGATTGTTGCCGCATCGGCGCGCCAATCGATAATCGCATCGCTTTTCTCGATTGGCTTGCAATACGTAACGCGGCTCTCATCCTGGGTCGTTTCGCGAATCGCTCCGGCCGCGATCATGGCAATCGCCTCGATCAACGCCGTAGCGCCAAGCTCCGCGAGCTTCGTCTTGAGCGTTCCCTGTGTATCCGTCGGATCAATCGGAATCGCGCGCTGAAGGAGGATCGGCCCAGCGTCCATCTGCTCCGTGACTCTCATGATGGTTATGCCGGTCTCCGCATCACCGGCCACAATCGCGGACTCGATTGGCGAAGCTCCCCGATGGCGCGGCAAGAGCGACGTATGCACGTTGATCGGCATTATTTTGGGCAACTCGAGGATGGCGGCCGGAAGGATTCGGCCGTAGGCGGCGATCACAAGCAGGTCGGGCTCGTACAATTTCACCTCGGCCTTGAATTCCGGCGTCCGAATCTTCGCCGGCTTGAGCAGAGGAATCGAAAATCGATTCGCGACCTGCGCGACCTCCGACGGATAAAGGCTGAGGCCGCGTCCACGCGGCTGGTCGGGTCGCGTCACGACCGCAACTACTCGGAATACGGCGTCGGACTGCGTCGCCAGGCGCTCGAGAATATGGGCCGCCAGCTCGGGCGTGCCCATGAACACGATTTTAAGCGAGGAATCGATGATTCAAATCAGGACCGCGGGGCTGTGCGCCTTGTCGAGCGTGCCCTCTTTAATCATTTTCTTGACTTTGCGTTTGTAGAGTTCTCGTTTGATGCGGCTCAGATGGTCGATAAAGAGCGTGCCGTTGAGATGGTCGATCTCGTGCTGGAGCGCGACGGCGAGCAAATCATCAGCCTCGATGTCGACTTGCTTCTGATCGAGCGTCCAAGCACGCACCAGAACCTGCGCAGCGCGTTTCACGTCGGCGGTGAAATCGACGACCGAGAGGCATCCTTCTTCCCAGATAACCTCACCGTGAGTTTCGATGATTTCCGGATTGATGAGCTTAAGCAGATGCTTGCCCGGTTCCTCGTGATCGGTGTCGAGCACGATAATCCGGCGCGAATCTCCGACCTGCGGCGCGGCAAGCCCGACACCGGGAGCCGCGTACATCGTCTGGATCATGCTGTCGAGGAATGCTGCGAGCTCGCCGTTGATATTTTCGACGGGAGCGGCGGTTTCCTTCAAAATAGGGTCGGGGAACTTACGGATTTTGAGCAAGGCCATGTGCGACAAACCAGTCTATCAAACGGGCGCGTGCCCAAGAAGTACGCCGCTCAGCGAGCCTCTCTTATGCCGTAGCCTTCGAGGAACGTTTCGACCGCGCGGATGCATTCCTCGGGGCGTTCGAGCTGGAGGAAATGCGATGTGTTCTTGATGGCCTCGTAAGCGATTGTAACTTCGGCCGCGACGCCGCGCGCAATCAGCGCCGTAGGGGCTGCGCCTTCCATGTCGGGATCCGCGCCGACCAGCTTCGCGGGAATTTTGAGGTCACGAAGGCGCGCCCACAGCGTGGGATCTTTATTCTCTTCGAACACGCGCGCCTCGAGATCGCGCGGACAGGCGAGGATCCAATCGTTGCTCTCCTCGTCGTGGCGAAGGGTCGCCGTCGCCATCAATTCGTATGCTTCCGGACGCCATCGCTTGAACAGCGGATGGGCTTTGAGTTGCTCCGCAAAATCGTGGGGACTCTTATAGCGCTCGGTCCGCCGGCGCGCCCGCGACGCGAGAGAATCCTTGTCGCTGAACTGGCGACTGGCCAGTGGATGGCCCGGGCGCGGATACATAGGCGGATCGAAGCCGACCATCGCGAACCATTTTCGCGGATGCTGCAATGCGTGATTAAAGCCGACCAGCGCCGACAACGAATGAAACACTCCGGCGGTTGGCTTGGCGCCGAAGTGATCCGTCGTTTCGTGCAGGATGCGATCAAGATCCGCCACGAAATGCGGCATGTCGTGGCCCTGTCCGCCATGCGTCGGATTGTGGCCGTGATTGCGGACATCGAACAGGACGAGGTCCCATCGCTCGCGCATCGGCGCCCAGAACGGGACGTAGGCGTCGATCGCCAGTCCATTGCCGTGGCTCAGGATAAGGCGCGGAGCGTCGGGATTCCCGTGGCGACGGACGCGAATCATCGCGCCGTCGGACATTGTGATATCGAAGCTTTCGCGCGGCGGCGGGGCCGTCTTCAGATGATGTTCTCTCATCGTCGGTGTCGAATCGCTAAAGAATCACGGAAGGCGGATTTCGGCGCAAGCGTTCACAGCATCGAGACCGGATCGATATCAATAATAAGGTAAACGCTTTCCAGCTTGGCATGGTCTGCGACTTTTGCACGCATCGCC
>Ga0187771_10002922_pt1 | contig 11875 bp, 10 predicted proteins | sample 0116_SJ02_MP15_1_FD_133139 | JGI IMG/M metagenome (GOLD analysis project Ga0187771, IMG submission 133139) | Tropical peat soil microbial communities from peatlands in Department of Meta, Colombia - 0116_SJ02_MP15_10_MG | ecosystem: Environmental > Terrestrial > Soil > Wetlands > Peat | place... | reverse complement strand
GGGAGGCCAGGCCTGAGACTCTCCGTCCGAGCGCTGGTTGATACCAGCCAAGAGTTTCATTTTGGATTTTTGAAAGGAGGAATCTTCTTCGGCTGGCCGTCTTCTCATACGACCGTGGCATTTGCAATGGCAGCGGCTATTTGGGCCCTATATTCTGACAGCAAAGCGGTACGATGTATTGCTCTGCTCTATGCTATATACATAGGCGTCGGCGTTTCCATGACAATCCATAGGTTTTCGGATTTTGTTGCCGGAGCAATTATTGGGACCGTAATCGGGATAACGGTGGGAAATGTCTTCAAAGAGCGTTTGCTCAGTATCGCAAGGTGACCCTCCAGTTGTCGTCAAATATTGACATCTGAATTTCGCGCAGCTTGACACTTCCTTCGGTTAAAGTTACTTATTGAATTTCACGGTACAAACAATGGGTGCTAAAGTTCCCTCAATGTGAGTCTTTGTATCCAGAACGTCAGTGTTGATTGAAGCGGTGTCTCAAGCAGTACAGCTTACAGCTAATGGATGATGATTGAATACAATTGATAAGATGATACAATATTCTCAGGAGAAAAAGTATATTTTTCATTACATCTCAGACGATATTGATTAGATTACGGATGAGAGTCAGGACTTTAGAAATTGATGCCGCCAGTTGAGTTGAAGAACCTTGTATTTGAAACAGAGGGCAAGAAAATCCTTAATGATTTTTCCATGACTATTGAGTCATCCGAAGTCCACGCCCTTCTCGGCACAAACGGAACTGGCAAAAGTACGCTTGCCTATCTTGTTATGGGTTGTGAAGGATACAAACCGACGTCGGGGGAAATAGTATTTGATGGTAAGGTTATCAACGACCTCAGGATACATGAAAGAGCGCAACTTGGCATAACCATGGCGTGGCAGGAACCTGTGAGGTTCGAGGGGATAACTGTGAAGGATTATCTTACGATGAAACGCAAAAATGAAGATCCATCGCAGTATTTGGAGATAGTCGGTTTATCTCCAGAGCTGTATGTCAGCAGGATAGTCGACAAACGCCTGAGTGGTGGGGAACGGAAGCGAATAGAGCTTGCCTCCATCGTTGCCATGAAGCCCAGGTTTGCAATCCTCGATGAGCCTGATACAGGGATAGACATGCTATCCACTCAGGACATCATTAATGTCATCAAGATCTTTAAGAAGAATGGCTCATCGGTACTCCTGATTACCCACCGCGAAGAGATAGCCTTGATTGCTGACAAAGCATCCCAGATTTGCCAGGGCAAGGTTATATTTTCCGGAAGCCCCCATGAAGTGACTGAATATTATAAGGCAAAAAAATGCCTGATCTGCAAGGAAGAGGTATGCGCTTATGTCTGATCTTGACGCGCTGATGGAGGCATTCGGAACCTCCGGAGGGGACAGGGCTATTCTTCAAAACAGCGAGATAGCGCACCTTGTAGCAAGTGGCCATAAACTATTAAGCATGAACAAGGTTGAAGGGCTTGTTGTTGTCGCGAAAGAGACAATGTCCGGAATCAGCGCCAAAGTTACGGTTAAGGAAGGAATAATAATAAGGAATCCGGTGCATCTCTGCTTCGGTGTTCTTCATAAAAAAGGCACCCAAAAGATCAGAATGGAAGTTACCCTCGAAAAGAACTCATCAGCCCATTTCAAAGCACACTGCATATTTCCTAAGGCAGAGAATGTGAGACACATCATGGACGCAGTCATTGAGATTGGAGAAGGCGCAGAGATGACATATTCCGAGACTCACTATCACGGTATCCACGGAGGCATACAGGTCGTTCCTAAATCATCAGTGAAAGTAGGTAGAAATGGAAAGTTCTGCACTGATTTCACGTTGACCACGGGCAGGGTCGGCACACTTGATATCGACTACTCTGTTGAGATAGGAGAAAATGCTGTGGCGGAGCTGACCGCACGAATCTTTGGCCATGCCCATGACGATATCAGGATCAAGGAGAAGGCTATTCTTGTGGGTAACAACTCAAGGAGCATTATAAAGGCAAGAGTCGCTATTGAGGATGAGGCAAAGGCCGAGGTGATCGGCATCACGGACGGTAATGCCGCTGGCGCACGCGGGCATGTGGACTGTATGGAGATTGTAAAAGATAAGGCAACGGCAAAGGCGGTCCCGATAGTGAATGTTACTCATCCGCTTGCCAAGGTGACCCACGAGGCCGCCATAGGCAGTGTCGACAAGCGTCAGATGGAGACACTAATGGCCCACGGGCTGACTCCTGAGGAAGCGGTGGATATTATTGTGAAAGGTATACTGAAGTGATTCTGTGGTCAAAAATTGTGTTCCTGAGTTGCAGTTTGTCTTAACGATGATAGACCTCAAGAAGTAGTGCTTTAGATTTTTATAGTCGTTTCGGATTCGTTTCGGAATGAGTGAAACACCCTTTAAGATCACTGGACCTCGCACGTTCGAATCTCACCGACTCCGATCTTTTTCCTATTGATTTAATTCGTTAGTACCCTCTGAAGTGTCGTGCTGTCGTCGTGCTGCAATTGCCGCTCGTTCCGAAACATGGTGAAGTCTACGTGCAGTGCATTTTCTGGACTCGGCACTGAACACTCTAAGAATATGTACACTTCTTATAGAAATCCATATGGGTGTATCGGAGGTCCAATATGCCGGAATACGAATACGTGTGAAGCAAGTGCGGCAAGAAATTTGATATATTTGTCATTCGAGGAGCTAGAAACGAGGCCCACTGTCAAATGCCATCATTGTCAGGGCGATCAGATCAAAAAACAAATTACTGGTTTCTTGCAGAGACAAGCAAGAAATCATAGCTAACATATCCTTCCTCCCACTGAACACCGCACGGATGAGGTCTGATATAACAGTGTTGATTAGTACCAGAATTATTGAGGCGAGGTGGTAACCCGCATGCTTTAACTACTTCGGGGAGCGTTTAGAGCCTTCTACACCGTGGGTAGTGACGGTAGAATCCGTCGCCAATTGCTTAAAATCCGCATCCATCTCCATACATGCAGGCAGTTGCATAAGGCTTCAAAATGCTTTAAGTTTTATTTATGAGGTAAGAACAACCTCAAACCTGGAGGCATATTATTAATGAATGAAAATGAATTGAAAGACATGATAGCCCACTGGGCAGGGCATGACAAAGTGCCGAAAAAACTTAAGGTTGTCAACGACACGTCGGATTTTTTTGGGATCGATTATGATGACGTGCTTATGCTTGACAATCATCCATACTTCATTCGAAATTACGAGCGCGAAGGGCGGTTCAGTATAGATGAGCAACCGAAGTTTTGGGTGAGAAGGGCGTTGGACTTATCAGACGGAGACTTAAAGATCATAAAAATGGTCTTTCATGAAAGGTTCAATGCACGGGTGGGCGATTTAACATTTGAATGCTTTCGCAGCCCCCAAAAGGAGGCTGTCATTCTTGATATAGTTAGGGGTCATCCGAATTTTATGCAAGGTTTTTGTGTGAATGATGCGTCGGGCAACATTGTCAGGGTTATTGACTACATCAGAGGGAAAACACTGGCGGATTATATACTGGAGCTTGGTAAGGATCACGAAGACTATTTCTATAACCATTTCCCATCGGTGCTAGATAATTATGTTGACTTGGTGAATGCTATTAGGTTTCTACACGAACGCGATCAGAAACATGGAGACATCAGACGTGACCATATCATTAAACAAAAAGAAACCGGTCTTTATCGCTGGATAGATTTTGATTTTAATTATCTGCACAAAGAGAACATGTTTGGATATGACCTGTTCGGGCTGGGAAATATTCTGGCTTATCTCACAGGTCGTGGTGATGTGACAGTCGAACAGCTAAAAGAGAGCGCTTTATCGGTCTTTCATCAATTAAATACAGATGACCTGAACATTATTTTCAATAATCGTGTTGTAAACCTGAGGAAAATCTATCCTTACATACCGGAGGCTCTGAACTTCGTTCTGCTGCACTTCTCCGTGGGGGCGAATATCTTTTATGATACTACTCATGAACTGCTGGCTGATATAGAAGAGGTCAGAGATAAACTCCGAAGATCGTAATTTGGGCAAGGAGAAAATATAATGAGAACGAAAAGTATGAATTCTCTCAACAAAGACCGACACCTCCTTATCGCCGTGGATAATTCTGAGAATGCAGAGCGCGCAGTTTCTTATGTTGCGGATTTTTTAGGCGGAGTTTCGGGGTTTCGCGTGACCATACTCAATGTCATTCCTGAACCTCCACCAGACTACTTCCAATCTGATAAGGACCGCACCGCTTGGATTGAGGAACATAAGTCTGAGGCGACTCGTATGCTTGACAGATTCCGCCAGATATTTATCCAGTCCGGCTTCGTAAAAGATAAGGTGAAAACTATTCTGGATATAAGACATTGTCCATCGGTCGCTGACTCCATCTTAGAAATCCAACAAAGGCTCGAATGCTGTACTATTGTCATAGGAAGGCGGGGAATATCTAAGAAAGAGGAGTTTCTTTTTGGTAGCACATCGAGCAAGATAATGCGATTGGGCAGAAACTGCGCTATCTGGGTCATCGAATAAGAAATCACGACCCATTATGTCAACTTTTTTCAATTTCATGCTTCTTCCATATAATAATTTCCGTGAGGCTGATGCTGATGCGACTGCTTCTTTTTCTTTTAGCGTTGTCGCTTATCCTGCAAAATGCCTGTCCGTATGGATTTTCAGTAAAAACAGCTTTTGCCAGTCCGCCTTTACACATGTATTGCTTGCATCATCTGGTACCACCGGTCAAGGATGAACCCGTCCACCGACGAAAACCGGATGCATTTATCTGAGTTTGAGCTATTGAAGAATAGCCGGAATTTGTACCCACCGCTCATGGAAAAGTTGACACGACCAGACTTATTCTCAACTAGCGGTTGCTGAGAACTGTGCATCTGTCCTCACAGAACACTGTGGATATGGAGCTTTTAGGTACGATATAAGCGGGACCGCGGACCCGGATTGGATGGTCTGCGCGGGCGAGGGGGTAGCAGAGGTTGTATCGACACTGACATAGCAGTTGCGACAGATACTGCTCGTACTATGGAAATAATCCGTGGCACAAGCGACTGCAAAGTATATGTCAACGGTTCTTTGGTAGATACGCGCACGACGAACCTGCTGGGGGCATGTCATCCGCACTGGAGCGCAACAATCTTTCCAGTGTTTAATCTCATAATGTCAAAACACGACGACTTGTAGTAGTAATCATTTCCTCAGACAAGGCACTTGATCTTTATCATCACGTCCCAGCAGTCACAGGGAGGTCAGACCTTATTCAGGGCTTGCTTGAGGTCAGCGAGCAGGTCTTCCACGTCTTCCAGGCCTAGGGCGAGTCTGACGAGGTTGTCGACCATACCGATGGACTTCCGGTAGTCTTCAGGATAATCGAAAAAGGACATGGTCGACATCTGCGTGATGAGACTTTCGCTGCCACCGAGGCTCGGCGTAATGAGGAAGAGCTCGAGAGCGTCGATGAATTTTCGCGTCTCTGTGTTGCCTCCCCTCACTAGGAAACTGATGACGCTGCCGAAACCCTTCATCTGTTCCCTCGCGAGCTTGTGGTCAGGGTGAGATGCGAGGCCCGGGTACCAGACCTTCTCGATTTTTGGATGGGCCTCAAGCATGCGGGCCACTGCCAAACCGGCACTATTGTGGTGCTCCATGCGCATGCCGAAGGTCTTCAGTCCGCGTTCGAGCAGGAAGCAGGTGAAGGGGCCGGGTGTGGCGCCTATCATTCGCTGCATTTTGTACAGGTCTGTCATGAGGGTTGCTGAGCCGAGGGCAACGCCTGCCATGAGGTCGTTGTGGCCTCCGAAGTACTTGGTTGCGGAATGGAGGACCACATCGACGCCAAGTTCCAGTGGTCTGATGTTATAAGGTGTTGCCAGCGTCGCATCGATTATTGTCATAATTTTCCGCTCTTTGGCGACCTTCACAATGGACGGTATGTCGAGCACTCGCAGATAAGGATTTGTGGGCGACTCCGTAAAGATGATGTTCGTGTTCGGCCTAATCGACTCGCTAATTGCTTCAGCTGTCGGGTTAACGATGGAGTGATCTATGCCGAACTTCCCGAGAAAGTTGGTGGCGAAGTCTCTTGTTTGGCGGTAGCAGTCCCCAGTGAAGATGATGTGTCCGTCGCGCTTCATGAAAGTCATGATCACCAGGAGCACCGCAGCCATGCCAGAGGAATAGAGTACCGCGCTCTCTGCGCCCTCGATAGCCGCGAGCTTCCGCTCTGTCTCCTGTTGGGTGGGGTTGCCGTAGCGGGCGTACTCATGTTCGCGAATCACCCTGCCCTGACCCTTGGCTCGCATAAACTCTTCCACTTCGTCCGCGGTATCGAAATAATAGTTAGATGTATGAACTATCGGAGTCGAAACGGCGTAATGTGCATGGGGAACTCGACCTAGGCCGTGGATAGCGAGCGTGGAAGGATGCCACTTTTTCGCGTCTGAGGGGTTCTTAGGCATTCTTTTCTCTCCTTTTTTCTAAAGCCTGCTGCAACGCATCTTTTACGGCGTCAACGCGGGGCGGCAACTCAATAGGTTTGTTTGCAAAGTGACATGGAAAATTTAGGGTACCCTGGTGATACTGGATCTTGAAGTCGGTGAATTTCAGTCCGTGAGCCGTCGAGATGACGACGACGTGCTCCGACTTATCGATCTTTCCTGCCTTTATCAGTTTGATCAGTCCCGCCAGGGCGACCCCTGTGTGGGGACAGTTAAACATGCCGGTGGTATCGCCGAGGGCTGCCGCATCGGCCAGCTCCTGCTCAGTAGCGTCTATGACGATGCCGTTGAACTGCCTGAGTGTACGGATTGCCTTCTGCACACTGACGGGATTCCCGATCTGGATGGCGCTGGCTAAGGTCTTCTCTGCTTGGACAGGTTCAAAAATCGCGAAGTTTTTCAGATAGGATCGGTAGAGCGGATTGGCCCGCTGGGCCTGTGTGACCACAATGCGCGGCAGCCTTGCGATCAGGCCAAGGTCCTTCATCATGAGCAGTCCGCTACCAAGGGCCGAGACGTTACCCAGATTCCCGCCGGGGATGATGATTACGTCCGGGATCTCCCAGTCGAATTGCTGGACGATCTCGATGCCAACGGTTTTCTGCCCCTCGATGCGTAGCGAGTTCATAGAATTGGCGAGGTAGATCGTCTCGTCCTGCGTGATCTCCTGCACGATGCGCATGCAGCCGTCGAAGTCAGTGTCTAGGGAAAGGACCAGCGCGCCGTTGGCAATGGGCTGGACAAGCTGGGCGATCGAGATCTTGTCCCTCGGCAGCAAGACTATGGACTGGATGCCTGCCGCGGCACAGTAAACGGCGAGGGCAGCGGAGGTGTCACCGGTCGATGCGCAGGCGACGGCCTTGATCGGAGCGCCTTCGCTAATCATCTGCTTCACCTGAGACACGAGCACCGTCATACCGAGGTCCTTGAAAGAACCGCTGTGGGAGTTTCCGCAGAGCTTGATCCATAGGTTGTCCAGGCCAAGCATCTTCCCGAACCGCTCTGCCCAGAACAGGTTTGTGCCGCCTTCGTAAAGGGAGACGATGTTATCGTCTGAGATCTGAGGGAGTATCCACTCCTTCTTGCCCCAGACGCCTGAGCCGTAGGGCCACTGGGTCGACTTGTAACGGTCTTCGAAGCGCTTCATCCACGCTTTTGCGTCGCGTCGTGAGAGGGCCTGCATGTCGTGCTGCACCCCCAGCAGTGAACCGCAGGTCTTGCAGAGGTAGATAATCGAATTCAGCGGATACGTCGCCTTACACTCTTCGTTGATGCATTGAAACCATGCGCGATATGGCATAAAAAATCATCCTCACTCATTGGCCTTGAATTCCAGCAATAGTCTTCCAAAATTGAAGAATATCATAATGATACGCACTTGCTCAATAGCAGGGCGGTTTTCATATTTTCTTGACAACAAAATGTGACTTTAACTTTTGCCTTGCATTAATTTAAACCATATCTTTGCACAAATGCCACTACTATGACTCTCTGTAAACACTTTCTGAACTCCGTTCACATTTAAAGCATGCCGGTGCATTGAGTAAAAGGTCTTTTGATGGTAGACACTGAGGGCCACATGCTCCTGTCGAGGAGCAAACGCGCCTATGGCTTCAGGTCAAAAAAATGATAACTGAGCGTATACGCAGGAGGCATCAGAGGCCGATAATAGTTTGAAGTAGTCATTTCTGTTGGAAAGCTCCAGATACTGCTTGAGAATATTGTCGGTATATTCGTCATGTTTGACAGGAATCCTTACAAGGAGTTCGTTGTTTTTTAAGGTTAGTCCGATTGCTTGAGGTTTGAGCAAATAACCCTTCTTTATAAATGCGCGCTTTATCCAGAACTAAGCTCCAAAAAAACCTCATAAAAAGGCCAAATGATTTTGTTGAATGCTTCCTCTTCTGGAAATAGTCAAGACTTTTCATGATATAATTCTGCTGGTATAACGCATAATTGATAATCCTAGATAAGGAAGCGCCTCTCATATATGATAGAAAGATATGGACAACAATTTTAAAAATACCAACGTGAAAGGGTTTTGGTGGAAGCGTTTTTTTTATTCAGTCACAGGAGCAACCAATGACTATGAATTAGGCCCTAACTGGTTTGCCTCGGTGATGGGCACAGGAATTATTGCCAATGCAGCCGCATCGTTACCTGTATTTTCAGATAAACTTCATGGTTTTGCCCTCATTATCTGGTGCCTTGCTTCTTTTATGTTGATAGGTCTTGTTCTTGCGACGTGCGGCCTCTTATTCCGGCGACAGAATGCCTGGAAAAGGCATTTCCAAGACCCCATGATGGCACAATTTTATGGGGCACCCCCCATGGCCACACTCACCGTTGCAGGGGGGACTCTTTTGCTTGGTTATAATCTTATCGGCCAGGAGCTTGCCCTTAAAATTACTTGGGCTCTCTGGTTTATAGGCACAATGACAGGCCTTGGCTCTGCTATCATTATCCCATATCGTTTGTTTACCAAATTTAAGGTACGTCCAGACTCCGCTTTTGGAGGATGGCTTATGCCCGTTGTTCCTCCTATGGTATCGGCGGCAATCGGTGCCATGCTTGTTCCCTATACCCCCGAGGGCGCACTAAGAGAGACTATGTTTCACCTTTGTTTTTCTATGTTTGGCTTAAGTCTTGTGGCTGCACTAATTATCATATCAATGATCTGGAGTCGGTTAGCGCATCATGGCACATCAGGTACCTCTCGAGTGCCCACTCTATGGATTGTTTTAGGCCCCTTGGGGCAATCCATGACCGTTGCAGGAATACTTGGTACCGTCGCAAAGGGGGCGGTCCCTGCTCAAATTGCTCATGGATTTGAATTGTTTGCGGTGCTGTACAGTGTGCCTATTTTTGGGTTTGTGCTCCTCTGGACCTGTTTTGCAATTCTCTTAACCCTTCGGGCTCGTCGCAGACAAATGAGATTTGCCTTGACTTATTGGGCATTCACCTTCCCTGTGGGTACTTGTGTCACAGGTACTGCACAATTGGCATGTCATACCGGTCTTCCTCTGTTTAAATGGGCCAGTATTTTCTACTATATAGGCTTGTTAGCCGCATGGGCAGTAGCGGCCTTTGGCACTACAAAAGGCATGATAACAGGACACTTGTTTCGCCCACCCTCATCATCTGCACCCCCCGTTATATCTGTCAAGGAACCTCACAACCCAGGCGATATAGAAGGTGAGATTTGACATCTCTAGATATTATTTGTAAGTGTGGTTTAACATGTGATTAGCTTTAACTGTGGGATGGGACAATGACGGGAAGTTTCTGTGAGGAATCACAGAAGAAGCCCAGAAATTAAATAGGTGCCTTTTATAAAGGTCTCTTTGATTGTCCGGGCTGTAGTTACCAATTCTCCTCTTCATCTTAAGCTATAACTGCAAGAAGTCATTAGGAAGTGTAATTATGCACATTAGCTGGATATTTGTCGCCTTGATATGGAGGACTTAGAACTCTACGGGACAAGAATTGCACCAAGAGATGGACGATGTCGACATCCTCTTTGACTTATAGTAACCTTGAATAAGGAGGTCAAAGAAATGGAACACAGGCATAAACACAAACACGAATATGAAACCACTTATCGTCCCAGTCCCGCGTCGAAAGCAAGAGGCCTCGGTATTGAAGCAGCCGAGATAAGAAAATGCAAGACTTGTCAGCAGGAAATGCCTTTTGTATTTGTAAAAAATGAATGGTTCCCTCTGTTTGAAGATCAGGCATTCGAAGAACAAGGAATACTTCTGTCTTAGCGAATGAAGATATTTATCAACCAGCAAGACTCAATGAAATGTGAGTACAAAGAGATGAAAGGATTATCGCAAGACGTGCCTATATCTGCTCGGGCGGAATATTATCCGGTCTGTGGGCAGTATAATATGTGAGATTGAATTTCTTGAGCCTTTCCTTGACATGGGGATAGAGGATGATTTCCTCTACTTCAAAGTCATCAAACTTTGAATGAATATTCTTGAGCCTTCGTCTCAGTGCCTTAATATTATCAGGAGGACTGAAGCTCGTCATGCAGGCGGGATGACAATTCACTCCATGCCGTATGAGGTTCTCCAAGGCGCTGATCTGCAAATCGAATCCTTCCGGTAGAGCTCCGGTTAGTTGAAAAAATTCTTCCTTGCAGGTACCCTTCAGGCTCACGCGCACATGAAGATTCCTGTATTTCGAAAGATCCCTCGCACGGTCCTCGTTTTCGCCCAATAGAATGCCGTTTGTTTCGAGAATAAAGCGATACTTGCTTTCGATGAGATCGAGGACGTTGACAAGATGCTCCCAGCCTATTGTCGGCTCATTCCCGCTGATACGCATCTGACTGAGACGGTTCTTCTCCGCAATACCCGTCAGTCTTTTTGCGACTTTTGCCGGATGGTAAAACTCCCCCCGATCCAGGGGCATCGCGACCATCTTCCAGGCCCAGCAGAACACGCATCGTAGACAGCACCCCACGCAGTCTGCCGTGGATATCCCTCCGTAGAAACGTGAAGGTCTGAAGCGATAGTATTTTCTCTGACTATCTCTGCAGACGTCCTTGCTGGTCGATTCTGCAAGTTTGACTGGGTCAAACATCGGCAAATCTTCCTGGTATCACGGCGTCACATTTGGGACACTTGCCGGCTTTGATCTTGTTGGCTACAACGTCGAAGACATATCTTTCGATGAGGAGTTCTTGGCAAACATGACAGTAAGTATTTTCTCTCTCGTGGCCTGGAACGTTTCCGATATAAACATACCAGAGCCCTTCTCCTTTTCCTATCAGCCACGCCTTTTCAAGTTCGGCGACAGGCGCAGGTACGAGGTGACCGAGATCCAGGTGGGGGTAGAACCGCGTAATATGCCATGGCGTTTCAGGTCCAAGGGCGTTCTTGATCCAGGATGCGATGTCCTGCAACTCTTTTTCGCTGTCGTTGAATCCAGGGATGACATTTGTGACAACCTCAACATGCATCCCATACTTTTTGGCCTTTTCCGTCACTCTGAGGATTCCATTATATTCCTTTATGTGACCCATTTTCCGGTATGTCCTGTCAGAGAAGCCTTTGACATCGACCCTATAGACATCTAGAAACTGTGCTATCTCGCAAAATGCATCTTTAGTGATATACCCATTCGTAACATAATTGGTAAAAAGCCCACGAGATTTGGCACATTTTGCCGAGTCCAGGGTGTATTCAAACCAGAGGGTAGGTTCATTGAATGTCCATGATATGCCGATGCACTTTGAAGCTTTGGCCTGCTCTACCGCTTCATCCGGAGAAAGATATTTCGAATACATCGAACTGTTCTTCCAGTGCGCCATTTCCCAGTTCTGGCAGCCGGG
>Ga0187771_10002921_pt1 | contig 11879 bp, 12 predicted proteins | sample 0116_SJ02_MP15_1_FD_133139 | JGI IMG/M metagenome (GOLD analysis project Ga0187771, IMG submission 133139) | Tropical peat soil microbial communities from peatlands in Department of Meta, Colombia - 0116_SJ02_MP15_10_MG | ecosystem: Environmental > Terrestrial > Soil > Wetlands > Peat | place... | reverse complement strand
CCTCTTTTGCCCAGGGGGTGGTGGTAAGTCTCCTTTCTGTCGGAAAGGCACTCTTCACGGGATATAATCGGGATACGCAATGGACGAAGTATTGGATCATGGATCTGGTGGAGGAATCTAAGCCTGGCCTCCCCGTGATGACAGAGGTGATACGCCTTCTCCGAGTGAATCAGACCCAAATGCTTAGGCAGGCCCAAGAGGAGTTCGTCGGTGCTACCCCTTTAATGGAGTGGATGGTCCGTTCATGGGGGCTTCCTTTGCGAAGGGCAAAGACTCTGGTGGAGAAGGCGGTGAAATATTCTGAGAAGGAAATGAAGGGGGAGGTTTCCTACCAAAGTTTAAAAAAAGCCCTCGATGAGATGAAGGTCCGTATGCCGATCACTGAGGAGTTCGTTAGAAAGATCCAGAGGCCAGAAAGGGTATTGGGCGAGCTTCATTCCATTGGGATACCTTCAGAGAAAAGGATAAGAGAAAATATCGCATCCCTTCGAGGTAAAGTGAAATCGAATAGAGATTGGTTGATGTTTAAGAGAAAAGGGATTGAAAAGGCAAAGGTGTTGGTTGCCAGGATGACGAAGCAGTTAGGAAGTTGAGAATCTTTTGATGGAATATGGAAAGATAACCGATAGAGAGTTAGAGTTCATCAGGGAGTTGGTGGGGTCGGAGAGGATGTCCGTAGGTGAATCAGTCCTTGACCTCCATGGTAAGGATGAGTCCTTTCATGAGAGGCGGAGACCCGATGTCGTCGTCTGGCCACTCCGTACAGAAGAGATCAGCCAGATTCTGAAAATGGCTAATGGGAAAAGGATCCCAGTTACTCCTTGGGGTGCTGGGACAAGTTTAGAAGGCAATCCCATTCCAGTAAAGGGAGGGATTGTCCTTGACCTTCAACAGATGAACCACATCCTTGAATTGATGGAGGAGGATCTTCAGGTACGTGTTGAAGCAGGAGTTATCTATAAAGAATTAAATCAATTTCTCTCCCGTTATGGCCTCTTCTTTCCGCCAGACCCTGGAGCATCGGCCACCATCGGTGGAATGGTGGGGAACAATGCCAGCGGTATCCGGACCATCAAGTATGGTGCCACGAAGGATTTTATTCTCAATATGGTCATCGTCCTTTCTTCTGGGGAGACCATCCGCACAGGGACGAATGCCATCAAGAGTTCATCAGGCTATGATCTCTGCCGTCTTTTTGCCGGATCCGAAGGAACACTGGGTATCGTCACAGAGGTGACCCTTCGCCTGATCGGCCTTCCGGCAGAATATATGGCTGGGCTGGCTCAGTTCCATCCCATTCGTGAGGCCACGGATACCGTCTCACAGATCATGCGGTCCGGACTTTATCCGGCTGCCCTTGAGTTCCTGGACATTCCGACGGTGCAGGCCGTCCGCCGACATAAGGGGCTTCGATTAGAAGAAAAACCTACTCTTTTCATCGAGTTTCATGGCACAAGCGCAACGGGTTTAAGGGAAGAGTTAGAAGTGGTAAAGGAGATCTGTGCTGAGAATCACTCCCTCCGGTTTGATTCAGGGATTGGCAGGGAAGAACGGAATCGCCTCTGGGATGCGAGGTACGAGGTTCGTGACTCGATCAGAGCGAACAATCCTGGTCTTTATCCGCTTGTGATCGATACTGCCGTGCCTATCTCAAAATATTCAGATATGGTAGAATGGGGGCAGAAGATTTTGGAGAAAAGAAATTTGAAAGGATATGCCTTTGGCCATGCAGGAAGTGGCAATCTCCACATGGAGATTCTGGGTGTTCCTGAGGAAAAGGCCCAGTGGCAGAAAGTCCGGGAGGCAGAGGAGGAGATTGTCAGTTTTGCCTTGCAATGCGGTGGGACCGCTACCGGGGAGCATGGCATTGGGATTGGGAAGAGGAAGTTCATGAAGAGAGAGCACGGAGAGAGTCTCAAATTGATGAAGGAGATCAAGGAACTCTTAGACCCCAACGGAATTATGAACCCGGGTAAAATATTTGAGTAGGCTACATAAAAAATTCATTTTTAGAGGAGGATGATATGGGAAAAGTAGAAGGGATTATTAAATCCGAAATAGTACGTTTGGCAAAGAGAGAAATACGGAAAATCTCAGTTCCATTGGGCCGGGATGTCAGGTCGTTGAAGAGTGTGGTCGCGCAAATTCGCAAAACAGTCATGGCACTCGAGCGATTCGCCACCCATCAGCAAAAAGAGTTGGGCAAGACAAAGACACCCTTAGAGGCCACGCCGGAAGAAATCAAGATTTCCCGCTTCTCTCCACGTTTGATCCGAAGCCTTCGCAAACGTTTAGGCATCACCCAGAAGGAATTGGCCATCCTTGCCGGGGTCACTGTCGGGGCTATCCATCAGTGGGAGTCAGGGATGTTTAAACCAAAGGGCGCAAAGAAAGGGGTGATTGTGGCTCTGCGGAAACTTGGACGCCGTGAGGTGAGGAGCATCCTTGAAGAGAGGAAGGGCGAAAGGGTGGAAAAGAAAGTTCGCAAACCTCGGGGTAAAAGGACTAAAAAGACCAAGAAAGCCTCGAAGAAATAGCGCCCCTTTCTCATGATTCAATTTAATGTATTCTTATTCTTTTTCCTGGCCGCTTTTTTATTCCGGTCCACGGTGAAGGTGTTTCTCAATCTACTTAACATCTCCTACCTCCGCCAACATACGAGCACGGTTCCACAAGAATTTCAGGACATGATAGACCTGGGGAGGCTTAAAAAGATTTCAGCCTATACAATAGATTCTGATCATTTCCTCATGGTTTCGGCCTTGGCGAACCAAGGACTTTTTCTGGCTATTTTACTATCCGGTTTTTTGCCATGGATCGTAAAGATCATTCAATCATGGGGGTACAGGATGATCGTCAGCGGTTTGATTTTCTTTGCTGTTCTTTCAGTAATCGCTAACTTGCTCCGCATCCCTTTCAGCCTTTATGATACGTTCGTGATTGAAAATCGATATGGATTTAATGCGATGTCCTTTAAGGTATGGATGGCGGACCTGGTGAAAAGCCTGATCATATTATGCATCTTGGGCGGTTTTCTCCTTTGGCTTCTTTTAACCTTCATTCTCCATGGAGGAAAGGTCTGGTGGATTTGGACATGGATGCTTGTCGGCGTGTTTGAATTATTGATGCTATGGCTGTTTCCCATAGTGATCGCACCTCTGTTCAATAAGTTTGAACGAATTGAAAATGAGTTGCTGGAGCATCATATTCGGACTTTGATGGAAAAAGTGGGACTCCGGGCAAAGGGGGTGTTTAAGATGGATGCGGGGAAGCGCAGCAGACACACCAATGCCTATTTCACTGGAATTGGCAGGAGCAAACGGATTGTTCTATTTGATACCCTCTTAGCCTCCCATACCGAGGAGGAGATTCTGGCTGTCTTGGCCCATGAGATTGGGCATTGGAAGAAAAGACATGTGCTCAAGCAGATCGTCCTTTTAGAAATATTGTCTTTAGCTGTTTTTTATGGAGTAGCTAAATTCTTGGACTGGCCATTGCTTTATCAGACGTTTGGTTTTGAAAAACCCATCCCCTATGTTGGACTCTTTCTGATCGGAGCCTTTCTAAGTCTTCTCGGTTATTTGGTCCAACCATTGGAATCAGGCCTTTCCAGAACTTTTGAACGAGAAGCAGATGATTTTGCGTTGGGTCTGATGAGGACAGGAGAACCAATTCGCGGGGCGCTCAAGCGGTTGGCCGCTGACAACCTGGCAAACTTGATCCCTCATCCCCTTTATGCATGGTTCTATTACTCTCATCCCCCTTTGGTGGAACGGATCGCGAGGCTTGCAGCCCCACCCCAGCCCCCTTGAAGGGGAGGGTTAAGGATGGGGCGAAAAAAATCTTCTTAAATGGGAAGGAAGGAAATGGATATTGAAATTTTTGAAAAGATGGGTACCCCAGAGCTTAGGAGTTACATCCAATTCTTACTCTGGCATTACCAAGTTATGGATTCCTTTTGGTACCTTTACATTGCCGAAAAATTCGGTCAACCGGTTGCTGATGAGCTGAATGAGAAGGTGTGGGGTCGTATCCCTGGAATGGCGGCTAAAGACATTGTCCAGCGATTTAAGATTGAGGGACAGGGGCTTTCGAGTTTTCTCAAAGCCCTGCGATACTGGCCATGGACGATCATCGTTGGTTACAAGATCGAAGAAAAGGCGGATGAGGTGATCATCACTGTACCCAATTGCATTACTCAGGAGGCAAGATTAAGGCGTGGTTTAGAGGAATATGCCTGCCGAGAAATGCACCGAGCGGAATTCGAGAGTTTTTCGCGAGAGGCCGATCCCCGAATTGAAGTGGAGTGTCTCTTCGCCCCGCCCGATCCTCACCCCAAAGATCTGTTCTGCAAGTGGAGGTTCACTTTGAAAAGATAGACGCGTTCTTTAATGAATGGAAGGAGGTGTTTATGACAGGAGTCAATCGATCAATCTTTTACTTCAAACATCCTGGGGTGGAGAACACAGACGATATCGTTGAGGTAGTTTATGAACGGCTGAAGGAGGGCGATGTTAAAAACGTCGTTGTGGCCAGTTCTCGTGGAGGTACGGGTCTCAAGTTTGCAAGAAAAATGGCAAAAGAGACAAACTTAGTGATTGTGAGCTCCCACCCAGGCTCCTCAGCACCTGGGGTCTGGAATTTTGACTTGAATGCACTGAAGGAGCTGGAGTCCTTGGGCTGTAAGGTAGTAAAACAGAGCCACATCCTCTCTGGTTTGGAACGTTCCCTCAGCAATAAATTCTCCGGGGTTTCGCATTCTGAGGTCTTGGCAGAAGCCCTTAGGTGTCTATTTGGCGTGGGAATGAAAGTGGCCATCGAATGTGCTATTATGGCTGCTGATAGTGGAACAATACCCATTGAAAAAACGATTGCTGTGGGAGGGACCTCGTCAGAAAAGGGGCAAGGGGCAGATTGTGCAATTGTCGTATGGCCTTCACACTGTAACAATTTTTTCGACTTTCGGGTTCTTGAGATTCTTGCCAAACCTTTCAGCCGAGAGATGGAAAGAGACGATTGAGGCTGAGAGTATAGGTTGAAATAGAATCTTAGCCTACTAAACTAATCTAATAGGAGGTAATCCAATGGCTGAGCATCCTTTAAAGATTTTTGAGAAGATCGACCCAGAACTGCTGAAGCTCGTCCAAAACACCAATGCCTTTGCTCTTGCTGATGGGGCTTTGCCTCGGAAGATTAAGCTTCTCATCGCAATGGCCTTGGATGCAGCACATGGAGCAGCTGAAGGGGTAAAATCATTGACCCAACAGGCAATGCAAGCTGGAGCTACAAAAGAAGAGGTCGTGGAGGCGCTGAGGGTGGCACAATATGTTAGTGGGGTAGGAGCTGTTTATGTAGCGGCCCGCGCTTTTAAAGAACTGTTTTAATACAAACGCAATAATTCCTTTTACCCCCCCCACCTACCCCTCCCCCTCAAGGGGGGAGGATGAGGGTGGGGGTGATGTCACTTTATTTAATGCGTTTGTATTAGTTTAGACATCTGAGCATAGCCTCAAAAGAGATTCTTGCCCTGTCTATTTCGTAAAGCATTTGCTTTATAGATAATCTGCCGAGGAGTTTTATTCCCTCTTCAAGACTGAAGGGAATTACGATCTAATTCACTTGAGATCTCACCCCCTTTGAGTCCAAAGGATTATTTTGTGAATTGTTCCTAACAAAGAGAAATTCTTTATCTCAGGTGAAATTTCAAAAACTTGACAACTATTTTCTTACATGTTATTTAGAAGACATGAAACCAACGGTTTTGAACAGTAAATGGGTGTCTGGCTCTTTTTATTATTATTACGGCAAAGCCATACACCCGTGTGCATAAATCCTGGTTGATCGTGGAGATAAGGGCCATGGGTGATTGAGATCCATGGCCCTTTTATTTTGGGGCCATAGAGAATTTTTCTATGGCTTTTTTGTTTATAGAAAAGGAGTCAAGGGAGGTAAGGATGGAAGGCCTTCAGATGTCTGATGAGAAAGTCGTTCGAAGTCACTGTCGTATCTGTCATGGTGGTTGTGGAGTTTTGGTTCATGTGGAGGATGGCAGGGTCATCCGGATCGAAGGTGATCCTCAATCCCCGATCAGCCGAGGAACCCTTTGTCCCAAAGGGATTGCTTCGATTCAATTGGTTCACCACCCAGATCGGGTCATCCATCCCTTAAAAAGGAAGGGAGCTAAAGGGAAGGACAGATGGGAAAGAATCTCATGGAATGAAGCCTTCGAGATTCTCACTTCAAAGATGAATGAATACAAGAACCAGTATGGAGCAGAGTCCATCGTCCTCGGTTATGGGACAGGTCGGGATAATGAGGCGTTCATCTACCGTTTTGCCAATCTTTTGGGAACACCCAATGTTCTTACCGCCGGCCATATGTGTTATGGGCCCCGACTTTCAACTTCTATTATAACGTGCGGCAATCTGCCCGTTTGCGATTATGAAGGCAATCCCAGATGCATCATGGTCTGGGGAAATAATGCGATCATCTCAAATCCGGACGAATATAAGGGAGTCTATCTCTCCGATGCCTTGGCAAAGGGAGCCAAATTAATTGTGGTTGATCCCCGATTTACGAAATTGGCAGATCGATCAAACCTCTGGCTTCAACTTCGTCCGGGGACTGATGCGGCTCTCGCCCTGGGGATGCTTCATATCATTATTGAAGAAAGACTCTATGATGAAGATTTCGTCCATCACTGGGTCTATGGCTGGGAAGAGTTTGTGAAACGTGTAAGAGAATATCCAATTAAACGTGTTTCAGAGATCACCTGGGTTCCCGAAGAAAAGATTAAGGAGGCTGCTCGGCTCTTTGCAAGGACGAAACCTGCCTGTATTCAGTGGGGAGTGGCTATTGAGCAGTCCATCAATTGCGTTGATAGTAACCGGGGCCTCATTGCCTTAGCTGCAATCACAGGCAATCTCGATATTCCTGGTGGCATGGTCTTTTATGTCCCGCCTCCAACGATGAACGCAAGCCAATTTGGGCTTCACCAAATGCTTCCTCCTGAGCAGAGAAAGAAACGTTTGGGCGGAGATGTATTTAAACTGGCAGATGCCTTTGCCATTATCAATCCAAAGTTTGTCTGGGATGCGATCCTCTATGAGAAACCCTACCCGGTAAAGATGGCTTTCCTAATTTCTTCAAATCCCGTTATCACCCGGGCCAATGCCTTGATGGTCTATGAGGCATTAAAAAAGGTTGAATTCTTAGCTGTCTCAGATTTCTTCTTAACACCAACAGCTCAGTTAGCCGACCTCGTCTTACCAGCAGCCACCTGGCTCGAGATCGATTATGTGGCAGAATTCTGGAAAAGGCATGGATATGTGTTGGCCCGTCAGAAAGTCGTTCAGGTAGGCGAGTGTAAATCCGATCATGAAGTGCTCAATGAATTAGGGAATCGAATGGGGCAGCAGGAGCATTGGTGGCCAACGATTCATGATGGCCTCAATGCCATTCTTGCGCCTTCTGGTTTGGGATTTAACGAATTTGTGGAGAGAGGTTTTCTCAGAGGGAAAATGAAATATCGAAAGTATGAGAAAAAAGGATTTTCCACCCCCACCAGAAAAGTTGAACTCTATTCCACGCGGATGAAAGAATGGGGATATGATCCCCTTCCGCAGTTCCGAGAGCCCCCTGAGTCACCTATAAGTCGGCCAGATCTTCTAAAACAGTATCCTTATATTCTCATCACCGGGATGCGGCCCACTGCATTTTTCCACTCTGAGCACCGGCAACTCCCTTGGCTGAGAGAACTTTTGCCAGAGCCCTATGTTGAAATCCATCCCGAGACAGCAAAAAGGGAAGGGATCGAGGAAGGAGATTGGGTAATCATCGAATCCTTAAGGGGGAGATGTCCCCAGCGGGCGAAATTGACCCTTGGAATTGATCCTCGGGTGATTGGAGCCCAGCATGCATGGTGGTTTCCCGAAGGGGATTCTCTTGAGCATGGGTGGCGAGATTCGAACATCAATCTCCTCACAGACAATGATCCAGCTACCTGTGACCCGGCCATGGGCGCTACGAATCTAAGGGTGCTTCTCTGCCGGATTTCCAAGAAAAGCGAGGGTTAAACATGGCTAAAAAACTTGCAATGATCATCGATGAAGACCTCTGCTGGGGATGCGATACCTGTGAGCTGGCCTGCAAACAGGAGAACAGTCCTTCTGAGGGATCGCGATGGATTCGAGTGAGAACAAAAGGAGTCCAAAAAATAAATGGTAGATTGAAACTCACCTACTATCCTGCTCGCTGCCTTCACTGTTCTCAACCCTCCTGTAGAGAGGTCTGTCCAGTTGAGGCAATTTATCAAAGGTCCGATGGCATTGTCCTCATTGATGCAAAGATTTGTGTCGGATGTAAGGCCTGTATCGAAGCCTGCCCTTTTGGAGTAATGCAGTTCAATTCGGAGAAAGGAGTAGCAGAGAAATGTCATCTCTGTTATCATCGGATCGATAGAGGGGAGAAACCTGCCTGCGTTGACAAATGTATTGGCCGATGTATCCATTTTGGTGAGATCTCGGAACTCCTCAGCCGCATGAGGGATAAATTCCGGAATGATGGATACGACTCAGAAGCTATTTGTAATGAAGAGAAAGTTTAAATATTTTGCTTGACATGGGAATATGGGTTGTGTTAGTAAATAATAGACTTTTAAGGAGAGAAATGAATCAGCCTCGTATTTTTAATTTGAGCAGTGGGTATAATGATCGCTGGTTTTGGTTTTTCTTTACCGAAGTCTACCCACTGTCCGTGGCTGATCTTTAAAAATAAGAGTAGCCAGTTGAGGCCGTGGGTAGATCGATGCTACCTACGGCTTTTTTATTTTGAGCCGTGGGAATAATTCTCATGGCTTTTTTATTTGCGAACCAAGGAGGACCGAGGATTATGATTGGGAAAAAGATTCGTATGGAACGTATCATGGACAGAGAGACAGGGAAGACGGTGATTGTCCCTATGGACCATGGAGTGACGATTGGGCCAGTGGCTGGGTTGATCAATTTGCAGGAGACCGTTAATGCCGTAGCGAATGGGGGAGCGAATGCATTTGTTGTCCACAAGGGAGTGGCTGAAGCTGGCCATAGGAGAGGAGGAAAAGATGTTGGCCTGATCATCCACCTTTCAGCGAGCACATGGGTGGCGCCTGATCCAAACTGCAAAACCATGGTATGCACGGTGGAGGAGGCCATCAAATTGGGGGCGGATGGCGTCTCCATACACGTGAATCTCGGAGCTGAAGATGAGAGATCCATGCTGAAAGACCTGGGTAATGTGGGAAGGGTCGCTATGGAATGGGGGATGCCACTTTTAACAATGATGTATACGAGGGGTCCTAAGGTCAAGAATGAATACGACGTGAAGTTGGTGAAACATGCCGCTCGAGTGGGAGCTGAGCTTGGGGCAGATATTGTTAAGGTTGTCTATACGGGCTCTGCAGAAAGCTTCAGGGAAGTTGTAGAAGGATGTTTTGTTCCTGTAGTCATTGCAGGTGGGGAGAAGATGGAAAACGATGAGGATATTTTTGAGATGGTCAAGGGCGCAATGGTAGCCGGGGCAGCAGGCGTCTCCATCGGCAGAAACGTTTTCCAACACAAGGACCCGATGAAGATCGTTAAGGCTATTTCCAACATCGTTCACAACGGCTACACGGTCGAGGAAGGGCTGAAGGACTTGGAGGGAGAGGGATGAAAAAGGTCTGGGTAAAAGCGATACCCTGGAGCAAGGAGATCGCTCTGGCGGCTATTGAATGCGGGGCAGATGCCCTCTGGATTCCAGCCGGAATGGGTTTGGAGGTGAGAAAGATGGGTATCATCTCAACAGTGGCCGAAGATGGAGAGATAGTGGTCGGCCGCGATGTGGTTGAGAAAGAGATCCGGGAGAAGAGGGATGAGGGGGAGATCCTCTCGCTCAGCCTCTCCAAGAAGGTAATTGTAAAGGCGACAGACTGGAAGATCATCCCTCTTGAGAACTTGCTGAGCCGGACGAACAACATCTTTCTCGAGATCAATGATCTTCAGATGGGAGAGACCGCCTTATTCATTCTCGAAAAAGGGGTGGACGGGGTGTTAGTCAAGAATGCCGATCCAGGTGCCATTCGACATATTATCCGGACGCTAAAAAAAGAGAACGAGAATTTAGAACTCGTTCCGGCTAAGGTCAAGCGCATCAAGCCAATAGGCCTGGGAGACCGCGTCTGTGTGGACACCTGCTCTTTGATGACTATGGGCGAAGGGATGCTGGTGGGGAGCAGCAATCAAGCCCTCTTTCTCATTCATTCTGAGAGCGTTGAGAACCCCTTTGTGGATGCACGACCTTTTCGTGTCAATGCCGGAGCCGTCCATGCCTATATTCGATTGGCTGGCGGACAGACAAAATATCTATCAGAACTGAGATCGGGTGAGCAGGTTCTTGTTGTGAATTTTGAAGGAAAAAGTTACCCCACGATCGTGGGAAGGGCTAAGGTGGAAAGACGACCCCTTGCCATGGTGGAAGCGGAGGAAGGGGGGCAGAAAATCTCGGTCATTCTGCAAAATGCCGAGACGATCAGACTCACAGAACCCTCTGGGAATGCAGTTTCACTTGTTGATCTCAAAGAGGGAGGTGAGGTTCTCGTCTATCGGGAAAGAACGGGAAGACATTTTGGAGTAAAGATTGATGAGACGATCGTGGAGAGGTGAAGAAGTGGGAAGGGTGCCTATTTCTATCATCGAAGGGACAATGAGGAAGGCTATCGAAGCTATTCAAGAGGATAAAGAAACTTTGGGTCACATCGTTGCATACCTTGGTCCACCCGGAACACATACCCATTTCGCCTGTTTCAAACACTTCCGCCATTCTATCTCTCCATTGCCCAAAGAGGGCATCCAGGAGATCTTCGAAGCCGTGGAAAAGGGAGAAGCAGTCTATGGTGTGGTCCCTATTGAGAATTCCACCGAAGGATCGGTGAATCGGACTTTAGATCTCTTCGTCGAGTCTCAGGTGAAGATCTGCGGTGAAGTTATGGTTCAGGTCTCTCATGCCCTTCTTTCTCAGAGTGGAAGGGCCGAAGATATCCAAAAGATCTATTCCCACCCTCAGGCTTTGGAACAGTGTAGAAAGTGGCTGGGGAAAAATTTTCCTCACATCCAGTTGGCTGGAGCAGTGAGCACGGCGAAGGCTGTACACATAGCTACCGAAGATACAAGCGCAGCAGCCATTGCCAGTTCCTTTGCTGGCCAATTTTATGGTCTGAAAGTCATCCAATCGGAGATCGAAGATTATCTTTACAATTACACACGGTTTTTCGTTCTCAGTCAGGAAATCGGCAATAGAAGTGGAGAGGATAAGACCTCCCTTCTCTTCTCGGTTTCCCATATACCAGGATCATTATATCGGGTGCTCAAGATCTTTTATGAGAGGGAGATCAATCTGACGAAGATCGAGTCCCGTCCCATCAAAGGAAAGCCATGGGAATATATTTTCTTCATCGATTTTGAAGGTCATGTCGCAGACTCTTCGGTCCATGAGGCTCTGGTCGAAGTGGAAAAGAGCGCCCTATTTTTGAAGATTTTGGGCTCGTATCCCCGGGACTCTTAAGAGGCCTGATGATTTTGTTTTTTTAGGTTCGATTTTATGTCTCATTGGCTTTATATCCTTCAAATTTCTTCAGTGAACGTGATGAATCATGGGTGGTGGTCTGTTCATATAGGCGAAGACTATCCACCGCCGAGCGCAAACCTCTGAATCGGGATACGCGCTCTGATATGAAGGCCGTGGTAGTCTTCGTGACTCCACGGCCTTTTTGTTTTTAAATCTTTTAAAAATCAGGAGGTTTAAAAATGGCTGTTCCCTCTTTTTCCGATTTCAAACAATTGGCCAATCGGGGTAACCTTATTCCT
>Ga0187771_10002920_pt1 | contig 11881 bp, 13 predicted proteins | sample 0116_SJ02_MP15_1_FD_133139 | JGI IMG/M metagenome (GOLD analysis project Ga0187771, IMG submission 133139) | Tropical peat soil microbial communities from peatlands in Department of Meta, Colombia - 0116_SJ02_MP15_10_MG | ecosystem: Environmental > Terrestrial > Soil > Wetlands > Peat | place... | reverse complement strand
TCAAGTTTGACCGACTATTCGTTCGACATTGGGACCGGTGGTACGAGGGGAAGCGCAGTCACATTCTTGTCCTTCCCGTCCGAAGGTCGAAGTCGGGCTATTGGGTCCCCGGCGGGGAACCTAGGGACCTCACCAAGGCGCTCGACGGCGACTGCCCACCAAAGCCGTTTGGGAGCAGAGATGACTATTCGTGGTCCCCTGACGGTAGGGAGTTGGCCTTCGCGACGCAGACGGGAGACGACCGGGCCTGGTCCACCGACCTGGATGTTTTTCTTGTCCCCGCTCGAGGCGGCCCGCCCCTCTGCATAACCGAGGACAGCAGGGCCAGCGCCTTCCGCCCAGTCCATTCACCAGACGGCACGAGGGTTGCCTACCTCTCCATGGAGCGTCCGGGGTTCGAGTCTGACCGATGCAGGATCAGGATCTACGACCGCGGCACGGGGAAGACTAGGACGCTCACCGAGGCCTGGGACCGCTCCCCGAACTCGCTGGCGTGGACCGCGGATTCCAAGTCGCTGGTTGTCACTGCTTCGGAATCTGCCCGCCAGAAGATCTTCGTCGTCGACGCCAGTAGCGGCCGGACAAGGGTCCTGGTCGGCGATCACCACAACGCCTCGGTCGCAGTTGTCGGCAACGACAGGGTCTTCTTCACCCAGGACTCCATCGTGGCACCGGCAGACATCTGGGAGATTGGACTCGCCGGGACGCAGCCCCGTCGTCTGACCCGGCTGAACGACGAGAAGATGGCAATCACTCTGGTTTCGACTCCTGAGGAGGTCCATTTCAGCGGGGCGAATTCTGAGGAGGTCCAAGCGTGGATCATGAAGCCCGTCGGGTACGCCCCGGGGAAGAAGTATCCCGTCGCATTCATAATTCACGGGGGCCCCCAGAGCGCTACGGAGGACACGTTCCACTACCGGTGGAATCTTCAGGCCTTCGCAGGTGCGGGATACGCGGTGGTCGCAGTCAACTTCCACGGGTCCGTGGGTTTCGGGCAGAAATTCACCGATTCCATCTCCGGAGATTGGGGTGGGAAGCCGTTCGAGGACCTGATGAAAGGGCTCGACTACGCGCTGAAGAGATACGGCTGGCTTGACGAGGACCGCGTCGCTGCGCTCGGCGCTTCGTACGGAGGCTGGATGATAAACTGGATCAACGGCCACACCGACCGCTTCAGATGCCTCGTCAACCACGACGGAGGCTTCGACGAGTTCTCCTCCTACTTCTCCACCGACGAACTGTGGTTCCCGGAGTGGGAGTTCGGAGGGACGCCCTGGGAACGCCCGGAGCTGTACGACAGATTCTCCCCCAGCAGATACGTAGCGAATTGGAAGACCCCTACGCTCGTGATTCACGGCGCCAGGGACTACCGCCTGACAGACACGGAGGGAATCTCGACCTTCACGGCGCTCCAGCGCCGCGGCATTCCATCCCAGCTCCTTTACTTCCAGGACGAGGGGCATTGGGTCCTGAATCCCAGGGACAGCGTCGTGTGGCACGAGGCGATCCTGGCCTGGCTGGAGAAGTGGCTGCGGGCCTGACGGGGAGGCAAAGCACGCCCGAAGGGTCCCTCCAACATCCTGGCCAGCCTCGCTTCGAACGCGGGGCTGATTCGTTCGCAGGGCGCAGCCGACCGCAACCGAGGCCGGAGTAGCGGCGGTCAGCGCTCTCCGAACTTCAATCCCTTTGCCCACACGACGTCGAACAGGTTTCCGTCCGGATCTGCTAGGGTCACGTAGTCCTTCCCCTCCTCTTTTGGCTGCTTGACGGTCGCGCCGAGGCCAACCAGACGCTTCACCTCCTCCTGGGGGTCGTTGGAGTACAGGTCCAGGTGCAGCCGGTAGTCTTCGAGGTGCCCCTCGGAGGTGAGGTCCAGGGAGATGTTCGGACCCCTGCCCTCGGGGTCCTTCAGAATGACCCAGCCTCCTTTTGGAGGGCGCTTGGGGACGTAGTGCAGGGCCTCCTGCCAGAACGCCATCATCTCGGAGAAGTTGTCACAGTTGATGACAACGGAACCGACCCACGACCTTGGTGGCTTCATGCTGTTCGGGGTGCCACTGGCCGCCCCTAAGAACGCGCCGTCGCGAGGGCCAGGCCATGTTGCCTTCCTGCAGATCCATGGAACTAGCCTACCGTGTGTCTTTGTGCCCCTTCTCCCCTGATACTCCAGAAAAAGCAGCTACATGGACGTGGAAACTCTCCCCCCGATGACGTAGAAATCAATATAAAACGAAAAAAGTCGGAGCGGATTAATGTCCATAAGGCTATCGAGTGGCGAGGAAATCCCGATTGAAATGCACAAGACGAGAATGGTTCAGAAGATTCGCCTTGTCCCCGTGGAGGAAAGACTGAAGGCAATGGAGGAGGCAGGCTACAACACCTTCCTCCTGAAGACGAAAGACATCTTTCTCGACATGCTCACCGACAGCGGCGTCAACGCCATGAGCGACAACCAGTTCGCAGGCATGATGAACGCCGACGACGCCTACGCAGGGAGCATGACCTTCTACGAGTTCGCCAAGGCGGTGGAGGACGTGCTAGGCTACAAGCATGTGATGAATGCCCATCAGGGCAGGGCGGCCGAGCACCTGATTGCGAAGGTCTTCGCGAAGCCCGGCGGGGTCGTACCGACAAACTATCACTTCACGACGACGAAGGCCCACATCGAGCTCCAGGGGATGCAGGTTCTGGAGATCTACTACGACGACGCCCTGAAGACGGAGAGCACGAACCAGTTCAAGGGCAACATGGACCCGAGCAAGCTGAAGAACATCATCAAGAAGTACGGCAAGGACAAGATCGGCTTCGTCCGCATGGAGGCGACGACGAACCTCATCGGCGGGCAGCCGTTCTCCATGAAGAACCTGAGGGAGATTCGGCAGATATGCAACGAAAACCAGCTCATGATGGTCCTGGACGGGAGCCTTCTGTGCGAGAATGCCTATCTCATCATGCAGAGGGAAAAAGGGTATGAGAACAAGACGGTCGCTGAAATCGTGAAGGAGATGTGCAGCGTCCCTGACCTCTACTACATGAGCGGAAGGAAGAACACGAGCGTCAGGGGAGGGATGATCGCGACCAACAACGAGAAGCTCTTCGAGCAGATCAAGCCCTGGCTGCCCGTCTACGAGGGCTTCATCACGTACGGAGGGATGTCCATGAGGGAGATCGGCGCCATGTCCGTCGGGGTCAGAGAGATGGTCGACCCAGGCGTCGCGGGGTGCTCTGTCGAACAGATCAAGTACTTCGTGAACACGCTCTCGAAGGCGGGCATCCCAGTGGTGACTCCGCCCGGCGGGCTGGCCTGCCACCTCGACGCGATGAAGTTCCTTCCTCACGTCCCGCAGTCTCAGTATCCTGCGGGGGCCCTCGCCGCCGCCCTGTACATTGCCTCGGGAATCAGGACCATGGAGAGGGGAACGGTGTCCATGGACCGGGACAAAGACGGGAAGGACGTCTTCGCGGACGTGGAACTGACCAGGATCGCGGTTCCAAGGAGGGTCTACACGGTGTCCCACATAGACTACGCCATCGACAGGATTCAGTGGCTTTACAAGCACAGGAGCCTCGTGAAGGGACTGAAGTTCGTCTCCGAACCGCCCGTCCTCAGGTTCTTCTTCGGGAGACTCACAGCTTTGGACAACTGGGGAACGAACCTCAGGGACGCCTACAAGAAAGAAATGGGTAGCGCCTAGGCGTCTGCCCCGAGTCCCAGGGACGGAGGGTTCGCCTAGCCCAGCTGACTCCCGGCTAGGGCTCTGGTTTTCAGAGCTGCGCCGGGCCAGCGGGCTTGAGGCTAGACGCGCTCGCCGGCGGATGCGGGCAGTGGGTCGTCTGATGATGGCTTCAGGCTAGACGCGCGTGAACCCTTGGACCGTCCTGGCATCGAGTCGCCTGACGAGCGCCACGACCAGTTTGATGGCGTTTTCGACGTCTGAAAGGTCGGCCACTGCTGAATGCGAGTGGATGTGCCGCGTCGGGACGCTTACGACTGTGGAAGGGCATCCAGCCCTGCTGACGTGGAACCTTCCGGCGTCGGTCCCTCCCTTCGTGACAACCGAGAGTTGGAAGGGGATCCGTTCCTTCTCGGCGGTTTCGATCACGAACGACTTGAACCCCTGGTTCGGAATCATCGTCGCGTCGAAGGTGAGGATGCTCGGCCCCTTCCCCATCCTTGCCGGGGCCTCGTTGGGCCTGATCCCTGGCACGTCGCCGGCGATGTCCACTTCAAGGGCAATGGCGACGTCGGGCTCCACCAGGTTGGCAACTGTCTGGGCTCCCCTCAGCCCCACCTCCTCCTGGACCGTGGCAGCCACGAAGAGGCAGTTGGGATGCTGAATGTGCTGGGTCTTTAGGCGCCTGAGGACCTCAAGCCCCACGAAGGTCCCGATTCTGTCATCGAACGCCTTCCCCATCACAACACGGTCGCCCTGCTGAACGAGGAAGGTAGAGAGCGGCGCGACCGGATCCCCTATGCGGACGCCGAAGTCCTTCTCCGCCGACTCTCTGCTGCTCGCCCCGATGTCAATGAACATGGAATCGAGCTTAACGACCTTCTCTCTTTCGTCGGGGCTCAGAAGATGCGGAGGCTTTGATGCGATCACCCCTATGGCGTCACCCTTCCTCGTCCTTACGATGACCCTGTGCCCGAGAAGCACTTGGTCGAACCATCCCCCGAGCGGGCTGAAGGTCAGGTAGCCGGTCTCCTTCTCGATTCCCGTGATCACGAACCCAACTTCGTCCATGTGACCCGCGAGCAAGACCTTCGGGGAGTCGGCCTTCCCGCGGGCCTTGAAGACCACCGACCCCAGCTTGTCGTACATCACTTCGTCAGCGAACTTCTCCCCCGCTTTCTTCACGATCCCTGCGGGCTCACGTTCGAAACCTGAAGGGCCGAAGGATTCAGAAAGGTCCCTCAGAAGCTCTATCCGGTCCTTGTCGAGAGGCACGCACGAGCCGACTGTCGCCAACTTATATCGCTGACGGCAGGCCGACAGGCCTGCTGCGCACCGACGCCCAGAACCTGTCAGGGCAGTTGTCTGGCTACGGAGCCAAGAGACCGATGGAGCGTCCCCGCCCAGGACGCCTCGTGGCCTCTCGGCCCTAATTTTTGGAAGTCAGACCCTAAAATCCATGAATCTGTGATTCATTGAAATGTATCGTCTGTTCAGACGCCGTAAATACGCGTGAGGCGTTTTTTGGTGTTGGGATGTTCTGGAAAGGCAGAACGGCGAGTATTGTGGTCCTCGGGGCTTTGGCGCTGTTCCTCGGGCTTGGCGCAGTGGCCCCGGTCTTTGCCTGGCACGCGACCGGGTTCTCGACTCAGCTGAATCCACCTTCCTGCGGAACGAGCGGTGGCTGTTCTGTTGCATCGATAACGGATACGGCGTCGGTGACGCTCTCGTCCAGCGGTGCTCCTTCCGGGGTCAGCGTCACCTTCAACGTATACCAGGGCACCTGCTCGGACCACTCAGGAACGTCGCTTCTGACCTCGAACAGGCCGATCACGTCTGACAAGGGTCTACAGCAGGTGACTTCTGACCCGTTCACCACTTCCGGACGGGCAGCCGGAGGCTACGTGTGGGTCGTCATGTACAACCAGGGCAATTATCCGCTGACGGACCGCAGCCCGAACCCGGACTGCGAACAGATGGTTCTGCTGCAGACATCGCACTCGACCGTGCCGGAATTCCCCTTTGGAATGGTCCTCCTGTTCGCGATCGCAGTCCCTGGACTCTTGCTCGTGAGGAGAGTCCGCGGTCGCACGTTCCCTCTGTCTCCCGTGTAGAGTCTTCCTTCCCGCTTCTCATCTTGGGAGGCGAAGCACAAGATGGAAATAGCCGCGAACGTTGTAGAAACATTGAGTCATAATGGCTGGCACCTGGGCGCCATACGCCGGCAGTGACGCACTGGTTCTAACTGCAGTCCTATTCGCTTTGGCGGCCGGGTCCGCGTACCTTGGATCGAGGTTGCGGAGGCCTATCTCTCCCGGCAGACCCGGAAGGGCGGCCGGCTTCTTCTTGATAGCAATCTGGGTGGTGTCCCTGCTGGCGTTCGTCATCGACTCTGTCTCCTACGGCTACATCCTCAAGGCTTCAAATCTGATCGCTGTGTACCAGTCATACACTGCGCCGAACCCCGTTTCCCCAGTGACGGACGCGGCGGCGGCGGCCGCCTTCGTCATCATCGTCCTGCTGAACAGGAAATATGGCATCGGAGCCGCGCTGCTGGGCGGCTTAGTGGGAGCGGCGTCCGGAGCCATGATATTCGAGCTCCCCTTTGACCTGATTGTGTTGAACAGGATCTACCCCCCCATCCCGCCGGCGCCGCTCGTCTTCCGCCTGCTCTTCTTCCTGCCCCTCTTCCTCCTGGAGCTTTCGACCATGTCGTTCCTGACATTCTCTCGGCTGACGAGGCTGTCCAAGTACACCCTCTATTCATTGGCGGGGTTTCTTTCTGTCCTCGGCGTTTGGGCCGCCTTCGGATTCCCCTATCCGTCAGACCCGCTGATCACGGCGTTCAACGACATATCGAAGGTGGTGGCTTTCGTCGTGGCGGCCTCGCTCTTTGTCGGGAGTAGGGAGCTAATCGAGCGAAAGATTGACGGACCGGCCTCGTAGCTCGGAGGAACGAGACGGGAACTACACTTCTGTCTGCACGGCGTCTCTGTCCTGGGGATCCTCTCGCTCCCTGAGGATGGCATTGGCTTCGGCCTGCAGGTCGAGAGAGTATTTGCCGCCTTTGTTCTTGGCGATTCTCCTGAGTTCGCTCGTTGGGACGGAGTCAAGGACCTGAAAGGGGACATCGTACATCGTATGCATGTCAGTCCGCAACAGTCCAACACGCTTTTCGCGTTCCCTGTTGACGGATGCAGCTGTTTCATCGCATTCGGCCGGCATCAACTCCACCTGGTGGGACATGGAGACTTTCCCACCACCCTCGCCCATAAGTTGGTCTGGTCAACATCGGCGGTGCAGCCAAGCAATTCATGTTCACCTCTGCGTGGTCATATCTCACCGCCTGGTGCGGCCGGAGGTCTCTGCTGGGCAGCTGGCCGGTAGCACGGGAACTGTCTCCTGCTTCCGGGATGGCTTAGATCCAGAAACCAGGAATGATCACGAGGGCAGATGCGTTGACTGGGACCATGGCCTCCAAGTTGTGGGTCGAAACAAGTCCGATCTGGTAGAAGCCCACCGGAGCGTAAGCCGGTACAGTCACGTTGGCGTTCCCTTGGCCCGCCCCGTTGGCCTTGATGGCCCCTATGATTGTTCCACTGTACGCATTCGGATTGGTGGAGAGTTCAGTGTAGTTGAATACGACGTTGTAGACCCCTCCTGACACTAGTCCGCTGGCTGAAACAGTAAGTGTCGCTCCTGGAGGTCCGGCTGCAGAGCTCAACGTCATCGTTGCCTCGTAGGTGAGCCTCACAGTTCCCATCGGGTTGGGGCCTTGGCCGCATCCCATGATATTGTCGATTTCCCAGGCGGTTAATGCGCCAGTCTCCGGCCCCGGGTTCGGAATCTGTGGCAGCAAGAAGGTCGCGTTCTTCGGGACGTTGCCATGGGAATCCGTTGTAAACGTAGTCAGTGGAAATTCGCCGGGGCAACTTTCGAGCCACAACCTGGTATTGGCAGGCAGGCCGCCGCCCACCAAGTACATCACCGTGCCCGCAGCTGCCACTGAAGGCGTCAGCTCCAAGGTCGTGTTTGCGGGAGGGGCCACGTACTTGGTCTGCGTTTCGATTGACATGACTGTCTCTGTAGTGGTTACAGTGACCTTCTGCATCGACACGCTGGTGTACGTCTCTTCATGCGTCACAGTTTGAACCCCCGGCGTCGACGTACTCGTGAAGAAAGAGAATGCCACAATCCCTGCGACCACCCCGATTACAAGGAGCACCGCAGCAACTGCGTTTGAAACCCCTGGCCTGCGAACCTTCAATTGCTGTAGGCGCTAGGTCAGAACTATTAGGATTAACCCCCAATCCGAGAACGCCGATGGATTGGGTCTTCCTCCTCAGTGCCCACATCGGAGTCTAGCGTACAGAGAGGGCTTGTGCAGGGAGTGCTCGGCTGGGTCGGGTTGGCGTGGGCTAGGATCAAATGGTATGTTGGAAATCCATGCAAGTCATTGTAGTTAGACGCCGGCAAACGGGTTCAATGCCCCTGTTCCGCCTGCTCGCCGGATCGTCTCTTGTGACTGGTGAGGACCCAATCAGAAAAGGCTCGGATTGGACTCCGATTGCCAAGAGAAGCGCATTTCAGGTCTGCCCCGGGGGGGATTTGAACCCCCGTCGCTAGCTGTCTCCCAGAAGGTCGAGAGGCTAACATGCTTGACCGGGCTACACCACCGGGGCGGACGAGAGAAGGCCCCGATGACTTTGGAATTAAGCTTTGGTGGATGAATCAGCCGATTTGAGCCGTTTGGAGGCCAACGAGGAAAGCGGTGGGCCAGGTCTGGCCACTGTCGGCCAACGTTGTCGAGGCCATTCAATTGCGTGAAATCCAGCGCGCCTGCAAAGACCTAGGCCCTCCTGCAGGCATGAACTATCAAGCATGCTGGTGCTAATCCCGGACGCAAGCCGGGGGACGCACTCGCTCTCGACCTAAATCGTTCACATGCTTTGCTTGAGTATCGCCTTTGCCGCCAGTTTGATGTCAGAAGGCTTGACCGTCTTCCTGCCTGCGTGAGCGGCGAGCTCCACTGCCTGCTTCGATATTTGAAGCCCTAGAGACTCCAGCTCCGTCCTGAGCTCCATGGCAGCGTCATCTCCCACTCTTTCGGCTCCAGCCTTCTTTATCACCCTGTAGACTGCCGCAAGGCCGAACTCCGAACTGGACATTCGTCATTAGCATGGAATGGGTATGTTTAAAAACCTTTAGCTCTGAAAGCCATGGAGATAGACCCTTTTTGGCGCCAAAGAGCCCCAAATCACCCATATTCCCAAACGAAGAGGGAAAAGCGCATGGTAGCTTCTGAAGGGCGCTCTTTGGGCCAAGCTTCGAGGTACGCGGCCGAATTACCGCGCGCGGCTTTTGCTGGCCTGCGTTTCATCGATTCGCACGTACATTTGGGCGACTACCTAGACCCGCGGGAGGAGGTCTCCTTCGCTTCGGCATCCCAGGGGATGCTGGTCACGGCCGGAACGGGCGCCGAGGACTCCGCGAAAGGGCTGGCTCTTTCATCAGAGGCGCCGGCCCTGATCAAGGCTTTCGTGGGCGTCCACCCGTCCGAAGCCGAGCGGGAGACGGATTCTGGCTGGTTGGACGGAGCCCTGTCGCATGCAGCCGGGATCGGTGAGATAGGCCTTGATCCGAAGTATTCGGAGGTATCCAGAAGCAGCGAGCAGATGAGCCTCTTCAATCTGCAGTTGGGGTTGGCGGAGAAGGCAGGAAAGCCAGTTCAGGTCCATTCAAGGGGCGCGGAAAGGGAGTGCCTTGATGCTCTAGGGACCTTCAATCTGAAGAGAGTACTTCTCCATTGGTTCCAAGGGGAAGAGACAGCTGCAGAGGCCAACGGTCGAGGGTACTACATCTCGTTCGGCCCCGCACTCCTGACCTCGAAGAAGCTCGAGCGGATGGCCCTTGCCTGGAACGAGGAACGCGTCCTGGTCGAAAGCGACGGGCCAGTCCGATTCGCCGCTCTAGGCGGGGCGAGCGGACCACGGCTTGTTCCGTCCATCGTCTTCAAGCTGGCGGGGTCGTTCGGTCGGTCGTTCGAGGAGACTTCCAATCACATTGTCAAGAACAGCCTAGAGTTCCTAAGCCAGCCAGACCCCGGGTCACCCGTGCCTGCCGCCAGCCCGTCCTCGAAAGCTTAATCACCCCATTGGGTCGGGGTAGGCCAAGGCTTGGAAAAGACAAGAAGGCTTGCAGAGGTCATAATGCAAAGGCATCCGGAAGCCTTCAGCGTCGACTACGAGAAGAACAAGAAATCGTTGGACGACCTTGCGGTGATACCTTCCAAGCAACTGAGGAACCAAATCGCGGGATACATAGCAAAGTCCCTGAAGGCTGACTCGGTCGACGTAGAGGAGACAGTAGAGGAAACGAAGGCGGAGTAGCGCTTGACATTCGAGAGCGACGGGGTTCGCGTGGACCTTCGCCCGGTCGCGTCGCTACTCCCCCACGAAGAGACGATACCGGATCAGCTAGAGAAGATAGTGGGTCAGATACGCCGGGACGGAGTCCAGAAGGACCCGGTAATCGTGGACCGGGACAGCGGGACCGTCCTAGACGGGATGCACAGGCTGGCCGCGTTCGGCAAGTTGGGGCTCGAAAACGTCGTTTGTTGTCTGGTCGACTACAGTTCGCCCGGTATCGAGCTGAGGCGTTGGGCTCGGGTCTACAGGACGACGAAGAAGGACCTGTTCGACCGCGCCCTAGAGGAACTAGGAATCACGAGGTCGGTCACGCTGGCGGAGGCGTTCGACTCCCTGGACTCGCGAAAGGCCGGCCTCGCCGTGATGGGGCGAGGAGCCTGCCGCGTTCCGGAGAGAGAAGTCGAGTTAGTAGACGCCTTCCGGAAAGTGAAAGACCTAGACGAGGTGAGCCGGAACCTGGGGTGGCAGCGAAGCTTCGTGCGCGAGGACGAAGTCGACGTCGCACTCGAGGACGGTGGGAGCGTCCTCCTCGTACGGAGACTTACCAAGCAGGACGTCCTCAACGCAGCGAGAACTAGGAGCCTGTTCCCGTGCAAGACGTCGATGCACACGATCGACCCGCGGCCCGTGGCGCTCGACTTCCCAATCAAGGACATCAACGGCGCGACCCCCAAGAGCGTGGCCGACGTTCTGAAGAAGAGGTCCCCGAGACTACTCCCGGCCGATTCGGAGTATGAAGGAAGAAGGTATAAGGAAAGACTCCTGGTCCTGCACCAGCATTGATCAGGGTTCGCCTTCTGGGTCACATAAGGACCAGCGTCGGGGTCGCGGAGGTCGAGCTCCCCGATGAGAGTCTCGAGGCAAGCGCAGTAGTCGACAGGCTCAGGTCTATGAGCAACGAGAAGGACCCTGGGTTCAACAAGTACAACACTCTGGCGATGATCGAAGACGGCGAGGCTTTTGTCCCCGCTGCGGCAGACAGGAAGGTTACGAGCGGGGAGAGAGTCGTTCTGATCCCATTCTCTCACGGTGGTTGAACCGGGGAATGGAGGCGCGATGTTATTCCGTCGGAGGTCAGGGTGACCCCACGGAGGCAAGGGGCAAGCTCGTCCAAAAACACCCCAGCCTCCTCGTCCAGGCAGTCAGGGCCGACATCGCCGTGAACGAGTTCTTCGTGGAGATGCTGTGCGCGGAGACTCTGCGGGCGAAGGCTTCGCACGTCCTGCTCGCAAGGAAACCCGAGATTGACCTTCTCCTCAGGCTCGCTTCCACGACGCAGATCTCAGTGGCCATTGCCAAGGCCGGGGCGAAGAAGGGAGCGCCGTTCCTCTTGATCGCATCCGGAGACAGAAAGACTATGCGGTCCCTCCGCGTCCCCTCCAACTGGAAGAGGCTCCCCAGGGCAGCGCTTTCGGCAGCCGAGCTTGACCGGATAGAGCGCGCGGCTCTGCTCAACGCAGCAAGGGGCTAGACCGCCCGCTTGAGCTTGGGGATACTTAGGATGTCCTGAGGCGCGACGACCGAGACCCCGGTGTACTCGCCAAAGATCTGAAGGAAGACTATCTTGTCGGGGGAGCTGAGGCTGACCTTTCGGTCTACGATGTCGGCTACGGCGTCGATCAACTCCTTGTCCCCGTAGGGAGAGTCCCGCGCCTCGATTGTGACCCTGAACGACTCCCCCGGGCCTATGTTGGCCGAGAGTTCGTTGACAGCCCTGGAGATCTCTTCCATCTTCGTGTCGACGACCTTGTCCACGGGCATCACTCGCAGGATGTACCT
>Ga0187771_10002919_pt1 | contig 11882 bp, 10 predicted proteins | sample 0116_SJ02_MP15_1_FD_133139 | JGI IMG/M metagenome (GOLD analysis project Ga0187771, IMG submission 133139) | Tropical peat soil microbial communities from peatlands in Department of Meta, Colombia - 0116_SJ02_MP15_10_MG | ecosystem: Environmental > Terrestrial > Soil > Wetlands > Peat | place... | reverse complement strand
GACGTGAGGATAAGCATCCGAAAGGCGCAGGCTCAGTTTTCCGAGCTAATCGAGCGGGCGTGCCGAGGCGAGGAGATCATCATCGCGCGGGGCTCAAAGCCGCTGGTACGTCTAGTTCCCGTTATCCACACACCAGCGCGACCGCGTAAGCCTGGTGCGCTAAAAGGGAAGCTCGTCGTCCCTGATAATTTTTTCGACCCTCTAACGAATGAGGAGTTGAAAGACCCCGACTTCGAGTAGCACGCGGGAGAAAGCAGATTCCTCAGGACTGAAGTCCTTCGGAATGACAAGGGCCAGGAGTGAATTTTGTGGCAAGGCTGGAGCCATGCCTTTCAACGGACGCGAGTAAGGCTCGGTGCCAGCGCTGGCGGACAAGAGCGTGCGTCCCACATCGGCCATCGCCATTCCCTGCCGCATTTCCCCGCCCGCTGCTAATCCTCTCAATTTCAGTGGCTTACGTTGACCAAAATGGTTCTTTCCTGTAAGGTTTACAATAAAAACACAGTGGGGAAGTGTACCCTGACAGGAATCTAATTGTGCCTATGGACAATGGCAAGACGCTGCTTTTGTTGAAACCCCGGGGATTCTGCGCCGGGGTGGTGCGGGCGATTGATATCGTCCGGATTGCCCTGGAAGCTTTCGGGCCACCGATCTATGTCCGCAAAGAGATCGTTCACAACCGCTTTGTGGTCGAGGAGCTCCAGGCCAAGGGAGCGATCTTTGTCGATAGCGTGGACGAAGTCCCCAATGGTGAACGCGTGATTTACAGCGCGCACGGAGTTTCGCCCGAGGTACGCGAGGCCAGTGAGACGCGCGGCCTGCGGGTCATCGACGCAACTTGTCCGCTCGTCACCAAGGTTCACGTCGAAGCCGTCAAGTTTGCCAAGGAAGGCGACTCACTCATTCTGATCGGCCATCGCGATCACGATGAAGTGATTGGAACGCTGGGTGAGGCGCCGCTGGTGACTCAGGTTGTGAGCTCGCCGGAACAGGCGGAAACGTTGAGTGTTCCAGATCCTGATCGGGTCGCATACCTCACGCAGACGACGTTGAGCCTGGACGAAACCAAAGACATCATCGCAGCTCTGCGTAAGAGGTTCCCCAACATTAAAGGCCCGGCGGCGCAGGACATCTGCTACGCGACGGAGAATCGCCAAACCGCCGTTAAACAGGTGGCCTCAGAAGCCGACCTGTTGCTGGTGGTGGGCTCGGATAACAGCTCCAATTCCAAACGCTTAACGGAAGTAGCGCGCAACTTAGGCACCAGCTCGCATCTAATCGATAGCTTCCGCGATATTCAATCGGCATGGCTGGACGGCGTGAAGACGATCGCCTTGACGGCGGGAGCCTCTGCACCGGAGTGCCTGGTGCAGGAAGTGGTGGAGTTCCTGGGGACCAAGGGTTTTGAGAATGTGAAGGAAGTGGAAGTGATGCCCGAAAACGTGCGCTTTGGATTGCCTCCGGAGATCGTGGAAGCCATTGCCAGCGCACCGGCAGGAGTCACCGCGGAGTAAGAATCTACATGGACGAAGCCTCCCCGTCAATTCGGACGTCTGCCCCGCAGTTGCATTTCGGAAAAATCGATGACCTTGCCAGCCGGGCGGCTGCAGCCATCGATGCGGCCCGCAAGTTCCTCTTCTCCGAACAACACGAGGAGGGCTACTGGTGCGGCGAACTGGAAGCCGACACCACGCTCGAGTCCGACTACATCTTGCTCCACGTGCTGCTAGGGACAGTCGATCAGGAACGCTTTCAGAAATGCGCGAACTACATTCTGCGTCATCAGAATGAGGACGGCGGATGGGGAATCTATGCTGGCGGGCCCTCGAACGTCAGCGCCTCGGTGAAGGCATACTTTGGCCTGAAGCTGGCGGGATACAAGCCGGAGCATCCGGCGATGGAGCGGGCACGCAAGAAAATTCTGGAGCTGGGCGGCGTCACCGAAGTTAACACGTTCACCAAGATTTATCTCTGCTTCCTGGGCCAGTACGATTACGATGCCGTGCCGGCGATTCCGCCGGAAATCGTGCTTTTTCCCAAATGGTTCTGGTTCAACATCTACGAAATCTCGGCGTGGTCGCGGGCGATTCTGGTGCCGCTTTCCATCTGCTACGCGAAAAAGCCGTTCAAGAAAATTCCCGAGGAGATGAAGATCGACGAGTTATTCGTTGGCGGACGCGATAAGTCGCGCATGCATCTGCATTGGTCGAAGAAGCTGATTTCGTGGCGGAATTTCTTTTTGTGCTTGGATCGCCTGGTGCACTGGTTTGAGGCCGTACACATTCGCCCGCTACGCTCGATTGCTCTGAAGCAAGCCGAAAAATGGATGCTGGAGCGCCTCGAGATGAGCGATGGGCTGGGTGCGATTTATCCATCGATCGTCAACTCAATCATCGCGCTGCGCTGCCTGGGATACTCGGTGGACGACCCGCAAGTGATCCGTGCGTTGGATGAATTTGAGAAGCTCGGAATCGAAGAAGGCGACACCTTCCGGATGCAGCCTTGTAAGTCGCCAGTTTGGGACACAGCATACGCTCTGTTTGCGTTAGGAGAAACTGGAGTGCCCGCGAATGATCCGCGGATGGTCAAATGCGTAGACTGGATTCTGCAGAAACAGGTGCGCACGCTTGGCGACTGGAAAGTGAAGAACAGGAAAGGGCAGCCGGGCGGTTGGTACTTCGAATTCAATAACGAGTTTTACCCGGACGTGGACGACAGCGCGATGGTGTGTCTCGCGCTGACTCATGCGGAGCATCCGAACGGGCGCTACCAGCGCGAGTCGGTGCAACGGGCCATCGATTGGATCTTCTCGATGCAGTGCAAGAACGGCGGCTGGGCGTCGTTCGATAAGAACAACGACAAGATGGTTTTCCAGCAGATCCCGTTTGCCGACCACAACGCCATGCTCGATCCGCCGACCGTCGACATTACCGGGCGAATTCTGGAGATGCTGGCGGCGTATGGATACGACAAGAACCACCCTGCGGTGAAGAAAGCAATTGATTTCATCCGGGATGAGCAAGAGGCGGACGGCTCCTGGTTTGGGCGCTGGGGAGTGAACTACATCTATGGCACCATGCTCGTTTTGCGCGGCCTGGAAGGCATCGGCGTCGATCATCACGAGCCTTGCATCCAGCAAGCGGCGGAGTGGCTGCGCATGATGCAGAATCCCGATGGCGGCTGGGGCGAAACTTGCAGTTCGTACGATGACCCGACCACGAAAGGTGTCGGGCCGAGCACGGCTTCGCAGACAGCGTGGGCGGTCATGGGGTTGCTGGCCGCCAACGACACGCGCAGCGATTGCGTGGCGCGGGGAATTGCCTACTTGCTGCGAACACAAAAGAAAGACGGTTCGTGGGATGAGTCCTATTACACCGGCACGGGTTTTCCGCGGGTGTTTTATTTGCTGTATCACATGTACCGGCAGTATTTCCCGCTGATTGCGCTGACCACGTATCAGAAGGTGATGGCGGGAAGGTCGTAGCAAAGGATTGTTGATTGTCGATTGTTGATTTCTAACGGCACGACTTGTATCGAAAATCTACAATCGACAGTCGACGATCAAGGAGATAGATGCCAGTTCCAATCTCACAAGCGTGGACGGTGGCAACATACGTCCTGAAGCAGAAGCTCAGGCGACGCAAGCAATATCCGCTGGTGCTGATGCTGGAGCCGTTGTTTCGCTGCAATCTGGCCTGTGCCGGGTGCGGCAAGATTCAGTATCCGGCTCACGTGCTAAAGATGCAGCTCACCCCGGAGGAATGTTTCCGGGCGGTGGATGAGTGTGGCGCGCCTACTGTGGCGATTCCTGGGGGCGAGCCGCTGCTGCATCCAGAGATTGGCGAAATTGTCGAAGGCCTGGTTGCACGCAGAAAGTACATCTACCTATGTACGAACGCGCTGCTGCTGAAACAGAAGATCCATTTGTTCAAGCCGAGCAAGTATCTGACATTTTCGGTTCACATGGATGGCCAGCGTGAGCACCACGATTTTTCGGTGTGCCTGGAAGGCGGCTACGACAAGGCTTTCGAAGGAGTCAAAGAGGCGCTGGGCCGCGGATTCCGCGTGACGACGAACACTACGTTATTCGACGGCGCCGATCCCAAGAGTGTGCGCGCATTCTTCGACGAGATGATGGATCTTGGTGTGGAAGGCATGATGCTTTCGCCAGGATATTCGTACGAGAAAGCTCCGGATCAGAGCCACTTCTTAGGTCGAGCGCGAACGCGCAGGCTGTTCCGAGCAATCCTGTCGAATCGCAAGCCGCACTGGCAATTCAACATGTCGCCGCTGTTTCTCGAATTTCTGATGGGTAAGCGCGACTATCCTTGCACGCCCTGGGGCATGCCGACGTTCAACGTCTTCGGCTGGCAGAAGCCGTGTTATCTGCTGCAAGACGGTTACGCGGATACTTTTCAGGAGTTGCTGGCGACCACGGAGTGGAAGCATTACGGAACGGAATCCGGCAATCCGAAATGCGCGAATTGCATGGTGCACAGCGGCTATGAAGCTTCAGCGGTGAACGATACGTTCAGTTCGCTGGGCGGACTCTGGCGCACGGCGAAGGCCGTCTTCTCCAGCAAGTACGATGATGCTTCCGCGCTGGCGTTGCTGGAGGAACCGGTTCGTCCAGTGCATTCCTTCAATCCTCTGATTCAGATCGAGACTTCGGCTCGCGAGGAGCAAGCAGTTTGAGTGGCAGAGAAGCAGGCCGAACCGGATCAACCACTCCCGCCGATCCCGATGCGCTTGAGGTTGTTCCCGGCGCCGAACGCGAAGAATTAGAAGGCTGGATGGCTGAGCTGGCGACCCCTGAAGAGCTCCGCGCGGCATTGGAGCGCGCATTCGACTATCGCGGGGACGTCCAGATCACGCGGAAAGATGGCAGCAAAATCGAGGGTTACATTTTCGATCGCCGCAACGGACGCACGCTGGCAGATTCTTACGTGCGGTTGTTGCCGAAGGATGGCGGCGCGAAGACGGCCATCTCGTACGCCGACATCGCGGCCCTGGCATTCACTGGCCGTGACATGGCTGCGGGCAAGAGCTGGGAAACCTGGGTGCGCCAGTATTGGGAAAAGAAAGCCGCGGGCGAAAGCGCATCGCTGCGGCCGGAGAAGCTGGAATAAGGCTGTCAGCGCTCAGCCGCCAGCTTTCAGTGGTCTCATGCTGAGGGCTGAAAGCTGATAGCGAAGAGCTGGAATGAAAGCTTTCGTTACAGGCGCGACCGGATTTGTCGGCAGCCACGTGGCTCGCGTGCTGACCGAGCAGGGCGCTGAGTTGCGATTGCTGGTTCGCGCTAACAGCGATCTCAGAAACATCGAGGGCCTGAAGGCGGAGCGAGCCATCGGTGATGTGCGCGAGCCGGCGTCGCTCGAAAAAGCAGTTTCGGGATGCGAGGTGGTTTTTCACGTAGCGGCCGATTATCGGCTCTGGGTGCGCGATCCCGAGGAGATGTATCGGGCCAATGTCGATGGCACGAGGGCGATTCTGAGCGCCGCGAAAAAGTATGGCGTGCGGCGAGTGGTGCACACCTCGAGCGTGGCGACGATGGGATTTACCTCCAACGGCCACCTGGCGGATGAGGATTCGCCGGTCTCGCTCGAAAATATGATTGGCCCTTACAAGCGATCGAAATTCATGGCGGAGCAGGTCGCACTGGAAGCCGGACGCAGCGGAATGGATGTGGTGGTGGTCAATCCCACGACTCCGGTAGGCGAACGTGATCTTAAGCCCACGCCAACGGGAAGAATCGTCGTCGATTTCTTGAAAAAGAAGTTTCCCGCATATGTGGACACTGGGCTGAATTTGGTCGATGTGCGGGAGTGCGCACGGGGGCATGCGGCGGCGTTGGAAAAGGGCAGAAGCGGAGAACGATATATTTTGGGCGGCGAGAATCTGACGTTGAAACAGATTCTCGACAGGCTGGCTGAGATCACGGGGCTGCCGTCGCCGAAGGTGAAAGTGCCATACGTGATGGCGCTGGCGACTGGAGTGGTGGATGAAGTTGTGACGGGCAGAATTCTGGGCCGTGAACCGCGTGCGACGATTGATGCTGTACGCATGGGACGCAAGAAGATGTTCGTGACCTCGGCGAAGGCGGAGCGCGAGCTGGGATGGAAGCCGGTTCCGGTGGACGATGCTCTGCGGCGGGCGGTGGAGTGGTTTCGGAGCAATGGTTACGCGTAGGACTGCGGAGCTTCGCTCCGCCCGGATCCTTCGACTTCGCTCAGGACAGGCGGGCGAGACGCCCGTCCCTACACAACAAGAAGGCTGATTTTGTCAGAGTCGTGCAAAGTCGCCATCGTGGCCGCGCTTGAGCGGGAAGTCTGGCCGTTCATCAAGGATTGGCCTACAACTCGCCGCGAATTTGACGGGCGCGAGTTCAAGTTCTATGAGAATGGCGGGATGGTTGTGGTTTGCGGAGGCATCGGGCCGGAAGCCGCGCGCCGTGCCAGTGAGGCAATTATCAGTCTTTACCACCCTGTGGTTGTGATTTCTGCGGGATTTGCTGGTGGCCTGGATCCGGCTCTCGAAGTGGGACACACTTTCACTGCGCGTCATGTCATCGATGCCGGCGATGGCAGCCGCACGGACTGCGGCACCGGCCAGGGTGTACTGGTCAGCTTTTCTGATATTGCTGACGTAGAGCAAAAGGCCAAGCTGGGGGAAGCTTACGGTGCAGATGCAGTCGACATGGAGGCGGCTGCGGTTGCGCGCAGCGCCGACGCCCACGGAGTGAAATTCCTGGCGTGCAAGGTTATTTCTGATACAAGTCGCACCGGGTTACCTCCGATTACGCGTTTCGTCGGGAGTGATGGGAAATTTCATGTGTTCAAGTTTCTGACTTACATTGCGGTGCGGCCGTGGCTGTGGGCCAAAGTGCAGCGGCTGGCGAGCGATTCAGTGATGGCGGCAAGCAAGCTCTGCGGCGTGCTGGCAGAGACGTCAGAAGCCCACACGGCAGATCGTGTGCTTACGAGCTAACAGATGGCAGTAGCCGAACAATTCAAGATTTCCGAAGCGGACAGAACGATTCCCGCAATCATGCAAGCAGCCGTTTATCGCGGTGTCAACGACGTCCGGGTAGAGACCGTGCCGGTGCCGCAAATTGGCCGCGGCGAGCTATTGGTTCGGGTGCATACTTGCGGAATCTGCGGGACGGACTTGAAGAAGATTGCCACCGGTTCGCATTCCGCGCCCCGCATCTTCGGTCATGAAACGTCGGGAGTGGTAGCCGCCGTGGGCGCAGGAGTCACCGACTTTTCGCCGGGCGATCGCGTTGTGGCCTTCCACCATATCCCTTGCGGAAGCTGTTTCTATTGCCTTCACAAGACCTTCGCGCAATGCGAGACCTACAAGAAGGTCGGCTGCACGGCCGGTTTCGAGCCCTCGGGCGGAGGATTTGCCGAATATGTCCGCGTGATGGACTGGATCGTCGAGCGGGGAACGGTTCGCATCCCGAACCACGTTTCCTTCGAGCAGGCATGCTTTGTCGAACCGGTGAACACTTGCATGAAAGGAATCGAAAACCTGCGGCTGTCGCCGGGCGAGACGGTCGTGACTATCGGGCAGGGTCCCATCGGCATCATATTGAGTAGATTGGCCAAACGGAGCGGAGCTAGAGTAATCACTTCCGATTTGTATGCGCAGAGGCTTACAATATCTAAATCATTCGGTCTGGACAACGGAATCGATGCTTCGCGTGCCGACACGATCAAGGCGGTACGGGAGCAGACTGAGGGGCGAGGCGCCGACGCAGCCATTGTTGCTGTGGGAGGCAACGGTTTGATCCGCAGTGCGATGGATGCGGTCCGTCCAGGCGGGCGGATTTTATTATTTGCGCAGACCGCCCGTGGGGAAGTTACGATTGATCCCGCGGCAATCTGCGTGGACGAAAAAACGCTGCTTGGATCCTACAGCGCTTCTATCGATTTACAGGAGGAATCCACGCGGTTTGTGATGAACCGCGAAATGGACTTGGAACAACTCATCAGCCATCGTTTCCCCTTATCCCGCAGCGTGGAAGCCCTGCACCTGGCGGCACATCCTCAACCAGACTCCATGAAGATCGTGATTCAGCCTGGACTGGGCTGGGGAGGGCGTAGTCAGTGAACGGCAAGATGACAGCGGCGGTCCTCTATGGCAAAGAGGACGTGAAGATCGAAAAGGTTCCCATCCCACGCGTCGGAGACGGCGAAGTACTGGTCAAGGTACAGGTTGCGCTGACCTGCGGTACAGACTTGAAGGTTTATCAGCGCGGTTATCACGCCCGGATGATTGTTCCGCCGGCGTTGTTCGGCCACGAGTTGGCTGGAGTCATCGAAGAAGTTGGGCCCGGCGTGCGTGGCTTCAAGCGTGGCATGCGCGTGGTTGCGTTAAACTCGGCGCCATGCCAGATGTGCTTCTATTGTTCGCGCCACCAGGAAAATTTGTGCGAAGACCTGCTGTTTAACAACGGAGCTTATGCGGAGTACATTCGCATTCCGCGCCGCATCGTCGAAAGCAACATGTTGGCCATTCCTTCGGACGTGAGCTACGAAGAAGCAGCCATGGTTGAGCCGCTGGCTTGCGTGCTCCGCGGCCTGCACGAGACGGGCGTAGAAATTGGCGACACCGTCGTCGTCATTGGCGGCGGGCCGATTGGGCTGATGTTTGTGCAGGTCGCCAATGCTGTGGGATGCAAGGTGATCTCCGTCGTAAAGCGGGATTCGCAAGTGGAGGCCGCCAAGAACATGGGCGCTCACGAGGTGGTGCAGATCACCAAGGTAAATGACCCCGTCGAAGCGGTTCGCATGCTCTCGCCGGAAAAGCGCGGCGGCGATGTAGTCATCGAGGCGGTTGGGCGTCCCGAAGCCTGGGAGTGGGCCACTGACATGGTGCGCAAAGGTGGCACGGTGAATTTCTTTGGTGGCTGTGCCAGCGGGACAAAGGTTGAACTGGATACTAATCGTTTGCATTATTCGGAAATCACTCTTAAAGCAACGTTCCATCACACGCCGGAAACGGTGCGAAAAGCCTTTGCCCTGATCGCGGAGAAGAAAATTCGTTCTACCGATTACATTACCGGCGAGGCGCCGCTTTCGCGGCTGCACCATGTCCTGCGCCACATGCTGAACCGAAACGGCGATATTAAGACCGCGATCATACCCGGGCACTAGAAGGTTCACCGGGAGACGGAACTGACCATGTCCTCCATCGCCAGCAACGACTCCCGAAGTGTATCTGCTCCTCTGGCGGGCTGGAGCAACCTTCCGCCGGAGTATGCCATTCCCGACGCTGCTCCGACATTAACTGAAGCGCAGGAATATTGCCGCCGGCTGGCGCGCACGCATTACGAGAATTTTTCCGTTGCTACCTGGTTCCTGCCGCAACATTTGCGCCAGCACTTCTTTAATGTTTACGCCTACTGCCGTATCTCGGACGATCTCGGCGACGAGGTTGGCGATCCAAGTTCAGCATTACAGCTGATCGATCAGTGGGAAGGTGAGCTCAACGCCTGCTATTTTGGCAATCCGCGTCATCCCGTGTTCGTCGCCTTGGCTGAGACCGTACGGACAGTTGAAATTCCCAAGCAGACCTTTGCGGATTTGCTGACTGCGTTTCGCCAGGATCAGAGGATCGCTCGATACCCGACGTTTGATGACCTGCTCGGATACTGTCGCTATTCGGCGAACCCTGTTGGCCATCTCGTGCTCTATCTTTGCGGATACCGTGATGGCGAACGGCAGGCATTGTCTGATTTCACATGTACCGCCCTGCAGCTCGCGAATTTCTGGCAGGACGTAAGCGTGGATTACGCCAAGGGGAGAATCTATCTTCCTTTGGAAGACCTGCAGAAATTCGGCGTTAGCGAAAACGATATCGCGTCTCAACGGAATACACCGGCATTCTGCGAAATGATGCGCTTCGAAGTGGAGTGCGCGCGCGACTGGTTCCGGCGGGGTTTGCCTTTGGCTGAGAAAGTGGATCGGGCTCTGGCAATCGATATCGAGTTGTTCACCCGTGGCGGGCAGGAGATCCTCAATGCCATCGAGCGGCAGGGCCACAAAGTTCTTGGCCGGAGGCCGGTGATTTCCAAATCACGCAAGCTGGCGCTGGTGGCGCGAGCGGCGTGGGGAAAGCTGCTATGAGTGCCGCCGTGCAGCCCGCTCAAACACCTTTTGTCCCCACTGAATCTCAACTGGCAGTCGCCTATTCCGTTTGCCGGAGCATTGCGCGGTCGGCGGCGAAGAATTTCTATTATGCGTTCCTGGCGCTGCCCCAGCCCAAGCGCCAAGCCTTATGCGCCGTGTATGCGTTTATGCGACGCTGCGATGACATTGCAGACGACAATCGACTTGCGCTCTACGAGCGCCGTCAGAAACTGGCCGAATGGCTCGATGGCTTGCATCGGGCGGCGGCGGGTTTTCCGACCGATGATCCGGTGCTCCTGGGTTTGACCGATACGCAACGGCGCTACAACATCCCTCTCGAACTGCTGGATCAGTTGGCCTACGGAACCGAGACGGACGTGGATGAGGAAGATCAAATCCTAAGCGAATCCGCGGCCCCTATCCTGACGGTCCGCTATAAGACTTTTGATGATCTCCGGTTGTACTGTTATCGCGTGGCTTCCGTGGTTGGGCTGGTTTGCATTCGCATTTTCGGCTATGGCGACAAAGCGGCGGAACCGCTGGCAGAGCGGGTCGGATTGGCATTTCAGCTTACGAACATTATTCGTGATGTCAAGGAAGACGCGGCCATGGGCAGAATTTACTTCCCCGAAGAAGACCTGGCCAGGTTCGGCATCTCGCCGAGCGAGCTTGGGGCTGGGGCGAATGTGGCGCGGCTGCGTCCTTTGCTTGAAATGGAAGCTGGCCGGGCACGAGAATTCTACAAAGCCGCCGACGAGTTGATTCCACTCATTGATGAAGACAGCCAGCCGGGTCTGTGGGTGCTGGTGACGATCTACCAGCGATTACTGGAGAAAATTGCCTCGCGGCAATATGACGTTTTCAGTTCTAGAATCAGCCTCACCCGCCGCGAGAAGCTGGCCGTTCTCGGCCGAGGGCTTCTGAAGCGTCTCCTGTGATGACCGCGCGCTCCACGCAGCATTCCAAAGTTGCGGTAGTTGGGGGTGGGCTGGCCGGACTGGCTGCCGGTTGTGTCCTGGCCGACATCGGATTTCAGGTGACTGTGTTTGAACGGCGGCCGTATCTCGGCGGGCGGGCCTCCTCATACGAGCACCCGGGAACGGGCGAGATCGTCGACAACTGCCAACACGTCGTGTTGGGGTGCTGCACCAATTTAGTCGAGTTCTACAAGCGCCTCGGGGTTGAGAACAAGATTCGCTGGTACGATCGGCTGACCTTTCTTGAACCCGGCGGGCGGGCATCGATTATCGAGCCCAGCGCTCTGCCAGCGCCGTTTCATGCTGCTCCATCGTTCTTGCGAGCCGCCTGCTTGAGCTTGCGCGATAAGGTTGCGATCTCGGCTGCGATGGCAGCTCTAGGACCTCACATTCCGGCGAACAATGATGACTCGTTTCTGGCGTGGCTACGCCAGCATCGCCAGACCGAACAGGCCATTGAACGCTTCTGGAAGACGATCCTGGTCAGCGCTTTGAATGAAGACCTGGATCGGATGTCAGTACCGTTTGCCGCGCAGGTAATTCGAGAATCGTTCTTGAAATCCGCGCAAGCTGGACGCATGGGCGTGCCGACTGTGCCGCTCACGGAGCTATACAGCGCGGCCGGCGATTACATTCGGGCGCGGAGCGGCGAGGTGTGTCTTCGCAGTGCAGTCGAGTGCTTCAGAGCGGATCCTGCGGGTGCCCGGCTCTACGTTGCGGGCAAAGAAGTGAACTTTGACTCCGTGGTGTTCGCCGTTCCGTTTGACGT
>Ga0187771_10002918_pt1 | contig 11883 bp, 7 predicted proteins | sample 0116_SJ02_MP15_1_FD_133139 | JGI IMG/M metagenome (GOLD analysis project Ga0187771, IMG submission 133139) | Tropical peat soil microbial communities from peatlands in Department of Meta, Colombia - 0116_SJ02_MP15_10_MG | ecosystem: Environmental > Terrestrial > Soil > Wetlands > Peat | place... | reverse complement strand
TATCTGCGAGTGGAGTATTCAAGCGTGCGACCGATTCCAATACCTGTCTCAATGCCTGGTCGAAATCATCCAGCAAAACATCGAACTTCTCACTAATTTTATTTCTGATGTTCTTTTCAAGTTTAGAGGCAGCTGCATGCAGATCCTGAGCTGATAGATTACCGGATACGCCTTTTATAGTATGTGCCAATCGTACTGCTCTGTCAATGTCATTATGGCTCAGAGCAGCTTTAATCTCGTCTGTCACATATGCATAATCACGGGAAAACCCCAACAATAGCCTGATAAATAATTCCCTATTACCTCCCAGTCTTTCCAACCCCGTTGGTATATCAATTCCAGGGAGAGTATCAGGGAGAGTTTGCTCAATTGTCCCTTCTCGTACTCCTGCACATGCTATAGCAGGTTTATAATCCAAATCAAGAAGCCCTGGTTTAATCCATCGGTTTAGGATAGAGAACAAGTCATTTCTGTTTATCGGTTTTGCAATATAGTCATTCATACCCGCAGCAAGGCATTCTTCTTGAGTTCCCTCAATGGCATGGGCTGTCATAGCTATAATCGGCAGATTTGCATGGCGAGGGTCGTTCCGAATTAGGCGGGTGGCCTCATATCCGCTCATCTCAGGCATCTGCACATCCATGAGAACGGCGGCATAATCCTGTCTGCTCACCGCTACCTCAGCTTCTGGGCCGCAACTCGTCACCTCAACGATTAAACCGGCACTCTCCAATATCTCTTTTGCCACCTGTTGGTTGAGAATGTTGTCCTCAACCAGCAGTACCCGAGCGCCTCTCATCCTATCTATAAACTCCGGTTGAGTGACATCTTTTTTGCACTGATCTTCTACCTGTCGATTGAAATCTGCCGTAAAATGAAATGTGCTGCCCTTACCGGGGTTGCTATTTACCCATACCTCACCGCCCATCATCTCAACCAGCCATTTTGAAATAGCCAGGCCAAGGCCGGTACCGCCAAACCTCCTGGTTACGGAACTGTCTGCTTGAGAAAAAGCAACAAACAGCCTGGATATCTGCTCACTTGTCATACCAATACCGGTATCCGTAACGGAAAAAGAAAGTTTGCACCGCTTATCATATTTTTCGAGCAGTCCAACCTCTATCAGAATGTATCCGGATTCCGTGAATTTGACAGCGTTGCCTGTTAGATTTACCAACACCTGCCCTAGACGCATAGGATCTCCCACAAGTAAGCATGGTACCTCCTCTGCAACAGAGACCTTCAGATCGATTCCCTTTTCCATGGCCTTGACAGAGAACATAGTAACTATATTGTTTATAGTATCTTGTAAATTGAAATTCACCGAGTCAATCTCCAGTTTGCCGGCTTCAATCTTTGAGAGATCAAGGATGTCGTTAATTATCACCAGAAGTGACTTGGCTGAGGTCTCAATATTGTTAAGATAATCACGTTGCTTGGGCATAAGGTCAGTCTTAAGGGCGAGTTGGGATAATCCAATGATTGCATTCATTGGCGTCCTGATTTCATGACTCATATTGGCCAGAAACTTGTTCTTTGCCTGCGTGGCCGCTTCAGCTGATTCTTTGGCAATCTTCAGCTCCTCTATCTGTTTCTTTTCGGTTATATCTTTCAGCATGCCTTCATAATACAGTATGTTTTGATTTTTATCCCGGACAACATGAACGTTCACGGAAACATCTTTTATACTGTCGTCCTTGCAGTAGAGCTCAAGTTCAAAATCTTTTACGGAATCCTGTTCGTCAATTAGATTTAGTAGTTCATTCCTCTTTGCTGATTCGACATAGGTCTGTTCTTTGAGGTTTTTTATATTTTTTAATAGATCCTCTGGACTATCATATCCTCCTATCCTTGCCAAAGCAGGATTGGCCATCAATATCTGGCCGTCAGGACTTGTCTGAAAGATGCCTTCCGTCGCATTATCAAATATACCGCGATATTTTTCTTCCGACTCTTTCAGCAAATTATAGAACTTGGCATTTTCAATGGAAATGGCGGCCTGAGATGCCAGAATGTTCAATGTTTCCAGCCGTTGTGGCGTAAAGGCGCCCGTTGTAAGAGTGTTTTCCAAATACAATATTCCGGTTAAAGCGCCGCGGTGCATAATAGGCATACATAAGACTGATCTGGTCTGATTCCTTGTAATGTAGGAATCTTTCGTAAAAATGCCCTCGTTGGCAGCATCTGTCAAAACTACGGTTTCATTTGTCCTTGCAACATAATTTACGACTGCGTGCGATAATTCTTGGCACTCATCAAACGGTAGTGATTCAAGCATGAGTTCTTCTTTATCCACTGAAACCCTTGCCTCAATAATAAGATTATTGTCCTTCACCAAAATCAAGATTCCTTTTTGAGCGCCGGAATTCTCTATAACGATTTTCATTAAGCGTGATATTAAACTCTCCATGACGATCTCGCCGGAAATCACCTGGGTCGCCTTTACCATCGAGGACATATCAAGCTCAGCTACTTTATGACTATCGGTTGTCATTGCATCTAATTTACTGTCAGCGCCAAAGGCGGCAGATCGTTGAGAGAGCAGCTCATTGTAACAACTGTCCAAATCCTTCACTTTGGCCGTTGCTCCCCATACGATATATCCGTAGCGGGCCTCTTTCATATACAATGTGGCGATTTTTTCCATCTCCCTTTTTAAGTAATACTTTGCCGCACATTCATTGGCTATGGCTTCATTCTGGATGTATCCATTTTCCCCTGCTGATTTAATTGCTTGATCATATAGTGCGGATGTATTCTTATCTAATCCTGAAATTTGATTCATTTCAGCGCTTATCAGTAAATATTTATGAAGAAAATTCTCTGGGCAATTATCCGACCATTTTTTGAACTTTTTCTGATTTTTCTTAAGAATTTTCCAATATTGTTTTTTGTCCTGCATGGACCCATTGGGATAAAGAGCTGCCAGCGTCAGCGAATAGTAGAAATAATGCTCTGCGACGGCAAGATTTCCCTGCAGCTCTTCCAGGATCTTTTCTGTCTGTTGAGCCGCTTTGAAAGCTTCGGCGTAGCTCCCCAGAAGATAATGCACCTGCATCTTGAGAATGTAATACCACGCATGAGCAAACGGCATTTTAAATTTAGAAGAGAGACGCGTTCTGTATTCCTCCTCATTAAAGCTCTCATTGCTGAAGGATGTTGGTCCCTTTGTCAATCCTCTCAAGCAGGATGCCATTTGAATGGATAGAACAAAAAATGGCTCACTGTCTTCATATCTGATTCGCTTAACAAAACTCAGGTACTTCTCTGCCTCAAGCGTCAAATTATCTAGATTCTCTCCAACAACTAGAGGTGTCACGATAAGATGTATAGCGGAAAATGCGGCGAAAACGAAATCCCCCGTTTCTATTGCCGATTGGTAAGCTATGTTGAGAAAATCAAGATTTGTCCTGGCATGTCTCCGCCAATGGTTCATAAACCGTGCAAACATAAAATTGATTTTGCATATAAGATTTTTATCATTTGTCATATTAGCAAGCTTCAGTGCTATTTTTCCTGATTCAAAACCTGAGCGGAAAGCATTCAATCCTGATGTAAGGGCCATACCATAAGTGGCAAAGGCGAATGCCATAAGAGGGGACTGACCACGCTTTAAACAGAGATTCAATATTTTTAAAGTGCAATAAATAATTAAATCGCGGCTGATAAATGCCGTTATTGGCCCCATGATATAAATCGTCTCCAGGATGGCTATGCTCTTTTCATCTTTCATTTCCGGTAATCGGGTCAAATCCTCTATCCGATTATACTGGAGTCTTGCCTTTAGAAATTCCAGCAGAATATGGATCTTCCCTGGCGATTTGTGAAGTTTCATTCCCATCAAACCGATTGCTTCTGCTCCAATCTCAAAAGCCTCCCGATACTTGCCAAGAGTCTGATACAAAATCACTTTAACGTTATAGACCCTGACTTTTTCTATGTCTGTTTTAACATTGCCTAAGATTATCTCGAACTGCGCTTCTGCATCTGAAAAATTGCCATTTAGATATTCGCACTCCGCTTTTTCCATAACAAGAGATAATGTAAGTTCATAATCGCTTATCCAACTGTCAGAAGGAAGAAGCTCGTCCCCGATATTTAAGTATCTTAATGCCGTTTCATACGCGACTGAAGCCCTGGCTTTCTTGCCGGCAATAAGGTTTAAACCAGCAAGCTCTTTTCTATCTTTTTCAGAATCTATAAACTCCCGGCCTATGTTGAGGTGATTGATATAATCGAAGATATTATCTTCCGGGCCTTCTTTTGCACGATTAAGCAACATCCGGCCGATTCGCAAATGGGTCTGTTTTATTTGTGTTTCCGTGAGCAGGGAATGGGTTGCCTGATGTACACGGTCGTGCAGGAATTTGAACTCAACCTGTTTTGCAATGTCATCGTAATAATCATGAACAGCTGTATCTGGTATCATATATTGATAATTATCGCCAATTGGTATGATCAGGTCTTCATTAATAGCTACCCATAGATCATGTATAGTCTCTGACGGTTTTCGTTGATTTAAAATAGCCAGATTACTCAGATTGAAATGGGTTCCAAAACAGGAAGCCAGCATGAGTGTGCATTGAATATGAAGAGGAAGGCGGATGATCTTTTCTGTCATTAACTCCGCAACGTTGTCAGTTATATCCATCTGCCTGATGTTTTCTATATCCCAGTCCCATGTACCTCGAGTATGGTCGAATTTAAATGCGCCATCATTGTAAAGCTTTTTTAGAAATTCATTTATAAAGAATGGATTGCCGTTTGTCTTCCTATAAACAAGAAGGGCAAGTTCTTTCACCCTATCAATGACGCAATTAAGTGTATCCATGATAAGTTGCTGAATATGAAATATATTAAGAGGTGTTAAAATAATATGTTTGACTATTGCCCCTTTTTTTCTGATCTCGTCTGTTGTGACTGCAAGTGGATGCAAATTGTCAACATCATTATCCCTATAAGCACCTAAGATAAGCATATGCCGGACATCCGAATCCGTCATAATCATTTTAATTAATTTCAGCGTTGCGATATCCGCCCATTGCAGATCGTCAAGAAATAAGACAAGAGGATGATCTTTTGTGGCAATAGTATTAATGAAGTTCTGGAATACTAGATTAAAACGATTCTGGGTCTCAGAATATGGTAATTCTTGTACTGGAGGCTGTTTACCAATGATTAACTCAAGAGTGGGAATCAGCTCCACTATAAGCTGGCTGTTTGTGCCAAGCGCCTCCAACAAACTGGTTTTCCAAGCAGTCAGTTCTCCTTCACCCTCCATCAACAGCTGCTCCACTAATTCTCCAAATGCCTTTGTGATGGGGGCATAGGGTATATCGCGCTGAAACTGGTCAAATTTACCGGAGATGAAGTAACCCCTCTGCCTGATAATCGGTTTATGGACTTCATTAACGAGAACCGTTTTCCCGATTCCCGAATAACCTGAAACAAACAGCAACACCGTCTTACCCTCGCAAACGGCATCAAATGCACTCAGCAGTGTCAAACTTTCTTCTTCACGTCCATAAAGTCTTTGGGGAATCTGAAAACTGGGATAATCTCTCCGCCCGATGTCGAATGGCTCTATTGTCCCTGTTGCATTGAGCTGCTCCAGACATCTCATGAGATCAACTTTCAGTCCAAATGTACTCTGGTAGCGGTCTTCCGCGTTTTTCGCCATCAGCTTCATAACGATGAGAGAGAGTGCAGACGGTATCAGGGAATTTACCAGATGCGGCTCTCTCGGCTGTTTGGCAATATGGGAGTGAACAAGTTCCATCGGATCATCTGATGAAAAAGGTAGAGAACCTGTAAACATTTCATATAAGGTAACACCAAGAGAGTACATGTCTGTGCGATAATCCACCGATCGATTCATTCGCCCAGTCTGTTCCGGTGAAATATATGCTGATGTTCCTTTCATGAAACGTAGATTGCGGACTTCCGGCTTTTCATTGGATAATCTTGTGGAAAGTCCAAAATCGATAATCCTGATATGGCCGTTATTAGGGTTGAAAATAATATTTGAAGGATTGATATCCATGTGTACTATATTTTGTTCGTGGATAAGCCCAAGGATATCTGCTATTCGCATTGCAAGGGATATAGCTTCCGTCAGACTTAATCTGCGTGATGAGAGTAGTCTATCTATAGAAACGCCGCCGATGTCCTCAAAAACTATCACCAACAGTTTTCCCTGCTTTTCCAAGCCATATGAGCGAATAATTCCTTCTCCTTCCATGCTGGCGACTGTTTCATATTCCCGTCTGAAATTTGCCATTACTGTCGGGTCGAGATGTTCCTTATTTAAACACTTGAGTATGACGGGAAGACCATCTTTTGTCCGTAGACCGCGGTAAATAATGGAACTGCTGCTCTCGAATAACTGTTCAGATATCTGATAGCCAGAAATGTTGATCATGTTTTCAACTTTTTGACTCTATGATCCCTTCACAAAATGTCTTTCTTAAGGGAGATTTTCAAGCCCGTTTATTTATTCCAATATCGTAGGCATAAGACGCGTGGTTAAGCAGTTAAGCCTTATCGCCGGATTTTGGCATTAGATAAAGCTATTTATCAATGGATTTCGAAACATTATGAAAAGATTTCTTAGTATATCGTTATTATACAAGCAAATTTGCTTAAAGGCTTCTGAGGGAATTGGTAATGTTATTTTTAGGTAACGCATCCTGAATAATGTGTAATAATTTTATATCATAATATTCCGATAATTTACAAGTCCATTCTGGTTCTAGAATACCATATCAGTTGGCTGGTGATGAGTGCGTCCGGTAAGGCGTCGTTTATTCAGAGTTAAGCCAACAAATGCTTCATTACGCATTTTGCATTAAATCCTCATGAAGATATTCCGATAAATTTCCATTGCTATCTGTAAGCATGGTCGGCTTAAAGTAGTTTTTAAATTTTGAATCGACTGAAAATGCCGGTATATATACTGAATCTAGAGGTTCCGTTGAACCAATAAAAGTCCTTGCGTGGTTTTTTGAATTTTTGTGAAGGCTGACGCGAGCCGTTGAACCTGTTGTCGATAGTCTAGGGGTACATAAAAGTAGCACTGTATGGAAGGCTAATGCCATATTCCAAAAGGTAAGAGACTTCCTGTACAGGCGAAAAAAATTTGTTCCGTGACTAATAACTTTTTTTCTGTAGCCGGAGAGATTTTGAATGTCACGAACGAATTGAACAACCTCATCCATAGGGTCAAGAGGTTTCAAAGTTATGGTTGTACCATCAAGGTCGCGCAGTTTGATATTGGGGAGGAACAATTTTTTTTTCAGGCACTCGTAAAAGAAAGGCGTCTTTAAAAGGGGGATCGCCAGGGAAATGAAAGTAGGCAATGTGATTTGCGGATTGCCAATAATGAAATCCAGTTCTTCTCTGAGATCAGCGATGGTGCGGGTCGCAACATCGAAGACAAGGCCGTAGTAAAATGTGATACCTGCGTTCAGACATTTACGAATGATTTCTACCTGGGGAATAAGTATATTCTGATATTTTTTGAAGTTTACAAGTACCTGTTTATCAAAAGATTCAATCCCGCAAAAAAGTGATAAACAGCCGGAAGAGCTTGCAAGATGGATGTTTTTTTCATCAAGAAAAAAATCACTGGAAACCATGGCAACCCACCGCGAGAAATGTTTTTTCTTATGAAATTCATTTATGAGGTCAAATCGCTCCTGAAGAAATTGTTTGTCTGCACCTCCAAAATTATTGTCGAGGAAAATAACTACCCATCTTTTTCCCAAGGCTATGAACTGTTGGCGCAAATACTTAAGGTTGTATGGCTGATATTTTACACCCTCGGCAGTTAGAGAACAGAAACTGCAATGGCAGTGGCAATTCCTGCTTGTTTCGACATATCCTGGATTTCCCATCCAATAAGAAAGATCGTAACGGGGAATAGCCCAGCCCTGTTCCAATAAATTTTTTGAAACGTAGTCTTTTCCAAAAGATTCTTCGATAACTTCCTTCAACTGCTCGATATCGCCCGGGCAAGAGTAATCAAAAAAATTTTTTGAGTAGTTAAAGAGCGCACGAATGGCTGGTCCACCTGCTACAACAATGACATTTTTTTTCTTGGTGCGCACATAGGCAGTTAGGTGCAGCATCCTGTCAAAAGCAGTGTTAAGGCCCGTCAAAACCAGCATATCCGGCCACGACAGCAGTGCCTCAGATTCCAGGGGACCACTGTATACCTCATCATGAAGTTTAATGTCACAAAGATCGGCCGAAAAGACACCTGCTAAAAACGCAGGCGTCATAGTCTGAGGAATTTTTGTTTTTCGGCAAAAGGGGATGCGAAGCTCGTCAAAATGACAATTGACGATAAGGATCTTTTTCTTCTTCATTTTTGGTTGAGATACTGAAAAGAGTTTAAGAATGAAAACAACGTTGCAGTCGTATAAGAGCCACTTTTCGACTTTATAGCACGTGATTGTCTAATGTTAGGAAATGATATTTGAAAAATTATATGATTCTGTCGGTAATGACTCATTTTGTGGGGTTTATAAGATTACTTATAATCCGGTTTTTTTATTCTTTCATTCTCTAATTTAAGTTGTCGTTCTACAATCACATCATCCTTACCAGCTCTCTCGAAGCTTTTTTCTCACTTATTCGGATATAGCATTTTATCCTTCTTAATTATCCTTGAGGCGTTGTTTTATTTACATGATGTAATAATAAATACAATACTAGAAAATTATTAGTATTATACTAGGCAAAAGCAAGTATACTATAGTCCAAGCTTTCTATCTGCATCTGGTGCCACCATGTCCAAATATCGCCATATCCATTGACCATGTTTATCGTGAGAAACATCCTTTACCTTGGCAAAACAAAATGACCAACTTTCAACCCACTGAATATTCGTACGTTTTAAGTTAAGCAAAACACAATCCTGATATTCAAGGCAAGAATTGCCGATTTTCGGAGCAAAAATCTGAGAATATTATCGGACAAACAAATAATGCTTGTCTTTTTATGTTGTATATATATAATTCTCTCTCAGTGTGATAAGGAGAGAAAGAATTGAAAATTGGGGTAATTTCGGATACCCATCTCACCTGTTGCGATGACCGTCTCACACGTCTCCTGCATGATTATTTTTGTGACGTTGATTTGATTTTGCATGCAGGGGATCTGGTTGATATCAGCGTTCTCGATGCATTTACAGGGAAAGATGTTAAGGCCGTATGTGGTAATATGGATCCAATAACAGTCAGAAATATTCTTCCTGACCGGATGATTTTAAACATCAATAATTATAAAGTGGGGCTTATCCATGGCTGGGGTATGCCTTTCGGTATTGAAAAGAAGATTTTGAAAGAAATAGGACGTGTGGACTGTCTTGTTTACGGTCATACGCACAAGGCAACCAATGAAGTAAGGAATGGTGTGCTATTTTTCAATCCCGGATCAGCAACAGATAAACGATTTGCGACTCGCAATACAGTCGGCGTTCTCGAGATAAAAGAAAAAATCAAGGGCACAATCATCGAACTGAATGAGTTGTAGGTTTGGTTATATGGAAAAAATATACGCACCCTGGAGGATGACATATATAAAGAGTAAAAGACCGGAAGGCTGCATCTTTTGCAAGGACTCAATCAGATGCAACGATCTTGTCCTTTTTGAAGGGAAGACTGCGTTCATAATGATGAATCGCTATCCATATCTAAGCGGCCATCTTATGATTATTCCTTTTAGACATGTAAGTCAAATGGAAGAACTTGTTTCTGAAGACAAACTTGAGATGTTCAACCTTCAGGATATCTCAATTAGAGTTTTAAAAAAGGCTGTGAATCCTGACGGTTTTAATATTGGTATGAATTTGGGGAAAGCCGCCGGTGCCGGGGTAGATGATCATATTCATGTGCATATCGTACCGAGATGGAGCGGAGATACCAATTTCATGAGCGTCTTAGGGGATGTACGAGTCATTCCCGAAGACATATACAAAACTTATAAGCTTCTTCTGCCACATTTTGAAAAATATCGTCCGGAGGTCTAAGATGAAAGTCATTTATACTATTATTATTGTACTAGTTATGCTTTTCATTATTACGTTTTCATTGGAGAACACATTCGCTGTCAAGTTAAAGTACTATGATTTTGTTGATGTAACCTCCCCGGCATATATGCTGGTTTTCATTTCGTTTCTAGCTGGTGTTATATTTACGGGGTTCATGGGGATTGTAGAAAGATTTCGTTTGAACAGGACTATCACGAAGTTGAATAAAACTATCAGAGAACTGAGAAGAGAAGTCAGGGACAGCAAAAAGGAATCGTTTATAGAAGAGGAAACGAAACTCCCCGGTGAACAGGGATGATTGTTTAAGAATTAGTGTGCGGACGTCCGGGCAGTGAAGTTCATAACAGATGCGAACCTGGGGAAATTGGCAAAGTGGCTACGTATTTTAGGCTACAATACTGTTTTCTATACAGGAGATACAGATCGTAACTTTTTGAGGAAGGCTGAGGACGAGAGAAGAATTGTTCTAACCAGAAGAAAAGATATGGAGGAAAGACAATTTTCAGGCCAGCTTATCATAATTCATAATGATCAAGTTCAGAAGCAGCTGGAAGAAGTATTAGATAGGCTGCATCTCCTTCCGGATTCAGAACGGTTGTTCAGCATATGCTTGAGGTGTAATGAACTATTAATAGAGGTGGACAGAGAAGAAGTTTCCGGCTTGGTACCGGATCACATATATGCCAGTCACACCGAATTTCATATGTGTCCGCACTGCAGGGGTATCTTCTGGCCAGGTACACATATGGATAATGCCCGTCGCTATCTCAGGACGCGCATTCAGCATCATCACCCTTGATTTTTTCAACAGCATGTTTCAAGGCAGGGAGGATGACTGTAAGATTTTCCCGGACGGCCTTTGGCGAGCCAGGGAGATTTACAATTAATGATCTGTTCCTGATCCCAACCACGGCCCTGGAAATCATTGCATAAGGCGTTACTGCCGCACTCGCCCGCCGCATTGCCTCTGCCATACCCGGCACTTCTTTATCGATTACTTCGAGAGTTGCATCCGGGGTCAAATCCCTGGGACTAACGCCAGTGCCGCCTGTTGTTATAATCAGATCAAGTTTCATTCTATCGGCGCAATCGATCAAAACATCCTTAATTTTATCCTTTTCATCAGGGATTATCGTGGTACGGGTAATATTCACACCCATATCTTTCAACATCGATACAACTTCCTGACCGCTTTTATCTTCTCGTTCACCGCGGGATCCTTTATCACTGATGGTTATTACACCTGCATTGATTGCCAACGGGGTTACCTCGTCAAAACTGAAAAAATGATTTTATCCATTTTGTATAATGTTCGAGAGACTGGGCGCACATGATTCGACAGGCACACCGCAATGGTATATAAAGCGGGCCCGAATCGAAGGAAGGGATGAAGCGCAACACAGTATATGAGTTGTTTACTGTTGTTCCTTTTTAGATTCAGCTATGATCTTTTCTGCGATAAAGGGTGGCACTTCTTCGTAATGTGAGTGCTCGTAAGTGAACGTTCCTCTGCCGCTTGTCATTGAGCGAAGATCGGGTGCATATCTGAGAATTTCAGCAAGGGGAACCTGTCCTTTTATGATCCTGTTTGGTCCTTTCGATTCCATACCCAGGACTTTACCTCGCCTGCTGTTTAAATCACCAATTACATCACCCATGTACTCATCCGGGATTTCTATATCGATGTTAACAATAGGTTCAAGCAGCACCGGCTGGCAAGCCAGCACACCTTTTTTAAATCCTAGAGAGCCTGCTATTTTGAAGGCCATTTCCGATGAATCAACTGTGTGATATGACCCGTCCACAAGGGAAACCTTGACGTCAACAAC
>Ga0187771_10002917_pt1 | contig 11883 bp, 4 predicted proteins | sample 0116_SJ02_MP15_1_FD_133139 | JGI IMG/M metagenome (GOLD analysis project Ga0187771, IMG submission 133139) | Tropical peat soil microbial communities from peatlands in Department of Meta, Colombia - 0116_SJ02_MP15_10_MG | ecosystem: Environmental > Terrestrial > Soil > Wetlands > Peat | place... | reverse complement strand
TGGCATGCGCTATGCCGCCACTGTCAGGGCTTCGATACGCTCGCCTGGCGGATGCCCGTCGGGACCGCGCCGGCCGCGGTGCTCGCCCGGGCAGGCGAGCCCGGCCTACTGCTGCCAATGCCCGATGGCTTGGCGTCCGCCGGACAATCGGTTAGATAAACCGCCCACGCCAGGGATAGGCCCAGGGCCCCGATAGCTCAGCGGTAGAGCAACCGCTTCGTAAGCGGTAGGTCGTCAGTTCGAATCCGACTCGGGGCACCAGCTTTTTCAATATGTTAGGCACGAAATCAGGCCATTAAATTTGTTTGTTACTGGATCGGGCTACCGGTTGGGCTGCCAGCTCTGCCCGTCGCTACCAGTTCTGCCCGAATTAAGCCGGGCATACCCTCCTGTTTCGTCCGGGCGAAACGATTTGTTAAGTGTGCCGCCTCGCGATGGGCACGCCCCCCTCCTGCCGTTCCTCGCCCGCATGCATGTCGGACGAGCCAGTCAGAGCCAACGTTTTGTCGAATCCCCGCGCTGCCGCGCCCCTTTCAGGACGGACGGCTCCGTCCCGGCCAAGGGTGGTGGGCTCGATAACGAGTTCGGCTGTTCATCAAGTTGTCGACGCCTCGTCTCGCGCAGAGTCGATGACCGCTATCGGGGCATTAGCGGACGCTCGTCGATTTCAACAGGAATAGCGGCTATTGCCCCACTGCAGTCGCTGCCATCAGCTAGCCGGCGGGTTGTGCTCAGGGGTACTGGCGCGGTCCGCGTGCTGCCAAACGCCATCGGTCGATGAATAAGTAGATGACGGGTGTCGTGTACAACGTCAGTAGTTGCGATACTATAAGGCCGCCTACCAAAGCAATCCCGACGGGTTGGCGAATTTCATGCCCCGGCCCGGCCCCGAGCGCCAACGGGACAGCGCTAAGCGCTGCCGCCAATGTCGTCATGACGATCGGCCGGGAGCGCAGGCGTGCCGCCCGGACAATCGCCTCACGCGATGAAAGTCCGTCAAGACGCTCGCCGGCCAACGCGAAATCGACCATCATCACGGTGTTCCGCATCGCCATGCCGACGACGAGGATGCAGGCGATCGTCGTCATCAGCGTGAACGGGGTCGACGTTATCCACAATGCCAGCAGCGCGCCGAACGCAGCCGATGGCAGCGCCGACAAGATAGTCAGCGGGTGGGCGAAGCTTTCGTAGAGCATGCCGAGCACGATGTAGACCGCGAACACGGCGATCAGGAACAGCGCCAGCTGGCGGCCTCCGGTCTTCGCGGCTTCGCCAGCCTCACCGCGGAAACCGGCGCGAATATCGTCGGGTAGATGGATCGTCGTTTCGAGTTGGCGGATTGCCGCGATCGCGTCGCCGATGCTGATGCCGGGCGCGGTGTCGAACGAGATCGTCACCGAAGGGAATTGCCCGTCATGGCGCAGCCACATCGTGCCGTGCTGGCGTTTCGGTTGGGTTACTGCGGCAAGCGGCACCTCCTTGCCGGCCGTCCCGGGCACGAATACGTGCTGCAGTGATGAAGGATCGGCTTGCGCGGCACGATCGACTTCGAGAATGACGCGCGAATAGTTGGTCGGGAGGTAGATCGTCCTGATCTGGCGCTGGCCAAACGCGTCGTAGAGAGTGTTGTCGATCGCCGCTGGTGTCACCCCGAGCGCCGCGGCGCGCACCCTGTCGGCTTCGAGCGTCGTCTCGAGCCCGCTCTCCTCGTTGTCGCCGATGACGTCAACAAAGGTATTGCGCATGCCGGTCATCCGCCGCCGCATCAGGTCGGCCCATTGGTAGAGCCGCACCGGATCCTCAGCGGTGAGCGTGTACTGGTAGCGCGATGCCGAGCCCTGCACTCCGAGCGCCAAATCCTGCACCGGCGTGAAGAACACGCGGACACTTTCGATATGCGTCATGCGCTCGCGCAAACGATCGACCACCTGCTGGACGCTTACCCGGCGCTGGTCGAGCGGTTTGAGGCCGACCATGATTTGGCCACTGCTGAGCACGGAACCATTGTCGGTACCGATATAGGAGCTGAGCCCGTCGACTGCGGGATCGGCGAGGATCTCGGCGATGACCTCGCGCTGGATCTTCTGCATCGCCGCGAACGAGACATTGGCGAGGGTGATCGCACGCACATAGAGAATGCCGGTGTCTTGAGTCGGCATGAACGATTTGGGCAGGGCGAGATAGAGCGACACCGTGCCGGCGGCGACACCGACTGTCATCAGCAACCCGATTGCCCGGTGCCGCAGCATCCAGGCAAGACTAGCGGCGTAGCCAGCAGCACATAACGCTGCCGCGCGTGTGGCACGACGCGCACCGTAAGACGCGCGCGTCAGCAGGCGGCCGCACAGCATCGGCGTCAGGGTCAGCGATATGGCGGCCGAGAAGACGATCACCGCCACCAAGGTCAGCCCAAACTCGCGGAAATACCGGCCGACCACGTCGGGCATGAACAGCACCGGGATCAGCGCCGCGACCAAAGCAGCGGTGATCGCGACGATGGTAAAGCCGATCTGCCTGGTGCCGTTCAGCGTGGCAGGCAAAGCCGCCTCGCCCGCCTCGCGCCGGCGCAGGATGTTTTCGACCACGATCACCGCGTCGTCGACGATAAACCCGACCCCCACGGTCAGGGCCATCAGCGACAGGTTGTCGAGCGTGTAGCCGAGAAGCTTCATTGCGGCCATGGTCGCGGCCAGCGCCACCGGGATCGTCAGCGCCGGAATCACGGTCAGCGCCACCCGCTTGAGGAACAGCGCGATGACCGCGATGACCAGCACGATCGCCAGCAGGATCGTCGCCTGCACATCGGCGATCGAGGCGCGGATCAGAAGCGTTCTGTCGTAGACGATGTGCAGCTTCACGGCCGGGGGCAGCCAGCGCTCGATCTGCACCAGCGCGGCTTTGACCGCATCGACGGTTTCGACGACGTTGGCGTCCGGCTGCTTCATGACCCACAGTGAGACGCCGGGCTGATCATCGTACCAGCCGGCCAGTCGGGTATTGATGACGCTATTGACGACCTCCGCGACATCGCCGAGCCGAATCGGCGCGCCGTTGCGCCAAGCGACGGTGACGTCGCGGTACTCGGCGGCGCGGAACAGCTGGTCGTTGGCGGCAATCGTCCAGGTGCTCCCGTCGGCCTCGATCGTGCCCTTGGGCAGGTTCATCGTCGCCGCGCGAACCGCCTGTCGCACCTCCTCAAGCGACAGGTTCATGCTCGCCATCAGCCGCGGCGAGGCGCGGATGCGCACCGCTGGCCGCTCGGCGCCAGCGACATTTACCTTGGCGACCCCCGGCAGCTGCGACAGCTTTTGCGCGATGACGCTGTCGGCATAGTCGTACATGACCTTGGGCTCGACGATGTCCGAGGTCAGCGAGATCGCGATCACCGCCCAGCCCGACGGATTCGCCTTCCAATACACCGGCGGCTGCGGCAGATCCTTCGGCAGATTGGGGCCTGCGGTGTTGATGGCCGCGAGGATCGCGGTCGCGGCGGCGTCGATGTCGCGGGCAAGGTCGAACTGCACGGTGATCTGCGTACCGCCCGTAGCGCTGAACGAGCCCATCTCGACGATGCCGGGGATGATCCCGACCTGCCGCTCCATCGGCTGCGCCAAGGATGTGGCGATGGTGTCGGCGCTCGCTCCCGGCAGCCCGGCCCATATGCCGATGGTCGGGCGGTCGACCGAGGGCAGCGCGGCGATCGGCATGTGCCGATAGGCGACAATGCCGAGCAGCATCACGCCGAGCGCCAGCAGGGTCGTCGCGACCGGCCGCAGGATCGGCGCGCTAAACGGGTTCATACCGCCGCCGGTCGTGTCGCGCGCGGCCACAGCCGTCGCTGCAACCACGAAAACCCGAGATAGATCACCGGTGTCGTGTAGAGCGTCAGGAACTGGCTCAGCAGAAGCCCGCCGACGATCGCGATGCCGAGCGGGCGGCGCAGCTCCGAGCCCGTGCCGCTGCTGATCGCCAGCGGCAACGCGCCGAGCAGCGCCGCCATCGTCGTCATCATGATCGGGCGAAAGCGCAGCTCGCAGGCCTGGCGGATCGCCTGCTCGGGCGACATGCCCTGCGTGCGCTCGGCGTCAAGCGCAAAGTCGACCATCATGATCGCGTTCTTCTTGACGATGCCGATCAGCAGGATGACGCCGATCAGCGAAATCAGGTCGAGCGGCATCCCGAACAGCACCAGCGCCAGCAGCGCCCCGACCCCTGCCGAAGGCAAAGTCGAGAGGATCGTGACGGGATGGATGAAGCTCTCGTAGAGCACGCCGAGCACAATATAGACGGTCACGATCGCCGCTAGGATCAACCAGCCCTCGTTGTGCAGCGACGCTTCGAACTCGGCGGCGGCACCGACCAGGCTGGCAGCGACCGTATCCGGCAGCCCGATCTCGCGCTCGGCATCGTGCAACTCGCCGATCGCCTGGCTCAGCGACGCGCCGGGTACCAGGTTGAAAGAGATCGTCGCCGCCGCGAACAGCCCCTGATGGGTGATCGCCAGCGGCGCCAGGCGGCGCTCCGTGCGGACGACCGCCGCCAGCGGCACGGCCGGCGATGCCTGACGGAACCCGCCGGCGATGCCGCTCAGCGATTCGTCGTTACTCGCCGCTTGCGAGGCCGATTGGGTGATGTAGACGCGGTTGAGGATGCCGACATCGCCGCGCTGCGCCGGGTCGAGCTCGAGAATAACGTGATACTGGGTCAGCGGGCCGTAGATCGTCGCGATCTGCCGCTGCCCGACGGCGTCATACAGGGTCTGGTCGACCGCGCCGAGCGTGACGCCGTACCGCGCCCCCGCCGCCCGGTCGACGGTGAGCATTAGTTGCAGCCCTTCTTCCTGCTGGTCGCTGGTCGCGTCGGCGATCGCGCGCCGGCCGCGCAGCGCCGCGACGAGCCGCGCCGCATAGCGGCTCAGTTCGGCCGGATCAAGGTCCTGCAGCACGTACTGGTATTGCGTCCGCGTTGCGCGGGTCTCGATCGTCACGTCCTGCACCGGCTGCAGATGCAGCGCGATGCCGGGTACCGCGGCGACCGCGCGATGCAGCCGCTCCATGATCTGCTCGACGCTCGCATGGCGGTGGTCGGGTGAGCCGATATCGATATAGAGCCGGCCGCTGTTGAGGGTCGCATTGACGGTGCCGACGCCGACAAAGCTGTCGACCGCGACGACATCGGGATCCTCGCGGACGATGTCAGCCACTGCCTGCTGCCGCTCCGCCATCGCCGCGAACGAAATGTCCTGCGCCGCGTCGGTGACGCCGACCAGCAGCCCGGTGTCCTGCACCGGCAGGAACCCCTTCGGGATCGCGACATAGAGCCAGAGGGTCGCGATGAGGGTCAGCACAGTGAAAGCCAGCGTCGCCGGCCGGTGACCCAATACCCAGTCGACCCCGGTCATGTAGCCGGCGCTGATGCGGTCATAGAACCGCTCGCTCCAAACGAACCAGCGCGACGGCTGGTGATCGGGCGGCTCGGCATGGAGCAGCCGCGCGCACATCATCGGCGTCAGCGTCAGCGACACCGCTGCCGAAATCAGTACCGCTAGCGACAGGGTGATCGCGAATTCGCGGAACAGCCGGCCGACCACCCCGCCCATCAGTAATAGGGGCAGGAAGACCGCGATCAGCGAGATGGTCAGCGACACCACGGTGAAGCCGATCTGCCGCGCGCCCTTAAGGGCAGCTTCGAGCGGCGGCTCGCCGGCCTCGACGAACCGCGCGATGTTCTCGATCATCACGATGGCGTCGTCGACGACAAAGCCCGAGGCGATGGTCAGCGCCATCAGCGACAGATTGTCGAGGCTAAAGCCGCACGCTGCCATCCCGCCGAAGGTAGCGATCAGCGACACCGGTAGGGCGACGCTGGGGATCACCGTTGCCCACAGCCGCCGCAGGAAGAGGAAAATGACCAACACGACGAGGGCGACGGTCAGCAGCAGCGTGAATTGAACGTCGGAGATCGCCGCGCGGATCGTCACCGTGCGATCCGAGACGACCGAGATTTTCAGATTGGGCGGCAGCACGGCACGCAATTTGGGCAGCAGCGCCTTGACCGCGTCGACGACCTCGATCGTGTTGGCGCCCGGCTGGCGCTGCACGTCGAGGATGACCGCCGGCTTGCGGTCATACCAGGCGGCGAGCTCAGCGTTTTCGATGGCGTCGACCGCGCGACCGACATCGCGCAGCAACACCGGAGCGCCGTTGCGGTAGCCGATCACCGCATCTCTGTAAGTGTCGGCGGTAAACAGCTGGTCGTTTGCGCCCAGCTGAAACGCCTGGTGCGCGCCATCGAGCTGGCCCTTCGGCAGGTCGGTCGTCGTGGCGGTGACAGCGCGGCGCACGTCTTCAAGCGATGAGCCCAGCCCGGCTAGCCTGGCGGCATCTATCTGCAGCCGCACCGCGCGAGTCTGGCCGCCCTCGACCGTGACGGCGCCGACCCCCGAGACCTGCGACAGCTTCTGGACGATGGTCGTCGTCGCCGTCTCGTTGACCTCGTGCAGCGGCATCGTGTCCGAGGTCAGCGCCAGGATCAGCACCGGCACGTCCGCTGGGTTGACCTCCTGGTAAGTCGGCGGCCCCGGCAGCAGAGCGATCGGGATCCATCCCGACGCTGCGTTGATCGCCGATTGAACGTCCTGCGCCGCAGCATCGATATTGCGCGCGAGATCGAACTGCAAAGTGATCGTGCTGGTCCCGGCGGCGCTCACCGAATTCATCACGGTGAGCCCGGAGATCTGCCCGAAATAATGTTCGAGCGGCGCGGTGATCGAGGTCTCGACGACGTCGGGCGACGCGCCGGGGTAGCTCGTCACTACCTCGATCGTCGGGAAATCGACATTGGGCAACGCCGCAATCGGCAGCAACCGATAGCCGAGCGTCCCCAGAGCGACGACCGCGATGATCAGCAGGATCGTCGCGATCGGCCGCAGGATAAACGGGGTCGACATGCGCGGCGCCCCGCGCCTATCCGGGGTTTGCCGGCTTTGACTCGCCCTTGCGCCCGATGATCTCGACGCGGCTACCGTCTTCGAGGCGGAAATGTCCATCCGTCACGACTTCGTCCCCGGCCGCGACACCCTTTTCGATCAGCACCCGGCCGGCGACGCCCGGGCCGGTCTTTACGCTGCGGAATTCGGCGGACTGGTTCGCCTTGATCAGCCAGACGAAATCGCCGCGCGGACCGTGACGCAGGGCCGCTGCCGGTACGGTCACACCACCCTTGTGGACATCCACTGTGATCCGGCCGTTCACAAAATTGCCCGGCCACAGCTTAAGTGCGGTATTGGGAAAGCTCGCCTTCAGTTTGATTGTCCCGGTTGCCGTGTCGACCTGATTGTCGACGAGATCGATCATGCCTTGATCGAGCGGCGTCTCGTTATCAGCCGCCAGGGCGGTGACGGGAGCATTGGTTTTGCCAAGGATCAGCCCGGCATCGGTCACCGCGTTTGCGGCAAGGGTGAAGACGACCGAGATCGGCTGAAGCTGCGTGATGACGACGATCGGATTTGTGTCCGAGGCGTGAACAAAATTCCCTAGATCGACCTGGCGGATGCCTACGCGCCCCACGATCGGCGCGCGGATCGTCGTATAGCCAAGCTGAGTGCGGGCATACTCGATTTGTGCCTCGTCGCTGTCGATCTGCGCGCGGTATTGGTCGACCAGTGCCTGTTGTTGATCGACCTGCTGCTGGCTGGCGTAGCTCTTTTTGACCAGCTCCTTGTAGCGTTCGAGATCGAGCGCCGCCCCTGCAAGCATAGCCTGATCCTTGGCGCGGGTCGCTTCAGCCTGGTGGAGTTGGGCAGCAAACGGGCGCGGATCGATCACTGCGAGCGGATCTCCTACGTTCACGTCCTGGCCTTCCTGGAACAGGACCTTGGTGATCTCGCCGTCAACCCGGCTGCGCACGGAAACCGTATTGTAGGCCTGCACCGCGCCGATGCCGGAGAGATAGACCGGAATGTCCTCAATACGCGCCGTCGCCACGGAAACCGGTATCGGCGCGACCGCGCGCGGCGTCGGCACCTGCGACACTGCGGACCATGGCAACGCCGCCACCAACGCGCGCACGCGCGTCATATCGACCGACACCATGCCGATCGAGAGGGCAGCCGCTATGCCAAGCGTGAGCAGCCCTGAAACGAGCACCGCCGCGCGCCGCATCCTAAAAGCCAAAAAAGGGGCAAACGCGGGCGGAACTTACGCGAAAGTTGCGATCACGCCAAGCCGGCGGTAAAGCCTCGTAACCACTCGAACAGACCCCGGGTCACGCGACCCAGACACGCCGTCGCAAAATGCGGACGTAACCGTATGTCGAACACATCTGGCCATAAATTCCGCGCTCCAAGCCATCGGTGTAACCGCTTTCGGCGCCTCTTGCTCTTTGCTGCCCGCCCCAACGAATGTCGCTTTACCAACCAACAGCGGACGCCCAGCCCGAGCGGTGGCGAGCGCTCTTCATGCTCCGAACCGGCCCTTTTTCTCCATTGATAAGGAGACTCGTTCGGTTGCGATCGTGGCGCGCCAACGCCGCGGGTCCGCCCGGCTCTCGCGTTAAGTTCGTTTTTCGTAATACTCTACGTTGGACCCCCTGGTAGGGAATCCACCGGATGAGCGAGGAGCGGTCAGAGCGGAGGTTGGCGGCGATATTGGCGGCCGATGTCGCTGGCTACTCGCGGCTAATCGGAGCGGATGATGAGGGCACGGTGCGCCGCCTCAATTCCATGCGCGCCGAACTGATCGACCCGATGATCGGCAAGCACAAAGGCCGCATCGTGCACACCGCCGGGGATGGGTTGCTCGTTGAATTTCACAGCATCGTCGACGCGATGCGCTGCGCGATCGAGTGGCAGGAGGGGATTGGTCGACGTAACGCGGGAGAGCCCGGCGAAGGGCGGATCGATTGGCGCATCGGCGTCAATCTCGGAGACATTATTGTCGGCGATGGCGATATCCACGGCGACGGCGTCAATATCGCCGCCCGGCTGGAGGGGATAGCCGAACCGGGCGGCATCTGTGTCTCGCAGGCGGTGCTGTCCCAGACCCTCGGTGCACTCGGTTTCCCGGTCGTCGATCTCGGCGATCAGCAGCTTAAGAACATCGCGCAGCCCGTCCATGTCTACCGTGTGCTGGCGGGAGGAGCGTCAATGCCGGATCCGCCGCTCCCGCAGAAGCCCTCGATCGCAGTACTGCCGTTCCAGAACATGTCGGGCGACCCGGAGCAGGAATATTTTGCCGACGGCATGGTCGAGGAGATCATCACGGCGCTCAGCCGCATCCGCTGGCTTTTCGTCATCGCGCGCAATTCGACCTTCACCTATAAGGGTCAGGCCGTCGACGTAAAGCGCGTCGGGCGTGAACTCGGAGTCCGCTACGTGCTCGAAGGATCCGTCCGCAAGGCTGGCGGGCGGGTGCGGATCACCGGCCAATTGATCGATACCGAGACTGGCATGCACCTTTGGGCCGACCGGTTCGACGGTTCGCTTGAAGACGTGTTCAATTTGCAGGATGAGGTGGCCGTCAGCGTCGCTGGGGTCATCGAACCCACCTTGCAAGCCGTCGAGGGGCGGCGCTCGGCCGGCCGGCCGACGCACGATCTGACCGCCTACGACCTCTATCTGCAGGCGCTGGCAACGTATTATCCGATAACCCGAGAGCGGATCCTCAAGGCTCGGGAGCTGCTGCAGCTGGCGATCGCGGTCGATCCGCACAGCGGTCCGGCGCTCGCGCTGGCGGGGCTGTGCCAGATGCGGCTGGTTCGGGAGGGGTGGGCCGAGGACCCGGAGGCCGATCGTCGCAAGGGCATCGAACTGGCGCGGGAAGCGGTGCACGTGGAGAAGGACGACCCGAGCACTCTTGTGAACGCCGCTTTTGTCCTCGCCAGCTTTGGCGAGGATGTCGGGACAATGACGGCGCTGGTCGATCGCGCTCTAGCGCTCAACCCGAGTTTCGCGCGCGGTTGGTTCTTGGGCGGCGTTCTCTGGCTCTGGGCCGGACAGCCCGACCGCGCGATTGAGCATGGCGAGAAGGCGCTGCGGCTCAGTCCGCGCGACCGGACGGGTAGCCCGCTGAGCCTGATCGGCGAGGCCTATTTCTTCAAGCACGAGTTCGAGACGGCGGCAGCGAAGCTGATGCTGGCGATCCAGGAGCAGCCGGGCTATCCGCACCCCTACCGGGTGCTTGCCGCGAGCTATGTCCACATGGGGCGGCTCGATGAGGCGCGCGCGATCATCGCCCGATTGCGAACGATTACCCCGCTGTTGATGCCGGCTGCCACACCGCTGCGCAATCCGGAGGACCGAGAGCTGCTGCTGTCCGGGCTGCGCGTCGTCGTGGACGACGCGGGATGAGTTCGGCGCGTGCGTCAGCGATGGTGCGACCGGCCAAGGGGCTTCGCCCACTCGATCAGTGGGCGCCGCACCGCGGCGGGCAGCCTGGCGCGCGCGCAAACCTCCAAATCCGGCGAGATCAACACCGCAAGGCGTACGGGTCGGGCGATCTTCTCGAGGCGCAGCACAAGTTTGACAAAATCGGTGTTCGAGTTCTGCCCCGGGGGACCTGAAGGAGACGCCGGAAGCACAGACAGGCGTCCAGCGCTCGACTCGAGGGGCCTCAGGTAGCACTGTAATGCCTCGCCGCCGTCTTGCGGCGGGCGGGTCAACGTTGCGATGGGACCGGCGAGATCCACCCGCGCCCTGGTGTGCATCTGCCAGTCGATCGTTTGAACCGGCGCGTTGGGCCAGATTTCGTCGACAATCAGAACGTGCCGGCGAGCGATCAGGGCAAACCCGCGCAGCGCGCGGACGGTGGCCGGATAAGCCCCCGACAGATCGATCACGGCGAGCGCGAGATTTTCGCGAAAGCGCGACCGAATGATCGGCGCCTCGGCGGTCGCAGGCTGACACTGACCGTCGAGGACGAGCGTGTTGTGGCCAATTGTGCTGGTACGGTAGTACTCGGACCGCATGAGGGGCGAGAAGTAGTAGGGCAGGCCGTAATCGTCTGGGCCTAAATCCACGGCCCAGCGGACGCCGAGCGCGTCGAGGACAAAACTACCAAGATCGTAATGCGCATGCCGGCAGGAGTCGTTGGCGCCGCCCTTGATGCCGAGAAACGTATCCGCCTCGTTCCATCCGCCGCGTAGCATGGCTACCTCAGGACCATGAAATCTCTTCGCCGGCGGCAGACGAGACGGCGGACGCGTCGTGTCATCGAACCACAAGAGATCCATCGGATGGACTGGGCCTCTGTGTTTTTCTATCCAGGCGTCGATCGGGTGGTCATACCGCTTGGCCAGCCAGAACAGCCAATACCCACCGCTGTGCTGCTCTTCGCTGTCGGCGAAGTTGAACAGCTTACCCGAGGGGCCCGCCGCATGGAGCCGGAACAGCCCGGTCCGCGATAGTCCCCAGGACGCATCGAGTCCGAGATCGTTGCCAAGCGCCGTCGCCAAGCTGGCGAGCAAGTAGATCGCGTATTGGGTGGCATAGTGCCAATAGCCTGGTCCTTCTACCCATCCGCCGTCGGGATTGTATCCCTCGAATCCAAAGCGAATTGATCGACGGCAAAGCGCGAAGAGCTGTGCGGTCCGCTCGTCCTGCTCGGCGACCGACAGGGCGGCGATCATCAGCGCACCGTTGCAAACCAGGTTCCAGTTGGTCGGCGCCGTCATCCAGTGCTGCGGCGGGGGCGGCGTGGCCGCGAACTGGTCGAGCCCGGGTTGTATTGCCTTGTCGATGATCGCGGACGCGACCTGCGCGCGCTCGCCGTCGTCTAGAGAATCGTGAAGCCAGTCCAAACCGATCGCCGCGCCAAAGGCAAACTCGGCGGTGACGAGAAATTCATTGCCCGCCCAATCGGGAAACGCACAGGCTGCGAGAAGCTC
>Ga0187771_10002916_pt1 | contig 11883 bp, 11 predicted proteins | sample 0116_SJ02_MP15_1_FD_133139 | JGI IMG/M metagenome (GOLD analysis project Ga0187771, IMG submission 133139) | Tropical peat soil microbial communities from peatlands in Department of Meta, Colombia - 0116_SJ02_MP15_10_MG | ecosystem: Environmental > Terrestrial > Soil > Wetlands > Peat | place... | reverse complement strand
CGGACATACCTTATGTGCCTCGAGCACGAATAGAAGCCTGTCCGCATCGCCGCAAAAATCCCTATGGACAGGTGCGCCTGTTTTCATAGAAGGATGACAATCCAAGAACGAGCATCCGCAATGCCTGAGAACTTTACCGCAGAATCCGCAAAAATTCCTCTACTGATTTGCGCGGCTCTCGTAACAAGTCGGATATCACTGCGACCGAATCGGCCCCGGCTGCGATAACCGATGCTGCGTTCGCCCGCGTAATTCCGCCGATGGCCACCAGAGGCTTGCACGTGAGCGCACGCGCTCGGCGCACGCCTTCAAGGCCAACTACAGGGTCGGGTCTTTTCTTGCTGGAAGTCGGAAACACCGGCCCAATGGCCAGATAATCTGCCGAAGTCAGGTCAGCATCGCGGATCTGCTCGGGATTGTGCGTGGAGACTCCTAGCCAGCGCTCCGGCCCGATAATTTTTCGCACTGACTCTGGGGATAAGTCCTCCTGCCCGACATGCACGCCGTCGAACTCCGCCGCCAGGCACAAGTCGGCGCGATCATTCATGATGAGTCGAATGGATTGTGGAGCCCCGGACGCCCCCGTCCGGGGAACGCTCTCGGACAAAGCCGGCGGACGAGGGCGTCCGCCGCTCCAACAACCAAGTCTTCTCTTCAACTCCCGCGCCTGCTCCAGCATCACGCGCGCATCCCCGGATTTGTTGCGGTATTGCAGAAGCGTGCCACCGCCGGCCACTAAAGCTTCGGCGAATCCACAAATTTCTCCACTGGAAGCAAAGAACGCCGCGTCCACGATGGCGTAAAGGCGAGGAAAGTGTGTTTCCCAGTTTCCCATAATTGGAGCTTCCCGACTCTGCAAACCACAGTCCATTTGGGAGCCACAGAACCGCTTGCATCTATTGCCGTATCAAGTAGAGTAGCTTACATCAGCATTAGGAAACGACGACCAGGGGAACTCGCGACCGCGACATGAAACCCGAAGCTACGTACCAGAAGCTCCGTGGGGGCTATTACACTCCACCGAATATCGCAAGGTTCTTGTCAGAGTGGGCTATCCGATCGCCGCATGACTCAATCTTGGAGCCAAGTTGTGGGGATGGGGCTTTTGTGCGCAGTAGTGCCGAGCGTCTGATGGAGATGGGAGCTTCGACTAAGCAAGTTGGCCGACAAGTAAATGGGTATGAGATCGACATGTTTGAGGCTGCGCGTGCGGCGGAACACCTTAGACAATTGGGGATTCGAAAGCGTGACGTGCGAATTCATTGCATAGATTTTTTTTCAGCTAACCCCGCGAGTTGGGAGGGTGACCTCTTTGATGCAGTCGTCGGGAATCCTCCCTTCGTGCGGTACCAGAATTTCCCCGAGTCGCAGCGCAACAAGGGCTTCGCAATCATGCGACGAGCCGGTCTAAACCCAAATCGGTTAACAAACGCTTGGGTACCATTCTTAGTTGTCGCCGCGCTTCTATTGAAGCCATCCGGTCGTTTAGCTATGGTGCTTCCTGCGGAGCTACTCCAGGTCAATTACGCAGCCGACCTTCGGTCGTTTCTAAGCAAGTATTTCGGCCAGATCACGGTCTTGACGTTCCGGGGTTTGGCGTTTGACGGAATCCAACAGGAAGTTGTCCTCGTCCTGGCCGATCGCAATCAGTCGAGCAAAACCGGGATCGAGGTGCTAGAACTGAACGACGCCACCGAACTTTTGTCATACGACCCGCTGAGTTTCGGGATCAACGGTTTTAAGTCTGTGGACCATGCCACCGAGAAGTGGACAAAATATTACTTATCCCAGGAAGAAATTGACCTGATCAGGGCCCTGCGCTTGGATAAACGCTTAACGCGATTGGGAGATGTGGCCACCGTCGATATTGGCGTTGTCACTGGGATGAATGAAGTATTCGTTCTCAAGTGTTCCCAAATACTGGGCGCCATGAGGAAGTTCACATGCCCACTCGTAGGTCGTAGTGGACACCTGAAGGGCATACTCTTCACGAAGGAGGACTGGGAAGATAATGCGTCGGCCAACCTCCCCGCTCACCTGCTGAGTATTCCGGAGACTCCCCGCACTCGCCTGCCTGCCGACGTGGACCGTTACCTTAGACGGGCGGAACACAAGAAATTGAATGCTGGGTACAAGTGCAGCATTCGGAAACTCTGGTATGTAGTCCCCTCGGTTTATGTGCCCGACGGGTTTCTCCTCAGGCAAATTCACACTTACCCAAAACTCATTGTGAACGACGCCCGTGCAACCTGCACCGACACTATTCATCGGGTGAGATTCGCCAAGGGCGTGGACGGACGACGAATCGCTGCAGCCTTTATGAACTCGCTTACTTTTGCCTTTTCTGAGGTTCTAGGCCGAAGTTACGGGGGTGGGGTCCTGGAACTGGAGCCAAACGAAGCAGACAATCTGCCGTTACCAGTGCTCAACGCTGAAAAACTCGATATCGAGAAGATCGACCGACTCGTGAGGGCTTCCGCGATTCACGAGGTCTTGGAAGAGAACGACAGAATACTACTCGTTAACGGTCTGGGCCTGACAGAAACTCAGGTGAAAACGCTCGGGAGCATCTGGAAAAAACTGCAGACGCGAAGGATAGGCAGAAGAAACGGAAGACGGACTATTGCGTGTGAGGTGGGAGATTTTCATACCTTGCAAAGTAAGCAGCCTGCACGGACTGCGAAAAGGCCTCTATACGCAACCTAGAACCTGGGGGCGGCACGCCTCTGGTTATTTCGCCCGTTTCGGGACTCCACACGATCAGAGCAATAGCCTCCGCTAAATGGGCGTCGTCGGTAACGTAGGCCCTTCGAGCGAGGCGACCTAGAGTACCAAGTAAAGCTGTCTGCTGCGGATCAGCTAAGCAGGGTCGGGGAATAATCACCATGAACCCTACAACCGCGTACGGAAATCGCGTGTGCACTGTGGCTGCTTCGGTTGCAAGGTCATTGATCATATTCTGGTAATTCTTCGCCACGCTCTTGCGGTCGTTGAGAGTCTTACTATCAAAAGCAAAGCGCACTCCGTCTGGCCGGTAGCATACATCGAAGTTTTGGGGACGTATGCCTCCAATGATCCGCGTTGCGCCGACTTCGACACAATCGGGCTGAGGTGCGACGAGAGCTGTCGAACTTGCTGGCCTGACGACCGGAATACCTCCTAGCATCGCGCCCAGGGCGTTGCCCACGGCAGTATCAAACTGCTCTCCAAGCTGGCTCGAAGAGAGGGGTGGTGTGCGCGACAGTGATTCACCGTTCGCGGTCCATTGTTGCCCGAACTCCGCAAGAGTGGCCTGGCTTACAGTGACCGCCGGCATCGGTCGGAGCATTGCCATTCTGCATTCCCCCCAGCTGTCTTCAGACAGTATGAGGGCTGTCAAGGCTTAGACTCATTTACCCATTTGGTTCTGGCGTCGCAAGGATCCGTATCCACTCTCCCAAGTGAAAAACGTGAATAATTCCTGCTCCTACACCCGCTCTTTTCCGTTCTTGGCTAAATACCTCTCAATAAACCCCGTATCGAAATTTCCTGCCCGGAAGTCCGGGTCGGCCAGAATCTTCTGGTGCAGCGGAATCGTCGTGTAGACGCCCTCGACAATGAACATCTCCAGCGCCCGAGCCATGCGGGAGACGGCCTCGTTGCGATCCTTGGCGCGCACGATCAGTTTGGCGATCAGCGAGTCGTAATACGGCGGAATTACGCCCTCGGCATAGGCCGCCGTATCCACGCGCACGCCCGTCCCGCCCGCCGGATGGAACGCCGTGATTTTCCCCGCTGACGGAGTGAATTTCTCCGGATGCTCGGCATTGATGCGGCATTCCATCGCGTGTCCGCGATGCACGACCGGCCCCATCAGCACCTCGCTCATGCGCGCGCCTGCCGCGATCATGATCTGGCTCTTAACCAGGTCCACGTCGGTCACCATCTCCGTCACCGGGTGCTCGACCTGAATGCGTGTGTTCATCTCAATGAAATGAAGACGCCGGTCGCGATCCATCACGAATTCGACCGTGCCCGCGTTGGTGTAGCCGACCGCCGCCAGCGCCTTGCACAAGACCGCTCCAATTTGATCGCGTAATTCGGGCGTAACCTGCGGCGACGGCGATTCCTCCAGCAGTTTCTGATGCCGACGCTGGATGGAACACTCGCGCTCGCCCAGGCTCACGACCTGGCCGTGCTCATCGCCCAGGACTTGAAACTCGATGTGGCGGGGATGCTCCACATATTTCTCCATGTAGAGATCGCCGTTGCCGAACGCCCCCGCCGCCTCCGCCTGCGCTGACTTGAACAGACCGGGCAGTTCGTCTTCGTTGCGGACGATGCGCATGCCGCGTCCGCCGCCGCCCGCAGAAGCCTTGAGCATCACAGGAAAACCCACCTGCCGCGCCCATTCCAGCGCTTCGGCTTCCGAGGCCACAATCCCGTCTGAACCCGGCAGGATCGGCACACCCGCCTGCTTCATGGCGGCGCGCGCCCTTTCCTTTTCGCCCATCAGGCGGATCACTTCCGGATGCGGTCCGATGAACTTGATGCTGCTGGTCTCGCACACCTCAGCAAAGTTGGCGTTTTCCGCTAGCAAGCCGTAGCCCGGATGCACGGCATCGACGTTAGCGATCTCGGCGGCGCTGATTACAGCAGGGATGTTCAGATAGCTCTGCGCCAGTTGCGGCGGCCCGATGCAGATGGCATCGTCGGCAAAACGGACGTGCAGCGAGTTGCGGTCGGCCTCGCTGTAGATCGCGACGGTGCGGATGCCCAGCTCCTTGCACGCGCAAATAACGCGCAAGGCAATCTCTCCGCGATTGGCAATCAGGATTTTACTGAACATGAGGAAAAGCCATGGGCTTCGCGCTATCAGCTTTGAGCTATGAGATTCCAGCTCGCGGCTCGTAGCTAGCCGACACAAGTAGGCGCGGCTCCGCGCCCAACAGGAAATCCTAGACTCACTTCCTCGGCCTTATGGCGAACAACTCCTGGCCGTACTCGATCGGCTGGCTGTTGGCTGCCAGCTTCTTGACGATTTCTCCGGCCACGTCGGACTCAATCTCGTTAAGCAGTTTCATGGCCTCCACAATGCAAAGAACCTGGCCAACTTCGACGGTGTCTCCGACCTTGACGAAGGGAGGCGCCCCCGGTGAAGGCGCTTCATAGAATGTCCCCACAATCGGGGACTTCACCATGTGCAAACCGTCCTCGGGAACCGGTTCGGCCGCTGGCGCAGCGGGTGCAGTTGGCGGAGCCAAAACCGGCGCCGTTCCCACTTCATGGGTCGGCGGTGCGGCCGGCACAGAGAAAAAGCGCGGCTCCGCGTGCGCATGGAAAACGTGCTCTCCGCCCCGCTTGATGCGCACCTTGACGTCGCCGCGTTCCAGTTCGAACTCGGCTATGTCCTTCTCGATAAGGAACTCTATCAGTTCTCTAAGTTCTTTTTGATTCATCCGTTTACGGTGGGACCGCTGGGCCACTCCCGCGGCGCTCGAAAACCGAACGCAGAATGACACCGGCACAGATCCTGCCCGGTCTAAAGTTAAGAAGACTAAACTGCCACAAAATCTCTGCTCGTCGGTGCCAGCACTTCACAGCCTCCAGCTGTGACAGCCACCATGTCTTCGATCCTGACGCCCCACTTGCCCGGCAAATAGACTCCCGGCTCAATCGTGATGACCATGCCTGGCTGCAGGATATCGCGCTGGCCAGCAGCCACGCGCGGCGCCTCGTGGATCTCCAACCCAACGCCGTGTCCGGTCGAGTGGGTAAAATAGCGCCCTAAACCAGCTTTGCGCAACACCTTGCGTGCAGCCGCGTCAACCTCGCCCACGGCGATCCCTGGCCGCACTGCTTTCACCGCCGCTTGCTGGGCCTCCCGCACCGCCTCATAGGTGCGCCGGGCTTCTCCTGAGGCAGAACCCATCCATACAGTGCGGGTCTGGTCCGAACAATAACCTGCGAGTATAACACCGAAGTCGCAGACTACGAACGCCCCCGGCTGGATCGGCTGAGTCGAAGCCCGGCCGTGCGGCAGCGCCGACCTCGCGCCCGAAGCGACGATGGTGGGGAACGACATCTCCTCGGCCCCAGCCTGCCGCGCCGCATATTCTATTTCCGCCGCCACTTCAACTTCTCGTATTCCTGGACGCAAGACCTCAAGCACCCGGTCAAACAGCTTTGCTCCGAGGGCCACGGCGTCGCGGATTTTCTTGAGTTCGTCGGCATCCTTCACCGTGCGTGCCTGCTCCACGACTGCAGGGCTGGCACGCAGCCGCGAGCCGGAAGGCAGCAGATCTTTCAGCCGCTCTTTGTCGGCCAGGGTGAAATGCTCAGCTTCAACTCCAAAGGTCCATTTCCGCGCCCGCTTTCGCCGCCTGGTCAGCCACTCCCCCAAACATTGAAGAATGGCTTTGCGGGCTATCACGACATTTGCTTCGCAGATCTCTTCGTGCGCCTGCGTGTCGTAGCGGACATCGGTGAAGAACACGCTCCCGGACTCTTCTAATAGCAGGAGGCCCGCGCTCCCGGTAAAACCGCAGAGATATCGGATGTTAGGCAGATGGCGGATCAGAAGTCCGTCGAACCGGCTGCCGGCGAGCTGCTCGCGAAGCTTTTTCTGGCGCGCGTGGAAGTCCATTGCTGGGAGTGTAGCAGGATAGCTATGAGCGATGAGCTATGAGCAGTGAGATGTGTTCCGCAAGGGGGAACTTTTGGATTGAGTCTGGGCGATCCGGAGAGCGTAGCGTGCGGGCTCGCGGCAAGCGGCCCGCTCATAGCTCATAGCTCACCGCTCGCTGCTAAACAACTGCGCCGGCCTGACAGGTTCTTCAGGCCGGCGGCTCTTGCTCGGGACTCGCGACTCACGCCTCGCGACTCGTTATGTCTGGATGATTCGCGGCGTGATAAAGAAAATCAGTTCCTGGTTTTGAGTGGTCACGTGAGTGTGCTTGAACAGGTTGCCCAGGTATGGAATGTTGCCCAGTATGGGTATTTGATCGATATTGATCGAATTCTGCGTCTGGATAACGCCGCCGATAACGACCGTACCACCGTCGGTCACCAGCACCTGCGTGGTAGCCTGCTGCGTGATCAGTTCCGGGTTGCCTTGGATCGTCTGACCGAAGTTCGGGGTTGTGTTCTCCACGTCCACGTTCAGGAAGATGGTGTTTTCCGACGTGATCTGCGGCGTCACCGTCAGCCGCAGGAAAGCGTCCACGTAGGTCACCGTCGGAGGACCTCCCAACTGGGCCTGGGTCACGATAGGGATGCGCACGCCCTGCTTTACCAGGGCCTGAATGTTGTTCTGCGTCACGACTCGCGGCCGCGAGAGCACCTTCAGCAAGCCGCGCGACTCCGCCATTGAAAGGATGAAGTCGACACGAACGTTGTTGCTGGCATTCACGAACTGCAGAGCGCTCGTCGGCGACGTCGATCCCAGGGCGGAGAAGAGCGGGATCGTGAATCCTGTAGAGGACGACCCGGGCGTCACAATGTACTGGGGAGTCAGCCCGTTGACGGTGGTTGGTGTGCTGCCAACGCCTTGCGCTCCGCCCACTGCGCTGTGGCCGTTGCCCCAGCCAAATCCAAGCTGCGTGCCAATGTCGCGGGCAAAGTTGCGCGTTGCCGCCACCACCCGCGCTTCGATCTCAACTTCCTGCGTCTTGCGGTCCAGCTGCGTCAGCAGGCGGTCAATGGTCGGAATCACCTTCGGAATGTCGTTGACGATGACGGCGTTGGTGCGGTCGTCAGCCACTACATCGCCGCGCTGCGAGAGGAATTTCTTCACCGTGATGATGACATCCTTCGCCTTGGCGTAACTCAGGAAGCGTGTGACCGAGACCTTCTCGACCGCCAGCGCTTCCGACTCAATCTGCGCCCGGCGGGCGTCGGCTTCGTGCTTCAGCGTATCGACGGTGGCGATGCGCAGGACGTTGCCCTCCAGTTCGCGCGCCAGATCATTGTTCTTGAGCACGATGTCCAGGGCCTGATCCCACGGCACATCATCCAGCACCACGGTCAGCGTGCCATGGACGTTCGGGTCCAGCACGACGTTCAGACCGCTGATCTCATGAATGAGACGGAAGAAGTCTTTCAGATCAACGTCCTTCAGGTTGACCGAGATCGGCTCACCTGTGTATTTCGGCCCGGTAGAAGCCGGTTGCTGTCCGGCCTGGGCCCTTTGTTCGGCTGCCAAATTCACCGCAGGCTGCATGGCAGTGCTGGACTGGGCCTGAGACTGAGCCGCGTTTTCGCTCAGCGCAAGCAGCTCTGTTGCCGTCTTGTCGGCGAACCGCGCTGCAGCTTCCTGGGCTCGAACCGTCGGCTCGTCTGCTGCCTGATTCTTCGTCGAATAGGACGGCTCGACCATCACAAAGTCACTCGGCGAGGCGGCTTCCTGGGCGACCGGCTTGGCCGCCGGTGCTGTCTCAGCTTTCGGTTGCGGCGCGGTCCGCATCACCCGGGGCGAGAAGGGCGACATCGGCCGGTTGGCCGGCGGATTCAGAGCGACGGGTTTGGCTTCGGCGCTCGGCGCGCTGTCAGGAGCCGCTTTGGCTACAGCGTTCCCATGCAGGGTCAGCACCAGCTTCCCCGCCGGACCGGGGGTCAGCTCATACGTGCAAGCCTGGTCGAGATCGACGACGATGCGAGTGGTTGGAGGGATCTGTCCATCCATGCCAATACGCACTCCCTTTACGCCGCCGGCACCCACTGCGATGCGGGACTTGCCATTGGCCATCGCTGTCGCTGGCAGGTCCAGCACCACGCGGGCAGGCGAGTCCAGGCTGCTGAGCTTGGGCGTCACCGCGCCGCGCGAACTGATCTCGACCCGAATGTTGTCCGTGCCCCGGACTACGTTGACGCGATCGAGCTGGTTCGGTGCCTGGGCAGCCGCAGCTGTCACCAGCACTCCTATGACCAGCGCCGATACAAACATTGTCAGCCGTTGCTTTCGCATTTCGCCTCTCCCCAACCCGCGGGCCAAGCCCGCGTGTCCTTCTTCAAAACTCGATTCGGCGGCTCCGTTCCCGGTCTCCGCCGTTTGTTGCTAGACCGCCGGCGTGAAGATCCGCTTGACCACTTCGCGCGTGAACGGCTTGCCAAGCTTGTCCTCGACCGTCTCCTGGAATACCACCGAGTCACCCGTGATCTTCACCACATAGCCGTTGAATACGGGATCGTTCTCCCGCAGGAAATATGCCTTGTTCAGGTTGTTGGTCACGACCGCGATAAAGCCGCTGTCGGACTTCACCACACCCCGCAGATTGATGTTGCCGATCTCCAGGCACTTCTTCCCGGTCGAGCAGCCGGACCCTCCCTGCTGCTGCACAATCGGGCTAAAGAAGGGATCGCGCTTGCCGTTCATCGCCCACTTCTTGTCTTCCGGCTTGGGCTGCTGCTTAGAGGCATCTGCGCTCTTCGTCGTATCCGCAGGAGGATTAGCCGGAGCGGGAGGTGGTACCGCTGCCTTGGTATCCTTCGCTGGCTGCTGTTTCTCTGCCGGCTGCTTAGGCGCGGCCGCCTTGGCGACCACGGCCTTATCTGGAGCCGCAGACTTGGACGCCGCTTCGGGTTTGCCCGCAGGCGGAGCCGTCTTCGAAACCAGCTTGACCGGAGCCGCATTGGCCTTCGCAACATTCGTGGCTGGTTGCGCCTTCGCTGGCGCCAGGCTCGCCTTCGCTACCGGCTGGGCCGCAGGCGCGGCGGTCTTCGCCGGAGCCGGAACGGGGTTGCTCTTGGCTAAGCCTTGGCCATGAATCGTCAGCACCAGTTTGTCGGATGGGCCGGGCGTCATGTCGTACGCAGTTGCCTTTTCCAAATCCACCACTACGCTGGTCGTCGGAGGCGTCTTGCCGTCCATGCCGATGCGCACGGCCTTGACCCCGGCGTTGCCAACCGCGATGTGATTCCTCGGGGTAACGTCAACCGTTTGCGGCAGCTCCACCAAGATGCGGGCCGGAGAATCCAGCTTGCTGACCCTTGGCGTCACCGCGCCGCTGGAGCTGATTTCAATCCGTATGCCACCCCCCCCTTGCGCCACGTCGACGTGCAGAAGCTGGTTATGCTGGCCAGTCGTCGCCACGGCTTTTGATGCCCCCGCAGCCGGCTTTGCCGCCGGCACGGGCTTCGGCGCTGGGGAAACTGCAGCCGCCGACAGCGGCTTGGCCCCCGGAATGACCGCCGGCCTGACGGCCGGCGCCGGAGCTCCCGGGTTGGGCTTGGCGCTGCCTACTCCCGCCGCATCCAGTGCCGCGTTGCTATCGTTGGCCTGCTTCTGCTGCAGCGATTTGGCAACGCTGCGCGCGTTATCAATGGCGTCCGGGTTCTGCCCATAGGCTGCGCCCGCCCCCATCGTGATTGCAATTGCCAGAATGCTAGTCGTCAGCTTCATAGCCATTCCCTACTTCGCCGCCGCTCCGGTTTTCGCACCGGTTCCGGCCGTTGAAGGTTGCGTGTCGTGAGTGAAGTATGTAGTCGCGGTGAAACTCGCCACTACACTCTCATTGGGCGCGTACTGGTAGGTGTGCTTGACCTTCGCATTCGACGGGTTCTTGGTCGTCGAGACCAGCAGGTTGCTGATGCTGACGATGCGCTCCAGTTTGCCCACCCGGTCGAAGAAATTCAGCATTGAATAGTACGGCCCGTCCAGTTCCATGTTGAACGGCACTTCCGTGTAGTACTGCTGCGATTTCGTCTCCTTGGCCTCGTAGCGCCGCACTTCGACTCCCGCCTTTTGCGACTCGGCGCCCATCATGGTGATGAATTGGTCGACCTGCTTCTCATCGGGCACGATGCGCTGCTCAATCTCCAGCTGTTGTTTCAGCTCCGCCAGGTGCTGTTCCATCTGCTTCAGCTTCGGCCGGTAGGTTTCAAGCTCATTGTTTTCCCGAATCTTTTCGTTCAGGGCTTGCTGCGCGGCGGCGTTTTTCTCTCTCTGGTCCTTGAACACCGTGAAGTACAGCGCCCCCGTGACCAGCGCGCCCCCGGCGATCACCGCCAGCCACTGCTTAATACCCGACAGTTCGCTAAAGTTCATCGCCATAGTTCCGCCTTTACGACTTCGCCTTGTCGCAGGTCAAGGTAAACTGAAACGCCTGCATGTCTTTGAAGTTGTCGTCCTGCCACGTTTCCTTGATCTCCACACTCTTGAAGAAACCGGTTTTCTGCAGGTTGGCGATCAGGTTCGCAACCGCGTCGGTCGACAGGGCGGTGCCTTCCAGGCTTACGCTCGGGCCGGTGTCGTCCATTTTGCTCAGCCACACCGCTTCGGTGTTGTTCACCGTCTCGCCCAGCATGGCCAACAGGTTCACCGGACCCGCGTTCTGCGTCGCCCGCAGCCCATCAATTACGTCCACCCGCCGCTTGTAGTTGTCGGCCTGCTTCTGCAGCTCCAGGAAGTGCGCCTTGACGTCGGCGAGTTCGTGGTTTTTGTCCTGGGCTACCCTCATCTTCTCCGCAAGATCTTTCGCCACATGATCCAGCCGGTACCACATGCCAAGGTTGAACAGCCCGACCATCACCAGCACCACCAGGACCTTCAGCTTGGGCGATCCCATGTCCCCCATTTCCATCGAGGGCATCGACGGACCGCTGCTGCGCTTGCCTTTGCCTTTGGCTGTTTCGAGCAGATTGATTCTGATCATAGGGATTCAAAGCTCCTCAAGGCCAAGCCCACCGCCACCGCCATCTGGCCGGGATTCTGTTCCACCAGTTCCGCGCCCAGCCCTTCGGCCGGCGGCAGCACGCGCTGAAACGGATTCAACAGCTCCACCGGCATGGAGAACTCCTGCCGCAGCGCCTCCACCAGGCCCGGCACCTTCGACGACCCGCCGGCCAGTTAAATCTTCTCGATGTGCTCGCCCGCCGCGCTCGCCCGGAAGAAGTCGAACGTCTTCT
>Ga0187771_10002915_pt1 | contig 11885 bp, 7 predicted proteins | sample 0116_SJ02_MP15_1_FD_133139 | JGI IMG/M metagenome (GOLD analysis project Ga0187771, IMG submission 133139) | Tropical peat soil microbial communities from peatlands in Department of Meta, Colombia - 0116_SJ02_MP15_10_MG | ecosystem: Environmental > Terrestrial > Soil > Wetlands > Peat | place... | reverse complement strand
TAGGCCGCGTGACGCTGCGCAGTCTCTTTGTGGCGGGAGAAATCGCGCTTTCCGTCGTTCTGTTAGTGGGTTCTGCTCTGCTGCTGCGGAGCCTGCGTTACACCCAGCGCATCAATCCTGGATTTGACCCGAACAAGAATGTCGTCATGCTCTCAGTGGCGCCTCCCGAACTGTACGGCTACAGCAAGGCGCAGGCGGCCGCTATTTATCCTGCCTTGGCTACTCGCGTGGAATCCCTACCAGCGGTAATACGCGCTAGCTACGCCAGGCGTCCTCCCCTGGCGGAATACGAGGGAGGAGAAAAGAAGCCTGTGGTCATTCCGGGAGTGCAGACGCCGCCCGGAACCGATCATTTCATGATTCGCTTCAACATTGTTGCCCCGAAGTTTTTTGCCACTGTGGGCGCCCGCCTCAAGGGAGGAAGGGAGTTCAGCGAATTCGATCGGCCATCCACGGCGCCGGTAGTCATTATCAATGACGCTATGGCGGGAAGATTTTGGCCTGGCCAGGACCCCTTGGGAAAATCACTTCAGATCGAGAAGAAAGAATATCAGATTGTCGGCGTGGTGGAGGCAGGGAAGTACAACGGCCTTCATGAAGCGATTCAGCCCTACCTGTTCCTTCCCTTCACCCAAGTAGGCTCGTTCGAGTGCTGGTTGCTTGTGGAAACGGCGGGCGACCCGCACGGGATGATCCCGACAATTCTGAAAGCGACGACGGCGGTCGCCAAAAACCTTCCTATTGTAAGCGCGGTGACCCTCAGCGAATCCATGCGCGAGGCTACGGTCGCGGAGCGATCGATGGCTGAACTGCTCAGCAGCCTGAGCATCCTCGGAATGTTTCTGGCCGCGGTGGGGTTGTCGGCGGTGATAGCTTACCTCGTCAATCGGCGCACCCATGAGATTGGCTTACGGATGGCCCTGGGCGCTCGGCGGAGCGACGTCCTGAGGCTGGTCCTGTCTCAGAGTTTGCGATTAAGCGCAGCGGGCGCAACCGTCGGCCTCGCTGGAGCTTTTGTGGCCTCGCGATTGATTTCCCAGTTCATCTACGGGGTTGCGCGGACGGACCCATGGAGTTACGCGGCCAGCACGGTCGTCGCCATAAGTGTCGCCCTACTGGCATCGTACTTTCCGGCGCGCCGCGCCACCAAGGTTGACCCTGTGGTGGCGTTGCGCTTTGAGTAGCTATCTGTGACTGGTGTCAGATGATGAAAAGAAAATCAAAGTCCGAAAAGCGAAATCGCAAATTTGCGGGCCTCGCGAATTTCCGGCGCCTGATGTCAGTATTTGAATGTCAAGTTTCGAGTTGCCAGTTTCCAATTTCCTGTTTTATGGAACGAAGGAGAGAACATGGACTCACCAAGCGAAGTTAAATCCTCAGGGGAATCGAATGTCCAGGCCAAGGCCAATGGCTCATTGATTCAACTGCAGGGTGTTACCAAAGTCTTCTTCACTGAGGAGGTGGAGACGCACGCCCTTTCGGGGATATACCTGGAGATCCGCAAGGGCGAGTATCTTTCCATCTCGGGGCCCTCCGGCTGTGGGAAGTCCACTTTGCTTTCCCTTTTGGGGCTCCTGGATTCTCCCACCGAAGGGAAATACTGGCTCAACGGCAAGGAGGTGGAGGCCTTGAGCCTTTCCGAGCGCACGCGCATTCGTAACCGGGAGATCGGGTTCATTTTTCAAGCGTTCAACCTGATCGGCGACTTGACCGTATACGAAAACGTGGAGTTGCCGCTCACCTACCGTGGCATGCCCGGTTCGGAGCGCAAGGAGCGCGTCCAGGAGGCGCTCGAACGCGTGGGGATGTCGCACCGCATGAAGCATTACCCTTCGCAGCTTTCGGGCGGCCAGCAGCAACGCGTGGCCGTGGCGCGGGCTCTGGTGGGCCGGCCGGCGATTATGCTCGCGGACGAACCCACCGGAAACCTGGACTCCAAGAACGGGGAAGCCGTGATGGACCTTCTCCGCAACCTCCACCAGGAGGGTGCCACAATTTGCATGGTCACGCACGACCCCCGTTACGCGAAGTTTGCGGGACGCACGGTGCATCTGTTTGACGGGCGGATTGTGGATGAAACGGCCGGCTAATGAATTCTGAAAGATGAATGGTGATGGGTCGATTCTGGATGAGCAAGCTGGGCAGTGCCGATATTTTTGGGGTTCATTATTCGGAATTCATAGTTTCCGGAAGCGCAGGGAGAAGTAACGTATGAGTAAATTTTCCCGGATGCTGGTGGTCATGCTGTTGGGCGTGGGAGATCTGCTTGGGCAACAGTCACCGCAGCCCCAGCCTGAGTTTAGGACCCAGCCCGCGTTGGTCCACTTCGCGCAGCCAAGTTCCGTGGGCAGATTTCTGCAGCCTTACATGGCCCCTTCTCTGCCCCAGTTTTCGTTGGCCAACTCGCCGCGCGTTCACGACCTCATCAAGGGCGGTAAAATGGCCCTGTCCTTGGAGGACACCATCGCGCTAGCGCTAGAGAACAACCTGGACGTCGTCGCGGCGAGTTACGATCCGGCGGTGGCGCAAACCGATTTACTCCGCGCGAGGGCGGGCGGCGCGACGCGCGGCGTGGAAGGTTCGTTCCAGTCCACCGCGCTTTTCGCGGGGGCGATTGGCGGTGGCGTATCGGGCGGCGGCGGCGGTGGTAACGGCGGGGCGGGTGGATACGGCGGAGGCGGGGGCGCGTTCAGCGTGGCGGGCGGCAGCTTCGATCCCTCCGCCACTTTAAGTTGCGGTTGGAGCCAGAGCACCGTGCCTCTCGGCATCTCCGTCGTGCAGGGAGTCGATGTCCTCACCCAACACAGCACGGCCTGCACCTATTGGTTCGGGCAATCGTTATCGACGGGGGCCAGCGTCGGGGCAGCCTTCTTTGGCGAACGGTATTCCAGCTCCGGAACGACCTCCATCTTCAATCCTCAAGTTCCCACTCAAATGGCGATTTCCATTTCCCAGCCTTTGTTGAATGGTTTTGGCCGTCGCGTGAACCTGCGTTTCGTCCGCATCGCGCAAAACGACCTGCAAATCGCCGACAGCACATTTCGTCAGAAGATCATGACCGCCGTCGGGAAGGTTTTAGGTCTCTATTGGGACCTGACGGCTGCCCATCAGCACGTCCAGGTGGCGCAGCGAGCCCTCGATTTGGCCCAGAAGACTCTGAGCGATACCAGCCAGGAGGTGAAGCTGGGAGTCATCGCCCACTTTGAGGAAGTCCGGGCAAGCGCTGAAGTGGCTCGCCAGCGCGAAGCATTGGTTCGCGCCCGGGCGGACTACGAGCAATTGCAGGAACAGCTTAAGACCACCATCGCCAAGCAGGTGGATGCGGAGCTGGCGACCGCTGAAATTGTGCCCACCGCAGATCTTCCTGAACCTGCTCCTGAAGATGTTTCCACGCTGCCTGAATCGCTCCAGGCGGCCGCCAAGAACCGCCCCGAAATTGAGCAGGCCAACTTGAACCTTCGCAATCAGGAAATCGCTATCAAGTCCGCTCACAACTCGCTTTTGCCTTCCTTGGGTGTCTTTGCGACTTACTCCCCACAGGGACTTTCAGGTGACCTGGTGACTCGCGATAAGAATGGAAATATCGTAAGCGTGACGCCATCTGGTTTTGGCGACGCCCTATCGCAGACATTGCGAAACGTCTATCCCTACTACGCGGCAGGCTTCTCACTCTCCATACCCCTTCGCAACCGTACCGCCAAGGCGGACCTCGCCAGGGCATTCATCGAACAGCGCCAGCGACAGGCCACCTTGCTGCTCCAGAAGAATACCGTTGCCGAGGAGGTTCGCAGAGCCGTGACCGCGGCGACCGAGGCCAAGGCGGAGATCGAAGCTGCGCGCAGCTCGGTAGACATGGCGAGGCAAACCCTGGACGGCGAGCAAAAGAAATTCCAGTTGGGAGAGTCCGATGTCTTTCGATTAGGTCAGGCCCAGCGCGACCTGGCGACGGCGGAAGACGGGGAGGTGACCGCGCGCGCAAACTACGCGAAGGCGGTCGTCCAGTACGCGCAAGCCACGGGGACCGTGCTGGACAAATATCACATTGAAATTGCCGCCTCCGAGCAACGGCCCTCGCGGCGCCCCTTCGACGTACTTGCCGCTAAAGGAAGGGACGCGAGCGGTGAGTAGGGGCTAGAGAACTTGGGAATTCCTGCACTGATCGCTGACAAAAGGCCAGGCGGCGCGGGGGCGAGGGATAAGTCACCGCGGCAGACTGAGAGCTGACTCCATGATCAAAATAATCAATCTTGAAAAATTCTATCCTCTGGGGGCCGGCAAATACTTTGTTCTGCGCCGCATCAACCTCGACATAGCCGAAGGTGACTTCGTCACCATCATGGGGCCGTCGGGGGCAGGGAAGTCGACTCTGTTGAGCATCATTGGCATGCTGGATGGTGTCTTTGAAGGCGAGTACTACTTTTATGACCGCCCCGTCCACAAGCTGGATCCCAGGAGGCGCATCGAACTCAATAAGCAATACATCGGCTTTGTCTTCCAACAGTACCATCTGCTGGATAATCTCACCGTAGCGGAAAACCTCGACATACCACTTTCCTACCGCGACGTGAAGTCGGCCCAGCGCCAGGCGATGGTTGCCGATGCCCTCGACCGGTTCCAAATCGTAGGCAAGAAGGACTTATTCCCCAGCCAGCTATCCGGGGGCCAACAACAACTGGTGGGTGTGGCGCGGGCGGTCATTGCCAACCCCAAGTTGATTCTGGCGGACGAGCCTACGGGCAACTTGCATACCAGCCAGGGGAAGGAAATCATGGATCTGTTCAAGAAGCTGAACCAGGGGGGTACGACGATCATACAGGTGACCCACAACGAAAACTGGGCGGCTTACGGGAACCGGATCATTAACCTCCGCGACGGGTGGATGGAAAACAAATAAATTCAGAACAGCAACCTTCGCCCAGAGACGGCCGTCGTTTAGTCGCTGCCGGCTAGGCACTATCCACTTTTCATCTGTCCGCGCTAAGATAGGCCGAAGGCATGGAGGCGAAAACTGTGCAGCCCGCTAAAATCCTGATTGCGGATGATCAGCCGGATGTCATTGCCGCCTTGCGCCTGCTGCTCAAGGGGGAAGGGTACGATACGCAGGCGGCGGTCTCCCCGGCCGGCATCCTGGCGGCAGCCCAGGCGGAGGACTTCGACCTGGTCTTGATGGATCTGAACTATGCCCGGGACACAACCTCGGGGGAGGAAGGTCTGGACCTGATTGCGCGCCTTCAGGCCATGGACAGCACACTCCCCGTGATCGTGATGACGGCCTGGGGCAGCGTCCAGCTGGCGGTGGAGACCATGCGCCGGGGTGCCCGCGACTTCGTTCAGAAGCCGTGGGAGAACGCGCGTTTGCTGGCCATCCTGCGCACCCAGTTGGAATTGAGCCGGGCGCTGCGGAGAAGCCAGCGGCTGGAGGCGGAAAACCGCCTGCTCCGCGCCGAGGGCCGCCCCACTTTGATTGCGGAGTCGTCGGCCATGCGGCCGGTGCTGGACTTGCTGGGGCGCGTCGGGCCCTCCGATGCCAACGTGCTCATTACGGGCGAGCATGGAACAGGCAAGGAAGTCGTAGCGAAGACCCTCCACGCCCTTTCTGCGCGCACCTCAAAAGCCATGGTCACCGTCAATGCCGCGGGACTTTCTGAGGGCGTGTTTGAAAGTGAGCTCTTCGGCCATGTCAAGGGAGCATTTACCGACGCCAAGGTGGACCGGGTTGGGCGGTTCGAGCTGGCGGACGGGGGCACGCTCTTTCTGGATGAAATCGCAAACGTGCCCTTGAACTTGCAGGCCAAGCTGCTGCGCGTGCTGGAGACCGGCGAGATGGAGCGCGTAGGCTCTTCCAAAACTCGCCGTGTGGATGTGCGCGTGCTTTCGGCGACCAACGCCGATATCCCTCAGGAGGTCTTGCAGGGGAGATTTCGTGAGGATTTGCTCTTTCGCTTGAATACCATTGAGATTCACTTGCCTCCCCTGCGCGAGCGGCGAGAAGATATCCCACTGCTGGCGAAGCATTTTCTCAGCCAGTTCGCGCAGCGCTATCGAAAGTCCCTGGGCGGGTTCGACGCGTCGGCCATGCAGGTGTTGCTCGACTATCCCTGGCCAGGGAACGTCCGAGAACTGGAGCACGCGGTCGAGCGGGGCGTGCTGATGGCGCAGGAGGACGTCGTGCGGGCGGGCGACCTCGGCCTGCGTCCGGGGCGCGAGAGCTCTTCACCCGTTGAGGGGATGCACCTGGAAGATGTCGAATGCCTGCTCATCAAAAAGGCTCTGGCGCGTTACGAAGGGAATGTCAGCAAGGCCGCGGATGCTTTGGGACTGAGCCGCAGTGGCGTGTATCGTCGCCTGAAGAAGTACGGGTTGTAAACAAGCATTGGCCGGAGCGCGGAAAGTGGGTGTGAGGCAGGAGAGAGCACCGTGCAGAAACAAGCGGGTTTTCGTTTCCAGTTTCGACTTTGAGGTTTCGCTTGGCACATGACGCCTCGCTGTGAGTAGCCCATGGCGGAGGAGTTGGAATTTGACACGCGGAGCGAACGTCACCGCACCTTCGCCGTGCGGCGCGCGCGCCTGAAGTTTGAACTTCGTTTATTGCTGATGGCCCTGGGAGCGGGCGTCCCGGCCCTCCTGGTGGCGTTGGTCTTGCTTTGGTTGGGCGACTATTCATCCAGAACCCAGTGGACTGTCAGCTTGCTGGTCGTCACCGTATGGCTGGGAGTCGCCTTCGCTCTGCGCGGGCGCGTCGTCTATACCCTCCAGACCCTATCCAATCTCCTGGCGGCCCTGCGCGAGGAGGACTTTTCAATTCGGGCACGCGGCGCGCGCCCCGACGATGCGCTGGGGCAGGTCATGCTGGAAGTTAACGCTCTGGGCGAGACGCTGCGCGGCCAGCGGCTGGGCGCGCTGGAAGCCACGGCCTTGCTTCGCAAGGTCATGGAGGAGATCGAGGTCGCTGTATTCACCTTCGACGCGGAGCATCGGCTTCGGTTGATTAACCGCGCTGGAGAGCGGCTCCTCGACCAGCCGTCGGAGCGGATCCTGGGACGCAACGCGGCGGAGCTGGGTCTGGCGGATTGCCTTGGCGGCGACCCCGCGCGCACGCTGAGGATGGCTTTTCCGGGCGCTACCGGCCGGTGGGGGATTCGCCGCAGCGTTTTTCGAGAAGGGGGCATGCCCCACCAGCTTCTGGTGCTTGCCGACCTGAGCCGGCTTTTGCGTGAAGAGGAACGACAGGCGTGGCAACGCCTGATCCGCGTCCTGGGACACGAGTTGAACAACTCGTTGGCGCCCATCAAGTCCATGGCGGAAACCCTTCGAGAGATGCTTGAACGCGAGCCGCGGGCGGAAGACTGGGAGAATGACATGCGCCTTGGCTTGGGGGTCATCGGATCTCGCTCCGAAGCTCTCAGCCGCTTCATGGATGCCTACGCACGTCTGGCTCGCCTGCCCACGCCGCAACTGGTGTCGGTGGATATCGGGGCGCTGGTCCGGCGCGTGATTGGCCTGGAGACGCGCTTGAGGGTTGTATTGCAGGCGGGCCCAGAGATCATCGTTCGCGCGGACCCCGATCAGTTGGAGCAACTGTTAATCAACCTGCTGAGGAACGCCGTGGACGCGGCTCTGGAAACCGGGGGCGGGGTCCAGGTGGCGTGGGCGCGCAACGGGAATTACATGGAAGTCCGCATCGAGGACGAAGGCCCCGGCCTTTCCAACACTGCCAACTTGTTTGTTCCTTTCTTTACGACCAAACCCGGGGGCTCGGGGATCGGACTGGTCTTGAGCCGCCAGATCGCCGAAGCCCACGGGGGAACCCTTACCCTAGAGAACCGGCGCGTCGCGGCCGGGTGCGAAGCACGGCTGCGCCTGCCCGTCGGCTAATCGGCAGCCACCTGCGAATTTCCCCAGTGGACTGTCCGCCCAGGCTCGCATATGATACCCGGGCACCACGCCCACGACCGAGCTTGCCCCCCTCGCAACAATGTCGGGTGGGCGAGGGAGGATCTCGGCGACGGATTGGGCCCGCCGGATGGCTGATCAGGTTGCGGATGCGACACTGGAAGCGCTCGGATACAAGCCCGAGTTCAAACGCGTCCTCTCACTGCGGGACCTCATTCTCTACGGGTTGGTGATCCTCACTCCTACCGCGCCCTACCCCGTTTACGGGATCGTGCAACAAGCTTCCCACGGCCATGCCGCGTTGGCTTACCTGGTCGCCATGGTGGCGATGCTGTTCACGGCAGCAAGCTACGGGAAGATGGCCGGGGCATTTCCGGCGGCGGGATCGACGTATACATACGCCCAGCGCTCTCTCAACGAGCACGTGGGGTTTCTGGCGGGCTGGGCGATGATCCTTGATTATTTTCTGATTCCGCTCTTGAGCGTGGTATACGCGGGTCTTACCGCCGCCCGGTTGCTGCCACGGGTTCCTTACTCGGTGTGGGCCGTCCTGTTCACCGTCTCCATCACCGTCATCAATGTGCGCGGTATCAAGATGACCGCGAGCGCCAGCCGGGTCATGATGGTGATCATGACGTTTTCGGCGGCGTTGTTCGTGGCCTTGGCCGCATTCCGCGTTGTGCAATCGCATGGCTGGGCCGGCCTGCTCGCGGGAACCGCGATTCTCAACCGCAGCAAGTTTGCTCTGCACCCCCTGATGCTGGGGGCGGGCATTGCCGCGCTTTCTTACATTGGTTTTGACGCCGTCTCGACTCTGGCGGAGGACACGCAGAATCCGGAACGAAACATTGCCATCGCCACCGTTGCCGTTTGCGTCATTCAGACGGTTTTTTGCTTCCTGACCGTTTACCTCGCCGCCCTTGCGTGGCCGGACTACAATTCTTTTCCGGAGAGCGAGACCGCCATTCTCGACATCAGCAGGCTTTTGGGTGGCGCCTGGATGCTGGGCTGGATCACGTTTGTGCTTCTGGTTGCGGGTCTCGCCAGCGCTCTTACCGGCCAGGCCGGCGCGTCCCGGCTGCTTTTCGGAATGGGACGCGACGGGGTGATCTCACGTTCCATCTTTGGCTATGTGAGCCCGCGCTACTCGACGCCCACTCGAAGCATTTATGTGATGGCGGCGGTCACTCTGGTCGGCTCCTTGCTGTTGCGTTTCCAGCTTGCGGTGGAGTTGCTGAACTTCGGCGCTTTCGTGGGGTTCATTCTGGTGAATCTCAGCGTTATCCGCCACTATTACTTCCGGAAGCGACAGCGGGCGGGGCTGAGTATCTTGACCAATCTGGTCTTTCCTTTGCTGGGGGCGGTGGTTTGCGTTTACGTTTGGATGAGTCTTACCACGAAGGCCAAGGTGGTCGGGTTCATTTGGCTGGGCTTGGGCGTAGTTTATCTTGCCGGCCTCACGCGGGGGTTTCGAAATCCTCCGCGGGCTTTGAAAATCTAAGAGGGAGAATTGGCTGCTATGTCGCTGGATCCCGCTCTCGAGAGGCAGCTCTGCTCCTACGTCGAGGAGCATCAGGATCGTTTGGTCGAAATCATTCGCGACCTCGTGCGCATCCCGTCGGAGAACACTCCGCCCACAGGGAGCGAAGAGGTCTGCCAGCAATACGCGGCGGAGATCCTTCGCGCGCAGGGTTTGAACCCCACACTTTATGAGCTCAACGAGGTTTCAGGCTTGCGCGAGCACCCGCTCTTCTGGCCGGGACGCGATTACCAGCGCCGGCCGAACATGGGAGCGCGACAGAAGGGCCGCGGCGGGGGCCGATCGCTGGTCCTTTCCGGCCACATCGATACCGTCCCGCGCGGCACGCAACCCTGGACACGCGACCCCTTCGGGGGCGAGGTCGATGGAAACCGGCTTTATGGGCGAGGCTCGAACGATATGAAAGGCGGTGTGGGAACGAATCTGTTCATCGCCGAGGCGCTTCACGAGCTGGGGATCGAACTCCTCGGGGATCTGGTCCTTGAAACCGTCGTGGATGAGGAGTTCGGCGGCGTGAACGGAACGCTGGCCGGGCGGCTAAAGGGCTTTAATGCCGACGCGGCCGTGATCTCCGAGCCTTCCTTCCTGCGCGTTTGCCCCGCGCAGCGGGGCGGGCGCCTGGCCCACGTGACGCTGAGCGCAGCGGGAGGAGTCCTCACGGAGGGCAAGTTCCCCGTAGGCGTGATCGACCAGTTGCGCAGTCTCTTGGACAACCTCAAGATCTTTGCAGAGATGCGGCGCACCAGGGCAATTGTCCATGAACTGTACGCAGACTCCGCCGACCCTGTTCCCGTTTCGATCACCAAGGTTTTCACCGCCCCCTGGGGCACCAAGGAACCGGTCACTATTCCGGAAACCTGCCTTATCGAAATCTACTGGCAATTGATGCCGGGCGAGCAGCAGGAGGACATCGAAAGAGAGTTCTTCGCATGGCTTGATTCCGTGGTGGCTGCGGCGCCGGCCCTTTTTCCTGCCCGGCCACGCGTCGACTTTCCGGTGCGGTGGCTGCCGGGATCTTTTATCGTCAAATCCGAGCCGCTCGTGCGCGAACTGGCGGATTGCGCCACGAAGGTGCTCGGAAAGGAACCGCCCATTCAGGGAATTGAAGGGCCGTGCGACATGTACGTATTTCACCAGGCCTTCGGAATTCCCGCTGTCCTCTGGGGAGCTCGAGGAGGGAACACACACGCGGCTGATGAATACCTGGAAATCGATTCCGTGGTCCAGGCGGCAAAGACACTTTTGGTTTTTGTCTGCCAATGGTGCGGCGTGTGACGGTTCATCGTGTGAAGGAATGGCCATGCGCTTTTGTCGTCCGCGTGAGAATTTAACCTCGGTCGGGAGGGCCATGCTGATGCCTCGACTTCAACGCCGGTTTCTCATATTGCTTCTCTGTTTCTTTCCCGCTCTAAGCCTGCGCGCGGCCAGCCTGGAGGCGCTGCCTGAATTCCTCCGACCCGATCCCTTTGGAGCCGTCGTCGAGCCCGACCGGAGCGGCGCCGACCTTCGTTCGAGCCTCTACGGGCCGCGCCACGAAGTTGTCCTCACGAGCTGGAGGGGTGGTTACGTCTCCTTCCACTTAATCGTCAAGTTGCCGGCGCCGGGTCCCTACACGCTGGACGTGGGCATTGCCGATCCTTCTAACAAAGTTCAAACCGATTTGTTTCGCGAGTGGTTCCACTTTGTAGACCACAACAAACAATACTACCCAGACGCTCTCATCCCCGTGCGCGCGCCCTATAGTTCGCGTTTGCCTGAGCCGGACAACAAAATTCCTCAACAGACCGCACAGGCATTCTGGGTTGATGTCTACGTGCCTGCCGACGCTCGCCCCGGGACTTTCTTGGGCAAGGCCAAGCTGAAATCCGGCGGCAAGGCCCTGGTTCTCCCCATCCGGCTTGCGGTGCTCGCGACCGTGATCCCCGCCGAAGACGTAGTGACGATGGATCACAATTCCTATGGGAGTTCCTGGCTTGCGGAACAGTTCCCAGTTTCCTACCAGCGCGACCCCGACCACTGGTTCGAAAGCGAACAATTCTTCGCGTTAATCCACGCCTACCACCGCATTTTTTACGAGCACCGGGGGATCCTGCACCAGCTTGGATATGGGCACTCCGGAAAAGTCGGGCCGGAATTCGCACCCGTGCTTGAAGGCTCGGGGCGCACGAGACACATCGCCAATTGGACCCTGTATGACCGCCACTATGGGCCCTTGTTCGACGGGACGGCATTTTCGGCCAGCCGCCGTGGTCCGCGGCCCATTCCCTTTGTGTACCTACCCATCAATCCGGAATGGCCGGCCTCCTACGAATTCTGGGGCGAGCCCGGCTATGAAACGGAGTTCGTGAATGTGGTTTCAGAAATGGAACGCCACTTTCGCGAGAAGGGGTGGACCCGCACGAACTTCGAGGTCTTCTTCAATCACAAGAAACGCTACAAAGGCTTTCCCTGG
>Ga0187771_10002914_pt1 | contig 11887 bp, 10 predicted proteins | sample 0116_SJ02_MP15_1_FD_133139 | JGI IMG/M metagenome (GOLD analysis project Ga0187771, IMG submission 133139) | Tropical peat soil microbial communities from peatlands in Department of Meta, Colombia - 0116_SJ02_MP15_10_MG | ecosystem: Environmental > Terrestrial > Soil > Wetlands > Peat | place... | reverse complement strand
GCCGTCGGCAGCTCGACGTTCTCGTGGATGTTGTGCGCGCCGAAGCGGCCGCCGCGGTCCTTGTAAGCGTCGACCGGCGGCAGCGGGCAGGTCGAGATCGAGACGGGGTGCGTCTCGTCGCGCATGTCGAGCAGCCAGATCAGCTTCGGCCAGTCCTTGCCGGCGTTCTCGGTCGACTCATCGGTCACCAGCATCAGGTTGCGGTCGAACAGCGGCACCGCGGTGTGCATGAAGCCGGTATAGGGCGGCGAATTGGTCCAGTGCGAAATGACCTTCGGGTTGGTCTTGTCCTTGATGTCCATCACGAACATGCCGCCGTCGATGTAGCAGAGGTAGAGCCGGTCCGACCGCGACTGATAGACGTTGGTGTTGTGCGCGCGGTAGCCCTTGTCGAGCGGATGGCGCGGCGGCGGCGCGACATTGTCGGTCGCCGAGGTGCCCGGCATCCACCAGCGGCCGATTTCCCGCGGCTTTGACGGGTTGCGCACGTCGATGCAGCGGTAGAACTGGTCGTCGAGCGGGTGGCTCGGCTTGAAGTCGGTGCTGCCGGAGGCCATGTGCACGAACTCGCCGTCGCAAAACCACAACTGATGCACGCCGCGCGAATGCGGTCCCGAGCAGTCGAAGAACGACACCGAGCGCGGATTCTCCGGTACCGAGACGTCAAACAATTCCATGCCGGCCGGCTGCTGCCCGTTCTTCTGCGTCTGGTAGGCGACTGCCATCAGGTTGTTGGCCGAGCACTCGAGCGAGTTCGAGCGCATGAATGGCTGCGGCAACTCAGTCTGCACCACCACCTTGGGATTACGCGGATCGGACACGTCGACGCCGGTGAAATTCTTCGGCGCGCTCTCATGCGCCAGCCAGATGATGCGCCGGCCGTCCTTGGCAATGGTGATCGACATGCCTTCGCCCATGCCGCCGAAGCCGCCGAGGTCGTTGTGAGCGAGCAGCTTGAAATTCCAGGTGATCGGCTCTCCGGTTTGGGTGAGCGGATTGCTTGCGGCCATTGGCGTCTCCATTGTCGTTGACTGTCCTCGCGCCGAGCGGCGCGGCGTCCGCGTCGTGTCCACGATGCGAACAGGGGAGGGGGTCCGTCCTTCGTCATGCCCGGCTGCAGCCGGGCGCCGACGTCGGCCTACTTAAAGCAAGACGCGCATGGCCGGGACAAGCCCGGCCATGCTGAAAAATGAGACCACGTATGTTCAGGCGCTCGCCTGCTTCATGAATTCCATGCGCAGCGCCTTGTCCCAGTCCGGCATCGCTTTGACCTTCTTCTCGTCGACCAGGATCTGGGTCTGCCTGGTCATGTAATCCTTGATGCCGTCCGGCCAGCCGGGCTGCACCTCGACGCGGGCCAGCGCCTTGGCGAAGGTGTCGGGCGACATCTTGTAGCCCTTCGAGGTGTAGAACGAGTAGATCGTGTCGGAAACCTTCTTCGGCTGCTCCCTGAAGTCCTTGGCGACGTCGAGCCAGGCCTTGAGATAGGCGACCACGGTCTCCGGGCTTTTCGCCACGAATTCCGGCGTCGCCGCCATGAACACCGGCAGCCGGTCGAAGTCCGAGTATTCGGCGATCGTCACCGCCAAGCCGTCGGCTTCGGCGATGGCGTTGTAGGGCTCGACATTGGCCATGGCGTCGATGGTCTTGGCCGCCATGGCCGCCACCATGTCGTTCACGTTCATACGGATTTCCTGGTAGTCGCCCTTCTTCAAGCCGGCCTTGGGCGCGATCTGGTCGACGAAGATATTGCCGGTCGACGAGCCGGTCTGGTTGGCCACCTTCTTGCCGCGCAGTTGCGCGACCGAAGTGATGCCGAGGTCCTTGCGCGCCATCACGCGCGCGGTCTTGCCGACATATTCGATCATGACGATGGCGACGAGCCCGCCTTTGTCGTAGCCGATCGACAGCGAAGGCCCGGCATAGGTGCCGAGATCGACTTGGCGCGCCACCATCTGCTGCATGGTGAGGTTGCCCGAGGGCACCGCGAATTCCTCGAACTTGATGCCGTGTTTCTCCAGATAGCCCGAGTGCAACAGATAATAGGTCGGCATTCCCCACATGTTGGTCTGGTAGCCCTGCCGCACCGTCTCCAGCGCCAGCGCCGGCCTGACGCCCAATCCGGCCGCCAGCACGCCGGCGCCCGCCAAGACATGGCGGCGGCTGATGTCTGTTCGCAGAATGCTCATGCTTGTCCTCCCTTATGACTGGCCTTGTCCTTTGGTCGCCGTTGTCGGCGTTTCCCTTTCGTTGGCCGCGTGGCCGAGGTGGCGCAGCAGCTCCTTCTGGCACTCGACGAATTCGACGCTGAGCGGATCGCGCGGGCGCGGCAGCGCGATCTTGAGCACGGCCTTCACCGTGCCCGGATGCGGCGTCATCACCACCACGCGGTCGGCGAGATAAACCGCCTCGCCAACATTGTGCGTGACGTAGATCACCGTCTTGCGGGTTTCCCGCCACACCTCCGCCAGCAGCCGCTGCATGTCGTCGCGGGTGAGCGCATCGAGCGCCGCGAACGGCTCGTCCATCAGCAGCACCGCCGGATTGTAAGCGAGCGCCCGCGCGATGGCGACGCGCTGCTGCATGCCGCCGGACAGATGGTGCGGGAAGGAGGAGGTGAACTTCTCCAATTTCACCAGGCGCAATTGCTCGCGCGCGATCTTCTCGCGTTCCTCTTTGGACACGCCCTTCATTTCCAGCCCGAAGGCGACGTTGCCGAGCGCGGTGCGCCAGGGGAACAGTTGCGCGAAGTCCTGGAACACCACGCCGCGGTCCATGCCGTGGCCGGTGACGGTCTTGCCGCCGATGCGGATTTCGCCGGAGGCGGGGCTGAGAAAGCCGGCGATCATGTTGAGCAGCGTCGACTTGCCGCAGCCGGAGGGTCCGACGATGCAGAGGAACTCGGAAGCCTCGATGTTGAAGCTCACGTCTTTGACGCCCGGCACCTTGCCGCCGGGCGTATCGTAGGTCAGCGTCACATCGCGGATTTCGATCGGGAGCATGGCTATCTACCTGCGGTCGCCGACGATACTATACTTGCGCGCCACAAAAAGCCGAGCGCGATTGCACCAGTTCGGCCATTCGAAGGGGAGGATCGCATGAAACTGCACTCTGCCGCGCGCCTTTATTTGTCGGCATTGTCGGCCTGTGCTGCGCTTTTCGCCATGGGGCCGGGCTTCGCGCAAACCTATCCGGACCGCCCGATCCATATGATCGTCGCCTACGCCGCCGGCGGCACCGGCGATGTCGTCGCGAGGCTTTTATCCGACAAGCTCGGCGCGGCGCTCGGCCAGAGCGTGATTGTCGAGGACCGCGCCGGCGCGAGCGGAACCATTGGCGCGCGGTCGGTCGCCACCGCGGCGCGCGATGGCTACACTTTGCTGCTCGGGCAGACTGCGGAAGTCTCCATCAACCAGCATTGGATGAAAGACATCGGCTACGACCCCGACAAGGACCTGCAGCCGGTCGCGCTCGCGGCAGTCGTTCCGCTGGCGCTGGTCGTCCCCGCCAAAGCGCCGTATTCGACCATGGCCGAATATCTCGCCTTTCTGAAATCGGGCAAGCCATCGACCTTCGCCTCGGCCGGTACCGGAACGCCCGGCCATTTCGCCGGCGAGCTGTTAAAGCTCCGCACCAAAGCCAACATGACACATGTCCCTTACAAGGGCGCCGGTCCCGCGCTGAACGATCTGGTCGGCGGGCATGTCGATATGTATTTCCCCGGCTTTCCTGCGGTGACGCCGCTGGTCACGTCGGGCTCGTTGAAGCTGTTGGCCGTATCGTCGGCCACGCGCGCGCCGTCGGCCCCCGATGTGCCCACCGTGGCGGAAGTCACCGCTATCAAGGATTTCGATTTCACTCTGTGGCAAGGCATCTTCGTGCCGCGCGGCACGCCGGATGCCGTGGTGAAGCGGCTCAATGCGGAGATCAACAAGATCCTCGCCAGCGACGAGATAAAGGAGAAATTCGCGGCGCTCGGCGCGCAGATCCGTATCATGTCGGTCGATCAGGTGACCGCCTTCGCCAAGGCGGAGAGCGCCAAATACATCGAAGTCATCAAGGAAACCGGCGCCAAGCCCGAGTGAGGGACGGATCGCTTGCGTCGCTAACCCTTTGCCTTCGGCGACCAGCTTGCCGGGCGCTTGCCGAGGAACGCGGCGAAGCCTTCCGCCGCCTCGGCCGATTGCCGCTTGGCGGAGTGTGCCTCGATCAGCGCGGTGAATTCCGCATCGTCGAGATGGCTCCAGGCCGATTTGAGCGCCCAGATCTTGGTCTGCGTGACGGCGTCCGGCCCGTTGGTAAGAAGCTCGTTGACGATGCGCTCGCCCGCGGCTTCGAGCTCGTTGAGCGGCACCACCTCGTGCACTAGGCCGATACGGTGCGCCTTCTCGACGTCGAAGCGTTCGCCGGTGAGCGCGTAGCGGCGCACGTGGCGCACGCTGATGGCATCGTTGAGCTGCGGGATGATGATGGTGCCGGCGACGCCGATGCGCACTTCGGCGATCGAGAAACTCGCGTTCTCGGCCGCGATCACGACGTCGCAGGCGGAAATGAGCCCGGTGCCGCCGCCGAAGCAGTAGCCCTGCACCAGCGCGATGGTCGGTACCGGCAGCAGATTGAGCCGCTGCACCGCTTCCGCAGTCATGCGCGAGGCGCGCAGGTTCTCTTCCGGGGGCGAGCGGCGCACCGCATCGAGCCAATTGATGTCGGCGCCGGCGATGAAATTGCGTCCCTTGCCGGTGATCACCACGGCGCGCAGCGCCTTGCCGGCGAGCGTGTCGTAGAGCTTGAGCAGGCTTGAGATCATCTCGCCGTTATAGGCGTTGTACACCTCCGGCCGGTTGAGTGTGACGCGCGCGACGCCGCGATCGTCCATGCTGCAGAGAACAGGTCCGCTTGCAGTAACTTCACTCATTTCCTTTTGACCCTTCTTAACCCTTGGCGATGCGGGTCATGCCCCAGCGCTGGATGGTGGCGCGCTCGATCGATCCAAACACAGCGCGCTCGAAAACGAAACCGATGGCGCCGATCGCCACCAGCGAGGCCAGCATGACGTCGGTATTGAGGAACTCCTTGGCGTCGAAGATCACCCAGCCGAGCCCCCAGTCGGAGGCGGCGATCATCTCGGCGCCCACCACCGCGATCCAGCAGCGCAAAAAGGCTTGCCGCATGCCGGTGATGATGAACGGCGAGGCGCCCGGGATGATCACCTTCCAGAACAGCTTGTGCTCGTCAGCACCCAAGGCACCGGCCGCGCGCAGCCAGATTGGATTGACCGAGCGCACGCCTGACCAGGTGTTGAACAGCATCGGGAAGGTGGCGGCGTAGAACACGATCAGAATGGTGGTGAGATTGCCAATGCCGAACCACAGCATGAACAGCGGGACCAGCGCGAAGGACGGGATCGGCATCAGCGCGGAGACCAGCGGCAGGAAGAAGTTCTCCAGGCGCTGGAAGCGCGCCATCAGCACGCCAAGCGGAATGCCGACGGCGACCGCCAAGAGGAAGCCGAACATCACCCGGTACATGGTGAAGGCGGCGTGCTCGATTATGCTGCCATCGGCAAGCATGTTCCACAGCGTGTGTGCCACCGTCGGCAGCGTCGGCAACAGCGCCGGCGCGAAACAGCCGGAGCGCGCCGCCGCCTCGTACAGCGTTGCCGCGACGATCAGCGCGATGGCGGCGCGCCGCAGTGAGCGCAGGCGTTGGGTGGTCTCGCTCATGCGCTGATCATCCCCCAGCGCACGATGGTGTAGTGCTCGATCTTCTCGAACACGAGTTTCTCCAGCGCAAGCCCGATGACGGCGATCACGACGATGCCGGCGAGCATGGCGTCGGTGTTGAGGAATTCGCGCGCGCCGAAGATCAGCCAGCCGAGGCCCCAGGGCACGGCGGCGAGCATCTCTACCGCCACCAGAATGCGCCAGGCTTGCGCCAGACCGAGCCGTAATCCCGTCAGGATATAGGGCAGCGCGCCAGGCAGGATCACGTGGCTGAACAGCTTGCGGTCGTCGGCGCCCATCGACTGCGCCGAGCGCAGCCAGATTTCCTTAACCGCTTTCACCCCGGTCCAGCTATTGAAGATCACCGGGAACGAGGAGACGAAGCCGACCAGCAACACGGCGGACACGTCGCCGAGCCCAAACCAGAGCAAAAACAGCGGCGCATAGGCGAGGCCGGGAATCGGCGCGCAGATCGACACCAGCGGCAGTAGGATGTCCTCCGCTCGCCGCGAGCGGCCCATCAGCACGCCGATGCCGATGCCGAACAGGGCGGCGAGCGCAAAGCCAGAGAGCAGGCGCAACAGCGTCTCGATGGCGTGATGAGGCAGGATGCCGGAGACGGTGAGCTGCACGAAGGAGAGCGCCACCTCCTCCAGCGTGGGAAACAGCCGGTGCGGAAAGACGCCGGCCCAGGCCACGACCTCCCAGATACCGCCGACCACCAGGAAGGGAAACGCGTTGCGCGCGATCTCGCGCCAGCGCTCATTGCTTGCCGGACGCCCGCGCGCGCCTGTCACGGTCATGGTGGTGACGGCGTCCTGCATTGTGCTTAAGCGAATACTCCTCCCGTGACCCGCCGGCCTTCGTCGGACCCGGCGCGTGGGCGGCTTTGATCGCCCGGCTTTTGTGCATCCTCGGCCGTGAAGGATAATGCCCATCGCCGCGGGACCACAAGCATGCACCCCCGCGTGCCGCAGGCCCGTCTGATGGGACAGGCAGAAATGCCCCTTTCACGCTGGCGAATTGCTGCCAGACCGGCTAAACGCCCGGCACGAACGCGGGTATCGCGGCAAGACTGCAAAAGGAGTTTCGTGATGGCGACGAATACACGGAAGATCGGCTGGATCGGCACCGGACGCATGGGCTACGCCATGGCGGAACGGCTGCTCAAGGCCGGCCACGACGTATCGATCTGGAACCGTACCCGCGCCAAGGCCGAGCCGCTCGCCGCCAAGGGCGGCAAGATCGTCGACAAGCTCAGCGATCTCGCCGCCTGCGACGTGGTGTTCTCTATAGTATCCGAGGGCAAGGACCTCGATCAGGTCTATTTCGGCAAGGACGGGGTGCTGTCCGGCGGCAAGGCGCCGAAGATCGCGGTCGACTGCTCGACCATCTCGGTCGAGGAATCCGCCGATATCCGCAAGCGCCTGAAGGCGCGCGGCACCGACTATGTTTGCGCGCCCGTCTCCGGCAACGCCAAGGTGATCAAGGCCGGCCGGCTGTCGTCGGTCGTCTCGGGCGAAGAGGCGGCCGGCAAGGCGATCATCCCGCTGATGGAGGTAATCGCGCCGCAGGGCGTCTCCTACGTGGGCGACGGCGAGCTCGCCCGCATCTGCAAGATCGCGCACAATGTCATGCTCGGCGTGGTAATCGAGAACCTGATCGAAATCACGCTGCTCACCAACAAGATGGGCGTGCCGCGCCACGCCTTTCTCGCCTTCCTCAACAACGGCGTGATGGGCTCGATGTTCACTCGCTACAAGTCGCCAGCGCTGGTCAATCTCGACTTTACCACCACTTTCACGCCGGAGCTGTTGCGCAAAGACCTCGATCTCGGCCTCGAGCTCGCGCGCGAGATGGACGTGCCGATGCCCGTGACGGCGGCCACGCGCGAGGTGCTGCAGAGCCATTTCGGCGCTGCCACGCTGCAGAAGGATCCGGAAGCCTATCTGCAGAAGGATTTCGCCGCGCTCGCCGAAACCATGGCGCTCGCCGCCGGCATGAAGCTCACGCCGGAAAACAAGAACGTGCCGACCGGTTTGGAGTGATGGCGTCTATTATTCCCCCTCCCCGCGATCGCGGGCAGGGTGACGCACGACAAAAAAGGGCCCGTTCCGGGGCATCGTGCTTCCGCTTGCGGATGCGCGCAGCGAAAAAAAGGGCCCCTTCCGGGGCCCTGTGTGCATAAGGTGGAGGATTCACGCCGCCGTTAAAGCCAAAAGGGAGGAAAAACGGCGGCTGCGCACGGATCCACTCAACCGGGTGCGGCATTTTATCTCAAGTAAATTGCCCATAAATTTGCCAGCCGGCGCATTTCGCATAAATTCGCATCAAATGACCAATAGCCGGAACTGGAAAAAACGCGCATGGCCTTCACCTTGTACAACGCGCCGCAATCGACCTGCAGCCAGCGCGTTCGCTTTGTGTTCAATGCGAAAAAGGTTCCTTTCGTCGAGGTGAAGCTCAATCTTTTGGAAGGCGACCAGCTCAAGCCCGATTACCTCAAGCTCAATCCGAATGGGGTGGCGCCCACGCTCGACCACGATGGCGCCATCGTCATCGACTCGCTCGTCATCGCCGAATACCTCGACGAGGTGCTGCCGCAGGAAAGCTTCACGCCGGAATCGCCGGTTCAGCGCGCCCGCATGCGCGCGCTGATGCACTTCATCGACGAGATGCCGGCGGCGGCGGTGCGGGTGCCGACCTTCAATCTCGCCTTCCTGCCCAGCTTCCAGAAGATGAGCCGCGCCGATTTCGTCGCGATGGCGGAATCGAAGCCGCTGCGCCGCGAGTTCATGCTAGGCATGGGGCAGACCGGCTTCCCGCAGGCGGAGATGGATGCGGCGCTTTCGCGGCTGCGCCGCACCTACGAGCGCATGGACGCGGAGATCGAAAAGAGTGGCGGGCCGTGGCTGCTCGGCGCGAAGATTTCGCTCGCCGACGTCGCGGTGATGCCGGCGCTGGTGCGCATGGACGATCTCGGCATGCCCGGCTGGCTCGACCTGCCGCGTATCGTCACCTGGTTCGCCAACATCCGCGCGCAGGAGGCCTTCCGGCCGACCTACTATCACGGTTCGCTGTTGAGCGAGCGCTTCCCGCATTTGCGGGAACGCGCGCGCAGCGCCGGCTGACGGCGCCGCGTCGAGGTCGGCTGCGCGGTATTCAGGCCGCCGCCACCGCCTGTTTGGCGGGTTCGGTCTTGCCGATCAGGTCGAGCTGGCGCTGCAACGCCGCGATGTCGGCGGAGCGTAGGGGCAGGTTGACGAAGATGCCGATGCGGTTCGACAGCATGCGGAAGGCTTCCGCATAGGCGAGCTGAATCTGCGCCTCGTTGCCTTCGATGAAGGCCGGGTTCGGCACCGCCCAATGCGCGAAGATCGGGTTGCCCTGCCACACCGAGTGCGGCAGCAGCGCCGCGCCCTCGCACAGCGTGAAGATGAAGTCGAAGCGCGGTGCGACTTCGCCGACGAATTCGTTCCAGCTCTTTGGCCGCGCGTCGCCGAGATCGAAGTGCAGGCGCTGTAAGAGATCGACCGCGCGCGTATCGAGCTCGCGGTAGGCGTTGATGCCGGCCGAATAAGCCTGGAATTTTCCGGGGCCTTCGCGATTGAGGATCGCCTCGGCCATGATCGAGCGCGCGGCATTGCCGTTGTCTAGGAACAGAACGTTGAACTTGGTACCCCGATTGTCCATGACGAACTCCCCACTGGATTGCACCATCCGTGCTCGAACCTCGTTGCGAGGTGATGCAGACAGTTTTCTTGGAGCGCCGGATTGCGTGCACTCTTAAATGCAAAAAGTTAAGTGCCGCTTAGCGGGCGCCACACGTCGGCAAATTTTCGCGACTCGTTTTCGTGCACGCCGATTATGACAAAGACGACGATTGTGTGACTGGCGGCGGCGTCGAGCCGGGCGCACAATGCCGCCAGCGTTTTCCAATAGGGAGGCTGTGCGCCATGAATCCCATCACCTCGCTCGTCACCGTCGTGCTCGCCTTGATCGGGGCGCTGTTGTTTGCCGCCGGCCTGCAAGTCGCCGGCATCTGCGTCGGCATCCTCGCCGTCTTCGTCCTGTTCTCGCTGAAGATGGCCAACAACTGGGAGCGCTTCGTCATCCTGCGCGCCGGCAAGCTGTCGAGTGTGAAGGGGCCAGGCCTGTTCATGATCATCCCGATCTTCGACGCCGTCGCCGCCGTCATCGACGAGCGCATCCAGACCACCGGCTTCAACGCCGAGCAGGCGCTCACCCGCGATACCGTGCCGGTCAATGTCGACGCCATCGTCTTCTGGCACGTGCACGACGCGCAGAGCGCGGCGCTCAACATCACCAATTACCGCGAGGCGATCGACCGCGTGGCGCAGACAAGCTTGCGCGAGACCATCGGCTCCTCGATGCTCACGCAGCTCTTGTCCGAGCGCCAGCAAGCCGACGAGGCGCTGCGCAACGAGATCGCGCGCAAGACCGCCAATTGGGGCATCTCGGTCAATTCGGTGGAGATCCGCGATGTCGCCATTCCGGTGGCGCTGCAAGACGCGATGTCGCGCCAGGCGCAGGCCGAGCGCGAGAAGGAAGCGCGCGTGATCCTGGGCAGCGCGGAAGCGGCGATCGCGCAGAAATTCGTCGAGGCGGCCAATGCCTATGCCAGCAACGCCGCCGCGCTGCACCTGCGCGCTATGAACATCATCTACGAGACCACCAAGGAGCGCGGCGCTACCATCCTGATGCCGACCTCGATGGTCGATTCGATGAGCGTGGCGCTGCCGGCGGCGCTGATGGGGCAGGGCGGGGCAATTGCAGCGGGCGCTCGCATTACTCCGCCCTCATCCTGAGGAGCGGCCGAAAGGCCGCTCTCGAAGGAGAAGGGCGACCCATGCTTCGAGACACGCGCGCGTTCCGCACCTTCCTCAGCATGAGGCCAGAAGAGGTTGGGCGCTGCCGCGCCAACCCATCAATACCGGTGGCTGATCGGCAACTCCTCCGCCGGGAACAGCGAGATGACGCGGCAGCCCTTGTCGGTCACCACCACCTCTTCCTCGATGCGTGCAGCGGAATAGCCGTCGGTGGCCGGGCAGTAGGTTTCGATCGCGAACACCATGCCTTCCTTGATCTCGGTCGGGTGATCCATCGACACCACGCGCGAGATGATCGGCCGCTCGTGCAAGTTCAGCCCAAGCCCGTGCGCGAATTGCAGTCCGAAGGCCGCCATCTCGTCGGGGAAGCCGAACTCGTTCGCTTTGGGGAACACCTCGCAGATATGTGCGGTCGAGGCGCCCGGCTTGATACGCTCGATGGCGTTGTCCAGCCACTCGCGCGCCATCCTGTAGGCGTCGTGCTGCGCCGGCGTGGCCCGCCCGACGTTGAAGGTGCGGTAGTAGCAAGTGCGATAGCCCATGAAGCTCTGTAGGATGTCGAAAAACACCTGGTCGCCCGGGCGGATCAGGCGGTCGGTGAAGTTGTGCGGGTGCGGATTGCAGCGCTCGCCCGACACCGCATTGACCGCTTCCACGTCGTCGGAGCCGTGCATGTAGAGGAACTTGTTGACCTCGGCGACCATGTCATTCTCGCGCACGCCCGGCTTGAGTTGCTCGTCGATGAGCTGATAGGCGCCGTCCACCATGGCGGCGGCGCGGTTCAAGAGCGCGATCTCGTCGGCCGACTTCACCTCGCGCGCGGAGAGCATCACCTGCTGGCCGTCCTTGACATTGATGCCCGCCTTTTCCAGTTCGAACATCATCGGCGGCTCGATGACGTCGACGCCGATCGGCATCTTGGCGACGCCGGCCGCCTTGAGCAGCGACGCCATTTCTTCCGCATGGCGCTTCATCAGACCGAAGGCGGGGTCGACCGTGCCGCGCAGACCGACTAGGCCGGCCTTGCAGTTCTCCGGCTTGAGCCAGGGCGCATAAAGCTTGTGGTGCACGGCGGCCGAGCCGAAATCCCACAGGATCGGATCCTGGCCGCGGATCAGCAGGGCAAAGCGCGACATCTTATCGCGCGCCCATTCGCCGATCTTGGTCGAAGTGACGTAGCGGACGTTGTTGTCGTCGAACAAGAGCAGCGCGCCGAGATCGGAGGCATCGAGCGCGGCCTGCGCGCGGCCAAGCCGATAGCGGTGCAGGCGGCGATAGTCGACGCGCTCCTCGAAGTCGACGCCCATGGTGCCG
>Ga0187771_10002912_pt1 | contig 11895 bp, 6 predicted proteins | sample 0116_SJ02_MP15_1_FD_133139 | JGI IMG/M metagenome (GOLD analysis project Ga0187771, IMG submission 133139) | Tropical peat soil microbial communities from peatlands in Department of Meta, Colombia - 0116_SJ02_MP15_10_MG | ecosystem: Environmental > Terrestrial > Soil > Wetlands > Peat | place... | reverse complement strand
CGCGGCGTCGAAAACCGGAGGCGCTCCGGCGCCGGCAAAATCCTTCAACCTTTCCCGGTGCACTTCTACCCATTTCATTTCACAAACCCGGACCACCTCTTTGAGGAATGCCCGCTTCTTGGCCACCGGCTCCAGCAGCGTCACCGAGAGGTCCGGGAAGACGATCTTCAAACATAAACCGGGAAACCCCGCTCCGCTTCCGATATCCAATAGCTTGCCTTTTAGCTCCACCCAACGGGCCAGATAAAGGCTTTCCCCAAAATGCCGGCGAACGCAGGTGTGGGGGTCGCGGATGGCCGTCAAGTTAATCTTCTCATTCCAGCGCAAGAGTAGATCGAGGTAAGCGATCAACTGGCCGATTTGATCGCTGCTAAGGTTCAATCCGAACGGCTCGAGCCATGGGCGGAGTGTGGATTCGTTCAGCATCGCCAACGCCTGCTGACTCATCGATGAATAGTAGCCTATAATAGTGGACATAGACCGTCAAATGTTTTTCCTTTCGAGGAAGGAGGTCGTCATCCCGGCGGCTTCTCAGGCCGCATCGCATCATCACATTCCCGGTTGGCAGGATGCAACCCAAAGAGCTAAGCTTTGGATTGTGGCAGCTGCCGTGCCCCGTTCTGGCGGCCTTGTTTGCAGTCGGGTGGTGGCTTGGAAGGCGGCGCATGCGCAGAAGATCCGCAACGGGAGCAGGGGGTTGATATGCAGGCAATCATTGCGATGGTGCGGGGAGTAAACGTAGGTCCCCACAACCGGATCAGCATGGAGGCGCTGCGCGCTTTGTACGGATCGCTGGATCTGCAGAACGTGCAAACTTACGTGCAAAGCGGGAACGTGGTGTTCACGAGCAACGAGCGCAATCTCAATGCGCTGGCAAAGCGAATCGACGACGCATTTGAGAAGACATTCGGATTTCGGGCCGCTGTCATTCTGCGGACCGCGAGGGAGATACGGACGGTGATCGCGAAAAACCCGTTTGCCGCACGGGATGATATTCAACCCAACAGACTTCTGGTGACGTTCCTAAAGGAAGAATTAAGTCCCGAAGCGCAGAAGCAATTGGAGTTGACCAAGTTGGGCCCGGAGGAGATCAAGGCTCTTGCACGGGAACTGTATGTCTATTATCCGCACGGAATGGGTCGATCGAAATTGCCGGCAGTGATGGATCGCGTGCTGAAGAAGGCCGGGACGGCGAGGAACTGGAACAGCGTGACGACGCTGCTGGAAATGGCGGAACGAATCCAGTCCTCAAAGTAACTCGATGTTTTGAGCCACCCTCCGGAAGAGGGCAGGGCTACTTCATCCAACTTGCAAGGAGACCAAGCGAACATGGAACAGCCGGATTACAAGCTTAGTCAAATCAGCGTCGTTATGCTGGGGGTTCACGACGTGACGCGCTCGCTCGCGTTCTATCGCGACAAACTCGGCCTGGAGGTTCAGCGTGAGATCCCTGGCTTCGCGTTCGTGAAAGCCGGCGCGATCACCTTGTGCCTCAGCGAGCATGCGGCCAAAGTCCGTGGTGAGGTCCCCGGCGCGGGCGAGATTGTCTTCTCTGTTGACGACGTGGCCGCCGCCTATCAAGCGCTGCGGGCGCAGGGGGTCCAGTTCACTCACGAACCACGAAGCGTCACTCCCACCACGAGGATCGCCAACTTCGATGACCCTGACGGCAACCACCTCTCTATCTCTGGGCCCTAATCGAAAAGCCAGGAAATAACGCACGGAAAAAAGAAGGGTTCACGCAAGGCCGCGAAGTGCTCGAAGGCTGCAAAGAGCAGGGAGCGACCCATTGCGATGATACCGCCGCCATTTACTTTCCCGGAGAGGTTCTGTAGCATTTGGTCCAGGCGGTCACATCAAACGGCGGAGCTTTGGAGTGTGGCAGGTTGCTGCCGCTTTCAGCCGGCGAGCTTGCTCGACGGATGGAGCGAGTTCGAGGCCGCCCGGCCAGCAATCTGGCCTGGCAGTGCGGCAGCAACCTGCCGCACTCCAAAGCTTCGCACTGAGGAAAAATGGTGATCATGCTTACCAGAAGAAGATTGCAGACGGTGAGCCTCTTGCTATCCGTTATGCTGGGCGTTGCGGTGGCTCGAGGCTCCTTCACGCTGGAACAAGTAATGAGTTCGCCCTTCCCGACCGAGCTTGTGGCATCGTCCACGGGCGGCAGGGTGGCTTGGGTGTTCGATGCGCGCGGCGTTCGCAACATCTGGGTGGCGGAGCCAAGCGGCGGCGGACACTACCAGTCACGGCAACTCACCCAGTACACCCAGGACGATGGGCAGGACGTGGGCGAGCTGGCCTGGACCCCTGACGGCCGGGCTATTGTCTACGTTCGTGGGGGCGACTTCGAGAGCGACGGCTCCTACCCCAACCCGGCGAGCGCACCCGAGGGTGTTGAACAGGACTTGTGGATCGTCTCAATCGAGGGCGGATCGCCGCGCAAGTTGGCCGAAGGGCATTCTCCAGCGGTTTCCCCCAAGGGCGACAGCGTGGTCTACATCTTCAAGGACCAAGTGTGGTGGGTCAAGCTGGGGGAGGGGGCTAAGCCCGAACAATTGATCCACGACAAGGGCGAGAGCAATTCGCTCCGTTGGTCGCCGGACGGCTCGAGCCTCGCTTTCGTTAGCCAGCGGGGCGATCACAGCTTCGTGGGCGTGTACAAGTTGGGCGACAAGAGCCTCCTGTATCTCGATCCGAGCGTGGACCGGGATTCCGAGCCGGTGTGGTCGCCGGACAGCAGGCAGGTCGCCTTCCTGCGCATCCCTGAGCGCGCCGACCATACCTTTGGGCCGAGACGCACCGGCCAGCCGTGGTCGATCCGCGTGGCTGACGCGGCCACCGGCCAAGGCCACGAGGTTTGGCGCGCCGAGGCAGGCCGCGGCAGCGTTTTTCACAGGATTGTGGCCGAGTATCAGATCTTCTGGGTGGCTGGCGATAACTTGGTTTTTCCGTGGGAGCGCGACGGCTGGACTCATCTATACTCTGTTCGCGTGGCGGGCGGTGCAGCGAAGCTTCTGACGCCCGGCGATTTCGAAGTGGAATTCGTTTGCCTCAGCCCTGATCGCCGGCAATTGATTTTGGGCTCGAACCAGGATGACATCGACCGCCGCCACCTGTGGCGTGAGCCGATCGCGGGCGACCGTCCTAGTCGATTGACCACCGGCGAAGGGATCGAGTGGTCCCCGGTGATGACGAGCGATGGGGCCACGATTGCCCTGCTCCATTCCGATGGCCAACGCCCGGCGCGGCCGGCGATCCTCGCCACGGGGGGCGCGATTCGCGACCTCGCTCCCGAAAGCCTTCCCTCCGACTTTCCTGCTGCTGAGCTGGTTATGCCGCAACAAGTGATTCTTGCCGCTGCCGACGGGCTGCGGGTGCACGCGCAGCTATTTCTGCCGAAGGATGCGGACTCTGGGCGGCGGCACCCTGCCGTAGTATTCATGCACGGCGGCTCCCGGCGCCAGATGCTGCTCGGCTGGCATTACATGAACTACTATCACAACACTTATGCCCTCAATCAGTATCTCGCCAGCCGCGGCTACGTGGTGTTATCACTCAACTACCGTAGCGGCATCGGCTATGGGCTGGACTTTCGCGAGGCGCTAGAGTACGGCCCCAGCGGGGCGAGCGAGTTTAACGATGTCCAGGGCGCCGGGCTCTATCTGCGTCAGCGAGCCGAGGTGGACCCGAATCGAATCGGCCTATGGGGAGGCTCGTATGGCGGGTATTTAACGGCCCTTGGCTTGGCCCGCGCCTCCGACCTATTCGCCTGCGGGGTTGATCTGCATGGCGTCCACGACTGGAACCTCGAGATGGAGCACTGGGCGCCCTCTTACGAACCCGCCGGGCGGCAGGACACGGCACGCCTTGCCTGGGAGTCTTCACCCCTGGCGTCCGTCAAGACGTGGCGCTCCCCGGTGCTGCTGGTCCAGGGGGATGACGATCGCAACGTTCCCTTTACGGAGATGGTTCGCCTAGTGGCAGCGCTGCGGGAACAGGGCGTGGAATTCCACCAGCTGGTTTTTCCGGACGAGATTCACGATTTCCTGCGGAATCGCACTTGGCTGGCGGCCTATCATGCCGCTTCTGATTTCTTTGACCAGCACCTCAGGAAGTGAGCGGCGGCGGAGCGCGGTAGCCCGTTGCAACGCTCTGTCCTGAGACGCGACATCGAGCCCCGAAAGGACTCAATCTTCTTACGCTACACCGCGACTTTCTCACGGTTCGGCACAGGACCCTGCCGACTTCGCACCATCGCTCAGCCTGCGCCGCCGACGGAACGCGTCCGCGATCGATGGTGCTTCACAAAGCCCCTTCTACCTCCAGGACAGTCACCGAATGCGCCGGGAATTTGTAGGAGAAAGGCAAGCGCTCGACAGTGAGTGATTTCTCCCGAATATTGACGTCGGCGGAACTGCCAAAGGGATTTGCCGCCACCTTGTCTTTGCCATTCAGCTCGAAGACATGCAGTGGGCTGTCAGAAGCGAGTTTCCAGCCCCTAATCCGGATTGTGGCGGTCAACTCCCGGTCTTCGTTCCGATTGATGACAGCGAGGTAAACAGTCCGCCCGTCCGCACTCATTGTGGCGAGGCTATCGAGGGCGGGGAGGTGAGGGTTGAACGCCGTCATCGGGCATTGGGTGGATGTGGTCAAAACCGAGCTTCCCGTGTGATGTCGATAGAGCAGGCACGCGAAGTACTCCGGCGTCAACTTCACGGAGGTCTGGCTGACTTCCACAATGCCCTGAACATTGATCAGTGATTCGATTTCTCCCATCACCACTTGCCGGGCGCGCCTCATCAAGTTGTGGAAAACACCAGCCAGGTACAACGCGTTGCAAAGCCGAAAATCCTCATCGACCTTTTCCGTCAGCCACCACGCTTGGTATTCCGTCACGGCAACGAGCGGACGATCAGTCGGGGACCGGTCGCCAAGCGCCGTGATGACCTCGCCCAGTTGACGGTCAAAATCCAACGGCTCCGCCACCACATGCCGGTAGAAATGATTCAGGTCCAAAATCTTAGTGTCATAATCATCCCTTCGCTCACCCTCGCCGGTGTAAATTGACGCGGCCAAGAGGTCCACGGGCATGAGGTTGAGCATGTCGCGGTTCCAGCGTAAGGGGCCCGGCGGCGCTCCTACGGCCATAACCCGCGCGGAGGCGTCTGCCTTTTGAATAGCCGCTCTGTACGCATGGAATCTCTGGACATAATCCTCAATCTTGTTGGCCTCGAAATACTCGTCCGAGCAGAGTGCCTGGGCTTCGTTTCCCACCGCCCAGAGCTTGATTCCGTAGGGCGCGGCATGCCCATTCTTAGCTCGCAAGCTTCCGAAAGGAGTCTCTTTGGAGCTATTTGCATACTCCGCCCATTCCCCAGCCTCTTTTGGAGTACCCGAAAGGTAGTTTGTTGTGATGTGCGCTTCCGACCCGAGTTGTTGCGCGAAATCCATGAACTCGTCGATTCCAAAATCGTTGGGTTCCCACTCATGCCACATCGAAGACCAGCGCTCGGGCCGCCGGTCGCGCGGGCCAATGCCATCCTTCCAGTGGTAAACATCCGCGAAGCATCCTCCGGGGTAGCGGATTATGGGAACGGCGAGAGGTTTCAACGCCTCGATCACGTCACGGCGCATCCCGTGGTAGTTGTCTCCCGGCATCAGCGACGCTGAGTCGATCCAGAAGACGCCATTCCCTTGCACCCCGATGCGGAGCCGTCCGCTGTCGGTGTCTTCCGGGGCCGTGAAGTCCGCTGTGTACCTCTCCCAATCGTCAGCAACCTGCGGAAAGTCCTGACGAGCGTATGCTGGCCTCCCCAGCCTCTCGAACTCAACCCAGGCGCTCCCGCTTCCGCGCCGTTTCAAGTAAACGTAGAAGGTGTAATCGCGGCCTTTGGAGAAGTGAAGGCCAACCTGGTAGATGCTAGCGTGACTCTCACCATGGACTTCGACCGCCTGGGAAGCGCCACCGCCATAGTACTCCTGGTGATCGATCCAATAGCGGTCGTTCTTCCCCCGCCCCTCGATAAGCTCCCAACAATGGTTGGTGACGCGCTCTTCGGGAACCCAGGCATTGGCAACTCCCTCTCCATCCAGGTCGCCTTCTTCAAACTTGCGGTCCCGCAGCATCTCGGCCCACAGGCCACCGCTGTGCAAGCCGTGCGCATCGCCGAGATTTTGCTCACCCCCGCTGATGGTCCCGTGCTCGTGTTCAATGTTCTGGCCAAAGACGTAGGGCGAAACCTTACCGGTTACTGCCGTTGCGTCCACCTCAATGCTGACCAGATTGCTCGGGGTAGCTTGTGCGGCTGCAGTTTTTGCTCCCCCCACAGGCAAGCCGATACAAAGCGTAAACATGATCAGCAGAGTCCAGGAACAGCCACTGGGGCGTTCAGTTTTAGGAGTCATGATGAGCCTCTTTCATCGTTGTTATAGGCCTTCCTAGCGTTTCTTATTCCGATTGTCAAGAGATACCAACATCCAGCGACTGTCGGTCCCTCTGCCCGCGCTCCGGAGCACCAGAATCCGTCCAAGAGGAGAAGCGAAGCTGCCGCCGTCCCCCCGCTGAAATGGAGTAGATGGTTTATAATCCAATTCATGGCACACGAATTCCTTACCTCGTACCTGGCCGACTCACTGGCCGTCTTCCGAGTGTACAAGTCCCTGGGAGAGCGAGCCATGGCGCAAGTAAGCGACGGGCAACTACAAACGGCGCTGGATGCTGAGTCGAATTCCATTGCGGTGCTCGTCAAGCACCTGGCGGGGAACATGCGATCACGTTGGACTGACTTTCTCACCAGCGACGGCGAGAAGCCCGACCGGAATCGCGATAGCGAGTTCGAGACGCCGCCGGCCACTCGCTCCGCGCTGGTGGAATTATGGGAGTCAGGGTGGCGTTGCTTGTTTACGGCGCTCGAGCCGTTGCAAGACTCGGACCTGGGGCGGACGGTATATATTCGCGGTGAGCCTCACTCCGTGATGCAGGCTATCAATCGCCAGCTCGCGCACTACGCCCTTCACATTGGCCAGATTATTTTCCTCGCCAAACATCTCCACTCTCCCCGCTGGGTGTCGCTGAGCATCCCACGCGGCAAGTCGGGGGAATTCAACTCCAGGGTTGTGAGCGGCCAAGCCAGCCAAAGATAAGTAGGCATGTCATGAAACCGTGTCAAACGGCTCTGTTGCGCGGGGGATAGACCTCCGGCGATGCAGGCGAGCGAAGGAGGGCGCAGGTCCTCAATTTGCCGGTTCAGGACGGGGTTCTGGAGGCGAACGACGCGGTCTGCCTTGAACCCTTCGACCACGGGGCTTCTTGACCCGGTCTTGAACGATGACCCGTTGGCAGTCGACACACATCAGGTGCTGGCCGCTCGGCGACCTGTTGACCCGCGACGACCCGCAGTGAGGACACAATATGGATACCATAAGCTAGGCCCAATGTAGCACATCAGCGGAGAGGTGAATAGGTATTAAGGAGGAAATGGAGGTGATGACGGAGTTAATACCCGGTCGTGCATGGAGTCGACCAGAGGGCGCTCCCGATGCTGGCGACATTTAGTCGGAAGTCCATCCCGAGCCGCTGCTGATTCCCGCCCACGCGGAGCATCCGTTTGGAGGCTACAGCATTGTCACAGCGCGGGATTGGGGAACTTTCGCATGGGGCTCATATCATCCCTGGGGTCGCGACCGAGGAGGAAATCGAAGTCGCAACCCTGGTGTGCCTGGAGAATGTGTTTGAGGTACATTTTTCCGTATCCCCGTGAATAGTGTGGGGCTGGCGGCGTCCATTGGCCGAGGCGGGCTTTGATTTCCGCCTCCGGTAGCAATAACTCCAATCGCTTTTCACTCACATCCAACTCGATCTCATCGCCGTCCTTGACGACGGCCAAGGTGCCGCCCACGGCGGCCTCTGGTGAGACATGAACGGCGATGGTGCCAAAGCTAGTGCCGCTGATGCGTGCATCGCTGAGCCGCACCATGTCTTTCACACCGGCCTTGAGCAATTTTGTAGGGATCGGCAAGTGGCCCCATTCGGGCATGCCCGGGGCTCCGCGCGGCCCGGCATTTTTGAGGACCAGAATCGAGTCTTCATTCACGTCGAGATGCGGGTCGTCAATGCGGGCCAGCAAGTCGCGGTTGTTCTCGAACACCACAGCTTTGCCTTTGTGCCTGCGCAAGTGCGGCGAAGAGGCGGATTGCTTGATAACGGCGCCGCACGGAGCGAGGTTTCCGCCCAAGACGACGAGACCTCCCTCAGGGTAGAGCGGCCGGCTGAGCGGTTTGATGACCTCCCGATTGAAGCACCCGGCGCGGCTAATGTTCTCTCCCAGTGTCTTGCCGGTGGCCGTGATGGCCTCCAGGTGAAGCCGTGAAGTGACCTCTTTCAGGACGGCGGGAACCCCTCCGGCGTAACTGAAATCCTCCATGAGGAATTCACCTGAAGGCTTCACATTGGCCACTACGGGAACGGTTCGGGAGATCTCCTCGAACCTGGAAAGGGGCAGAGCGATGCCCAGCCGTCCGGCGATGGCCACCAAGTGGATGATGGCGTTTGTGGAACCTCCGAGAGCCATGAGCAGGCAGATGGCGTTATCGAACGCAGCGGGGGTGAGAATTTGGGAGGGGCGAAGGTCTTCCCCCACCATTTCCACGATGCGTCGCCCGCTCTGCTCGGCGATAGATAGGCGGCGCGAGTCGACAGCGGGAACATCCGCCGCACCCGGCAAGGTCATCCCCAGTGCCTCAGCAAGGCCGGCCATCGTTGAAGCCGTGCCCATCACGGTGCAGTGGCCGGCGCTGCGTGAGACGCAACTCTCGATCTCGCACCACTCCTCTTCGCTCAACCGGCCCGCCCGGACCTCTTCCCAAAAGCGGCGTACATCCGTCCCGGAGCCCAGTTCCGCGCCGTGCCACATGCCGCGCAGCATGGGCCCGCCGGGAACCATGAGGGCCGGAACATCGGCGCTGGCCGCGCCCATCAGTTGAGCGGGCGTGGTCTTGTCACATCCGCAAAGCAACAATACGCCGTCCAGCGGATAGGCGCGAATGCATTCCTCCACCTCCATTGCCATCAAATTGCGATAGAGCATCGTGGTGGGCTTCATCAGCATTTCACCGAGCGAGATAGTGCAGAACTCGAGAGGAAATCCACCTGCTTCCCACACCCCTCGCTTCACGGCTTCCGCCACTTGGCGCAAGTGCGCGTTGCAGTTGTTCAGTTCGCTCCAGGAGTTGCAGATGCCGATAACTGGCTTGCCCTCGAACACCCGCTCGCTGAAACCTTCGGCGCGGAGCCAGGCGCGATGCGCCACTCCCCACCGATCGTCTTTCCCAAACCAATCGCGGCTGCGAAGTCTGAGGTTCATGGGTACTATCTCCTTTTAGCCTTCAGCGCTCAGTTATCAGCTCTCGACAGGATTCCTCCGAACCTACTTTTAGCATCCGAAGCGAGCCTCGTCAAATCCGGAACCGCCGTCCAGTTGTTTGCCGAAGGCGGTCCTGAGCGAAGCGAAGGGGGAATCTCGCGCTACTTTGAAAATCGTTGTGCCGAAGGCACCTTGGAGTGCGGTAGCCTCAGCTACCGCCTTTGGTTCGGCTTCCAAGGCGCCAGCTTCGCTGCCGCACTCCAAGGCGCTGCGCGCATTTTCATGGTTTCAGGGCGCCTATCAGCGGACGGGTATGAGCGACTGCGTTGAAAACACTCAGAGCGAGATTCCTCGCTCCGCTCGGAATAACAGATTAGGCAGGGTTATCACACAGACCCCAAGGGAGAGGGCTGTTCGACCATGCCTTCAAGCGAAGCTTCGTTTGACAACTCAAGTTCCATCGCTGAAGATGGATTTTGGGGGTACCTTCAACCCAAATTAAGGAATTGGGGGTCGCTCTCAACCCGTCAGAAGGTGTCAAACAATCGCACTGTGCTTTCAACAAGCGGCTTGCTGATAGCTGATGCTGATGGCTGGGTGCTAGACCATGACGCGCGAAGAGCAGAGGCTCGAAGAATCCCTCCAGCGGACAGCTCACTGGAAGCGCTGGGGTCCGTACCTGAGTGAGCGTCAATGGGGGACAGTCCGCGAGGATTACAGTTCTCACGGCAAGCCTTGGGATTACTTCCCGCACGACCATGCGCGCTCGCGTGCCTACCGTTGGGGCGAGGACGGAATCGCCGGCCTTTGCGATCGCCATCAACTGATCTGCTTTGCCCTCGCCTTGTGGAACGGGCACGATCCCTTCCTGAAGGAACGACTCTTCGGACTCACTGGCGATGAAGGCAATCACGGCGAGGATGTGAAGGAGTATTACTTCTACCTCGACTCCACGCCCACGCATTCCTACATGAAGTACCTCTACAAGTACCCCCAGTTGGCTTTTCCCTATACGCAACTGGTTGAAGAAAACCGGCGGCGGGGCAAGAGGGATTTGGAATTCGAGCTCGCCGATACAGGAGTATTCAATGAAAACCGGCACTTCGACGTTTTCGTTTCGTATGCCAAGGCGTCTCCGGAAGATATTCTCATTCGCATCACCGCCTATAACCGCGGGCTAGAAAGTGCAGAACTTCACTTGCTACCGACGCTATGGTTTCGCAACACTTGGACATGGTGCAGAGATGGGAAGCGTCCGGTGCTGAGGCGCCAGAGCGGGCCGGCAGACATGGCGGTCGTGGAGGCAGTTCACGATTATTACGGCAAACGATGGCTGATTTGCGAGGGGACGCCGCCACTGCTTTTTACTGAGAATGAGACTAATGCCGAGCGCCTTTACGGCTCGCCGAACCACACGCCTTTTGTAAAGGACGGGTTCAACAACTACATCGTGAACGGTCAAAACGAGGCGGTGAATTCCGCGGGGGTGGGCACCAAGGCCGCCGCGCATTATCGGCTGAGTATTGCGCCCGGAGAGAGAGTCGTGCTCCGCTTGCGCTTCACCCCTCAGCAGCCCATACCGGATATGTTGCAGAAGCCATTTGAGATGGTTTTCAACCAGCGAATTGCGGAAGCCGATGAATTCTATTCGAAGGTCATTCCCCAGAGTCTTTCGGCAGACGCGCGCAACGTGCAACGCCAGGCCCTGGCGGGAATGCTCTGGTCGAAGCAGTTCTATCACTACGATGTCCGCGTTTGGCTGGAAGGCGACCCGGGACTCCCCCCACCTCCGCCCGAGCGGAAGCACGGGCGAAACCACCAATGGGAGCACCTTTACAACGCTGACGTTATTTCGATGCCCGACAAGTGGGAGTATCCCTGGTACGCTTCCTGGGACCTCGCCTTCCATTGTGTGGCGCTGGCGCTGGTGGACCCCGATTTTGCCAAAGAGCAACTCCTCCTTCTCTTACGCGAGTGGTTTATGCATCCGAACGGCCAGCTTCCGGCTTACGAGTGGGGGTTTAGCGACGTCAACCCGCCGGTGCATGCTTGGGCAGCTTGGCGGGTTTACAAGATTGAAAAGCGGCGCCGGGGCAAGGCCGATCGCGAGTTTTTGGAGAAGGTCTTTCACAAGCTACTCCTGAATTTCACCTGGTGGGTCAACCGCAAGGACCCCGATGGCATGAACGTCTTCGAAGGCGGCTTCCTCGGCTTGGATAACATCGGCGTCTTCGATCGCTCCAAGCCCTTGCCCACCGGAGGGCATATCGAGCAATCCGACGGCACGAGTTGGATGGCGATGTATTGCCTCAACATGCTGGCCATGGCCATGGAATTGGCGCGCCAGGACCCTGCCTATGAAGATGTGGCCAGCAAGTTCTTTGAGCACTTCGTATACATCACCAGGGCGATGAACAACTTGGGTGGACACGGCTTCGCCTTGTGGGATGAGGAAGACGGCTTCTACTACGACGTGCTTCACCTGCCGGAGGGGAAGCATCATTTCCTGAAGGTGCGCTCTATGGTTGGCTTG
>Ga0187771_10002911_pt1 | contig 11897 bp, 10 predicted proteins | sample 0116_SJ02_MP15_1_FD_133139 | JGI IMG/M metagenome (GOLD analysis project Ga0187771, IMG submission 133139) | Tropical peat soil microbial communities from peatlands in Department of Meta, Colombia - 0116_SJ02_MP15_10_MG | ecosystem: Environmental > Terrestrial > Soil > Wetlands > Peat | place... | reverse complement strand
GGCCCCGTCGAATCCCATATTCCATTATCATCTCGGGCTGGCCTACCAGAAGATAAACGACACCGCGCACGCCAAAGAACAACTTGGGCTCGTCCTCCAGCTCGATCCCAATTTCCCCCAGGCGGGGGATGTCCGCAAAGCCTTGGCGGAACTGGGTGCGGGGTAACGGGCAGGGCCGCAACTCGAAATTCGATTTTCTGTTTCGCCTTGTTCCTTGGTGACTGGGCTTGCGCCCTTTTAGGAGCTCGCGTGTGGGATGGGCCTGACCCTCAAAAACACGCACGCCCCGGGCCAGGGCGGCCGCGGGGCGTGCGGTTCTAGAAAGGCTCGCGAATTGCGACGATCAGAAACCGAAGTCTTACTGCTTTCTCAGCTTGCGCCGCAGAACACCGGCCAAGCTCAACAGGCCCGTCCCGAGCAAGGTGAGGGTACCAGGCTCCGGAACCGGCGTCACGATCAAATCGCCGCTGTGAAAGCAGGGTGGGGGGTCTACACCGCACGAGCCCACGGCGTTTGAGTTAAGGCCTCCGCTGAGCGTGAAAGTCAGTGTTCCCTCCACGAGATTGGGGTCGTTCCCGTTAATGGGTGCTCCGAAAAAGGCAAGCTCCGGAATGAGGATCGGATCCAGAGTGCCAACCAGGAACGTCCCATTGAAGGTCAAGGTATTTCCACCTCCGACCGTCAAGGTGGGGTCACCCACGAACGTCCCAAAAAAGCAGGCCCCCGAGGGGCAGTCGCCGTAGATATCGTCGGTCACTTCCAGCTCGCCCCCGGAGTACGTGGCCACACTGCCTATTCCACCAGAGCCCGTAAAGCCCACCAGGGAGCCGGTTAAGACTTCCAGCTCTGACCCTTCCATAAAGCTGCAAGCATCGGGAGCACACATGGGCAGAAAACCGGTCGTCATATTCGTTCCGTTGGCTATCAACTGGATAGCGAAGTTCGCGGGGTTGTTCCCATTAGCGTCTGTGACAACTAGCGATTGACCCAGGACACCGGAGCTTGCGAACAAGCCGCCTGAACCTGCGCTCCAAGAGCTGTCTGAGCCCCCCGTCGCGTTGAAGTCAAACGAATCCGATTGAGCTACTGCCGCCACAGGCAGAAGAACTAGCGACAAACCTACCACTAACACGAGCCTTTTCATGTTATGTTCTCCTATGCGCTTTGTTTAGAGATTCTCCCCTCAATGCCTCGCTGTCTTCTATGCAATAGCTGGCCCAAATCTGACGACAAGTCCGTCGCTTTAGATTCAATAAGTTAGCTACCATTGAGACACCGTTACCTCGATCTTTGGTGAAAAGGTCTGCACACTTAAACAAAACGATTTCATGCGGTTTCCGGCGCTTCCTGGACTAGGATCCAGACCAGTTGCTTGCATGGATTTTCAACCGGCACTTACACGGGTTAAGGCCTATCACGGCGCGGCTCTCTGGCAGATCTGTAGACGTCCAATGGTTTGGACAGTTGGGGTGGTGTGATGCCCCCTGCACAATGAACGAAGGCCCATCACCAAGCCGTTCTCAGGCAGTGCTGGGGCCTGCCGGAGCTGGACGGTCAGGGAGAACTTGCTCGGATGCAAGGAGGTTGCTGAGGAAGGTACGCAGCGAAACGAAACTTTCGCGCCCCAAGATTTCCTGAACACGCTGTTCCATGCCTCGCAGGTTCGAATAGTGGCGCAACTTCGACTTCAGCTTTCCCGAAAGGCGCGGCTGTCCTGGATCGATCTCCCAAGGGTGGAAGTAGAGCACGGCAGGCCTGCCGTCCCGTTCTCGGACCCGGCGGAGGGCCCAGCGCGTGTACCACATGGGGAGTATTCGCAGGTAGCCACCGCCACCCGCAGGAAGGTTGCGGCCGAAGAGGCGGACTGTCAGCGGAGGAATCTCAAAAAGGCATCTGCCGTCGCGACATACCCAGCGGAAGGGCAAACGAGGGGCGTGAGGCATCCCTCCGAGGTCATGCCGAATCGGAAAGACACTTGAATCATAACGGAATCCTTCTTCCGCCAAAATCTCAATCGCCCAAAGCGACTTTTCGGTGATCGAAAAGGTCGGAGCGCGGAAGCCCGTCACCTCGCTCCCCCCGGCATCCTCAATCGCGCGGCCTGCCCGTCGCAGGTCGAGGCGAAAATCCTGAGGGGTCATGGTAAAGACGCGCCGGTGCAGGTGGCTGTGACAGCCGACTTCGTGTCCGGCCGCTAGGATCTCACGTATCAGTTCCGGCGCTTTTTCGGCAACCCAACCGAGGACAAAGAAAGTCGCGCGTGATCCTGACTTCTCAAGTAATTCAAGAACCCGTTGGGTGTTCTGGACAACGCGGCTTGGAAACTGCGGCCACATCTCGGGGCGGATGCGGTCCGCGAAAGCTTCTACATGGTAGTAGTCTTCTACGTCAATGCTAAGTGCGTGGGGGAGCAGGGTAGGCTGGGGGGTACTAGAGGGCGCCGGCATCTCGCTGGTTGCAACGTTCCTTTCCGGCCGGTGTGCGGCTGGGGGCATATACCAGGTTTCAGGTGTCGGGTTCCGGGCCCAGAAGTCGAAATCGGAATTCGAAGACCGAGATCCGGGGCATGGCTCACGACTTCGGATTATCGGCTTTCCCCGATACCTGACACCCGACACCTAGCACCCGTATTAGACCCCGGCGGGGACCTCAGTGGGGAATTCAGATGGTTGCGTTCGGGCGCGCGCGGAGGGCAAAGACGCCTGGCGAATCTTATACAACAGGGCACGATAGGAGATGTTCAAGGCCTTAGCGGCCCGCTTGCGATTCCAGTGGTGCGCCTGCAATGCCTTAAGGATGATGTCGCGCTCGAGGACCTGAACGGCATCCCGCGTGACCCGCTTCAAGGAAATCGGTCTGCCGGCGACGATTTCCGTGTGGAAGCTTGCCTGAGGCCGGCTCGCCACGCTCAACTCGTTGAGTACCGCCTCTTCTGATCCCAGGACCACATAACGCTTGACCAGGTTCTCCAACTGCCGAATGTTTCCGGGCCAATCGTAGTTCTGCAGCACCTGGGACGCCTGGGAGGACATCGGGCGCACCTGGCAGTTGAACTTGGTACCGTAATGTTCCATGAAGTACTGGGTTAATGCGGGAATGTCTTCACGGCGCTGCGCCAAGCGGGGAAGATAGACGGTGACCACGTTGATCCGATAGTAGAGGTCTTCGCGGAACTTGCCGGCTTCGACCTCCTGCTCTAATTGGCGGTTGGTGGCGCAGATGACGCGGGCTTCCACGCGCGTGTCCTCCTGCCCGCCGATCCGGCAGAAGCGTCCCTCTTGCAGGAATTGGAGCAGCTTCGCCTGCAACCCCAGCTCGAGCTCGGAGATTTCATCCAGGAACAACGTGCCTCCGCTGGCGAGCTCCATGCGGCCGGGCTTGGGGCTGTAAGCCCCCGTAAACGCGCCTCTTTCATACCCGAAAAGTTCACTCTCCAGAAGCGTCCCTGGAATGGCCGGGCAGTTCACTTTGACCAGCGGCCCAGCAGCCCAACTTGATAGGTTATGAATGAGTCTAGCGACAACCTCCTTTCCGGTCCCACTTTCGCCCTGGATCAGGATCGGAATATCAGCTCCCGCCACTTTCATCACCTTTTCCCGAACCGCGCGCATATGGGCGGACCGGCCAAAGATGATGTGTTCCGGCGGGAACTGCTCGGCTTTGGCGCTTGGCGACACTTTACCGGCGTTCACAGTGGTGAGCATTCGTCCCCTCTCCTTTGTACCCGCAATGAAGCCAACCTTACTGCACATTCGACGCCAATCTTTTGCACTTCGAAAAATCGAGACCCTTCCAGAGGTGACGCGTGTTGTGTCGTGGTCCTAAGGGTTCTGTTTCCAGCATGATCGGCAGGCCGAACAAGCTTGGGACCGATCGACGTTTTTTCCACTTTGCACCCCGCGCTCGGAAGTGGGGAGGGAAAACTTTTTCACACATGTGAAAAGAATTTCCCTTCTTTTCACACCTCGAACGGCTGGTTATTTTGGATGCCCCTTGTACGGGAGATCGAATTATACAAATCCGGATAAACCGAAGTCAAATTGAAATCTGGAAAGCCGTAAGGGCCAAGGAGTAAGGCTGCAGGTTTAACGGCAAGCCTCAGCCGGATACCCCCCAACAGAGACTGGATGAGTCAGCGGGTCTTTGTTTCCAGGCCGTACTGGCGGATTTTATAGAGGAGCGCCTTATAGCTTATGTTCAGAAGACGAGCAGCCTGCTTGCGGTTCCAATTTGTCTGCTTTAAAGCCTTTGCAATGGCTTCCATTTCCGCCTCGTCCTTTAGGCCGCGGACCAGGGATTTCAAGTCGCCCGTTGCCTCCTTAGTGGCCCGAGGCGGGGCGACGGCCCGCGTGGGAACTATGTTCTCACCCCGCTTGAGGTCCTCAAGCAGTTCGGTTTCATCTCCGAGGATCAAATATCTCTTGACCACGTTTTCCAGTTCTCGCAAGTTCCCCGGCCAGTCGTAATTCTTCGCGGCCTCGAGGAATGCTGGCGAGAGGGCGCGCGGGTCACGGCCATAGCGAGCGGCAAATCGATACAGAAAGTGCCGAAGCAAAAGCTGGATCTCATCGCGCCGTTCGCGCAGTGGAGGCACCTGCACCGTGAAGGCGTTTAGCCGGTAGTAAAGGTCTTCACGCAGCTTGCTTGCCGCGATGGCCTCGGCAATATCCACGTTCGTGGCCGCCAGAACGCGCACGTTGACGCGAGTCTCCGAGCGGCTACCCAGGCGGGAAAACTGGTGATCCTGCAGGACGTGGAGCAGCTTGGCTTGCAGGTTCGGCGACATCTCCCCGATCTCATCCAGTAGGAGGGTTCCCCCGTCGCAGAGTTCGAATTTTCCCGGCTTGGGCCGGACGGCGCCCGTAAACGCACCCGGCTCGTAACCAAATAGCTCGCTCTCCAGCAAGTCATTGGGGAGCGCCGCACAGTTTACCTTCAGGAAAGTTCGGCCGCGTCGCGTCGACAGGTTGTGGATCAGGCGCGCGATAACCTCCTTCCCCGTGCCGCTTTCCCCCAGGATCAGCACGGGAACGTCCACGCGCGCCACCATGGCCACCTGGTTGCGAATCTTCAGCATGGCCTCATTCGCGGCCACGAAAAAGACCTCATCGCCGACTTCTTCGGCGTCCACCGACGCCTCGGGCGGGGCTTCGCCCTTGGGCAAGGGATGCAAACACTGTTCGATGACCTCAATCAGTCCGCCTTTGTCGAAAGGCTTGGTCAAATAATCCTGCGCCCCCAGGCGCACGGCCTGCACAACCGTGCGCGGGTCGTTGATGCAGGAAAACATGACCACCTTGATCTCCGGGCGAATTCTGCGCAGGCTCTCCAGGGTTTGCAAACCGTCCATGCCGGGCATCACGACGTCAAGCAGAACCACCTGTGGGCTGGGGTCTTTCCGCACCCGCTCGAGCGCGGCTTCTCCGCTGGACACGGTTTCAACTTGGAAGGACTCCAGCTCCAGCATCGTCTCCAGGTAATGGAGCATATCAGGTTCATCATCGACGACCAGTACGTTGCCTCGATCATTCATGTGCGCTGTTTCCACCTTCCGCGAGTCTCGTCTAGGGCGGACGACGAACCTGGCGAACTGCTCCGGCGGAGCTAGACGACGGACCCTGTCGCCACGAAGCAGGCCACAACCTCCGGGACGGCTCCGAACGTTAGCCAGAGCGGGGTTTCAAGGGCAACAAGAAACAGAATTTGCTTCCACCCCCTACGGCACTCTCAACCCAAATCTTGCCTCCATGAGCCTGGACAAGACGCTTGGATATCGCTAGTCCCAATCCCGTTCCTCCCGCCTTCTCTTCCTGGCCAGGCACCCTGAAAAAGTCGTCGAACACCTCTTGATGGTATTCGGCAGGGATGCCGGGCCCGGTGTCAGCCACAGTTACACAGACCGCGTTCGCTTTCGTGCTCTCCCCTGGGTGGCCTCGCACCGGCTCGTCCCGGCTGCCGCGTTCCCACAGGTATGGTTCGGCAGTTAGCCAAACGGTTCCCCCGGTAGGCGTAAATCTTAAGGAATTTTCCAGAAGGTTAGCCACTACTTGCTGAACCTTATAACTGTCGAACTCGAATTGTGGTAATTGGGGGTTGCTTGGGGTATAGAGGGCCACCCCCTTGTCGCGAAAACGCTGGAACCAGTAGCCACACACCTCCGCCAAGCAAGCATTGAGGTCTCCCGGATCAAACTTGAGACTTACTTTGCCCGCCTCGAGAGCACTATAAGCCAGCAGATCCCGCAGGAACTCCTCAAGGTGCAGCGTGGTGGCCTTCAGATTCTCGAGGATTTGCCGCTGGCGATCTGTCAAAGGCCCCGGCTTCCCGCTCAATAGAAGGTCAACATAGCCGGGGATGACCGCCAAGGGCACCTTTACTTGGTGGGCGATGGTGGCCAATGCCAGGGTGCGCCGTTCAACTTGTCCTTGTAGGCGGGAGTAAGACTCGAGCAAGTCCTGGTAACGGTGGTCTACGGGTTCCGGTCCCGAGGACACGGATGGCTCGGTGGGTAACGGACGCGACTTATTATTTTCTGGCATCTCGGCTGTTTCCACCGCGCCTAACGGACGGATGGCTCGCGCCTAGCAAAAGCCCTTAAAGGATACTCCTACCATCGGACAATGGCAATGCAACTCGGCGGCTGGGTTGGAGATGGAGCTGCAGCCGGTCGCACGATGATGCCTGGAAATTCGGACAAAGAAAGTAGAAATCATTTGTCGTTACAGGGAAAATGATTTCATTTCTGGCATTCGGTGTTCCCAATACAAAATAATGACGCAAGCATGTATCTAGTTTAGATTGTTTAAGTTACGAACATTTCAACACACTGGCTATAACCTATTGATTTTGGTCATACTTGTGCTTCGAACAACGCAGAACTACTGTGAAAGCGAGGGGGTGGCATATCCGCGACGAACGCCGACATTGGGATAGGTTACCCCTTGCGGTGCCCCTGTTCCTCCGTGGGGTCGACAAACGCGGCAAGGAGTTCTTGGATTTCACTGCGGCCCTCAACGTCAGCGCGGGAGGGGCGCTAGTCGTGTCGCGGCATCCGCTTGGGCGTTCAGCCAGACTCACGATTGAAATCCCCTCCGTGCCCATGCCCGCAAACACCATGCCCTCACCCATTCGCCACCTCAAGGCCAAGGTTGTGCGCACCTCTGCGAAGGAAATCTACAACGTGTACGCCCTCCGCTTCAATCGCCCTCTCGTGTAGTTTCCGCGATTCCTCAAGCAACCTGCAAACCAAGTGAGAGCTTACCGATCAGTAACTGGTGATGGCCGCAAGACAGACTCCCATCAGTGGAAAATACTGGGAAATACTGGAAAGAGTCTGTCTCTTGCCCTTATGGTCACGAATCGGTACTCGAACATCCACCCCACCCGAGCCGGGTATCTTATTGAAACCTATGCATTTGTCGATATGCTTGGAGAGGCTTCGATGGGCTAGGTTTGGCCTCTAGCGTGCTGGGTCTGTTGGCGTTTTCTGAGGGACGACTATGGGCACTGTGACAGAAAGGCGAAACTGGCAGCGACTTCGTCTCGCAATACCTGTGTTTCTAAGAGGGACAGACGACGACGGGAAACCATTCCTGGATTTCACCCTCGCCCTGAACCTTAGTGTGGGGGGAGCGCTGATCGTGTCACGCCAACCCCTGACCCACTCCTCGATGCTGTCCCTGGAGGTGCCGACCTGTCCTATGCCGAATCTGCCCCTGCCCCAGGCTTCTTCCCGCGTCAAGAAGGTTCGAGTGGTTCGTGCGGAGGGAAAGGACGCCTATAACCTCTACGCCTTACGCTTCAACCAACCATTGATATAGTCACGCGACAGGATTATTATCCTGTGAATGCCGTCCGACCCTGACGCTACGTCCAAAGTCATCGCCCGGTTGCGTGACGGCAACCTCGTTCGGGGCTTCCTTGACCGGCCAGGCGGGGAGGATCCCACAACTTTCCTCGAACGAGCTGCTGGGACTTACCCCGCGGAGATCACCCTCCGCCTGGCGGAGTCGGGCGAGCCGCTCTCTATTCCCTTGGAATCCCTGAAGGCCCTGTTCTTCGTGAAGTCCTTCGAAGGCCACAAAGAACACCGGGAGGTCAAGTTCTTCGACAAGAACCCACCCATCAAGGGTCTCTGGGTTCGCGTGCAATTCTTTGACAAAGAGTCTTTGGAAGGAATCATTCACAACGGCATAGAGTTTTTGGTGAACCCAGGATTCCTGCTGAAGCCTCCCGACCCGGCGGGGAACAACACGAGCCTTTATGTGGTCAAGAGTTCCCTAGCGGACTTCCGTGTTTTGGGAATTCACACCGGGCATTGAGCGGTACGGGCGGCCCAGTTCGCGGCGCAAGCGGCGCCGCGAGGGACGCCTCCCCCCACGCCTTCAGAAGATCAGAACTGACCAAAAACCCCGAACTCATATCATGATCCGGACGAAGAACAGGGAGCAGGTCGCTACCGCATTTCAATTCTCTTGGCAATCCTTTCGGCCTGGGTTCTGGTGAATTTCCCGGGGATCTCCGCCGATGACCCGATTGGTGATCGGAGCGGATCCGATCGGAGTCCACCGTGATGCAATTTCACCTACTGCCAGACCTTCTTGGCAGGCAACCCTACTTGATTAAGTCGGAGAGGAGGTTTGGACCAATGAAACTGCCCCATCCAGTTACCAAGTCGTACCCAACAACCGCCGAATATTTGCCGTTGCTCCCGCTTGTGACGTCATGGAAATCGCTGTCGTAACTTGATCCCACGCCAATTTGGTAAAGAGTCGGGTTGAGAAACCCAACGGGCGCGTCTCCTTCTTCCGTGGCTGCTTGGTTCACGAGGGCAATGAACGCCGCCCACTGCGGAGCGGCATAGCTGGTTCCACCGTTTCCCCCACTGCATGAGCCGTCGTAACAACTATATTGGTTGGTGTTCGCTTCCGCCGCGACGTCTGGAATATTTCGTAAGGTTGAGGATGCGTGATTGGAGGAGGTAATGACGCCCGCGAGTTGCTGATAGGACGGAATCGCGATCCCGTTCTTGGAGGGCATGCCGGCGCTACCGCTCCATCCGGTTTCCGATTTCCAAGTGCCGCCTGGGCCGTTCGTGGTCAAGTCCGTGCCACCAACCGCGGTGACATAGGCATCATCCGCCGGCCACGTCACGCCGGCGGCTGTCTTGGAACCTTGGTCTCCGGTGGCCACCAAAACGCTCTGCCCCTGACCCGCCATTTCCTTAAAGATTGGGTCTAGGCTGGCCTGGTCATCCTTCCATCCCCAGGAACAGCTGAGCTGCTTCGAGGTGTTGTCAGCGGCCATTTGGTTGAAGATGGAGACATCGCTTTTTCCCACGTAAACGACCACTTGGCTCAACCCCGGGGCCATGGAGATCGCCATCTCGATGTCCAACACCTGTTCGCTGTCTTCACAATTGGTACAGTTGACGGCGACCCCATTCAACGACACCCCGGTCACAGGGATGTTGAAAGGCTGATTTACTTTTTGGAAATACGTTTTGACATCGTTGATGTTATACCCGCCCAATTCAAACAACCCGACCGACTGGCCAGCACCCGTAAGCGGACCGGAACCATAGTAGGCCGCCCGCATATCGCTGCCGATGAACTGACCGCCGGGGCCGGACCCTGTCCCTGGCGTGCGACCTTTGGTCGTATCCGGCAGTTGCGAAGACCTAATGTTTTTGGCATGGGGCAGTGTGAAGTTGTCCAAGCCGGAGATATGCAATACCGGAGTTTCCAGCTCAAGCGTGGGCTCCCGGTCCGGCGCGTAGAACGTACGATCCTCGGTGGGGTGCTGGTACACTCCCATTTTCACATTGAAGGCTTCCTCGATGTTCTCAACCGGCCCTTCGATATCCACCACTAAACGGTTGAGGGCGGCCTCGGTAACCGTCAGGCCGTGCGCTTCCACGAATGTGATCAGCGCCTGATGATCCTCGTCGCTGGGGCCGAAACGGCTGGTGAATTCCTCAACACTGAGGTATTGATGGTAGCTTGGGCTCTGAGGATCGTAGATCTGCCGCAACAGCTCATCCAGGTCAGACTCATTGCGTAATGGCAAGGAGATCGCCAGGCTCAGGTGCTGTGTGCCGGGAAGCTCGCCCACCTTAGCTGCTTGCCCGTTGGCCACCGCTGCAGGCAGATGAGTAGTCATGGTTAAGTGCTGCTCGGCTTGGGCCGCGGCTGAAAAAAGGACTAGGCCGGAAAGCAATGCTGTAAACAACCACGGGAAACGTTGCACTCCCAACATCCTCATTGGTGTTGGCATTCGATTCTCCCTCGATGCAACCAAGTCGACATGGCGCGGAGGAAGTCTGCGCAGCGGTCCAGAAGAATTGCATGTTGACCGGCATTTCGTATTTGGCAATTCTCACCCCTTTGACCCTGAGTCAATCCCAGGCAGTCCTCACTCCGTAGGAGGAGTATAGCATCGAGTATCGTTGAGCTCCAAGCAGCACCGGGCACAAAATGCCACAAGCGATGGTTAATCGCGCCTGATGCTACTGGATGCTGCCGGCCGAGAACCAACTGACGCAGCGGTTATTCGGCGCCACGCTGCCGCGGATTGAGTTGCTGTCCTTGCCAGGGAGTAGTGTTTACCGACAGCCTGGGTAATTATCCGACGCAGCGCTCAAAGTGGCCCACCACGCGACTCTGGTTTACTTCTTGGAATGGTAATAGTCCAAATACCATTTCAGGAATCGCTCAACCCCTTCCGCTAAAGAAGTTTTGGGTTTCACGCCGATGTCGCGTTCCAAATCCGCGACGTCGGCGAAGGTAGCGGGGACATCGCCATCCTGCATGGGCAATAGTTTTCGTTTGGCTTTTTTGCCGAGCTTGGCCTCGAGGATTGCGATGAGATCGTCTATCTGAACCGGCTCGCTGCCGCCGATGTTGTAAATTCTGTAAGGCGCGGAACTCGTGGCGGGGTCCGGACTTTCGCCGCACCATTCGGGGTTTGGCTGTGGAATTTTTTCAGCCACTCGCACAACACCCTCGACCGCGTCGTCGATATAAGTGAAGTCTCGCTGCATCGTTCCGTAGTTATAGACGTCGATGGGCTTGTCTTCAAGGATGGCCTTAGTAAAGATGAACAACGCCATGTCGGGCCTGCCCCAGGGGCCGTACACGGTGAAGAATCGCAGGCCCGTGCAGGGAAGGCCGTAGAGGTGGGCATAGGTGTGTGCCATAAGCTCGTTGGCTTTCTTGGTTGCGGCGTAGAGGCTGATGGGATGGTCCGTGCTTTGGTGAACCGAAAATGGCATCCGGGTGTTCGCCCCATAGACTGAGCTGGATGAGGCAAACACCAAGTGCTTCACGCGAGTCTGCCGGCAGCCCTCAAGCACATGGGCGAATCCGACTAGGTTCGAGTCCACGTAGACGTGAGGGTGCGTAAGCGAATAGCGCACGCCGGCCTGAGCGGCCAAGTGGATGACGCAATCGAAGGATTCTTTTTGAAATAATGCCTCCATCCCCCTGCGGTCGCTCAGGTCCGTTTCGGTGAAGCGGAAACCGGAGCGGCTTGTTAAACGCTCGAGCCGGGCGCGCTTCAGGTTCACGTCGTAGTAGGGGTTCAAATTATCCAGACCCAGGACCTGATTGCCTTCGTCAACAAGCCGGCTGGCGACATGGAACCCGATGAAGCCTGCGCACCCTGTCACCAGAAGATTTCTGAGTTCGCTAACGGGTTGGACTGTGCTCATGGACGTGACCTTATTCCAAATCGGTCTTGAGGCAAAAGGGCAAGTTAGGACATCTCTCGCTGTATGGGCCCAGCAGGACTCGAACCTGCGACCAACGGATTATGAGTCCGCTGCTCTAACCAACTGAGCTATGGGCCCACACCGTAAGTATAAATCGGGACAACTCTTATTGCACCACTGCGGCAAG
>Ga0187771_10002910_pt1 | contig 11898 bp, 7 predicted proteins | sample 0116_SJ02_MP15_1_FD_133139 | JGI IMG/M metagenome (GOLD analysis project Ga0187771, IMG submission 133139) | Tropical peat soil microbial communities from peatlands in Department of Meta, Colombia - 0116_SJ02_MP15_10_MG | ecosystem: Environmental > Terrestrial > Soil > Wetlands > Peat | place... | reverse complement strand
CGAGCCCCGGTTGCTCGCCGTGGAGCCCCTCGACTCCACCCCCGAAGCCGCGCGCACCGCCCGCGCGTTGAACCTGTTCCTAGAGAGGGCGGCCGGGACCTTGGTCGAGCACCCGGTCAACGTGGCCCGGCGCCATGACGGGCAGAAGGAAGCGACCGGTCTCCTGGTCCGCAACGCGGGCTCCCTCCCGGTTCCGCCCCCCGAGCCGTTCGCCCTCCGACACGGGCGCCGAGGAGCCGCCGTCACCGAGATGCCGGTGGAACGCGGGATCGCCCGCCTGCTCGGTCTCGAGGACCGGTTCGTGGGCCCGATGGGCACGGACCGGTTGGGCGGGTATCGAGACCGGGCGGCCGTCACTAGGGACCTCCTCCGGGAGTTCCCCTTCGTCTACGTCCACCTCAAGGGGCCGGACGAGCCCGGGCACGACGGCGACGCACGGCGCAAGCGCGAGGTGATCGAGGAGATCGACCGCGCCTTCTTTGGCCCGTTCCTCGCGGACCTGGACCTACGGTCGGTGCGGGTGGCGGTCACCGCGGACCATGCCACGCCCTGCGTGCTGCGAGGTCATTCCGACGACCCGGTCCCCTGGGTCCTCGCCGGCGGCCGACCGAGCGCCGTCCCCCCCGCTCGTCCCCCCAAGTTCGGCGCCCGCCCGCGAGGAGGGCAGGGACGGCCCCCGTTCCTCGCTTCGGAGGTCCTTCCGCGCCTCTTCGCCCGCCCGTCCGACGCTGCCCGCCGATGAGGGAGCGCGCGCTGGTCGTCGAGCGTCATCTCGGGGAGACGACCCGTCGGAGGCTGGTCGCCGCCGGTGCGCTGCGAACGGACCTCGCGATCCGGCGGGAAGGCGACCGTCTGGCCTTCCCTCTCCACCCCGACGCGTCCGTACCCCGGGAGTGGGGCGACGTAGCTTTCCGCGATTTCGACACCCGCGCCGCTGCCGGTCCCACCGATTACCGTTCCTTGCTTTCCTGGCCGGAGGAGCAGCGGGAGCTCGCTCCAAGGGCGTTCGACGTGGTGGGAGATGTGGTCCTCGTGCATCTCCCCTCGGAGCTGGAGCCGCGCCGGTTCGAGATCGGGGAGGCGCTCCTGCGGTTCGTACCGGGGTGCCGGCTTGTCGGCGTAGACCGCGGCGTCCAAGGTCCTGAGCGCCGCCGGACGGTCGAACGAATCGCCGGCTCCGGAAGCTGGCGGACCCGTCACCGCGAGAACGGGCTCGAGTTCGAGGTCGACCTGGAACGCGCCTACTTCTCCCCACGGCTGGCCCGCGAGCACGCTCGGGTCGCCTCGGAGGTGGGGACCGGGGAGCGGGTCTACGACCTGTGCTGTGGGGTCGGGCCGTTCGCGGTGACGATCGCGCGCGACGGGCGGGCGCGGTCGATCGTGGCGGTGGACTCCAACCCGGAGGCGATCGCGCTCCTCCGGGAGACCCTGGCCCGGTACGACTTCGGCCCGACGATATCCCCGGTGGAAGCGCGCGTCGAGGAGTTCGTCCTCGCGGCCACGCCCGTCGACCGTCTCGTCCTGAATCTCCCTCGCGAAGGGATTAAGTACGCATCCTTGGTGGCCCCGCTCGTCGCGCCCGGCGGTTCCTTGCACTACTACGAGGTCGTGGCCCGGGACGAGATCGCTGGGAGACGGACCGTGGCCGAGCGTTCCTTGTCCGCCTTCGGCTCTTGGTCGGTCCGGGAAATCCGGGTCGTCCACCCGTACTCGCCGTCCAGCGATCTGGTGGCCGTCACGGCCCGCCGAGCGGGGGCGTGAGAGCGTGGCCCCGCGCAGCGTGATCGACCTGGCCGAGTCGTCCGACGCCGACATCGCGCTCGTAGGGGGGAAGGCTGGGAAGCTCGGGGAGCTGGTCCAGGAAGGACTGCCGGTCCCGCCGGGCTTTGTCGTCACGACGGAAGCCTATCGCACCTTCGTCGAGGGAACCGGTGTCGCGGCGGTGGTGAAGGAGGCCCTGGCCGGGCTCGATGAGGCGCACTCGGCGTCGGTCGAGCAGGCGTCCCAGCGGATTCGAGCGGCGTTCGAGTCGGCCGAGTTCCCAGCGGAACTGAGGAGCGCGATCACGACCGCGTACGAGGCGTTCGTCCACCATCACTCCGCCCGTTTCTGCGCTGTCCGTTCGAGCGCGACGGCCGAGGACCTGGCCGAAGCGTCGTTCGCCGGTCTCCAGGAGTCGTACCTCAACGTCCAGGGGACCGAGAACGTCCTGAACGCCATCCGGCGGTGCTGGGGGTCGCTGTTCACACCGCGCGTGCTGGTCTATCGTCAGAAGAAGGGGTTCGATCACGCCTCGGTCCGGCTCGCGGTGCTCGTCCAGAAGATGGTCGAGGCGACCGTGAGCGGGATCCTGTTCACCCGCGACCCGAACACCGGCGAGAACCACATGATCGTGGAGGCCGGCTGGGGTCTCGGGGAGCCGATCGTGGGCGGCGAGGTGACCCCGGACCACTACGTCATCGACGGGACGACCCAGCGGATCGTCCACAAGCAGATCGCCGAGCAGAAGGTCCGCTACGTCCGCAGCGAGGGTGGGGGGAACCGACGCGAGGACGTCCCGGCCGACGAGCGATCGGTCCAGAAGCTGCCCGACCACCGCCTCGTGCGGTTGGTATCCCTCGCGCGCCTCATCGAATCCCGGTACCGGCGGCCGATGGACGTGGAGTGGTGTGCGGATGCGCGCGCCCTCTACATCGTCCAGGCCCGTCCGGTGACGACCATCCCGACCCTGGCCTCGGCCCCCCCGAAGACCGAGGTCCCGGGGTCGGCAGAAGAAGGCCCCCTGCTCAGGGGGTTCGGGGCCAGCCCGGGCGTCGCCGCCGGGATCGCCCGCCTGCTCCGGGGACCCGAGGAGATGGAGCGGTTGAAGGCCGGGGAGGTCCTCGTCACGACGATGACGACCCCCGACATGGTCCCGGCGATGTCGCGGGCGGGGGCGATCGTCACCGACGAAGGAGGCATGACCTGCCACGCGGCGATCGTCTCGCGCGAACTGGGCGTACCGTGCGTCGTCGGCACGCGGGAGGCGACCCGGTCGATCCCCGACGGCAGCGAGGTGACGGTCGACGGGAAGACCGGCTCGGTCTACCGCGGACGGAAGGCCGGGCTCGGGGCCCCGGCGCCCGTCGCCGCGGGCGCTGGCGCGGGGCTTGCGGTCCACGAGATCGTGCCGGTGACCGCCACGAAGATCCTCGTGAACGTCGGGGTGCCGGAGAAGGCGGAGGAGTACGCCCGTCTCCCCGTTTCCGGGGTCGGTCTCCTCCGGATCGAGTTCATCTTCACCGCGCATGTGCGGGAGCACCCGCTCGCGCTCCTCCAGAAAGGCCGCAAGGACGAGCTCGTCCGGCGGCTCGCGGACGGCATCGGGAAGGTCTGTCAGGCGTTCCACCCGCGGCCGGTGATCGTCCGAACGAGCGATTTCAAGACGAACGAGTATCGCGGGATGCCCGGCGGCGAGCCGTTCGAGCCGACGGAGGAGAACCCGATGATCGGCTGGCGGGGCTGCTCGAGGTACATCTCGAGCGTCTACCGTCCGGCGTTCGAGTGCGAGCTCGAGGCGATCCACCGGGTGCGGACCGACCTCGGGATGAAGAACGCGATGGTGATGCTGCCGTTCGTCCGCAACACCTGGGAGCTCGAGGAGATCACCGGGCTGCTCCGCTCGGCGGGGCTGCGGCGCTCCCGGGACTTCAAGCTCTACCTGATGGCCGAGGTGCCGTCGACGGTGCTGCTGGCCCGCGACTTCGCCCACCACTGCGACGGCTTCTCCATCGGCTCGAACGACCTCACCCAGCTGGTCCTCGGGGCCGACCGGGACTCGGAGACGCTCGGCCGCATGGGGTACTTCGACGAGCGCGACCCGGCGGTCCTCCGGGCGATCCACTTGCTCATCGAGGGGGCGCATGCGGAAGGCACGACGGTCGGGATCTGCGGGCAGGGCCCGAGCGTCTACCCCGAGTTCGCCGAGTTCCTCGTGCGGGAGGGGATCGACTCGATCTCGCTAAACGCCGACACCGTCGTCACCACGGCCCGGACGATCGCGGCGATCGAGCAGAAGATGAAGCTCGATGGGCTGCGCGCCGGATAGCCCTCGCGGGCCGAAGAAGGCCGCCGCGCCGGGACGACGCCGCCCGGTCTCCCGTCCCTCGGGGAGGGGCGAGCGCGAAGGCGAACGTATATAGACGTGCGGCCGCCTCTAAATCCAACGTGCTGAAGAGCCGCTGGCGCCACGGGCGCCGGTCGAGATCCGGCGGCATCGCGCAGATCCTCGCCGCGACGATCCTCGTTGCCGTCACGATCATCGCCATGATCATGGTCTACCTGGTCCGTTTCCCCCTCCCCAACCCCCCTCCGACCATCACGTGGGCCGCGGTCCATGGGCTCAAGTTCCCGGCGTGGGGAGACCCCACCGACTGCTACCCCATCCTTCCCTACAGCTGGTCGTACTACCTCGGGAACGGCTCGGGTAACACGACGGACCGGAACCGGTGGAACACCTACATGAACGCCTGGAACGCCGACTGCGAAGACGCGGACAACGGGACGTACAACGTCATGAACTCCACGGAGCTCATCATCACCGGCGTCTCGCAGCCGATCCCACTCTCGGGGGTCGAGTTCGAGTTCGTCTGCTACAACTCGACGCCGACCCCGAAGCAGACGTTCCTGGTGCAGGGGTACCTGGCGAACATGGAGTGGGTGCCCTACGCCGGTTCTCAGAACCTCTCCGCCAACGCCCCGTATCTCGGGACCTGCGGTTCCTACGATCCGCGGGGGAGCGGGGCGAACAGCGTCTACTACAACCGCCTCGGGTTCTTCAACCCGCTCAACACGCACACCACCGCGCTTGCGCCGGGGATGTCGCTCGTCCTGTACGTCCACCTTCCGGATTCGATCATCGAGGCCCCCAACCCGCTCGAGCCCCAGTCGACCTGGGGCCAAGCGGACGCCGACGACTACCACGGGGCCCCGCTCTGGTGCTTCGAGGTGCCGGGCTCGTGCTCGATCGAGCTGATCGACACCGACTGGAGCTATCCGGTCGTGATGCTGAACATCCCGGTCTACATGTTGTAGGATGGCCACCCTCCTCTCCCGGCCCTCACCGCGGCCCCGGCCCGGCCGCCGACCCCGGATCTTGCTTTGGGTGCTGGTCGCTTGTCTCGCCGCCGTGGTGATCGAGGTCGGCGCGGTGACCGACGGGTTCGGGATCGGTAGCCTGCTCGCCAGCCGCGGTCCGTCGTCGTCCGGCTCCCCCGGCCCCAACCCGTACGGGGAGGAGGTGACAGCCGTCTACGCGTCGCTCTCAGGGTCCGGTGCCGGTTCGTTCCCGTCTCTTGAGGGGACGAACCTCTGCCTCATACCCGCCTGCCCGGCGACGCCGAAGGAGGATACGACCTACGACCCACCGGTCGCGGGAATGTGGTTCTTCTTCAACGTTAGCAACGTGGGTTCGACCGGGGCCTATCTGTCGAACTTCACGCTCACCACGTCCGGCTCGGAGCCCCATCTCTTCGAGCTCGTCGCCGTCAAGTGCTGCTACGCGGGCTCAGGAGCTTCGTCCTACGGCGAGGTGGTCACGAGCGTGTACTTCACCTCCTCCGGCAGCGGGTCGTATCACGGTCTCGCCGCCTATGCCATCGCGGCCTCGATCCCTGACGACGGGCCCACCGGCTACGCTCTCTACTTCAACGCGACCTCCCCGTAGAGCTGGGGGATAGGACCCCCGCCACCCGGGGTCTCGAGGGTCGGTTCTCAGATCCGGGACGACCCCGTCGCGGAGAGAGGGGGGGTGCCCCGGGGCGACGGTCGGAGCGCCCCCCCAGAGCCGAGCCTGCTCCTGCGTGGGTACGAACGCCCCGCCTGGCCGTTAGCGCTCGTGGCCCAGAGCCGGGCTCCCGGAAGCTGCTCCCAGGGAGCGGCAAGCCTCGACCGGCAGGGATCTACCCCCGGGCTTCAGTCCTTCCGGACGGATCGGAGCGCGGAACCCCAGGCGACGAGCTGGTCGAGCATCGTCGCGACCGCCTGACCCCGGGCGGGGTCGGGACGGAAGATACGGTAGTTCTCGAAGTCCGTGGCAAGGTAGAGGATCCCCTGCGCGCGGACGGTGGCGACCTGGAGCTCGGCGAGGACCAGACGAAGGTGCTCGACGGCCCGGACCCCGCCGGCGCTTCCGTAGCTGACGAACCCGGCGGCCTTGTTGTTCCACTCCGCGTAGAGGTAATCGATGGCGTTCTTGAGCGCCCCCGACGTGCTGTGGTTGTACTCCGGCGTGATGAAGACGAAGGCATCGAGCGAGGCGATCTTGGCCGCCCAGGCCCGTGTGTGAGCCTGAGAGTACTGGCCGGCGGACGCAGGTATGGGCTCATCCAGGAGCGGAAGAGGATGGTCCTTCAGGTCGACGAGCTCGAACTCTGCGTCGCTGCGCTTCCGTGCGATCTCCAGGACCCACTGAGCCACGGCCTGGGCGTTACGCCCCGGCCTCGTGCTCCCCACGATGATGCCTACCTTCAACTTCGGCGCTTGGGACCCCTTCCCTGCCATCGAACCGACCTCTGCTTGCCTGGCCCGTTCCCGGAGCTGCCTCGGGCGGCAGGTCAGGATAGACCGGGGAGTAGAACCCCTCCAGGTTCTTGAAGGTCCACTTGCCGTACCGTGCGCTGATGGCACCGGTCCCACCTCGGGTCCAGGCCTCGGTCGGTGGGCCCCGGCGGGAACGGGCCGACGTCCTCCGTGTCGGGGCAAGCCCGCTACCTTCCCTATCGAGGGTTCGGGGTGTCAGGGGCTGAGGCCGAGCGGAGGAGATCGATCCGTACCCCCGACCGATCCGCGACGTCGGCGCCGCGTCCGGAACGTCCGGCCGAAGGCTCGGGACGCTACGCGGGCCCACCGACGAGGCGACGGTAGCCGTCCGCGTCCATGAGGGAGGGGTCGGCCGGCCCCGTGAGCTCGAGACGGAACAGCCATCCCCGGCCGTACGGGTCCTGGTTGACGAGCTCCGGGTGCGACTTCAGGTCGCCGTTGACCTCGACGACGCGTCCTGCCCCCGGGGCATAGACGTCGGAGACGGTCTTGACGGACTCCAGGGAAAGCACCGTCTTGCCGCTCTCCACGACCTTCCCGACCGGCGGAAGGTCGACGAAGACGATGTCGGTCAGTTCCGACTGGGCGTGGTCGGTGATCCCGACCGTCGCGCGCGGGCCCTCGAGCTTGACCCATTCGTGCGTCTTCGCGTACTTCAGCTCAGCAGGGATCTTGCCGGCGGTCATTGGGTCCCGCTCTGCCAAGCGTCCGCGTACTTGAGCTGCTCTCCCGTGGCCTCGTCCAGGCCGACCCCGAACGGCGCCAGCGCGGCGCGGGCGACCGCCAGGTCGAGCTCGGGTGGGACCGGGTAGACCTTCGGGGCGAGGGCCGAGCCGTGCTTAGCGAGGTACTCGGCCGAGAGCGCCTGGAGGGCGAACGAGAGGTCCATGATCTCGACCGGGTGGCCCTGGGCCGCCGCGAGGTTGACGAGCCGGCCCTCGGCGAGGAGGTAGGCGCGACGGCCGTCGGGGAAGCGGTACTCCTCGACGTTGGGGCGCACCGTGCGGTGCGCGCTCGCCATCTTCGCGAGGTCGGCGGTCGACACTTCGACGTCGAAGTGCCCCGAGTTCGCGAGAAGGCACCCGTCCTTCAGGACCGCAAAGTGCTCGGCCCGGACCACGCCGGGCCGGCCCGTGACGGTCACGATGAGGTCGGCGACGCGCGCGGCCTCGCGCATCGGGCGGACCACGAAGCCGTCCATGCGGGCCTCGATCGCGCGCACCGGGTCGACCTCGGTCACCACCACCTCCGCGCCCAGCCCCCTCAGGCGGGCGGCCACGCCCCGGCCGCACCACCCGTAGCCCGCGACGACCGCGACCTTGCCGGCGATGAGCAGGTTCGTGGCGTTGACGATCCCCTCGACGGTCGACTGTCCGGTCCCGTAGCGGTTGTCGAACAGGTGCTTCATCATCGCGTCGTTGACGTCCACGGCCGGGAACATCAGGCGACCCGCCTTCTCGAGGGCGCGCAGCCGGGTGACCCCGGTCGTCGTCTCCTCCGTGGAGCCGCGGAGGCGACCTCGGTCCCGCCGGCGTTCGTGCACCAGCGCCACGAGGTCGGCCCCGTCATCGATGATGACGTCCGGCTCGCGTTCGAGGAGCGTCGAGAGCCCGGCCCGGTAAGCGTCCAGCGACTCGCCGCGGACGGCGTGGGTCTCGACTCCGCCCGCGCGGACCGCCGCGACCGCGTCGTCGTCCGTCGTCAGGGGGTTGCTGGCCGCGAGGCGCACCGTGGCGCCCCCGGCCTGGAGGGCGAGCGCGAGCACGCACGTCTTGGCCTCGACGTGCAGAACGGCGGAGATCGTCAGCCCGTCGAACGGTCGCTCATCGGCGAGGCGGGCGCGGATCGCCTCGAGGACGGGCATGTGGGCACGCGCCCATCCCAACTTCAGCTGGCCCACGTCGACCGACCCGGTCATGATCGCCCGTCGCCCAGCGACGGGACGGCCTAAAGCCTGTCGCCCTTCCGGGGGCGGGCAGCCCCCCGGCCGCGAGGCTAGGGCGCCAGGCTCGAGCCCCGTGCCTTACTGGGTCACGGACCCGCAGAACGGGCAGACGAGGTACTCCGGCGGGATCTCCTTGTGGCAGTTCGGGCACGGCTTGAGCGCCCCGGCGACAGGCGCGGGCGTCGGGGCCGGGGCAGGCGCCGCGGGAGCCGCAGGGGCCGGCGGAGCCGCCTGGGTCGGGGGCCGTCGCGCCGCGGGCGCGGCCGCGGGCCGGCGCGGTGCGGCCGGCGCCGGGCCGGCTCCCCCCGGTGGGGGCGATCCGGGCGGCGGCGCGGTCATGCCGGCCCGCGGGGTGCCTTGGCCCTGCTGGATCTTCCACTGGCTGAACGGCGTGTACGACGGCTGGCGCTTCCACCAGTCCCAGAAGGAACCCTCGCTGTAGTTGTCCCCGAGCTCCTTCTTCGCCTCCGCGCGGAACCGCTCGGTGAAGTCGTCGTACGCCTGGCGCTCGGGGTCGGCCTCCCCTTCACCGGGCTTGCCTAGGAGCTGGGCGGCGCACTCGGGGCAGAACTTCGAGCTCGCCGGTATCGTCGACGAGCATCGGCTGCAGCGCACCACGTCGGACTCGAACTCCGCCCCGCACTTCGGGCAGACCTTGGCGCTCTCGGGAACGAGGTTCCCGCACTCGCCGCACTCGACGAGCTTCCCGGCCGCCTGCCGCCGCGAGAGCAGCACGAGCCCGACGGCCGCCGCCACGATCGCCGCCGCGATGACCATCCAGAGCCAGAGCTCGAGACCCAGGAACTTCTCGGTGAAGAAGGACGTCGGCGCGGGCGGGGGCACGGAGTAGGTCCCCGGCATCGGATAGACCGCGTTGACCGAGTTGTAGTTCGCGGTCAGGCTCAGGGTGTAGGTAGTGCCGGCGGTCAGCTGGCTCCCATAGAAGTCGACGACGAACGGCGCGGGCATCCCTTCCCTCGCCGCCGGGGTGGGGTACTCGCTGCCGAGAAGGATCGGAGTGCCCCCGGAGGGGGTGGCGTAGAGGGAGACCAACGCGGCCTGGCTGCCGTTGTACGTGACGTCGCCCGAGACGACGTACTTCTGGCTCGCGGCGAGCTGGGAGGCTAGCGTGGTCACGTTCGTGATCGTCAGCTGGCTGGGGGTGAACTGGACCACCTCCGACGCGAAGAGGAGGCCCCCGTTCTGGGAGATGATCGCCTCGTTCCACACGACGGTCAGCGAGAGGGAGTTGTTGACCGGCCCGCCCTTCAGGCCGACCACCGTGTCGTTGACCTTCCAGGCCAACCCCAGGGTGAACTTCTGGCCCGGCGTGGTGAGGTTCACGTTCTTGGCGTAGCTCGCGAGCACGGCATTCCCGTCCGTGACGTCGTAGAGGTACCCCTCCAGGTAGGTGATCGGCGTGGAGGTGTTGTCCAACAGCGTGACCGACAGGCCGAGGATCTCGCCGATCCGCATCGAGGTGGCATTGACCCCGTTCGCCTGGAGGGTGAGGCCGTTGTGCGCGATCGACATGCCGGCGACGAACTTGACCGATTGGTAGGCGATCTGCAGCCCGCCGCCCTTCGAGGTCGCGTTGTCGTTCCAGACGATCTTGACGACGAGGGTATCCGCTACGGGGTTCCCGAGCACCCCGACCACCGCGTCGCTGACCGACCAGGTCAGTCGGACCGTGGTGTTCTCGCCGGGTACGGTGAGGTCGACCGCCTGGGAGGTCTTGGCCAGGACCTCACCGCCGCCGGGGCTGTAGTAGAGCGTCCCGTTGAGGCTGGTGATCGGCGCCGTTCCGATATCGGTGACGTTGACCGCCACCCCGAGGGTCTGCCCGATCGGGATGGTCGTGGTCGCCACCCCGTTGGCCGTGACGACGATGCCGTTGTGGGCCGAGATCGCCGCGGACGCGTAGTAGCCCGAGAACGACACCTCCCCCCACGCGGTCGGCAGGCCGTAGCCGGCGGAGCCGTTCGCCACGCCGAGCGGGTACGGGGGGAGCGAGGCGTTGAACGACTGGCTTCCCCGGACGTTCGGCGGCGGGCTGACGACGACATGGTAGTCGCCGAGATAGTTCCCGTCCGGACCGCTCGAGGCGTTGATCCAGTTCGACGCGAGGAGGAGCGACGCCACCCCGTTCGTCGAGGATTTGCCGTAGGCCGCCACGCCGTGGTGGGCGTCCCACCACTGGAGGTAGCCCCAGATCGCCGGGTCGGACGTCTTGAACGCGTTAGCCGCCTGGGCGGTCGCGTTGTTGGATTGGGAGGTGCCGTAGGCGTACGGCGCGGTCACCGTCGCGTTCACGACCAACAGGGCGGGGTTGTTCCCCGTGATGGCGAGGTACGCCCAGCGGAACAGGTAGGCGCTGCTGCTCGCGTCCACCGAGATCGCGTTGTGTGCGTACTGCGACGTGCCGTTCTGGAGCGTTCCCTCCGCGCTCAGGTTGGCGAGATAGGCGGCCGCACCCCCGGTGAGCGTGAGCTGGTGCGTCTCCCAGGTCGAGGCCACGAGGCTGGTGAAGTCGAGCCCGAGGAACGAGTCGACCGCCGTGAAGACGGTCCCGGCTCCGGTGACGCTCGGCCCGAACGCTACAGGTGCCTCGAGACCGAACTGCAGGGTCGCGTTGGGGACATTGAAGCCGCTCGTGACCTGGAAGGCGACATAGATCCCGGAGGGGAGACCGAAGTCCCCGGTCCGGTTGAGCCAGCCCATCATCCCCCCGGCGTTGATCGCGTTGGTGAGCGCGGATCCGGGGGCGAAGGTGAGAACGACGGTGCCGACCGTGCTGCCCAGGAACGTCGCCGGCCCCAGCGGGTACGCCACGCCCCCGTACCACACGGTCACGGAGGCGGTCGTGGGCCCGGCGTTCGTGTCGTTGTAGCGGATCGTGAGGGTCCCGCTCTCGATCCCTGCCGGATAGAGGTAATCCTGGGTCAGGCTCGCGGTGTCGGTCTGGGTGACGAAGGAGCTCCAGTTGGTGCCCGTGGCGACCGGCACCGTCCCGGACGAGTTGAGCGGGAGCGGATTCGGGGCGCCTTGCTTGCCGAAATCGTCCGCATAGAGGGACAGGTAGGCGCTGTGGAACAGGTTCACGGAGCCACCGCCACTGACGGTCAGCGTTGGGGAGAAGGCGACGTCCCCCGCGATCGTCGCGGGGACGTTCAGGTTCGTGAGGGAGGTGCTCGGCCCAAGGCTCGACGAGTCGTTGAGCGTCAGGTCCCCGCCGGCGCCGACGACGATCGACCCGGCGGTGGCGACCTGGGAGTGCCAGAGCGTGAGGCTCCCGTCGACGACGATCTCGAGCTTCACGTACGGGTTCAGGACGAAGGTGTCGGTGGTGATCGTCGAGTTGGAGACGATCGCGG
>Ga0187771_10002909_pt1 | contig 11899 bp, 6 predicted proteins | sample 0116_SJ02_MP15_1_FD_133139 | JGI IMG/M metagenome (GOLD analysis project Ga0187771, IMG submission 133139) | Tropical peat soil microbial communities from peatlands in Department of Meta, Colombia - 0116_SJ02_MP15_10_MG | ecosystem: Environmental > Terrestrial > Soil > Wetlands > Peat | place... | reverse complement strand
TCAAAGATTTATCTGTGGACGATTGTTTTGTCCTTGTTGCCAATCGTTTCCAATTCACAGGTTCAGGGCAATTCTTCAGTTCGGGAGCTTTATGTCAAGTCGGGCATGGAAGAGCAGGCCGAACAGCTTCCATCTATGATGCAGGCCGCTTTGGACCGGCCGTTTCCTGAAGGCGATCGGCTGCGCAGGCTGCCCAGGAACGTCCTGTCCGTAATGAAAGCATCGATACCGAGAGCGTTCGCGCCTGAGCGGTTGAGAGAAGTTATGCTCGCGGAATTTACCCGCAAGCTGTCAGACCGGGATATTAAAAAGCTCCTCCAGTGGTTTGAGTCACCTTTGGGCAAGAAATGCGTCCAGCTGGAGGAAGCCGCATCCACAGCGGCGGGCCAGGCTGAAATAGAGAAATTTGCCGCCCGCCTTCAAGACTCACCCCCAACGGATGGGCGTCTTAAAGTGATTCGAGAGCTTGATTCAGCAGCGAAGATAACTGACGCTGCCGTCGATATGGCGATCAATATGCAAGTTGCCTTTACGCTGGGTATGATTGCTGCACTCCCGCTTGAGCAGCAGGATAGACCCGATGATGTCGCACGCGAGCTGGAAGAAACGAGACCGGGAGTAGAGGCCGCTGTAAGGTCGGAAATATTCATTTGCAACTTGTACACGTACAGAAGTTTGTCGGACGCGGAAATTAAACGATACACACAATTCGCGAAATCGCCTGCCGGGTCCAAATTCAACCTGGTTGGCACAGCGGCGTTAAAAAAAGCGATGAACGAAGGCGCTGTCAAATGGGGCAAGCTTATCGGGGATGCGATTAAAGAAATGGGAGGCAATTCCGAAGCGTAGAATTTATAGATGGTTGGGATAAATGCAGCATCACTCTAATACCAGGTTGCATTCAAGATGAAACATTTTGGGAGGGCATACAGCGTTGCGCTCCGCCTCCCCTTCACCCATCATAGAATCTACGTAGGGTTGAGGTGCAGGGGTTCATCCACGCCCGTCTTGAACTCAACCTGGTATAAGACGTGCTCGCGCGTTATCCGCGTTTACTCCCTGCTGCCTATTCCGTGCTCTCCATTACGAAGTTTCTTTATATACTGGCCCAGCGCCATCAACGGGAAGCAGTTCCGGTAATTGTGATATCTGATGTAGAAATGTTTCGGAAAGCCGGTCCCGGTGAAATATAGCTCATCCCAGGTCCCGTCCGGTTTTTGATTCCTCAAAAGGTACTGGATGCCTTTGCTTACCTCCGCTGACTTTTCTTCACCCCCGGCCAGTAGACCCATTATTGCCCATGCTGTCTGCGACGCAGTGCTGGGGCCCTGCCCGGCAAGTTCTGGCCATCTGTAGGAATCGCAGGTCTCACCCCAACCGCCGTCAGGGTTCTGGTGGTCTTTGAGCCAGTGTATGGCGGCCCTGAATGCAGTAGACCTGGGGTCCTCCCCTATGGAGGTCAGCCCGCGCAGCACCGACCAAGTGCCGTAAATATAGTTGACGCCCCAGCGCCCCCACCAACCGCCATCCTTTTTCTGTACGCTCTTGAGGAACCCTATCGCGCGCTTTGCCGCCGGATGGCCGTGATCGCATCCGCATAGGCCCATCACTTCGAGCACTCTGCCTGTTACATCGGCTGTCGGCGGGTCCACCATCGCTTCGGTATCGGCAAATGGTATGCGGTTGAGGATCTCCATACCGTTGTCTTTGTCAAATGCAGCCCAGCCGCCGTTGGAACTCTGCATGCTAAGGATCCACTGAATTCCGCGGAACCGGCAGGACTCGAGCCCATCGCATCTTTGCGGGCTGAAGCGGTTTAACACATTCAAAACGACAGCCGTATCGTCAACATCGGGATAGCGGGAGTTGGAGAACTCGAAAGCCCATCCGCCGGGCCGGCATGCATTCTTGAACTGCCAGTCACCACCGGTCAGTATTTGCTGAGAAATAAGCCACTTCGCCGATTTCTCCAAAGCGGGATGTTGCGGACTCACCCCGGCTTCGAGCAGCGCCAGGGCCGTCAGCGCAGTATCCCAGACCGGCGATATGCATGATTGCATCCGAAGACCATCCTCATCCTCGATGCAAAAATCCTCTATCGCCTTAAGTCCCTTTCTGATGACCTCGTGTGAAACGGGAAACCCGAGGTAGTGCAGGGCAAGCATCGAGTAAACCATTGGAGGCTGGATGCCGCCCCAGTCACCGGTTTCTTCCTGGTGTCCGACGATCCACGTTGCTGCAGCCCTGATCGCTTTGGAGCGAAGCTTTCTTATAGGCCTTTTTTCGAGTACCTTGGCTATACGGTCGAAAACAAAGAAGAGCTTATTTATGCGGCTGTCGAGTTTTTTGTCATATAGGGGCGTGTAAAGCTCCCGAATGCGAAGAGAATCGGGGAGTCTGTATTTTGGCCTGATGCAAAGAGCGATTGATAGCGGCACCGCTGTGCCTCTTGCCCAACTGGAAAATTCGTATATGTTGAAATAAAGCTCGGGCGGAAGGAGGACAAGTTCGACCGGCATCGACGGAACCTTGCCCCAGTCATATTGACCGAACTGCGCGAGCCAGATCTTTGTGAAGACACGAGAAGCTTCTATGCCGCCGCGCTGAAGGATGAAGGCCCTGGCATTGGCAAGGGGCGCGGATTCGGGATTCTCCCCGAGGAGCTTGAGGGCGAAATAAGCTTCGATAGAGGTGCTCAGCTCGCCGCCGTCGCCGTAATAAAGACCCCACGAGCCATTTTCGTTCTGCTGTTTTAGAAGGTATTTGACAATATTGCTTTTTTTATCGGCGATGGAAATGCCCAGCAGGTGGGCGAGCATCACGTACTCGCTGGTTATCGTGACGTTGGATTCCAGTTCCGCCCACCAGTAGCCTTCGGGGTATTGCACTCTGTAGAAGTATTCACTTGACTTCCGGATTGCTTCTTCTATCTGTGGTATCCAGGAACTCCGGATCCTGGCCGACGGCTTCAAACGAGACAAATCGGCTTGGTCCGGCGATCTTGTCGGCCCCACAGAAGCCTCGACACTTTCTCTTTCATCCCCAATGTCAAAGTCACTCAATACCTCTTCATGTTCGGCAGCGCCTGCTATGGCCCCGCTATTCTTAAATAATTTCATCTTTCTCCCCAAACCCGGTATTGCCGCGATCCGCTACCCCCGTCGGATGGCGTTGAGCTTTTTATTTTATAGCGTTATTAGACAAAAAATATATTATTTTGCAAGCAGTTATTCACGCCTGACTCAGGCGAGTGGGTGGAGGGGAAAAAAATGAAAACGCATCTGTGGATGCGTGAGTGGGTGAATGGTGAGAAAACGAAGGTGAATCGGACAATGGAGCAACGGTGGAAGATCGGAACGGACAGTTTTTTCCGATTCACCTGTTAACATGTTGAACTGCTTTTCTCTTTCCTTTTCCGCTTACAACACCCGCCAGTTTTTCGACCGACTGATTCATTTTTTCCGCCAGGGTCCGCATTTCATTGGATGCCGACGATGATTCCATGGCGATTTGGGCGTTTTGCTGAATCACTTTATCCATCTGGGCAATCGCCGCGTTGACCTGTTCGATCCCTTGGGTTTGCTCTTTGGACGCCACTGCTATTTCATTTACCAGTTGTCCTATGTTTGAGGCCCTCTGGGCGACTTTGCCGAATGTCTCATTTGTTCTTGTCACAATATCGGAACCAACCCCGATCCTTTTGACCGTATCTTCGATCAGATCGGCCGTATTCTTGGCCGCCTCGGCTGAGCGTATGGCAAGATTTCTCACTTCGTCCGCCACCACCGCGAAACCCGCGCCCGCTTCCCCCGCCCTCGCCGCTTCAACGGCTGCGTTCAGTGCGAGGAGATTGGTCTGGAAGGCTATTTCGTCTATCGTCTTTATTATCTTGGCCGTTTCCATACTGGCTTGAGAGGTCTCGTTCATCGACTTAGTGAGGTCCTTCAGCGCCCTGTCAGCCTCCTTGACTACCTTGCCCGTCTCTCCCATCATGGCGTTGGCTTGGTGAGAATGTTCGGAGTTTCGCCGCGTCATTGCAGACATCTCCTCCATTGTAGCCGATGTCTGCTCGAGATCGGCCGCATGCGCGGAGGCCCCATGCGCCAGAGAATCACCTGCACGCGAGATGCGCTGGGAAGCGGTGACTGCGATGGCTGCGGTGCTGTCCAATTCTTTCATGATTTGATTTATGGGGCGCGAAATAGACCTTGCCATCAAGCAGACGAGGAGCACGCTGCCGATTGTAACTAGTACCACCACCCCGAATATGACGGAGAGCATTGCATTGAGCTCGACGTTAACATCATCCATATAGATGCCCGAGCCGACAATCCACCCCCATTCGGGAGAAATCTTGACGTAAGAGACTTTGGCCACCGGCTTGGCGAACCCGGGTTTTGGCCAGTAATAATCTACAAACCCTTCTCCATTCACCTTCACAACGTCCACCATAGCGACAAAAAGCGCCTTGCCGTTGGGGTCCTTGAAGTTGGAAAGATTCGTGCCGTCCATATCCGGTTTGATAGGATGCATGATCATCCGGGGTTCGGTATCGTTTATCCAAAAGTAATCATTCTTATCGTATCGAAGGTTCTTTATCGTTGCAAGGGCGTGCTTTTTTGCTGCCTCGACAGATATGCCGCCAGTTTTGGCCTGTTTGGACCAGTAGTCCACGATTCCCCACGCAGTCTCCACAAGGTGCCTCGTTTTCAAATACTTGGCGCCTACCATGCTTTTCTTGACCTTCGGATAGAAATAGGCGAACGTCAAAGAAAAACTGGCGATTAATATCATTCCGACCATGAATATACGGGTAGCAAGTCTAAACTTGTTAAACATCTGTACTCCTCCCTTTGAAGTCGAAATAATCAAACGCAAAATGTATGTCGGAACATTCAACCAATAACTTTACGGGATTTGACGGAAATTTCACTCTGTAAGGGGAAAAAAAGACCTGCCCAAACCATACTTCTTGCCCGCTCAGATCGCACCCTTCCCTCCGGCGGCCAGGGACTCCAGTGCTTTGCGGTCAAGTACTCTTATCTTCCGCCCCTCAACCGAGATGACCGCCTGCCGGGCCATTTTTGCCAGGATTCGTGAAACTGTCTCAGGGATGGTCCCAAGCAGGCTTGCCAGTTGCGTCCTGTTTATCTCCAGTTCGAGCGTCTGCAAGCCGGGGCTCTTTTGGCCCAGATAGATGAGGTATGCGGCAAGTCTTCCTGGAACTTCTTTCAGGGAGAGGTCCTCGATCAGGAGAGTGAACCTGCGCAGGCGCTTAGAAAGTATGCCCAGCAGGTTAAGGGCTATGGCAGGTTCGCTGCTTACCAGCTCTATGAAGGAGATCCTCGGAAAGAAAAGAGCCCGGCTTTGTTCAATTGCCGCAGCGCTGGCCGGGTAATTTCCCCCCGCAAAAACCGGGACCTCACCGAAGATTTCACCGCTCCCGAATATGTGGAGGATTTGCTCTTTTCCTTCCAGCGAGAGCTTATAAATCTTTATTTTTCCACCTAACACGAGGTAAAAACCCTTTGCCTCGTTCCCTTCCGAAAACAGTTCCCGTCCTTTTTCGAATTTTTGGTCCAGGCAGATTTGGGCCAGTTTTTCGATCTGTTCGGCGGGAAGCCCGTTGAAAAGAGGGGCCTTGGAGATTCGATCTGAAATTTTCATATGAATTCGGTCTTCCATCCTCCGTTCTCCGTGTTTCGCCTTCCGTTTTGAAAAATTCAAATTTCTTGATCTAAGTCAAGGATTGTTTTTCGCACAAGAATTAATTTGCCTTCCGGAACGAGGAGACGGGTTAAAATTAATTAACCCATACTGCAAAGGTTATCAGGAGGTAAATGATGTTTTGTTATCAATGTGAACAGACGGCAAAAGGACAGGGGTGTGATAAGATCGGGGTTTGCGGCAAGCAACCAGAGGTCGCCGAACTCCAGGACCTGCTTGTTTATGCCCTTGAGGGGCTTTCGCTCGTGGCGGTGGAAGGCCGCAAAGTTGGGATAACCGACAAAGAGGTAAACTCCTTCACATGCTCCGCTCTTTTCTCGACGCTGACGAATGTAAACTTCGATCAAAAACATTTTCTCGAAACGATCCCGCGCGCGGTGAAAATGCGGGAAGATCTCAAGGGCAGGGTAGATGCTGCCGGGGGCAAGACCGAGTTCAGATCGCCTGCTGCCGTCTTCCAACCTGCCGCTACAATCGAGGGACTTCTTTCGCAGGCCGCAGGCGTCGGGCTGAAAGCCGATCCGGAGGAAAACCCAGACCTGCGCTCACTCAAGCATACTTTGCTTTTCGGAGTGAAAGGGGTTGCGGCTTACACCGACCACGCACGGATTTTAGGCCGGCAGGACGATGCCGTCTATGCCTTTATTCATGAAGCTCTTGCGTCGCTGACCAGCGCGGAGATCCCGCTGAATGACCGGATCGGGCTTGTCCTCAAGTGCGGCGAAATCAACCTGCGAGCCATGGAGCTTCTCGACGCGGGTAATACAGGCGCCTATGGGCATCCCGTTCCCACTGCCGTCCCGCTCGGCCACAGGAAAGGTAAAGCCATACTCGTATCCGGTCACGACCTTCCCGACCTGGCGGCCCTGCTCGAGCAGACTCAAGGCAAGGGCATCTACGTCTATACCCATGGCGAAATGCTTCCAACCCACGGCTACCCGGAGTTGAAGAAATATCCGCATTTCCACGGGCATTTCGGCACCGCCTGGATGAATCAACAGAAGGAGTTTCCAAACTTTCCCGGCTCGATACTCATGACCACCAACTGCATCCAGAGACCCGCCCCGGTGTATGCGGAAAATATTTTCACGAGCGGCTGCGTGGGCTGGCCGGGGGTAACCCATATAGAAAACCGCGACTTCTCGCCCGTAATCGAAAAAGCCCTGGCGCTGCCCGGGTTTGCGGAGGATTCCAACGGCAAGACCGTTATGGTCGGCTTTGCAAGAAATACGGTAATGAACGTCGCGGATAAGGTAATCGAGGCGGTAAAGGGTAAGAAAATCCGCCATTTTTTCCTTGTTGCCGGCTGCGACGGCGCCAAACCAGGCCGCAATTATTACACCGAACTGGTGGAAAAAGTGCCAAAAGACTGCATTGTTCTCACGCTTGCCTGCGGCAAGTTCCGATTTTTCGATCATGACCTGGGGACAATCGTTGGGATTCCGCGCCTTCTCGACCTCGGGCAGTGCAATGACGCATATTCTGCCATACAGATCGCGGTCGCGCTTGCCAGGGTGTTCAATGTCGGGGTCAACGATCTGCCGCTTTCCATGATCCTTTCATGGTATGAACAAAAGGCGGTAGCCATTCTGTTGACCCTTTTTCACCTGGGGATCAGGAACATCCGGCTCGGTCCCTCGCTGCCGGCATTCGTGAGCCCCGGGGTGCTTGACGTGCTTGTCAAGAATTTCGAGATCAAACCGATAAGCACTCCAGATGAAGATCTGAAGGCTATCCTGGGATAGAGAGTGAAAGCAGCGGGTTGGTCTCGCTTCGCTCGAGGTTGTCTGGTCGGCTAGCTGCGATCCCGCTTCCCGCGCCGCGCGGGACGGGACCGTAGCCAGCAACCCGTAACAGGAGTCAAAGATGCAGTGCCCTGGTCAGGACACCCGATTTTGGGGGCCGGAAGCAATCAGTGAATCCAGTTGCCCAAGCTGTGGCGGGCCGATTGAGTTCTTCAAGGATGAGAGTTCGCGAAGGTGCCGCAAATGCGGAACAAAGCTCCTCAATCCAAAGATCGATTTCGGCTGCGCCGCCTATTGCAGGTTCGCCTCTCAGTGCCTCGGGACCGATATGCCCCCGGAGCTTCTCGCAAAGAGGACAGACCTTCTCAAGGACCGTGTAGCGGCGGAAGTCAAGAGAGTGCTTGGCCGAAATTTTAAGCGGATCGGCTGGACCCTTAAAGTTGTCGAGTACGCCGGTATGATTCAGAAAGCGGAAGGGGCCGATCCGGCTGCCGTCACCCTGGCAGCTTACCTCACTGCCATTGCCGGCGGTCCAGACGGATCTGGCGGGGGCGGGAGTAGATTTTCTTCCGAAGAGATCGCTACTGCCGCGTCCATTCTCCAGCGAACAGGCGCCCCCGATGAGCTGGCCCGTGAAGTATTCTATATTTTAAACAATCTGGGCCGCGCAGCCCGGCCGGACGATTCGGTCAATTTTAAGTGCGTCTTTGATGCAATCCTGATTGCAGAGCAGAGTGAAGCTCTCAAGGCAAGGGGACTTGGGAGGGGCGCGAGTGCGGCTTTCGATAAAAATCTTCTGACCAATACAGGCAGGAGGATCATGGAAGAGGTAATAAAAAATGGGAAGAACTCGGAAAATAGTTGAAATAGACGAGCGCCTCTGCGACGGCTGCGGAATGTGCGCGATCGCCTGCGCCGAAGGCGCTCTCGAGATAAAGGACGGAAAAGCGCGCCTCATAAAAGAATCCTATTGTGACGGATTGGGCGCCTGCCTCTCGGGATGTCCGCAGGGGGCCGTTCGTGTAATTGAGCGCGAAGCCGAAGAATTCGATCCCGAAGCTGTGGAAAAGCACCTCTCCTCACTCATGCCCCCTCCCGAAGGCAGGGAGGACGAACCCCTCGCCTGCGCCTGTCCTTCGGCTCGAATCGAGACCTTCAACAAGCCGCCCTCACAGGAGAGGCCTTCGGGGGACCTTGACGCAAGCCGCTCCGAGCTTTCTCACTGGCCGGTCCAGATGAGGCTTGTTCCACCCGACGCTCCTTTCCTCAAGGGAGCGGACCTTCTGGTCGTCTGTGATTGCGCACCGGTGGCATACCCCAATTTTCACCAAAAGTTCGTCAGGGGGAAAACGGTGCTTCTGGGCTGCCCCAAGTTTGACAATGCCCAGGAATACGTAAACAGGTTCGCCGAGATCTTTCGCGCCGCCGACATCCGCAGCGTTACCGTAATCGACATGGAAGTTCCATGTTGTTCAGCCATGCCGCTTATAGTTCGGAAAGGGATGCAAGAGGCGGGAAAGAGCGTCCCGATTGAGGAGATTGTCGTAAGCATTCGCGGGGAAACGATCGAGCGGGGGCAACAGGGATAATTCCACCGGACCTTGGGCAAAGCGTTCCCGAAGGCGCCGCTTTTTTTATCAGTTAAAAGACCTCCGCCAACATTATTCCAGCAGAGGGAGCAAACTCCGCTGCAAGTTTGACCTTTTTGGAAATACAGAGATTTTCCGTATAACCGAGGTCGAGTCTTTTAGTGTTCTCCTAAATTGTCTTTTGGAAGTCTTGGATTATCTTGTTGAGCGACATTTCTCATGCCTTTTCACAGGGGGGCCGGATAACACGCCCGGTCAATGCCGTCAAACTGAAACGTTCCGGAGTAGCGCCTTGCATTTCCTCTCATCCGGTCTTAGAGTCCATGCACTTGCATATTCACCCGAGCCTGCTTCGTCGCAATGATCTTCTCCTGTTGCTGACGAATTCAATTCGACACTTTTCGTTGCTCTGACTGCGCGACGGAAAATCTTGCATCCGTTTGTCGCGAAGACGGCAGAGGCAGCTGTAAGTGGGGGAACACATGCGTGCGTTGACCCGTTGGATGCTAGCTGCACTCACGGTGGTGCTCCTTGCCATGCTGTTGGGAGGCGGATGGTTCTATCGCGTCCAAAAAGGGATTATGCGGCAGGCGATTGAAACTGACCTTGCTGCGGTCGTCCGGCTTAAGGCCGGCCAAATCGCAGCATGGCGACAAGAGCGGTTGGAGCACGCCGCCCTTTTGCGGGAAAATCCGCTTTTTATCCAAAATGTGGCCAGCTTTGTGGTCGATCCGCGCGAAGAGACCGCAGCGGAGCTTCGCGCCCACTTCTTCAGCATCGCCAAAAACCTGAACTATGTCGACGTCCTTCTTCTGGGCTCGGACGGCAGGGTGCGTCTGAGCCTCAGAGGACAAACCGATCTCGACGGTGCAGACGCCTCAGCCGTTGCAGCCGCACTGCGCGAGGGAAAACCTGCGCTCAGCGATCTGCACGAGGTGGCCCAAAATCAGGCGCCCCACATTTCCGCAGTCGGTCCTCTTTTCACCGGCGACAGGCGGGTGCAGGGATCCCTTGGCGCGGTCATTCTGGTCAGCGACGCCTCCCGTTTCCTGTTTCCCCTTATCGAATCCTGGCCAACGCCAGCAAAGACTGCTGAAACTGTACTGGTCAGGCGCGAGGACGACGAGGCGCTTTTCCTCAACAACCTGCGCTATAAGAAGGACGCTGCGCTGAAACTGCGCATCCCCATGAGCCGAACTGAAGTTCCTGCGGTGATGGCCGTAAAAGGTCAGCAGGGCGTCTTCGAGGGGAAAGACTACCGCGGCGTCGAGGTTCTGTCCGTTATCCTGCCCATTCCGGACTCACCGTGGTTCATGGTGGCCAAGATAGACTCGGCCGAGGCCTTCGGAGAATGGCGCAGCCGCGCCGTCCTTATCCTGGGGCTGCTCGCTGGACTGGCAGGACTGAGCGTCGTCTTGGGCCTCATCGTCTTGCAGAGGGAGGAAAAGGAACGCAACCGCAAGCTTTACCGGGCGGAAGCGGAGCTGCGGGCATGTGCGGAGCGCCACAGCGTCATATTGAAGTCCATCGGTGATGCGCTAATCGCCGCCGACGCCGTAGGCAGGGTCGAATTGCTCAATGCCGCGGCCGAAGCATTGACGGGCTGGAGCGACGCAGAGGCCCGGGGCAGGCCGTTGGAGGAGATCTTCAGAATCGTAAACGAACAGACGCGGGCGAGTGTTGAAAACCCCGTGGCCCGCGTGCTGCGAGAGGGAGTGATTGTGGGCATTGCCAACCACTCTCTGTTGATAGCCAGGGACGGGGTGGAACGCGCCGTCGCCCACAGAGCTGCTCCCATCCGCGCCGATGACGGAACATTAACAGGGGTGATCCTGGTTTTCCGCGATCAGACGGCCGAACGGCAGGCACAAAGGTTGACCCAAATGCGGGCGGACCTCATAGAGTACGCCGCTGCTCACACATTAGATGAGTTTTTGAGAAAAGTCCTGGATGAAATAGGCGCGTTTGTGGGCAGCCCCATAGGATTTTATCATTTTTTGGAAAGCGACCAAAATACCCTTTGCCTCCAGCAATGGTCTACCCGCACACTGAACGAGTTCTGCAAGGCCGAAGGCAAGGGCCGGCGTTACAGCATCGATGAGGCCGGCGTCTGGGTGGACTGCGTGCGGGAGAGAAAGCCTGTAATACATAACGATTACAGTTCTCAGGAACATAAAAAGGCTATGCCGGAAGGCCGCGCTGGGGCCGTTCGCGAGTTGGCGGTTCCCGTGATGCGCCAAGGCAGAGTTGTCGCGGTCCTGGGCGTGGGCAACAAGGCGGCGGACTACACGGAAAAGGACGCTGAAGCCGTCGCATGGCTTGCCGACGTGATGTGGGAAACCGTGGAGCGCAAGAGGGCTGTCGAGGACGGGCGGCAGAGGGAAGAAATCAGTAGCGCCATAGTCGATCGGGCAACAGAGGGCATTGTGGTAATCGATTATCAAACGTTGCGCTTTGTCGAATTCAACGATGCGGCCTGCAATGGTCTGGGGTATTCACGGGAAGAATTCGCGCGGCTCACGCTCTTCGATATCCAGGGAATTCTAAGCCGGGAGGATCTCCCTGAACATTTCCGGAAGGTGGTGGGAGCAGGACGAGCAAATTTCGAAAACAAGCAGCGCCGCAAAGACGGCTCCTTGCGTGATGTACTGGTCAGCAGCCAGGTCCTTGGCTTTGGTGACGACAAGTACCTGGTTGCACTCTGGTTGGACATAACCGAGCGCAAACGGATGGAGGAGGCGCTGCGCAAAAGTGAACAGCGCTTCAGGACCATCTTGCAGACGGCTAATGAAGGATTCTGGCTGATAGATAACGAGAATGCGACCACGGATGTCAATC
>Ga0187771_10002908_pt1 | contig 11901 bp, 8 predicted proteins | sample 0116_SJ02_MP15_1_FD_133139 | JGI IMG/M metagenome (GOLD analysis project Ga0187771, IMG submission 133139) | Tropical peat soil microbial communities from peatlands in Department of Meta, Colombia - 0116_SJ02_MP15_10_MG | ecosystem: Environmental > Terrestrial > Soil > Wetlands > Peat | place... | reverse complement strand
CGAGGACGCCGCCTGGCGGATGCGGTTCTCGTGCACGAAGCACTGCGCCAGCGACAGCCCGCGGTCGACCGGGCCGAACAGCGCTTCATCGGGCACGAACACGTCGGTGAAGCTCACCCGCGGATGGTCGGTCGGCATGTTGAAGGTCCACAGATACTCCTCGACCTTGACGCCGGGGGTCGCGGTCGGCACCAGGAAACAGGTGATGCCGGTGGCGTCGCCGTCCTTGCCGGAGGTGCGCGCGAAGGTGGCGCAGTGGGTCGCCACATGCATGCCGGTGGTCCACATCTTCTCGCCGTCGATGCGCCAGCCGTCGACGCCGCCCCGGGTCTCGCGCACCGCGCGGGTCTCCATGTGGGTGGCGTCGGAGCCGTGATCGGGCTCGGTGAGGCCGAAGGCGATCCGCACCTCGCCCCGGATGCTCGCCTCGATATAGGCCTCCTTCTGCCGCTCGGTGCCGTAGGTCTCGAGCATGGTCACCAGCGGAAAGTTGCCGACGATGGAATGCTCGTTCTGCAGGTCGTTGTGCAGCCCAAGGCCTTTGCTGGCGAAATGCTCGCGGATCACCGCCATCCACAGATTGCTGCCGCCGCGGCCGCCATAGCGCTTGGGCAGCGCGAAGCGCAGGTGCCCGGCGCGGTCGGCGCGGGTCTTGGCCTCGCGCAGCAGCAGCTCCCATTCGTGGCGCGGCAGCCCGCCGCCCTCGAAATCGGTGCGCGCCCACTCGCGGCGATGGTCGAAGAAGCGCGCATTGTCGTTCTCGCGCTCGAGCGGCTTGATCTCGCGGGCGATGAAGGCGTCGAGCTCGGCGAGATAGGCGACGAGGTCGGGCGGTAGCGCGAAATCCATGGCAGTTCTCCCAGTGCTTTTCTTATGTCGTGTGCGGCGCCGGATCTACGCGCGATCGACCTCGTCGAGATAGGCGCCGTAGCCCGGCTGGTCGACCGCGAGCTTCTCGAGCGTGGTGGCCCACAGGTGGGCGGTGAGCTCCGGGTCGTCGACGGCGAAGCTGCCGTCGGCGATGCGCGCGCACAGCCGCGCGTTCAGCGCGCCGAGCGGTCCGCTCTCGCCCAGCAGCGCCTCGAGGCGCTTCAGCTCGGCGGCATTGGACTTCGCCTGATGCTCGAGCTGGCGGGCCACGAGCTCAAGCGCATTGACCGAAACCCGCGCCTCGAAGGCGGCGCTGCCGGAAAGGCGCGGCAGCAGCTTGTCACGCAGGGTCGCCGCGACAGTGCGGACGAGATCGATGGGATCGGGACGGTCCTGCATGGCGTCACCCGCTGTATGAGCTCGAAATGGTCTTGCGCTCGCGCGGCGCCAAGAGGCGCAACAGGTCGATCTCGGTCTCGGAGGCGCGGCGGCCGATCATGGCGGGCTCGATCGACTTATCGCCGCGGTCGAAGCGCGACAGCATGCTGAGGCAGATCACGCCCCAGCGCAGCGAGCCGAACACCTCCCAGAACCGCACCCGCGCCTGATCGACCTTTGAGCCGCCCGCCGCCTCGTAGCCCGCGGCAAGCTGGTCGAGCGAGCCGAAGCCGCCGACCTCATGGTGGATGGCGCCGAACCGCCACGAGTTGGTGCAGATCCAGCCGAGGTCGCGCATCGGATCGCCCAGATGGGCGAGCTCCCAGTCGAGAATGGCGCGCACGCCCTCGCCGTCGACGATGAAATTGCCGTGGCGGAAATCGCCGTGCACCAGGCTCGGCGCCGGCTCGACCGGCGCGTGGTCGGCGATCCAGCGAAACGCCAGCTCGAACACCGGCCGCGGCTGGCCATCGGTGCGATAGGTCTCCTTGAGCTGCGCCAGCTCGTCGGCGGCGGACAGCACCTTGAGCTCCGGAAAGGTGGCGGGATCGATCCCATGCAGGCGCGCGAGGATGCCGCCGATCTCGAACGCGAGCCGTGGCCTCAGGCCCGCGAAGGCCTCATCACGCAGGATCTTGCGAGGGATGGTCTCACCCTCGACCCGCGCCATCACGAAGCCGCGGCCGAGGTCGTCCTCCGGCGTCAGCACGTGCAGCACCTGCGGCGACGGCACGCCGGCCGCCTTCGCCGCCCGCATCAGGCGTGCTTCGGTCTCAATCGCCATGCCGCCGACCTTGGCGCTGGGACGCAACGGCACGCGCCGCAGGATCAGCCGCCGCGTCGGTGCGTCGGAAGCTACTGCATCGAACGCCCAGGTCTCCTGGCTGGCGCCGCCGGACAGGCGCGCCACCGCGGCCGCGGCATAGTTGGCGCCGAACAGCCGCCGCACCAGGCGCGTCAGCGCCTCGGCCATGGACGGCGGTTCGGCGGATGGAATCTCCGACTTTGTCATCATGAGCGATCGAACCACAGCACGCGGGCCGTGTCGATGCGTCAGCGTGCGTGGCACGCAGCGACTCAACGCAAGATCCGCCTTCGGCACGGCGAAACGAGGGCACGAACTCACAATCGCCCACCGCCGGCTTCGCAGGCGAGAAGCTCGCCACTTGTCATCAAATTGTCGGCGGCGTAGCCTTGCTCGACTGCTGGGGGAGAAATGGATCGGCCGATCAACACTATCGCCATCGTCGGCCTCGCGCTGGGTGGAGCGCTGGGCATGGCCGGAGCAATGGTCACACAGCAAAACGTGCAGGCGATGCTGTGGGCGGTCGATGGCGCGGGACTTGTCATGGCCGCAGCACTTCTCGCCACAAAATACTTTCGTACAGGAAATGACGTCGTGGCCGGCGGGTTTCTGGTTTTCGCGATCGGCGAGGGCGTCATCATGCTGTCGGCCCCGGCGGCAGGTCTCGCGGGTAGCATCCCGGCATTTGCCGCCGGCGCCGCGCTTTGGGGAACGGCGCTTCTCCTGATCAGCGTTCCAAAGCTGTTCGCCATGCCGATCCGCATCCTCGGAGTCGTGAGCGCGGTCCTGTTTATCGTCACGGCGACGCGGATATTCTGGGGTGAGCCGCTGCAGCCGACCTCGAAGCCGCTACCGACCTTCGCCTATCCCCTGCTGGTCGCGACCTTCGCCGGCTGGATCTGGACGCTGTGGCGGGAGGCTGAAGGCAAATAGCATCCGGAGCTAAATGGGTGGAGATTTCATCGTTCCGGGGCGCCGCGCTCCCCGGGATGACACCTCACTCTTTGACAAACCTTTAGATTTTCTCCACCGTCACCGTTTCGAACTCGGCCGGCAGCACGATCTCGAGCAGTTCGCAGTCGTCCGAATAGCCGAGCACCGCATGCTTGATCCCCGGCGGCTGGATCCAGCAGCTTCCTTCCTCGAAAGTGTGCTCGCCCTCGCCTTCGAACGCGGTGCGGTACCAGCCCTTCAGCACGTAGACCATCTGGAAGTCGACGTCGTGATAGTGCGGGGTCGAGGCTTCCTCCGGCCGGTACGGCGGCTTGAAGCGAATGACGTGGGCCTGCACCAGGCCGTCGGTCGCGACCGCGATGCCGAGGTCGCGGTAGGCGGCGTAGCTGCGAAGGCCGTGATTGAATTCCGCGTCGCGCGCGTGGCTGACGGTGAAACGCTGCGGCGGCCGCGCCGCCTGCTTTCGCGCGGCTCGTTTCGGCGCCGCTTGTTTCGCGGCAGCCTTTTTCGCAGCAGGCTTTTTGGCAAGAGCCTTTTTGGCAGGAGCCTTTTTCGCGGCGGCCTTGCGCGCGGGACTCCTCGCCCGCTTCCGCGCCGCACTGCCACGCCGTGGTGTCGCTGCCGACTTCGCGGCCGATCGTCTGGCGGTTCTGGCCATGAGTCCCCCCTCTCGTTACCAACTCGCCGGCAGCTCCTGCAGCCCGCGCAGCACGAAGGTAGGGCGCCACTTCGGCGTCTGCGGATTGTCGAGCTTCAAGTCCGGCAGGCGGCGCACCAGCGTGGCGATGCCGATCTCCGCCTCGATGCGGGCGAGCTGGGCGCCGAGGCAATGGTGAATGCCGCCGCCGAACGACAGCGGCCGGACGTTGGCACGGGTGATGTCGAATTTCTCCGGCTGCTCGGGATAGGCCGCGGGATCGCGGTTGGCGGAGCCCAACAGGCACAGCACCACGTCGCCCTTCTTGATCGGCTTGCCGCCGAGCTCGACATCTTCGAGCGCCACGCGCCCGGTGAGCTGGACCGAGGAATCGTAGCGCAGCATCTCCTCCACCGCGTTGGTGATGAGGGCCGGATTCTGCTTCAGCAGTTCGAGCTGGTCGGGATTGCGATGCAGCGCCAGGAGGCCGTTGCCGATCAGATTGACGGTGGTCTCGTGGCCGGCGCCGAACAACAGGATGATGTTGGCGGTCAGCTCCTCGTTGGACAGCTTGCTGCCGTCCTGCTCGGCCTGCACCAGCTGCGAGGTGAGGTCGTCGCCGGGACTGCGCCGGCGCAGTTCGAACAGCTGCTTGAAATAGCTTTCCGCCGCGGCGTTGCCGGCATTGGCGGCATCGATCTCGGCGCGGGTCAGCGGCACCGGATCGAGCAGCCGGCCGCCGGCGCGCAGGCTGACGTGAAACAGCTCCCGGTGCTCGTCGGGAATGCCGAGCATGTCGCAGATCACCGTCACCGGCAGGCGGAACGCGAAATCCGAGATCAGGTCCATGCGGCCGCGGTCGATCACCGCGTCGAGGGTCTGCTCGACGATCTCCTGGATCCGCGGGCGCATGTCCTCGACCCGGCGCGCGGTGAAGGCCTGCACCACGAGGCCCCGCAGCCGGGTGTGATCCGGCGGATCCTGCTGCAGCATCCAGTGCCGCATGCTGCGGAACACCGGCTCGTCGAAGGCCTTCTCGCCGTAGCGCTTCAGCGTGCGGTTGACGTAGTCCTTGCCGAAGCGGCGATCGCGCAGCACCGCCGAGCAATGGGCGTGGCGGCTCAGGGCATAGGCCCCGATCGGGGTGAGGTGGATCGGGTCGCTGGTGCGCAAGGCCTCGTAGGCGGGATACGGGTCGGCGATGAAATCCGGCGACAGCGGATTGAACAACGGAGCGCCGGCCGCCGGCTTGACCTGTTCGTTCATCGATCTCTCCCTTGCGCCCGCCTCGTTGTGCGCTCGGTTCAACCTCGCCGCGGGCGTTGACGGCAGGTTAGCCCAACGCGCGCTGCTTCGCCCCTCAATTCTGCGGGTGAATGGCGTTCGCGACGGCTGTTCCGACCTGCGGAATTGCCGCCGGGAGCCAACCGAAAATCAGGGAAATCAGAACTTGTGAAACGCGGTCTTGTCGCCCGGCGCCCTGATCTGGATCCGCATCAAGGCATCTTTCCAGGTTTCAAACCGGTCGGACGGCGTTTCGTAGGGCTGGCAGCGCCGCAGCGCGTCGATCACTTCGGCGCTTATCGCGTCCGAGGTCGCGAGCGCCGTCGACCACGGCGTCCCGGCCACATGCCCGTCGCGCGTCAGCTGAAAGCGAATCGAGACGTCGCCCGGCGCCGGCGCGTCATGGCGGTCCGCCGCCGTCTCCTTGCCGAACCAGAACGCCGCTGCAACCGCCGTGCCCGCTCTTGGCTGCCAGCAGCCTCTCAAGCGGGTGTAGAGGTACCGGCCATAATGGCCAAGCTGATCATTGCAGGCCTTGTCCCCGCCGGCGCAATTGCTGATGTGGAAAGAAGTTTGGCCCTTCGTCAGTGTTTTCTTCATGAGCTCCCGCTGCTGCGACGAGTCGAACAACTGATCGATATTTGGCGGCTCCGGCGGCTTCTCCGTACTGCGTGGTAGCGCCACGGTCGCGGGCGGCTCCGTGGGTGCCTGCGCCGCCGCACCGTCCGCCGCGATCATGCTCGCGACCAAGCCGACGGTCGCGCAGATCAGTTCGAGCCGCAACGCCGCGAACAAACGCTCCATCGAACGATCACGCCAAGCCGCCACCATCGCCACGCCCCCTGGACCGGCGACTTCAGTCACGGTTGCATTGCACCCCGATGACAGCTGCATGAAGTCGAGCGCCGTCGCAGCGCAGATCCGCTTGCACCCCAACCGGCGCCGTTCCGGGACCTCAACCGCGGGCGTCGGCGGCGCGAGTCGGCTCCTCCCGGCGCATGCTTGCTGCGACGCAGCAACCAATATTTCCGGTAATTCGACAAATTCGAATATTTGAATATATTGTTTAAAAAAGGCGAGTGCACCTCGCACGCCAAACATGGAGGAGACGCGATGGCAAACATCATCATCATGGGCGCCGGTTTGGGCGGCGTCATCATGGCCTATGAAATGAAGGATCAGATGCGGCCGGAGGACACGCTCACGGTCGTCACCAAGGATCCCATCTATCATTTCGTGCCTTCAAACCCCTGGGTTGCGGTCAACTGGCGAACCCGGGAAGCGGTCGAAGTCGATCTGGCCCCGACCTTCGCGCGGCGCGGGATCAACTTCAAGGCGGTCCCGGTCGAGAAGCTGATGCCGGACGAGAACCGCCTGCAGCTCGAGGACGGCTCGACGCTGGCTTACGACTATCTCATCGTCGCTACCGGGCCGGAGCTCGCCTTCGACGAAATCCAGGGGCTCGGCCCAAACGGCTTCACCAGCTCGATCTGCCACGTCGACCACGCCGAGAGGGCGTCGGTGAGCTTCGAGGAATTCTGCAAGAAGCCCGGGCCGATCGTCACCGGCGCCGTGCAGGGCGCATCGTGCTTCGGCCCGGCCTACGAGTTCACCTTCATCCTCGACACCGAATTGCGCCGGCGCAAGCTCCGCGATCGCGTGCCGATGACGTTCGTCACCGCCGAGCCCTATATCGGCCATCTCGGCCTCGACGGCGTGGGCGACACCAAGGGCCTGCTCGAGAGCGAGATGCGCGAACACCACATCAAGTGGCTGACCAATTCCCGCGTCAAGATGGTCGAGGCCGGCAAGATCACCGTCGAGGAGGTCGCCTCCGACGGATCGGTGGCCAAGACCCAAGAGCTGCCGTTCGGCTTCTCGATGATGCTTCCCGCCTTCCGGGGCATCGCGCCGCTGCGCGGCATCGAGGGCCTCGTCAACCCGCGCGGGTTCGTCATCGTCGACAAGCACCAGCGCAACCCGAAATTCACCAACATCTTTTCGGTCGGGGTGTGCGTCGCGATTCCGCCGGTCGGTCCGACGCCCGTCCCGTGCGGCGTTCCCAAGACCGGCTTCATGATCGAATCCATGGTCACCGCCGCGGCCCTCAACATCGGCCAGCTGCTGCGCGGCAAGGCGGCGACGCACCAGGCGACATGGAATGCGGTCTGCCTCGCCGATTTCGGCGATTCCGGAATCGCCTTCGTCGCCCAGCCCCAGATCCCGCCGCGCAACGTCAACTGGTCGTCCGAAGGCAAATGGGTGCATGCCGCCAAGATCGGCTTCGAGAAATACTTCCTGCGGAAGATGCGGCGCGGCGAGAGCGAGCCGTTCTACGAGACGGCCGCGCTCAAGATGCTCGGCATCCCCAAGCTGAAGGCGGTGACGACGGCCTGAGACGGCGGCAAGCGGAACCCGAGGGGCTGATGCCGGCCGCACCGGCCCCTCGGCAGCGCGATATAGGCTTGATGTTCAGGCGCCTCATCCTGCTCGGCAGGGTTCGCATCGCGGAGCCGCGCCGGCTATGTCTTCGCCACCGACGTATCCGCAGTTTGAGCTCGCCTGCCCAATGCGGCGACAAGGGCATGGGCGAGCTGCTCGCGGGAATACGGCTTGTGCAGGATAGGAACATCGAGGGCGACCTGATTTCCGGCTGACGCGTCCCCGCTGAATCCGGTCGCGAGTATGATCTCGACGGCCGGTGCCTCCGAACGCGCCCAGCGCGCGAGTTCGAACCCCGTCATGCCGCCCGGCATCACGATGTCGCTGAGGATCACGTCAACGCCCGGAGCGGATTTCAGGACCTCAATCGCCTCCGCACCCGAGCGCGCCGCCTCGGCCACGTATCCCAGGGCTTCAACGCGCTTGAGGGTGACCTCGCGAACCCGGTCGTCGTCCTCGACCACCAGTACAACTTCACCGTCGCCGTACGGGACATCTTCGGCAGGGCGCTGGCCCTCCTTCTCGATCGGCGCGCGCGGCAAATAGACGCTTACAATTGCCCCATCCTGCTCCCGGCTTTCGAGCGTAATGAAGCCACCTGCCTGCGCGGCGAAATTGTGAACGCTGCTCAGCCCGAGTCCGGTTCCCCTGCCCTCCGCCTTGGTCGTGAAGAAGGGCTCCAAGGCGCGCTCCAAGACCTCCTTGCGCATCCCCTCGCCATTATCGATGACGGAGATGCGGACATAATCGCCCGCCCGCACGTTCTTTCGCAAACCGGAGGCGGTATCGGCGCTGATCGCGGCATTTCGGGTCTGTATGACGATTTCCCCGCCATTGGGCATCGCATCGCGCGAATTCGTGACAAGATTCAGCAGGGCGCTGTCGATTTCGCCGGGATCCGCGATCGACGGCCAGAGGTCGTCGGCGAGGTCGTACTTGATCGCGATCTCCGCGCCCAGACTGCACTCGAGCAGGATACGCGTGTCCTGGATACGCTCGTTGACGACAAAAGGCCTTGGCTCGGACCGACGCCTGCCGCTGAGCGACAACAACCGCCGATTGAATGCCGCGCCCGCTTCTGCGGCGTTGAGCGCCGGTCGGACCAGGGCCTGGATACCGGCGTCGTTGCTGCGTTGTTGGATCAGCTCGAGATTTCCCGCGATGACCGCCAGCAGATTGTTGAAATCGTGCGCGATGCTGCCTGCAAGCCGCCCGACGGTTTCCAGACGCTGCGCGGCGACGAATTGCCCCTCGATCTCCTTGCGGGTGCTGATGTCGTCCTTGACGGCCGCATAATGAGTAATGCGTCCGTCCGCGCCGCGTATCGGCGAAATGATGGCGGTTTCCCAATAGAGCGACCCATCCTTGCGCCTGTTATGGAACTCGCCGCGCCAGACGCCGCCACTTGTGATCGTTTGCCACAGCTCGCGGTACTCGGCGTCCGCCGTGTGTCCCGACTTCAACATGCTTGGCCTCTTGCCGATTGCCTCCTCCGCCGTGTAGCCGCTGGTTTCCGAGAAACGCGGATTTACGTATTCGATGATTCCGTCCGCGTTGGCGATCACCACAGTGCTTGCGGTCTGTTCGACCACGCGCGAAAACTTGCGCAGGGTGTCCTGAACCCGCTTGCGGTCGGTGATATCCCGGATCGAGCCGGTGAAGAAGCGCTCGCCGGCAGCGTCCCGCCATTCGGAGACCATGAGTTCGATGTCAATGGCCGAACCCTCCTTGCGAAATCCCGTGAGTTCGCGGCCGACGCCGATAATTTCAAAGATGCCGGCCCGCTTGAATGGCTCGATGTCGCCACGCCGACCGGCGCGTTCCTCCGGTATCAGGACCGATACATTGACGCCGATCAGTTCATCCGGATCATATCCGAAGACCGTGCGGGTCGCGGGATTTGCGGCTTGAATGATGCCGTTTTCGTCCATGGTGACGATGCTGGCAAAGGCCGAATCCACGATCGCGCGATAGCGCGCCTCGCTTTCCCGCAAATTGGCATTTGCGCGCATCTGCTCGATGATGTCCGCTGCCTGTTGTGCAAGCAGGTCGAGCAGGCGCATCGTCGGCTGGTCCGGCCGGTGTGGTGTCCGGTAATGTGTCGAAAACATCCCGACCAGCTGTCCCGCCCGGCTCATGAGGGGCGTCGATGTAACGGCTCGAACCCCCGCCCTTTGCTGCACCTCCAAGGCGGGAGAACCGACAAAGATCGGACTTCTGTCGACGTCCTCGACCACGACCCTCTCGCCGCTGGCGAAGGCCGTGGCGCAGGCGCCCACGGCGGCGGAAGGGGCGTTCCAGTAATCGACCCACCATTGGGGAAACCCACGCTGCGCGACGATGCGCAGATGGCCGGTCCTGGCATCGACGAACTGGATATTGCCGAAATCCGCGCCCGCGATCGCGATCGCCGTGTCGACGACCTCGTTGAGCACAGGCTGCGGATCGCTGTCCTTGATGACGAGCGTCCCGAGCCTATGAAGCCGCGTCATGGCGTCGAGATCGGTTGCAAGGCGCCGCTCGTTCTCCTGCAGTGCCTGCTCGGCGTGCTTGCGCTCGGAGATGTCTTCAACGACCACCGCGCCATATCCTTCCGCGCCGCCCCGATCGCGTACCGCGCCGACGGAAATGATCCCCCATAGGCAGGAGCCATCCTTGCGGATGTAACGCTTCTCGCTGCTGAAATGATCGATCTCGCCCGCCAGCAGTCGTTTCCTCGCGGCGAGGTGGGCAGCCAGGTCGTCAGGATGCGTGATGTCCGCAAACGACAGGCGGCAAAATTCCTCAGCCGAATACCCGAGCGTATCGCAGAGGCGTTTGTTGACGCTCATGAACATGCCGTCCGGCGACACTTGCGCCATGCCGACGGCCGAGTTCTCGAACATGGCGCGGAACAGCGCCTCGCTTCGGCGGAGCTTCTCTTCGGCCTGCTTCCGTGCGGTGATGTCCTCGGCGAAAATGATCACGCCGCCGATCTTTCCGTCCGCGCGGTGCCACGGCCGGACCTCCCACCGCTGCCATCGCTCGCTGCCGTCGGGGCGATGGAGGAGCTCCTCCTCGGCCCGCACGACCTCGCCCGCGAGCGCGCGGCGATGGGCTTCCCGCCAGGCATCGGACACCCACGGGAAAATGTCGTAATGCGACTGGCCGGCAAGCTCACGGCCGTCGAGCCCGCGATCGGTGAGCCATCTCCGGCTCGCCGCGATGTACCGCATCTCGGTGTCGAGCATCGCGAGAGCCAGCGGCGCCTGCTCCGTGAATTGCCGCAACTGCTCTTCGCCGCGGCGGGCTGCCTCGGCGACGGCGAGGCGAGCGCGGCCAAGCTGAAGCAGCTTGGCCATGCCGAGCATGGTGGTGCTGCCCGCGACGAATCCCATAGCGCCGATCAGATCGGCGATGTCGAACCGGGCTACCGGGGTGAATTGGGCACAGGCAAGGGAAAGAACGGCTGCGAGGGTGCCACCCGCGACGCCGGTCATCATGGTGACGATCGAGACAGCGGGATAGTAGGTGACGTAAACGAAGCGGTCTCCGATCTCCGGCATCAGCAGAAAGCGAGCGATGGCGGCGAGAAGGACGATGGCGACCGCAAGCGCGAGCCGCCATCCAAGCGGCCAGGAATTGCACTTCCCAAGGAACCGGAGAACACGGTCGTTCATGGCGACGTTTTCGAGAATAGGCCGCGCATTCGCAAAACTAAATTTATAGCCACGACGAGTGGACCGAGGGTTTGATCCCAATCAAAACCCGCTGGCGCGGCGCAAAGCAACAGCCCGAAGCAGCCGAATCCGCCAGCTCGGCCGATTGGGGAGCCGAGCCTGGGCGCACGATCTTCCGGCATGGTTTCGATGACGTCGCACTTGTAGCCGCCGACATTCCAGCGGGGCTTGTCAGCCTGCGTCCCGCCCGCCTGACTGGTGGCGTGCAACCTTCAGATCATGGTTCATGGTCTTCGGGTGAAAGCGTCACCGCACGGTCCATTCGCGGAGGGAATATCGTCCCGCTCCGTTCGAGCGCGCCGTCGCTCCAGCTCCGGCCGCCGTCGGTCGTTGACCCGCCTGATCCCCTTGCCATCGCGGCTCAGGTGCGCGTCGGCCAGTGCCGCTCGTGGAACCAGGTGCGGTACTCCGACGACATCTTGGCGCGCTGCGGCTGCGGCGCATGTCGCCTGCACGTGGACGCCTCCTCGCTGTTTTCCGGCGCGCCCCACCTCACCTCGGCGCAGTCGTTCGGGTTATAGGCCATCTCGAACTGCGCTGCCCGCTCGCTGACCTCCTTGAGCGAAAGCGTCCATTGCGACCCGTCGCTGCGCGTGTAGGATATCTTCCGCGAGGCAAGCTCGGACGCTAGCACCGCTTGCAACTCGTTCTTCACGTCCTCGACGCTCCTGCCGCCCGGCATCGCGTAGCGCGCCGCCCGCCGTGCGACGCGATCGGGAAATCCCCGCACCACGTCGATCGCGATCAACAGG
>Ga0187771_10002907_pt1 | contig 11902 bp, 9 predicted proteins | sample 0116_SJ02_MP15_1_FD_133139 | JGI IMG/M metagenome (GOLD analysis project Ga0187771, IMG submission 133139) | Tropical peat soil microbial communities from peatlands in Department of Meta, Colombia - 0116_SJ02_MP15_10_MG | ecosystem: Environmental > Terrestrial > Soil > Wetlands > Peat | place... | reverse complement strand
CCTGGCCGGGAACCGTGTAAAGGTGGAAGCGCGTCTTGAATCCACGGATGGTGCCGAGGTCAAGGGGCAGGAAGTCAAAGAAGAGGGTACGGTCGGTCTCCGTGGCCAGAGAAATCATCTTGCCGCCGGCTTTGCCCAGCGTCTGGTCGAAGATCCATTGCAAGTTCGTGGTTTTGCCGCCCAGACCTGCGCCGTAATACACGATCTTACAGTTGATTTCCCGGGCGGCGAAGTTAATGAAACTCACGCGCTTCCGTCCCCCTCTCCGAACTCACAGTCTGCCGCAGGCAGGCCCTGCCGGGCGAGAACACAAGATCCCAGGCGATAGTTCGCTTCTTCGCTCATCGCGCAAGGCAGGCAGGTCTTCCCGCTTTCGTGAAGCTCGGAGCCGATGCTATATAACACAATGAAAAGCTTCTGACAATAGCGGCAGTTATCGCGGGAGGAGCCGGGGTGTTTTTTCGGGTGGGGCTTTGCCCCGGCTCTCCCGTTCCTGCGTGTCTCAAACCCCCATGACGGGGGTGGATAGTGGCTTAGTCATACGTGGTTCATCTCTGGCCGGGGATAATGCCACAATTCATGCCTTGGATGCAAAACTTTTTTGACCAAAATCAAGACACATGAGGCCCCCACCCGCAGGTGTAGAATAAGGCGCCAAGGAGGGGCTTCACCCATGCCGCCCGATTCCCCGCCTGCCAGAGCCGAGAACGCCCCCACTGCAGCCTTGGCGGGGGAAGAAAAGGCAAAAGCTGTGTCGCTTACCCCGCCGGAGGCGGCGCGCTTGGTGTCCCTGGACGCCTTCCGCGGGTTCATCATGTTTTGGATCATTGGCGGCGAGGCAATCGCCGACGGCCTGCAGGCCCTGACGCGGAACCCCCTCACGAACGCTCTTGTTTACGAACTGCGCCACACCCCCTGGCAGGGGTTGCGCTTCTACGATTGCATCTGGCCCAGCTTCATGCTCATGGTAGGCATTTCAATCCCCTTCTCCCTCGCCAAGCGCTCGCTTACCCAAAACAGCCGCCAATTGCTCTGGCACGCCGTGAAGCGGACGGCCGTCCTTTTCCTGTTGGGTTCGGTGCGCGAGTCGGTTTCTCTCAGTTCCCCTTACCTGATCGAATTAAGCAGCGCTTTACAGCCCATCGCCATCGCATACTTGGTGGCTTTCCTGTTGGCGCGAACCTCCGCAAAAGTCCAGGCCCTGGTGGCGGCTCTCATCCTGGCCGGATATGCCCTTTTATTGGCTTTGGTCCCGGCGCCGGGAATTCCGGCGGGCACGTACGCGCTCAATCACAATCTCGTGAATGCCGTTGACGTAGCGTTGCTCCGCGAGCACTGGATGCGCTGGCCCTACGCGCCGGAAGGCTGGGGCACCATCTTGAGCACTCTGCCCACGATTTCCACCACCCTGCTCGGACTGCTGATCGGCGTGACGCTGCGAAGCGGCCGCGCGGCGCGGGCGAAACTGCGATTCCTCGGAGGAGCGGCGCTGGTGTGCCTCGCGGCAGGCTACGCGATCAGCCCGTTCGTGCCGATCGTCATGAAAATGTGGACCACCTCGTATGGCCTCGTGTCCGCCGGCTGGGCTTGCCTGATGTTCCTTATCTTCTACGTCATCGTCGACGTCTGGAGCCATCGCAAGTGGACCTTTCCCTTTGTCATCATTGGGGCTAACGCGGTGTTCATCTACATGTTCACCAGCATCCTGCCCGTCTATCATCTCGTCGGCATCTTCACGGAGGGAATCGCGGCGGCGCTGGGCTCGGGCGGGCCGCTCTTTAGCGCCGCCTGCGTTCTCGCGGCCGAGTGGCTTTTGCTCTTCTGGATGTATCGCCGCAAGCTCTTCCTGAGGGCATGACGAAAACTACTTCGTCAGGATGGGAATTTCCACGTTCGAAGGAAAGTCTTTGGACCGATAAATCCGCTGGGTCGCCTTCTGATAATCCGCTTCCTTCGCCTCATAGATGTTCGGGACAAATTTCTGTGGGTTGCGGTCGATCACCGGAAACCAGGTGCTCTGGACCTGCACCATAATCCGGTGTCCTTTGAGAAAGCAATGGTTGTTGGTATGGAGGTCGATGGTGTACTCCGTCACGCGGTCTGGCGCCACCGGCTCCGGCTTCTCAAAGCTGTTGCGGAACCTGGCGCGGAACACCTCATCGGCGACCATCAGCTCGTAGCCGCCCATGGGGGGGTCCTGCGGATAGTCCTCGGGATAAACGTCGATGAGCTTCGCGACCCAGTCGCAATCGGAACCCGAAGTGGACGCGTAGAGATGTGCGACGATGTCGCCGGCGACCGGGACATCTTCCGAAAGCGGCGCCGTCTCCCAGGTCAGGACATCAGGGCGCAGGCTGACGAAGCGCTGGTCCTCCACCAGCCAGGCGGGCCAGCCCGGCCCGGGGTAGGTAGGCTCAATCGGACGATGCCGGTAAGGCACAGGATGCGCCGGGTCAGAGACGTAGCTATCGAAAGCCTCGGCGCCGTTCTCCGACGGGGGATCGAACGACAAGCCGCCGGAGTCGTGGAAGTAGAGATGCCGTTTGGAAACCCTCTCCCAGGGCGGCCATTGGTCGAAGGCTTGCCACTGGTTCGTGCCCGTCTGGAACGTTAACGCCTCCTTAAATGGCAGGCTGCCCTTGTCCTTCAGCCAGTAAGCGAACCAGGCGGCCTGGATTTTCTCTCGGAAGTATTTGCCGGTATCGCTTCCAAACTGGATCCTCCCCAGCGAATTGCCGTCCCCACGCGCCCAGCCGCCATGATTCCAAGGTCCGGCAACCAGGAAATTCAGGTGCTTCGAGTCGTTCTTCTCCAGAGTTTCATAAATGGTTACTGGACCGTAGAAATCTTCCTGGTCCCACCAGCCCGCGACGTTCAGGTTCGGGACCTGGAGCTGGAGGTCCTTCAGGCAGGGCGCGAAGGCTTGCTGCTGCCAGAAGCGGTCGTAATTCGGATGCGCGACAAAATCATTCCAGGTCGGGATCGCCCCGTGGAGGTACTTGGCGTTGGCGTTCGCGAGCGGCCCCAGCTCCTGCAGGTACCATTCAAAGGTGTCGTAGCGATCGAACTTGAATGAGAAGTTGGTCTTCCCGGTCTCCATCATGGCCGAATACTCGAAGCCGTAACTCAGACGGAAGGCGCCGTTGTGATGGAAATCGTCGCCCAGGAACTGGTCGGCGGGAGAGGCTTGTTCGGAGGCGGCCTTGAGCGCCGGATGGGGGTCGAGCAGCGCCATGGTGGTCAGCCAGCCGCCATAGGATATCCCTAGGATTCCCACCCGGCCGTTGTTGTTGGGGACGTTCTTCAGCAGCCAGTCGATGGTGTCATAGGTGTCCGTGGACTCGTCGATCGCCTTCGGATCGCTCTTGTCACGCGGGTCGCGAAACATCACGAACTGCCCTTCCGACTTGTAGCGTCCACGAATGTCCTGGAAGACGAAGATGTACCCCTCGGGAATGAGTTCCTGATAAATCCGGAACTTGTAGGTGTAGCCCTGCGCGTCGTCAACGACCCCGTAAGGCGTGCGCTCGAGGATGAAGGGGAGGGGTTCGCGCGAGCCTTTGGGCGTATAAATCTCCGTATGCAGGCGCGCCCCGTCCCGCATGGGGATCATGACATCGATCTTCTCGAACAGTTGGGGTAGGTCTGTCCGCGCCGGCGCCGTCTGGCTGCCCGCCGGCACCGGTGAAAAAAGCCAGCAGGCCGCCGCGACGAACAGGGTCAGGGTGTGGGTCAAGAGTTGTTTCATTAGAATTCACTCCTGGGAATCCACGGATTGCGCAGATTACACTGATTGTGGTGCGCATTGCGAACCCCGGCATCTGGAAAGGATTCGCGGGAGGGCTTAGTTTCCTGAAATGCGAGAGCCGGCCGCCCGAATTTGCGACACTTGCATCCTACCACAAGCGTCCCTAGTGCGCAGCAGCGCGACAGCAATTAAGGGCGCGCCGAGGTCCCTATCGCAGCGTCATGCAGTCTGGAACACCGCAGACGCTGCTGTAAGTGAGTCATTGCCGACCGGGCGCACGGCCACCAAGGAAGCCTTTCCGGGGATGTAGTTCTCGACAGCAGTCTGTAGGAGACCCTTCAAGTAAGGTGGGATGGATCTGTGGTTCGGCGAGAGGTCGAGTAACGCTTTGCGCAGTTCCGGTAAATGATCGGGGCTGCTGCCTATACTCAAAGAGCTTATAGGGCATTCGAGAATTCCAACCACGCGGCGTTACACTTACCCCACACCCAAGCACAAACAGCAAGCCCTTAAGAGGCTCCAGGAGTCAAATACCTGGCAGGTGTTTGAAGAGTAAGAGAAAAAAGGGGTCCCCACAAAAGTCCCCACAGTAACGGAGCTACGGCAAGAGTGGGTGTTCTAAGTTGTTGAAAAGATGGTAGGCCTGGGGAGATTCGAACTCCCGACCCACGGTTTAGGAAACCGTTGCTCTATCCTTCTGAGCTACAGGCCCATGGGCTCGCGAAGAGCCCTCTTCAAAGCGTAGCATCACGAGCGAGCCGGTGTCCACTAGGAGGTCCCCACAGAGGCGTGAACTTTCCTTAGCCTCCGCCGGTCCCGGCGGGCGGATCGGCGAGGGCTCGACATCGCAACGGGTCAAGGTCACCGCGATACTGCGTGCTCGGCGATGTAGGCCTCGAGCTTCGACTCAGTCGGGCCGATATAGTGAAAGCATTCCGCCCACTCCAGGCCGTAGGGACGGCCCACCTCGCGATCGGAAGGAATGCCGCGCTGGTGCTCGGAATCCCAATCCAGGACGACATTCTTGATGTACTGCCGGTTGGCGGTATCGTCGTCGTCACCCAGGATGGGTAGACGGCGGTTTGCGCCAGCCAGCCGAGCTCGCAGCCGGGCCCCATTCAACCCCGCCGGCCCCTGCGTCACGTTGGCCAGATTGGCTTCTACTTTCTGGTCGATCCACGGTGCGATGTCTACAACACGGTTGACAAGCTGCGGGCCTCGAGCGAAATAGTATTTCTCCTGCACGGCATGGGGCTCAAGCCCCGCCGCCAGGTGTTCCGGATAGTCCTTGTCCATTCCCGCCATCCAGCATGCCGACTCGACCACTTGCGCGGTCACATAATGGTCGGGATTCTCCTCATAGAGGCCCCACGGGTCGTAACAAACGATCGTATCCACCTTTAGCATTCGGATGAGGAAAATGAGCCGACCGCGCATCTCCTGTCGTGATATCTCGTCCATGCGGTGATTGCGGTACTCGAGGTTGAAAACCTTCTTGAGCCCCAGGGCCTTGGCGACGGCTTCGGTGTCGCGCTCGTTGCTGAGCACAACCTCCCCGACGCTCCCCGGACCCGCCTTTTCGTCGTTGGAGGTTCGAATCAGATAACCGCTGTAGCCTTCGCTGACGAGCTTCGCCACGGTTCCGCCAGCAAACAGAGGCACATCATCAGCGTGGGGCTGAATGGCCGCCAGCACCTTCCCCGCATGGGGCCTTCCGGGAAGCGGACGCTCGATGACCGGCGCACCCGCCGAATTGATGTCCCGTATGTCCCTCCTACTGCCCAGTGGCTGGCCTGGGGCCGTTGAGCGAGAAGCTCCCAAGATTCCCGCGACCACTGTCTTGCTCACGAATTCTCGGCGCTCCATAGCCCCTCCTTCGCGAGGATCCGAGTTTTCAATACACGGAGGCAGCCCGATAGCCGTGCCCCCGCACTTATTCGCGCCTCGCTGTACGCGAGGAGGCGCATCAACGGACCCGGCCTTTCGCCGCCGGTCCGCCGGCAGGGGCGGAAGTTTTGGGGCGGAAATTAGCGCTCGACCTTGAATCCCACTTTCAAGATAACCTGGAACTCCTGCACCTTCCCATCCGCAATTCTCCCCCGCTCTTCAACCACCTCGAACCACTCCATGTGGCGCACGGTCTTGGCCGCCTCCGCAACCGCAGCTTTCACCGCCTCGGCAAAGCTCTTAGGCGAAGTCCCCACCAACTCCGTGATTTTGTATATTCCTGGCATGGCTCAAGTCTCCTTTTGCGCTGTGCTTGACGATGCCGCACATTCTACTCCCGACCCGGCGTTGTTCCAATCTTTCGAGCCCGGGAGTTTTCTCTCAACTGCCCGAGCCGTCGAAGACAGCCGAGAACGAGCGTGCGGCAAATCGCCCGTGGGTTCCATCGTAGGGAACTACGCTCGATTAGTTGGCGCGGCACAGACTCCATGGAAACGATGCTTGACGAGGCTATCGCATACTATACCTAGACAAGCATTCACTTCGTGTTTAACACTGGGACGGGGGATCGAACTTTTTGCTTGCCTTGAAGGCGCGAGACGGGCAAAATAGGCACAATTCTGGTCTCGACAGGAGCCAACATGCTCAGTTGTAGCAGGAAGAGCGCCAGGGGGTTCTCCCTGATTGAACTGCTGATCGTCGTGGCGATCATCCTCATCATCGCCGCCATTGCAATTCCGAATTTCATGCGATCGCGCATCGCAGCCAACCAAGCCTCCGCCGTGGGATCCTTGCGGCAATACAATACGGCAGAGGTGACCTACGCATCCACTTTCAATATCGGCTACACTGTTGCGCTTTCCTACCTGGGGCCGGTCATCGCGGGCCAGCCCACTTCCTTGGGCGCAGGCCTGGTGGATAGTCTTCTCGCTTCGGGCGTGAAGAGTGGTTACGTTTTTGTGTACTCATCTTCGGTGGCCGATCCCGATGGCAAGGTCAACGCTTATCAAATCACGGCTACGCCCACGGGTTCCGCGTCGGGGACCATTTACTATTTCACCGACCAATCAGGCGTGATTCGTCAAAACGCCACAGCAGTCGCGGGATCCACCGACTCGCCCATCGCCGGTTAGCCGCGCGGCAACGCGTCGAATCCAGCGGACAAGATGTCAGTCATGATTTGTATTGACAGGTGTGTGCGCCCGGCCTATGATGCGCTCACCCGAAGTGAAAGAGTTGTCCACTCTTTCGAGCTGACGCCATTGCGCGTCAGTATTCCCTACTCCCACCCATCGTCCGAGAAGGCGGCGGAGTTTGTTCGCGCACGCCTTAGACCACTGGCGCTTCTGGATACGTATCAGGGGCATGATATTGGGCGGGGCTGTCGCTAAGGTCGTCCCTCGCCTTCCACGCCACGAGATCCATAGACCCCTGGTCTACCGACGGCAGTCTGGCCTCATCTGGTACAACGGGACAACTGAGAACTACAGTTGTAGCGGCCTGCTCTTCCGCGGTGACAAATTCGTTTCCGTGGGTAATGTGATTGAGGCAAGCTTCGAGCAGCCTTCAGGTGAAAAGACTCAGGACGAGATGCCCGACTATTGCTGGGCCAAAGTTGTGCGCACCCTCCTACCTCCAAGCGAGGACCGACGCCCGGCTTTCGCGGTCAAGATTCTGCGACGACGCTCCGTCCTCAACCCCGCTCCTGACGTCCGGAGTAAGATCGGGGACGCACGCCAAACTTTGTCCAGGGACTAGGGGGCAGGAACCACTCCCTGCCTTCCTCACCCGCCATACATGCATCCGTTAAACAAATAGTAGGCAGCCGTCGAGAAGTAGAACTGCCTTGTCGCTCCGCGCTGTTTGACTGTGCCTGCTCCCTCGCAAACGCCCTTCAGGTCGGGGCGCCCAGGTTTGAACTGGGTACCTTCCCGATCCCGAATCGGGACGCGCTACCTTCGCACGTGGTGGGGGGATCATAGTCTTGCAGAAGTTGGTCGGGGCGCCCAGATTTGAACTGGGGACCTCTTGGTCCCGAACCAAGCGCGCTACCAGGCTACGCTACGCCCCGACAAATCAGCTTCCGGGTGTCAGCAACTGTCCAATTTGCCTGTCCCCGAAACCTGGCACCTGATATCTCTTCAATTGGTCGGGACGGCCAGATTTGAACTGGCGACCCCTTGCACCCCAAGCAAGTGCGCTACCAGGCTGCGCCACGTCCCGGAATCCCAGGTTACAGGGAACAGGTGACAGGTCACAGCAAGAATAGCGCGGACCACCTGTACCTTGTCACCGCTAACCCAACAACTCAAGCTAGCACTTCCGCGAAAGCATTGTCAACACGCTCTGCAATTCGCGGCGAATCGCTTTCAGTTCCGCCGCGTCGAGGGTTGACCGAAACAAGGCCTTTTGCTCTGCGGAAACTTCCGAATGGTTGGAGAGTTGTTTCCGAGCGCCCTCGATGGTGAAGCCCCGCTCGTAAAGCAGGCGCTTGATCTCCAGCACCATCTCGACATCCTGACGCCGGTATAGGCGGTGTCCCGACTTGCTTTTGACGGGCTTGAGTGTGGGAAACTCGGTCTCCCAATAGCGCAAGACGTAAGCCTTCGTTCGGGTCAGCTCACTCACTTCGCCGATCCGGAAGTAGAGCTTGTCCGGTATGGCAGCCTCTGCCGGGGAGCCGAGGGCGGGTCTATTAGCGCTTGACGAGCGTGCTCGCGGCATAGGGAGCCTCTACCGGCGGCCAAGGAAAACCTGTCTGCCATCTTAGAGAACCCGCACGGGTGCGTCAAGCGACAGAAGAGGGACAGACCAGGGAACAGGTAACAGGAAACAGGTTACAGGAAGCACGAAGAGCAGCAGGGGTTCCGAGTAGACAGTAGGGAGTGGGGCTGGGTCCCGAACTTCCCGTTTCCTACCGTTGATGCCGACTCGTTTCAATCTCTGTCCTCTGTTCCCTGTTCCCTGCGACCTGTGACCTGCTCCCTGCCCCTGTTCCCTGTCCCCTGTAACCTATCCTTGGGGTATACTCGGCGGCTTCTAGAGATGGTGCCGACGATTTCGTTACCATACGTTTTCGGCCTGGCGCTCTGCGGTCGCGCGCAGTACGACTGACTCCGAGCCGGACGTCGAATCGTATAAAGGAGACAAAAGACCATGCGGCCATTGATCGTGGGAATCGACGTGGGTGGAACCAAAGTGGCGGGCGGGCTGGTGACCCAGCGAGGGCGGCTGGTGAAGTCTCTCGTCGTTCCCACGCACGCCGAACAGGGATTCAAGCGGAGTTACGGCCAAATCGTTCATGCGATTGGGAGCTTAATCCACCAAGCAGGGGGAAAACACCACATCGGCGGCATCGGCATCTGCGCCCCTGGGCCACTCAATCCCCACACCGGCCTGGTGATCAATCCACCCAATCTGGCCGGATGGCGAAACATCCCTTTGGCCCGGATGATCGAGATGGAATTCGGCCTGCCCGCCAAAGTCGAAAACGATGCCAACGCCGCGGGGCTGGCCGAAACGCTGTTCGGCGCCGCCGTGGCATACCGCGATGTCTTCTATGTGACGGTCAGCACGGGAGTGGGGACCGGCATCATCATCAATAAGAAGGTTCACCACGGGAAGAACGGCGTGGCCGGCGAAGGCGGGCATGTTTCCATCGATTACCACAGCCCCTACCGCTGCGGATGCGGAACCCTGGGCTGCATCGAAGCGCTGGCGGCCGGTCCGGCCATGGCGCGGCGCGCGCGCGTCCTGTTGGAGCAGGACCATATCCGGCCCAGCCTCCTGCGCGAGATGACGAAAGGCCACCTGTCGCGCATCACCCCCATGCTGATTGAGGAGGCGGCCCGCCAGGGTGACCGCGCGGCGCGCGAGATCATTGATGAGACCGGCTTCTTCCTGGGTGTGTGGCTGGCGGGCATGCTCACCTTGCTCGACCCGGAAGCCGTGGTCATTGGCGGCGGCGTCGCGCGCATCGGAAAGCCGCTCTTTAAGAAGATCCGCGAGACCATACCGCTCTATACGATCAATCGGCGCTTCGCCGTGAAAACTCCGCTGCTCCCTGCCAAGCTGCAAAAGAACGTGGGGGTCTACGGCGCCGCCAGTGTGTTCCTACCCGCGGGGGAAGCCGCGGAGGAATAGTCCCCGTAGCGTGGGGTGCGCGTTCAAGCCCCGCGGCTATTCAAGGAGCGCGCTCACAGGGCTGTCCGTCCGTTGACTCGAAGGCGGGCGCAGCGCTTCCGCTCCTCGTCCGGAATTCGCTCCTTTCAGCGCCGGCCAGTCACAATCTTTTCAGCGTCCGCCTGAACCTGCTTGTAACCTGCGGGAATTTCAAACAGCGACCCGTCGAGCGGATCCGCGGAGTATTCGGTCACTTCGCTCGTCATGTCCATAAGCGAGCCGCTGCCGGAGCCTGCCTGGGCCGAGCCGCCCTGAGATGATTGCGTCTGGTCCTCAGTGGACTGCTGTTTCTTCTTTCGCCCAAAGCCTCCGAACATTCCTCCAAGGCCCTTCGCCAGCGCGCCCCCCGGAGTGGTGGGCGTTGAGGAAGGCGTCTGCGCGCTTCCACTTTCCGAGGTCGTCCCACCCTGCTGCCCCTGACTCTCCTGGGAGCCGGTACTCGCCCCTTGCGCCATCCCCGCCATCCCCATGCTGATGTATTGGAGTAGTGGGAGGCCGTTCAGAGTGGCGGCGTTCTTGCGCAGTTCCGCCATGCCCTCCGCGGTCTGGGGATTGTTGCCGAAGATCTCTCCGGGCAGCCAATCCAGTTCCTTGGCCATGCGCTCGTGGAACTGGCGCACCTCGTCATAGCCTTTGACATCGGGGGCAATCCACATATCGGAGGTAATGGTTGTGGACATGCCCTGCATCTGCTTCTGCTTCTCCGGGTCATCCGACTGATATTGCATCTCGATTTTGACTTTCACTTCGTGGGCGGTCTGGCCCAGGAGCTCTTTCGTGTTTTCGGTTTGCGTGACGTCGAATTTAGGGACCATCTTCACATCCTGCGAGTTGCCCTTCATTTTCGCCTGCTTTTCCTTCGCGCTCTCGATCGCCGCCTTCATGTCGTCAAAGCTGACGATGGAGTAGGTCTTGTGTTGGCCGTCGATATCTATGATGTGGCGCGCGTCGAGGTCGATGATCTTGGCCCGGCCCATGGCCTCGTCGGTACGCATCCGGTTGCCCTTGACATAGTACGTGGTCTCGACTGGCTCGCGCGCCTGCTTGCTGAAGGCGCCCGCGAACTTCATCACGCCCGCCATCATGCCCCCCGTGATCTTGCCAGACTGGGTGTACTTGAAATCCGCCCGGGCAACCACACTGCCGCACAACAACGCCCATGCAGACAGACCGATGACTGTCCTGTTCATACGCCCCTCCTTCAAGCCAATTCAGTTGATGTGCTGATAGCCCCGCTCTTGCGACGCCGGCCGCCTGCCAAAAAACTACTCCTCCGAGGAGTCGATGTCAAACACAACCGCGGGGTGGGGCGCGGCATCACCACTACCCATCCCGTAACGCCGGCGGTAGAATAATTCCAGGGGATCCCCAGATGGCGAGCGATGACGAGATAACAGGGATTTTACTGTTTGCCCACGGCAGTCGCGTGGAAGAAGCCAATGCCGGGGTGCGCGAACTGGCACAAAAAGTGGAAGCAGCCGGTCCCTATCGTTATGTACGCGCTACGTTCCTGGAGCTTGGCGAGCCCGACTTGCCGCAGGCCGTCCGCGAGGCCAAGGCGGCGGGGCTGCGCCGCATCGTGATCGTCCCCTACTTCCTCACCATGGGCCTGCATCTTCGGCGCGACTTGCCCCGGCTGGTGGCGGCCGCCCGCGAGGCCTCGCCAGGCATCGAAATCGAGGTGGGACAGCCGCTGGAAGGCCATCCCCTGGTGCCTTCGCTCATTCTCGCCCGCGTCCAGGAGGTACTCGATAAGACGGAGACCGGAAACTAGAAATTGGAAACTGGGAACCTAAAGCTTGAGGCTGTGGGTTGAGCACAGGCCGCCCTTTTCCCGGTGCCTAATTTCCAGCGTTGCACTCGTTTTCTGCCCTTGGGGTTTGTGCGGTTATCGAATCTGGGTAATCTGCGAAATCTGCGGGGGCGAGTTCGCGAAGTCGAGCGGCTGGCCGTCCAGGTTCGCGGCGGGCTGGACGCCCAAAATCTTCGCGACGGTGGGTGCGATATCCAGGATAGAGGGCTGGG
>Ga0187771_10002906_pt1 | contig 11903 bp, 8 predicted proteins | sample 0116_SJ02_MP15_1_FD_133139 | JGI IMG/M metagenome (GOLD analysis project Ga0187771, IMG submission 133139) | Tropical peat soil microbial communities from peatlands in Department of Meta, Colombia - 0116_SJ02_MP15_10_MG | ecosystem: Environmental > Terrestrial > Soil > Wetlands > Peat | place... | reverse complement strand
TGAAAATGCGATGGCGAACTCTACCAGCCAAGCAGAGAGGCGATCCGCTATTTTCTGAATCGGCGCTTTTCTGCTTTCGGCTTCCTCAACAAGTTTTATTATCTTTCCGTAGACTGTTTCGCCGCCTATTTTTTCTGCTAGGATTTCAAGCGTCCCCGAGTCGTTGACGGTGCCAGCATACACGTAGGAACCTACGTTCTTGTCGACTGGAATTGTTTCTCCGGTTATCGAGGCTTGATTTACCACCGCCGAACCTTGGACGACGATTCCGTCTGCCGGAGCGCGTTCTCCACCTCGAACTACGACATGATCGCCGACGGCGAGACTTTGAGCGTCAATCTCAATCTCTCTTCCCCCTCGTATTACGAGTGCTTTTTTGGGTGCGGATAGTTCAAGCTTGGTGATCGTCTCGCGTCCTGTCTCCACGGCATAGGATTCTAGAAATTCCGCCAATATCACGAAGAACGCGATTACTACCGCAGCGGTGAATTGGCCTACGGCAAGGGAGGCGATGATGGCGACGGCCATCGAAACCTCCATGTTAATCTGCTTATGTCTGAGTGACTGAAAGGCCTCCTTGTAGATCGGATACCCTCCGACGAGCGTCGCTAATATCGCTATCAGGTCGATCGGGAGGATGTGATGCCACAAACCTAACCCGCTGTAGAGAGCGACAGCGCCCATCAGCGCGAGCCGGGCGACTTCCTTCGTTCTAGCTTCCGAAGTAAGGCGCTGCGTGGGAAAACCTTCTCCGCCGTTCAGAGCGTTCTCGCTATGACTTCCTTAAGTTGAAGCATGGGCTCATTCAGGGGCCTTTTCTTCCCTGATTTCGCAATGCAATCCTCGACCAAGTCCTCGACGATTACTTCAACCGCGCTATCCAAACCCGCTTTCACAGCGCTAATTTGCTGAACAATTTCCGAATACGGCCTACCGTCATCCAACATCTCAAGTATTCCATGAAGATGGCCGTGAATCCTAGCGATCCTCTTCGCTACGTCCGCACGCTTATGCCCCGACATACAGCTCGCTTACCAAATAGCGTTAGGATTGCGCCTATATGTCTATCCCCTCCTAGGGGATGGGATAATGCGAATTTGACGGTCCTAAGACAAAGGTATCAAGCCGATACATAGGTCGAAATCGACCAACCCGATGGTGCGCGATCTACTGACCGTCACGTCCCGTCTTCGTCTGAACCCGGTCGAGTCGCTTCGACTTCCAAATCGCTACCGAGATTAACCAAGACGCAAGGAAGATGATGATTATGGCGAACCCTATTGTTTCGAAATCTAGGGCGTTAAGCCACTGCCAAGCTGGGCCGGTAAGTCCCAATTCGGTAGCTACGACTTGCAGAAGTTCCACCGTCCCAATAGCTAATGCGACGAGGATGGAGATCACAGTTACGGTCAAGTTGTAGTATATCTTCCGAGTCGGATTCAGAAAAGCCCAGCCATAAGCCATACGCATCGTAACTCCGTCCGTCGTGTCCACCAACACCATACCACACGTGAACATGTACGGCAACACAAGAATCATCCAAACAGGAACGGAGGAAGAAACTCCAACTCCCACACTTATCGCAATGAGCGCAACTTCAGTAGCGGTATCAAAACCTAAGCCGAACAGGACGCCGATAGGGAAGATCTGCCACGGCCTTCGTACGATCTTAAACAGTGGGCGAAAGTAACGGTTCATGAAGCCACGATCCTCTAATAGAGACTTAAGTTTCTCTTGATCCACGCTTCCGTGCCGCATTTGTTTGAAGAGCCGGTAAATGCCAAGAAGAATGACTACGTTCACGATGCCGATCAACCATAGGAAGACCCCCGACACGGTTGATCTGATTAGGGCGCCACTGCTCTGTAAAGCGGGTATGTGCCCGACAACTGTTCGAGTTGCAAATACCAATACGACGATCAAAGCGACAACGATAGTTGAGTGGCCGAGGGAAAACTCAACTCATGCTTACTACTGAACGCTTGACACCGTGATTTTATTGGTCAGCCGATTATTCGCGTTCCTCTTTGTGGAGAGCCGAAGAGTGAAGCGAAAACCAAGGACCGCAAGGAGAATTCGCTAAAGTAACGACGCCTAGCTGAAGGATGAAAATTAGAAGAGCTGCGCGAACTCAGAAAGAGAAGCAGACTTGTATCGGCCGCAAACTTAACACTCATGACCGCGATCCTTCTCATGGCAGCAATCATGCAAATGCTACCATAGCACCTTAGCTGATCCATCCTACCCCACCGACTCCTACGTTTTGTATATGCTAAATGACTTTACCGAGCTTTTGCGGCATTTATTCCGAGTCAGCTGTTCTTTCTTAGTAATAGGTGATTCAGGTGACTGAGGCGGTTAGGAGAGGTTGGTGTGGGCCATGCCACACAAGATGCGGGTTACTAGTTCACTTCGAAGCGGACAAGGCTGTGAAAGTTGAGGGTGACCCGAAGCATCCTGTGAACAGAGGTGCTACTTGCAGTAGAGGCCAGCGGATCATCGAACACCTCTACCACCCTGATCGAGTTAATTTTCCGCTGAAACGAGTCGGAGAGAAGGGAGGGGCAGAGTGGCAGAGAATTTCTTGGGATCAGGCCCTAGACGAGATAGCCTCAAAGATTAGAGATATTGAGGCGACGTACGGGGCTGAATCTCTTTCCTTCTGCGGTGGCACCTACAGAACCTATATGTGGGCCAGCAAACGGTTCTTCAATCTCTTCGGCTCCCCAAACCTAACTGGCCCCGGTGCGATATGCCACTGTCCCAGCTTTGCAGTTGAATCTGCCACCTATGGGACTATGGCCCACAGTGATCTTCGTAACGCTGCCTGTATTGTCGTTTGGGGACACACTCCATCAGAATCCGTTCCGATCCCTGAATGGCAGCAGATTATTGCAGCCAAGAAAAAAGGCGTAAAACTGATCGTCGTAGACCCTAGGCTCACCAAGACCGCTGAGATGGCTGACTTATGGTTACAGATTCGACCCGGGACGGATGCTGCACTAATGTTGGGCTGGCTCAAAATCATAGTCGACGAGGAGCTCTACGACAAGGATTTTGTTGAGAAGTGGACAGTTGGATTCGCCCAGCTAAAGGAGCGTATAGCCAGCTACACGCCTGAAAGAGTATCCGAAATCACCTGGATTCCTAGAGATAAGATCGTCGAGGGCGCAAGAATCTACGCCACCACAAAACCGGCTGCCCTAACTTGGGGCTTGGGCTGTGATAAGCAAGGGGTGAACCTTTCACATGTCGCTAGGGCGAGAAGCATCCTACGCGCAATTACGGGGAACCTGGGTGTGAAAGGCGGCGACCTCATCGGACTGTCAGGCTCGCTAGGAAACGTTGTCTCGGACGTCGAAATGGAACTCAACGAGATGCTGCCTCCGGAGCAGAGAAGAAAACAGCTGGGAGGGGACAAGTACAGACTCTTTAGCTATCCTGGGTGGGAACGTACAAGCGAAGCCGCGGGCAAGCTGCCTCCAACCTACATGAAACCCCCAACGGCGGGAATGACAGCTCAAGCCAATCCGAGAACCCTTTGGCGGGCGGTAATTGAAGGAAGCCCGTACCCAGTTAAGGGCATGATCGTTCTAGCCGGAAATCCCCTAATGTCCCTGACTAATACTAAGCTTGTTTACAGCGCTTTGAAACGCCTCGAACTACTAGTGGTTATGGATTACTACATGACCCCGACCGCTGAACTCGCAGACTACGTGCTACCTGCCGCGTCGACCCTTGAAAGAAGTGACATAGCGACAACAGGCCCACGAGTCTTCGCCTGTCCTAAGGCTACGGAACCCCTGTACCAGCGGCGCAGCGATTACGAGTTCTGGCGTGAATTAGGCGTAAGGTTGGGTCAAAAGGAATACTGGCCCTGGAAGACCGCCGAAGAGGTCTGTGACTACAGACTCAAGCCACTAGGCATAACCTTCGAGAAGCTTGTCGAGAAGTATGAGGTTTTTGCTCCTCACGAAGATAAGGAATATGAGAAATACGGTTTTGGGACACCGTCAGGAAAGGTTGAATTTTACTCAACGATCCTCGAAGAACTTGGCTACGACCCCCTACCCAGCTACATCGAGCCCCCTGAAACTCCGATCAGCGCTCCCGACATCGCGAAGGACTACCCGCTAATCTTGAATACGGGAGGCAGGTTCATGCCCATGTATCATTCGGAGCTTAGGCAAATACGTTCTGCGCGTGAAATGGTTCCGGATCCAACCATTGACATCCACCCTCAAACTGGTCTGGCATTAGGAATAGGCAACGGCGACTGGGTGTGGGTGGAGACACAGAGAGGCAAAATCAAACAGAAGGCCAGACTTACAGAAGAAGTACACCCTAGGATGGTACATGTTCAGCATGGATGGTGGTTCCCCGAAAAGCCTGGCCAGGACCCAAGCCTCCACGGTGTGTGGGAGTCGAATGCCAATGTTCTCTGCACCGACGACCCAGAATACTGCAGCAAAGAAATCGGAGCATGGCCCGACACCGCCGTCCTGTGCAAAATAGACAAAGCAAGACCGTGACAGAAAGCCGAGGAAGACCTAGAACAAACCTGTAATTATGCCGTCATCGGTCAAATCAATGCGTTCAGCCGCTGGTTTCTTAGGTAGGCCGGGCATAGTGACGATATCACCCATGTACGCGATATTGAATCGTGCTCCGGCGGCTACTGTCAACCGCCGCACCAGTCCAGTGAACTCTCGCGGTCTCCCGATCTTTGCTGGATCATCCGACAGGGAGAGTGGGGTTTTCGCTACACAGACTGGTTGGTCAACGAAATCGAGGCGGGCTATCTGTTCGAGGTCTTTTCTGGCGTCTAGGCTAAACTCGACCCCAGTTCCCCCGTAGACATCCTTCACAATGGCTTCGAGTTTGTGTTCAACCGGCGCCTTGAGCGGATACACCGGGTGGCTCTGCGCCCCTTTGCCAGCCGCTTCCACGACGCGTTCAGCAAGTTCCACCCCTCCTTTGCCGCCGTCCTCGAAGACGGTCGAGACTGCGCATGGAACGTTTAGGCTATTGCAGAATTGCCGAACTACATCAAGCTCCTGTTGTGTGTCCGAGCGAAACTTGTTGATTGCAACGACGGGCGCGAGACCGAAGGTTCGAACATTCTCGATGTGTTTGCCCAGGTTTCCTAAGCCTTTCCTCACGGCCTCCGCGTCCGGTGTGGTTAGCTTATCGGCGGGGACGCCGCCATGATGTCTGAGCGCTTTCGCCGTGGCCACTATTACACCCACGCAGGGATTGAAGCCCCCAGCCCTAGATACGATGTCAACGAACTTTTCGCCGCCGAGTTCAGTTGCGAAGCCCGCCTCAACAACGCAGTAGTTTCCCAAGGACAAACCCAATTGAATCGAGACTAGGCTGGAGGTGCCGTGTGCGATATTTGCGAATGGCCCACCATGTATGAGCGCAGCTGTCCCCTCTGCCGTCTGCAGTAAGTTAGGCTCCAACGCTTCCTTGAGTATCGCGGCCATCGAACCGGCCGCTTTGAGCTGCCCTGCCCTGACCGGGTTTCCCTTTAGGTCGTAGCCGATTATGATACGGCTGAGCCGCTCCTTTAGGTCGTGGTAGTTGCGCGCGAGGCAGAGTACTGCCATAACTTCGGAGGCGGCCGTGATTATGCAACCGTCCTCCCGAGGAACTCCGTCTCTCTTGCCTCCCAACCCAATGATGGTTCGTCGGAGTGCTCGGTCGTTCATGTCAACGCATCTGCGCCAAGTTATGGTTCTCCAATCGATTTGTAGCTCGTTGCCGTGGAAGAGGTGGTTGTCAAGCATGGCCGCGAGCAGGTTGTGTGCCGCGGAAACCGCGTCTATATCTCCCGTGAGCCGCATGTTGATATCCTGCATGGGTTCCACCGTGGATTTTCCGCCTCCCGCAGCACCACCTTTGATTCCGAAGACTGGGCCGAGTGAGGGTTGTCTTATGCACAATACGGACTTGTGGTCAAGCCTAGCCAACCCCATCGCGATGCCGATCGATGTTACAGTCTTTCCTTCACCTGATGGAGTGGGGGTCATTCCCGTTACGAGAATTAGCTTGCCCTGAGCATTGTTTGCGCCTGTTTCCCATAACGCCTTCAAGCTGATTTTTGCTTTCCATTTTCCGTACGGCTTGACAAAATCTTCGGGGACGCCTAGTTCCTTGGCGACTTCAAGGATAGACCGCATCGACTGTCTACTCTAGCGGGTGTTCAATGGGCAGTTCCGGCGGATGCCTTCTCATCGACAGGCCTATTCTCGTAGAATCTTGTAATGGTGAATGGTTTTATCAGGTCCGGTGCTTCGCCAGTGTGGATCAATTCGGCGACATTATATCCGGCGGCCGGCGCCGTCTTGAACCCGTACGTTCCCCAACCGCAATCAAGCACGAACCCTTTGACTTCAGGGGACTCACACATGATCGGTGAGAAATCCGGTGTAATATCGCATAACCCAGCCCAACTTCTTAGAATATTCACATTCGCGAGGCAGGGAGCTATTTCCACGACTGCGCTTGCCATAACTTCTAGGGTGGGTAGTGTCGTCCTGTAACTGTACGATGTGTACGGGTCTATCTCCGCACCCATGACGAATTCGCCGCGGTCGGTCTGGTAGAAATACGCAGCCAAGTCGCCTGACATGATAACCCCATCCATGATTGGTTTGAGCGGTTCGGTGACACATGCTTGGAGTGGTACGCTCATGATGGGTAACCTTAACCCCACCATCTCCGCTATCGTCGAACACCAGCCTGCAGTCGCATTGACAACGTAATCGCAAGCAACCTCTTTCCCCCCAGCCGAAACCCCGGTGACCCTTCCACCATTCACCCTAACGGCTTCAACCCTAGTGTGCGGGTGCATCTCGACCCCGAGCCTATCAGCGGCGCTCGAGTAACCCCACACTACCGCGTCATGGCGGATAACTCCCCCGCGTGGGTGGTAAAGGGCGCCGACGATGGGAAACCGCGGCTTATCGCTCACGTCCAGGAACGGAAAGAGTTCCATCAGCCGCTCCTTCCCTATCATTATGCTCTCGACACCAAGCGCCTTATTCACTTCCGCCCGGAGCCGAAGCCGTTCAAGGGAGAACAGGTTGTGCCCTAGGGTGGTCAACCCGAACTGGTCGATAAGCACGTTGAAATTTACTTCCTGCGAAAGCCGTTCCCAACCCTTCAGGGCCTGGTCATAGAAGGCCACGTTCTCTGGCGTTCGCTGGTTCGCCCGAATGATCTGGGTGTTGCGACCGCTGTTCCCCCCGCCGAGGTACGTACGATCTAGAACAGCAACATCGGTAATTCCCCGCTTGGCTAGGTGATAGGCCACCGAGAGACCATGCACGCCCGCACCTACGATAACGACATGATACCGACTCTTGAGAGGAGTTTTCCTCCACATCTGCCTCACCATATGGTTCTACCTCAACCCAATCCTAGAAGCCGCATAGCGGAGCTCCCTACTGGTGCGATGCCTAACTCCTTTCCCGAGGTGAAAACAACGTCCCAGAAGTATTCAGCGTAAGCTCTCTCAAAATACAGTTGGTAAGCTAGCATAGAGCCAAGGTCGTTCCTTAGAATAATTGTTGGTACGTGACGGATGGGTGTATGCGTCACGGAGAGGTTGGGAGAATCTTCAGGGTTGACATTCAGTTCAGTTAACTTACGAAGAAGGGCTCTACCACTAGGGCCGAGGAAGCAACATCCTGCGAAGACGGATGAAACGTCAACGGCGGTGAAGTGACTTGCGTTGTTTCCCGTTAGTTCCTTGATTACCTCTCCCTTAAGCGACTCGTTGCAAAAGATAATTCCCTCATCGATGCTGAATATCGCACACCATGCGTCCTTGTAGATTCCACGTCCGCCGGTCAACAATCGGCCTCTCACATCACCAGGCGAGGGACCGTAGCGTTCAGAGATGACTTGGGTTAAACCAAGTCCGTTGAGGCTGAGTTTTGTTAGGTGGCTTAGGTCTGCGACGCCAACCCCTTCCTCTGCAGCTTTCTTCTCATTAGCCGGGTTCGTGAATTGTTCTGCTCGGGCCCAGCCGAATTCATCTACGACAAATTTCGCGCCGAGAGACGCTTGTTTATGGTGAAACGGGCTCAGACGTTTAACGAAGGTTTGAGGTAAAGCCATTAGGATTTCATCCTCCTGCCCTCAGGGTCGTAGAAGGGTCCCGCGGCTACTTCGGCGTTCACGGTTCGACCGTCGTGGATGATTGGAATGGTTGAATGCTCCCTCGCTAAGCCCGCAGGCACCCAAGCCATTCCAACATACTTCTGCAGCGTGTAACTGAACCCGGCGGTTGTGACTCGGCCGACTATCTTGCCGCCGACGACTATGACGTCACCGTTTTCCGCAGCGTCCTTTCCTTCCATGATGAAGCCAATGAATTGTTGGCGAAGGCCTTCCCTCTGGGTTTTGAGCAAGTAATGTTTGCCAACGAAATCGGGTTTCTCGAATTTCACAGCCCAACCCAAGCCGGCTTCCAGTGCGTCGCTCGCCGCGTCCGTATCCAGAGTCGGCCAAAGATGCCTCTTATCCAAACTCAGCCGTCTCATAGCTTCGACACCAACCGGCCTAACCCCGTACCCTTGTCCTTCCACCATCAACTTGTCCCAAAGGTATTCGGCATATTCGGCGGGAAAGTGAAGCTCCCACCCGACCTCGCCAACAAACCCTATCCTCAACATGAAAGCCGGTACGCCGGCTACCGTCGCCTTGGAACAAGACATGTAAGGTGCGGCTTCGTTGGAGATGTCGATATCCACGAGGTGCGAAAGGAATTCGCGAGACTTCGGGCCTGCAACATTTACCGCTGCTAGGCCGGAGGTCATGTTAGTGATACTAAGATCAAATGATCCGGTTGACTGCCACCATTTCAGCAAGTTCTCGACGAATTCAGCGTTGCCGGTGGAAGATGTTACGAGGTACTCGTCGTTTCCTATTCTCGCTATTATGCCATCGTCGAGGATCTTGCCCGCCTCACTGAGCAGCAGAGCGTAGCGTGCTTTGCCAACCTTCAGATTGGAGTAGATGTGAGTGTAAATGAGATCTAGGAAACTTCCCGAGTCTGGACCCTTTACTATGAACCTGCCAAGCGTGCTAACGTCTATAATTCCCACTCCTTCCCTAATCGCGCGATATTCTTGCTCGACGGAACCGTAGTCTTTCGGCCGCTTCCACTCCCCCATATCCATTAACGCAGCATTCAGCCCAGTGTGTTTGTGATGCATCCCCGTCAGCCTCACGGGCCTATGTGGTGGGCCGTTAAGAAGCCCCATCGTCAAGGGTTGGTACGGTGGTCTAGAAGTTGTCCGCCGGGTTTCGCTAAGCTTCAAACCAGTATGTTCAGCGTGCATCGCAGTGCAGGTCAGGCTGCAGAGTTTTCCTTGGCAGGGCCCCATCGTGAAAGTCGTGTAACGTTTCAGGGGTTCGATATCGTCGAACCCTTCCTCGATCGCGACCCTGATGTCTTCCTCAATCAAATCCTCGCAGATACAAACAAACTTCTTCTCTTTCTGGCTCGGAGCCCGAAACAAGAAATTCGACCGGACTTCGGCTCTGTATCTGGTCACCAGTGACTTCAAAGTTTCAGAGCGCTGTGCAAGCATGCTCGCATGGTCAGTTACTTTCGAACTCGCTCCTTTCAGCTCTTTGGATAGATCGACGACCGCCTGAAGCCCAGCAACCCTACCCTGAAGGATGTTGATTTGCAGGTCATGAACTCCTGTCACATCACCTGCGGCATAGAGATGTGGCGGCAATGTAACCGGTACGGATTCGCCTAGGCCTTCGTCAAATGTAGTCTCGGATCCAGCCTGAAGCAACAGTGAGTTTGCTGGCTCCAACCCTGATGATAGCACTAGCAAGTCACATGGATGTTGCGCAATTGACGAAGGATCAATCTCGTCCCGTGCGTTTACCTTCGCCAGAACGGCGGCATTTACGCTACGTTTTCCTTTCGCCTCCGCCACGATATAGCCGTCGAGTAGCTGCGTCCCTTCTTCCTTCAACCTTGTCTGAATATCCTCAGTGAGCACGGGGCTGCCGTTTGTTGTCGCGATTGCTGAGATTCGGATACCAGCCTTGAGCAGGGTTGACGCGATAGCCTGAGCGTGCGTATTGTCGGTCACCACAACTGCTTGTTGGCCTAGTTTGATGCTGTGGAGGTTGATCAGGCGTTCTATTCCTTCACTTAGGAAAATGCCCGGTAGATCATTGTTGGTGAATGCGTACGGCCTTTCGAAGCTACCGGTGCAAACCACGATTTTCTTCGCTCTGACCTTGATTAGCTTCTCGCCTCTCGAGATTCCCAGAAGGTTGCCTTCGTATGCGCCAAAGCATGTAGCGTTCTTTAGGACTTCAATGTTCCCTGCCGACTGCTCGACCATCTTCCTAGAAGCCTCGAAATCCTGATCTTGGTTGCCTTGGCATCGGAGGTGGCCGCCTAGGTCGGGCTGATCATCCACCAGCAGGGTCCGGCATCCAGCTGCTGACGCTTCCGCTGCCGCGGAGACGCCGGCGGGGCCGCCACCTATAACGGCAATGTCAACGTCCCTGTGCTCATGCTCGAATACGCTTTGATCGCGTCGCAGGTCAGGGTTGACTCGACCATAACCTGCGGCTTTTCGTATTACGCTGCGTGCTAGAGGCCAGAGCCATTTGGGGTGAACAAATTTCTTGTAATAGAATCCGACTGGGAGGAGGAAGCTGAATTTGTCTATGATGGAGCTTAGGTCATGGTCAAGCGAAGGCCAAGCATTCTGATGCTTGACCACCATTCCCTCCCTCGCTAGAGTTGTGCATGATTTCACATTTGGTTGACCATCAATTTCCATAAAGCAGTTTGGGCAGCGGCCGGCTACGCAGAACAAGCCGCGAGCCCGATGATACTTGAAGCTTCGCCCGAAGATTCTACGGCCCTGAAGATAGAGGGCTGAGGCGACCGTGTCGCCCTCGTAACATTGAATTTCTCTACCATCATATGTGAAAGTGATCGGTTTCGACCGGTTAATCTGTTCTCCGGGTTGTGGCTGAAGCCTTGACGCAGTCAAATCTTCCATTCCTTCACTTTGTCATCCACAGGAAGAAATGTCTCCAAGACGTTGTTGGTGCTCGTATCGCGAACGACTAGAAACCAGCGCTTACAACCGAACCTATGGTAGCACCATTCCTTCTGAACACCGTGAGGATTCTTCTTTCCGTAAACGTAATTGTACCATTCCAGATCGGAGTCGTCAACTTTTGGACGCTTCAAGGCTTCGCCTCCGAACAGGAATTCGTACGCGCTTCTTTCACCGCAGTTTGGGCAGTGCATCATGATGGACACTTGAATCACCTTGTCGACATCATTGAGGAACCACGTCTCGGCATAATCGGATGTGGCCCAACAGTGTTTCTAGCTCCACTTGAGGTAGGTTTACGATATAGCATTTCTGATTCGCCCGGAGGAAGTGGTAGGCTAAGTGAACGAGCGCAGTTCTTATCCGTACGAATGGAGATTTACAGTTGAGGCAGTTACTAGGACAGAATACGATGTGATTTGAAATGGGCTTGAATTTTGATGGTACATACCAGATAAACGCGCCTAGGGAGAAGGTTTGGGATTTCGTTATCGATCCTAACAAGATCGGCAAGTGTTTGCCAGATTTGAAGAGCCTAGAGGTTGGGGCAGACAATAAGTTCACCGCGATCGCGAGAGTTGGAATTGGTTTCATGAAGGGAGACTTCAAGTTTCAACTGGCGATAGTGGAGCAAACCCCGCCGTCGCATTCGAGGCTGAAGGGCACCGGCACGGGCGCCGGCAGTAGCGTGAACATGGATGCGTCCATAGACCTCGCCGAGGCCGAAGGAGGCACGAAGTTGACGTACAAAGCAGACGTGCAAATTGGCGGAACGCTAGCTTC
>Ga0187771_10002905_pt1 | contig 11904 bp, 10 predicted proteins | sample 0116_SJ02_MP15_1_FD_133139 | JGI IMG/M metagenome (GOLD analysis project Ga0187771, IMG submission 133139) | Tropical peat soil microbial communities from peatlands in Department of Meta, Colombia - 0116_SJ02_MP15_10_MG | ecosystem: Environmental > Terrestrial > Soil > Wetlands > Peat | place... | reverse complement strand
TGGTGGTGGGGTTTGCTGCTGGCCTTCGCGCTGCTGGCGCTGATGCGGGTATTTTTGCCATTGCCCTTCGCCATCGAGGTCCTGATCTTTTCGATCTACACCATGGGCTGCAACTTCCTGCTCGGCCGCGTCGGCTTCATCTCGTTCGGACAGCCCGCCTATCTGGCGGTCGGCGCCTATGCCGCCGGCTTCTACTTTTTTTACTTCGGCACCAACCCCTACCTCGGCATCCTGATCGGCATCGTCGCGGGCATTGTCGTATCCTTCATCATCGGCCCGCTGTTCGTGCGGCTGCGCGGCGACTATTTTGCTCTGGTCAATCTCGCCCTGGCGGTCATCATCTTCTACTTGATGCAGAAGGTGCTCGCCCCGATTACCCACGGTGACAATGGGCTGTGGTTCCTGACCAGCCTTAGTCCGACCCCGGTCCTCGATCTCACGCGGCCCGACCAGTTCTTTATCTTTGCCTTCCTGGCCGCCTTTGCGCTGTGGGCCCTGTTCAAATATCTCGACGACACGATCTTCGGCGCTCTTTGCCTCGCCACCAAGCTCAACGACGACAAAGTAAAGTTCCTCGGCTACAGCAGCTACGGCATCCGCTTATTCGCCTTCGTGATTGCCAACACGACCACCGCGCTTGCCGGCGCCATGTATGGCGTCTACCTCGGCTTTGTCAGCCCGGAGATGACCAGTGCGGGGCGCGCGGCCGACCCGGTGGTGGTGACGATCCTCGGCGGCGTCGGCACCCTGTACGGTCCGATCGTCGGCTCCTTCGTGTACACCGGCATGAAGGACATCCTCAGCAAGGTGCTCGGCAATTGGGAGCTGATCGTCGGCTTCCTGCTGGTGTCGATCATGCTCGCCGGCGAGAAGGGCATCTGGGGCACGCTGGCGCCGCTGCTGCAGAGGACGTTCTCACGCACACTCACGTCAGTCGGTGCGGCCAAGCGTGCGGGAGACAGCCGATGACGATCGACTTGCAACTGCTGATCTCCGGCATCATCTTCGGCCTGAGCCTCGGCGGCATCTTCTTCCTGATGACGATCGGCCTGTCGCTCTGTTTTGGCCTGATGCGGATCATCACCCTCGACCAGCTGCTATACTACTCGGTCGGCGCCTATATCACCTATTCGATCGGCTTGGTGCTGGGAAGCGTCTGGCTTGGTGTGCTCGCCGGCGTCGTGGTGGGCGGCGGCACCGCGCTGGCGGTGGAGCGGCTTGTGTTCCGCCGCATCTACGAGCGCGACTTGCCTTTCACCATGATCACGTCGTTCGGCGTGCTGATCGGCGGCGTGGGCGTCATCAAGTATTTCTGGGGACTGATCCCGCGCCCGGTGGCAGAACCGATCGCCACCCGCTTCGACATCATTGGGACAGAAATTCCGGTCTATCGTTTGATAATCGTCGCTATCGCCATTCTGGTCTATGTCGGCATCTGGCTGTTCCTCAACCGCACCATCACCGGCAAGGCGATCCGCGCCGGCACCGAAGACGTCGCGCACGTCGAGGGCCTCGGCATCAACGTTTACCGGCTGTTCACCATCACCTTCGTCATCGCCGGCGGACTGTCGGGCCTCGCCGGCGGTCTGCATGCGCCGCTGATCATGGTGGATCCGCAGATGGGCCTTGAGGTGCTCGCCTTCGCCTTCATGGTCGTGATCATCGGCGGCCTCGGCAGCATCAAGGGGACGCTGGTCTCCAGTTTCCTGGTCGGCCAAGTGGTGTCGCTCGGCTCCCTGATCTACGCGCCGCTGGCGCAGATGGCGCCGTTCGCGGTCATGCTGCTGATCTTGCTGATCAAGCCGACCGGGCTGTTCGGCAGCCAGTTGCTCAAGCGGTAAGCACGCGAGATCAAGGCGTGGATGCCCAGCACAAGGCCGGGCATGACGGATATCAGGCCGGGATTTGCTTCGGCTGTTCGGCGGCGCGCTTGGCCTTAATGGCGGCGAGCACCTTTTCCGCCGTCGCCGGCAGCGCCGTCACCCGCACGCCGACCGCGTCATGGATCGCGTTGAGGATTGCCGCCGCGGTCGGCACCGCGGTCGGCTCGCCGACGCCCTTGGCGCCGAACGGACCGGTCGGGTCGAAGCCCTGCACGATGTCAACATGAAGCTCCGGCATGTCGAGCGAGGTCGGCATGATGTAGTTGGTCAGGTTGGGATTGATGAGTCGCCCATTGGCGTCGAACAGCATTTCCTCCTGTAGGGCCATGCCGAGGCCCATGGAAATGCCGCCCTCGACCTGGCCTTCGACCAGCATCGGATTGATCGCGGTGCCGCAATCGTGCGCGGCGGCGATGCGCAGCACTTCAACCTCGCCGGTCTCGTCGTCGACGTCGACTTCGGCAATCTGCGTCGCATAGACATAGGTCGCGAACGGCTTGCCCTGCCCGGTTTCCGGGTCCATGGCGACGGTCGGCGGATTCCATGAGGCGCTGCCGATCGCCGGGTGACCGAGCACGACCTGCGAGCGATAGGCCACCTCGCCGATCGAGACGTTGCGCTGCGGGAAATTCTTCACCTGGATCTTGCGGTCCTTCGCCTCGAGCTGGCTGACCTTGACGCCGAGCATCGGTGCCGCCGTCTCGAACAGGATCGCCTTGGCCGCTTCGGCGGCGAGCCAGATGGCGTTGCCGGTGACGTAAGTGGTGCGGCTGGCAATGGCGCCAGTGTCCATCGGCGTCGTGTCAGTGTCGGCGGAGACAACGTGCACGTCGTCGGTGGCGATGCCGAGCGCCTCGGCGGCGATCTGTGCCAGCACGGTGAGTGAGCCCTGCCCGGTCTCCACCGTGCCGGTGAGCACCGTCGCGGTGCCGTCCTCGTTCACCTTCACCGTCGCCGCGCTCGGATTGGCGGAGACTGTGAAGCCGATCGGATACCACATGCAGGCGATGCCGCGGCCGCGCTTTTTCATGAGCGCGGCTCCCAGCCGAAGCGGTCGGCCGCCTTGCGCAGCGTTTCCTTCACCACCACGCTGTGCAGCACCTGCCCTGTCGGGCTCGGCGAGCCCTCATCGAAGGCATTGAGCAGGCGAATTTCCAAAGGATCCATCTTCAGCGCCGTGGCGATATCGTCCATATGCGACTCATAGGCGAAGCAGACCTGCGGCGCGCCGAAGCCGCGCATGGCGCCGGTCATGGTCTTGTTGGTATAGACGACGAAGGCTTCCGCCAGCACGTTGTCGATCTTGTAGGGGCCGGGCGAGAGGATACAGGCCTTGCCGAGCGTGGTCTCGCTCCACGAGCAATAGGCGCCGCCGTCGAGCACGAGGCGGATTTGCCGCGCCAGGATGCGGCCGTTCTTGGTGACGCCGGTCTTGTAGTCCATGACGATCGGGTGGCGCGTCGTGGTGGAGGTGAACTCCTCGCCGCGCGTGAACACGCCCTTCACCGGCCGCCCGGCCTTCTTCGACAACAGCGCCAGCGCCGGCTCCTGTGTGATCTCGTTCTTGCCGCCGAAATTGCCGCCGACCACGGTGCCGACGATGCGGATGCGGCTCATCGGCAGCTTCAGCGTGCGCGCCATGTCGGAGCGCGCCAGAGTGATGCGCCCGATGGTGGCATAGGCGGTGAGACGGCCGTTGGCGTCCCAGTCGGCGATCGCCGCATGCGGCTCGAGCGACACGTGCTCGATCATCTGCGTCGAGAAGCGGCCTTCGAAGATGTGGTCGGATTCGGCAAAACCCTTGTCGACGTCGCCTTTGCGGATCACCTTTGTGGCGTAGATGTTGCTGTTCGGCGCGTGCACTTTGTGCGCGTCGTCGCGCATCGCCTCGATCGGGTCGAATACCGCCGGCAGCGGCTCGTATTCCACCACGATCTTCTCCAGCGCCTCGTTGGCGATCTGCTCGGTCACTGCGGCGACCGCGGCGACGCCGTCACCGGCATGAAACACTAGGTCGTCCACCAGCACCGGCTGGTCCTGGAAAGAGGGGCCGAAGGAATTGACCGGAATCTCCTTGCCGGTGAGCACGGCCATCACCCCGGGCATGGCCTCGGCGGCGCTGGTGTCGATGCGCTTGATGCGGGCGGAGGCGATGCCGGCGCGTTTGATGCGCGCATAGAGCATGCCCGGGAAGCTGAGATCGTCGATGTATTTGGTCTGCCCGAGCCCGTGCAGGCGGCCGTCCGCCCGCGTCGCGCGCTGGCCGATCGCGCGCGTCTGCTGGCGGGCATCCGGCGTCACCGGCTCGATCGGATAGGACTCGCGCGGCAGGACCGCCGGCAGGCGTAGATCGGCCTCGCGCAGCGTCTCGGCGATGTCGACTTTCTCGCGTTCCAGGATTCGGCTGTGCTCGTTCATGGGGCGGTCACCTCGGGTCACGCGTGGGTGAGCTTTAAGCGCGGCTCGTCACGCAGCAGACGGGCGGCGTCCTGCACCGCCTCGATCATCTTGGTGTAGCCGGTGCAGCGGCAGAGATTGCCCGCCAGCGCGTCGCGGATTTGTTGCGTCGTCGGATTGAGGTTTTCGTCGAGCAAGGCTTTCGCCGACATCAGCGCGCCGGGACCGCAGAAGCCGCATTGCAGCGCGCCGCTGTTCTCGAAGCATTGTTGGATCGGATGCAGGCGGTCGCGGGTGGCGAGCCCCTCGACGGTGAGCACCTCGCGGCCGTGCGCCTGGCCGGCGAGCATCAGGCAGGAATTGACCGCCTGACCGTCGACGATGACGGTGCAGGCGCCACAGTCGCCGACGTCGCAGCCGAGCTTGGCGCCGGTGAGATTGAAATGCTCGCGCAACAACTGCAGCAGCGTCGTCTCTGGCGGCACCGAGGCGCTGCGGATCTGCCCGTTGACGGTCAAGGTTACGTCGGTCACGCCACAAGCTCCTTGTCTTTTGCCGTGGCGCGCGCATGCGCGTTGGCGAAGCAGCGCTTCACCAGCACGGCGATGAGATCGCGCCGGTAGTCGGCGCTGGCGCGGAAGTCGCTGATCGGCTTGGCTTCGGTCGAGGCAATGCGGCCGGCTTCCGCCATCGCCTCGGCGCTGATTTTGCGGCCGTCGAGATAGGCCTCCGCCTTGGCCGCGCGCATGACCGTGGGCGCCACCGCGCCCAGCGCGATGCGCGGCGCCTTGAAACTCCCGTTGTCGACGAAGAACGCCGCCGCGGCATTGACCAGCGCCAGCGCCTGGCCCTTGCGCAAGCCGAATTTCTCGAACGCGGCCGGTTTGCCGAGGCTCTCCTTCGGGATGACGATGTCGACCAGCAAATCGCCGGGCTTGAGGCTGGTCTTGCGCGGACCGACGAACAGTTCGGCGAGCGGCATGCGCCGCCCTCCGGCGGCGCTCGCCACCGTCAGCGACGCATCGAGCGCGAGCAAGGTCGGCCCGCTGTCCATCGAGGGCACGCAGGTGATCAGATTACCGCCGAGCGTGCCGAGATTGCGCGTCTGCACCGCGCCGATGGAATGCGCGGCCTCTACCAGCGCCGGGAACATGTCGCGGACGATCGGCGAGGCCATGATCTCGCCGTGCGTCGCCAAGGCGCCGATGTGCAGGCCGTCCTCGGCCACCGCGATGGTCCTGAGCTCGCGTAGGCGCGAGACATCGACAATCACTTGCGGATTGTGCACCGAATGCTTGAGTTCGACCAAAAGATCGGTGCCGCCGGCCAGAATCCTGGCCTTAGCGCCGTGCTCGCCGAGCAGCGCCACGGCGTGCGCCACGTCTTTCGCCGATACGTATCCGAACGCCTTCATCCAGCCGGTATCCTCGATGCCGCAGATTGCGCGTTGCAGCGGCCCTCGCGCAAGCCTTCAAAACAGGCAAGCATCCGCAGCTGGGCCACAACTGACAACGCGGGCAGAATAGGCGGTTCGCCCGGCGCGATCTAGATGAAAGTGGCGCGGCGCAAGCGACACGCCGTTTCGCCGCTTGAAATCGTTAAGATTTTGCCTCTCCGGAGCCGTCCGGCATTCGGACATGACGAGGGACAAGGTCAGAACTCGTGGCCAATGATCAGGTGATCGAGCGAATAAGTTCCGCCGCCGTGCACCAGGAAGTAGAGCGCGGCAATCGTCCACATCAGCGTGTATTCAAGACCGAGCTGGTTCCAGAAATAGCGGCCGACGCGCCAGCGTTCGACATTGGAGAAGGCGAGGAAGAGGACGATCGGTACTGCGGCGGGCCGGGTGAACAGGCCGAGCGCCAGCAGCGGGCCGCTGATGAGCTGCGTCGCCGAAATCGCCGGCGCCCACACGATGCCCGGCCGGTAACCTTGCTTATGCATGTAGTCGGCGAGCATGCGCAGGCTGCGCAATGGCTGCCCGGTCGAGGGGAAGCAGCCGAAGGTGTTGCGCAAGCCGTGCGGCACCAGCGCAAACCCGACCACGGCGCGCAGCAGCGCTTCGGTGAGCGGGGCAAGCGTCTGGTAGAGCGCGCCGAGCGCCGGGAGGACGAGCGGGGTCGACGGGTCGGGCAAACCTAGACCCGGATGTCGCCGAGCGAGGCGCTAGCGCCGAGCTTGGCATCGACGGTTTTCGTCGGCCGGCCGGCGGCGGCGATCTCGACGAGGTAGTCGCCGGAATCCTCGTCCAGCTGGTCGAATTTGAAGTCGCCGTAATTGTCGGTCGTCGCTTGTGCCAGCACGGTGCCGTCCTTGCTGAGGCGCACGCTGGCGCCTTCGACGCAATCGACGACACCGTTCGTCTCCATCGACACCGAGCCGGCAATAAAGCATTTCGAATAGCGCCAGAGATTCTTGTAGTAGATGCGCGAGCCGGTGGCGAGCTCGGGCCGCATCACCTCAAGCCCCTGTTCGCGCGCGAGGCGTGCCATCTCGGCGTCGTCCACGCAAAGCGCGCGCATGGCGCCGGTCGGGCAGGATTGCTGGCCGCGCGTCTGCTTCCAGCCCTGGTCGATGAGATGGGCGTCGAAGGTCCAGGCCTGCGGCAATTGCAGCTCCTCGTTCCACCAAATGTGGCCGTAGGGGCAGGCAGCGACGAGGTCCTTACGGCCTTTCGCCTTGACCGGATCGATCAACACGATGCCGTCGTCGCGCTTCTTCACCGTGCCGCCACCCTTGGCCACGCAAGGCGCGTTGTCGCAGTGATTGCACATGGTCGGCACATAGGCGATGTCGATTGCCGGGATCTGCCCGCGCTCCTTCTGCAGGATATTGATCCATTTGTGCCCGTGCTTGGGCATCGGCGCCGAATAGCCGGGAAATTCGTTGCCGACATATTCGTCCATCGCGGCGAGCGTGCACAGATTACAGTTGGTGCACTCGGCGACGTCGACGATCAGATTCCATTTGTTCATCGCTGAACTCGCATCGCTATGAGGCGGAATCCCTCACTTCGGGATCTTCGGCACGACTAGGTGGAACAGCTTGACCGATCCGCCGTCGCGCGAGCGGATCGACGCCGTTTCTGCGGGGCCGAGATAGATGCCGCCGCCCTTCTCCACGTCGTAGTCGCGCTCGTTGAGGCGAATGCGGCCTTTGCCGTCCATCACGTAGATGAGCTGGTGCTTGTCCGAGGCAGCCGCCGTGAAGGCGTCGCGCGCGCTGACCCAGCGCAGCGAGCCATGCACGTTCTTGGCGCCGCACAGCGCCCGGTTCAACACCTCGGTGACCTCGCCCTGCCCGGTCGAAGGCTGCTTCGGCAGCTTGTTGGTATCGATGAATGTCAGCGACATGAGTGTTCTCCGCTCTCTCAGCTCTGAATCCACACCTTGCCGTCCTTGCGCTCCCAGCGCAGGTCGTCATCGGTGCCTTCAAGGATGGTGGTCTTGAAACGGTTGGGCGCCTGGAACTCGAAATAGAACAGCGGTTCGCTCGCGCGCAGGCGGTGCTTCTCCTCGGCCGGGATGAAGATCATGTCGCCGGGACCGACTGGACGCACGCCTTCGTCCGATTCCACGGTCGCCCTGCCGTTGATGATGAAATAGAAGTGCTCGCAGTTCTTGTGCAGATGCAGCGGCGATGCGGCGTCCTTCTTGTAGTGCATGACGCCGGCGAGCATGTCGTCGATCTTGGCGAGCTCCTGATTGACGAAGAAGATACGCTCGCGCGCTTTTTTCGCGTCGATCAGCGAGGGCAGCTCGTCTTCCTTGAATACATAAGCCATTGTGTTGTCCTCTTTGTTATTTGGCCGGCACCAGATGCGCCGCCTTCAGCCTGTTGCGCATTTCCTTGTCTCTCTCCGCCTTGGCGAAGACTTCCGAGATATGCTCCGTCCTGCCGTCCCACAGCACGACCTCGACCAGCGCGTTGGCGCCGGCGAGCGAATGCGTGGTCCTAGTCTGCGTGCGCTCGGGCGTGAGCAGGTTGAGGCAGCCGCCGCGGTCGACCGACTTGCCCGGCTCGCCCATCGGCTCATAGACGGCGGAGGATTCGTAGCCGTGGCAAACGCCGCGCGGCAGCCGCTGCGTCGGCAGCGCCGCGCAGATCACCGCACCGCGGTCGTTGTAGACCTTGACCAGGTCGCGCTTCTTGATGCCGCGTTCTTTCGCATCGTCTGCATTCAGCCGCACGATCCAATAGTAATAGCCGCCGACATTGACGCGGTGGTCTTCGATGTTGAGCAGGAAGGAATCCTTGCCGTCGCCCTGCGTGTGATAGGAATATTTCGAGTGCGGCGTGAGCAGTTGCAGCGGAAAGCGCTCGAACAGGTCGCCGGAATGCGGGCCCTCCCAGGCCGGCTCGTATTTGACGATCGGCGGCCGCTCCGGATCGGGGAAGCGCTTGAGGCTGTTGCATTCGAACTCGAGCTTGCCCGACTGCGTCTGCAGGCCGCGCAGGAATTCCTCGGTGTAGTCGGACGGCAGCGGCTGCGCTTCCGGCACATCCTTCTTGCGGTTTTCCCAGAACCAGCGGAACGACACCGGCGCGCGCAGGTGCTCCTTTTCCGCCGGCGCGACGAAGTAGCCGCGCCTGATGAACTCTTTCCAGGAAATGTGCTTGGGCAGGTCGGAGGCGCCGAAGTGCCGCTTCACCCAGTCGATTTCGTTGCAGCCTTCGTTGAAGTAGTTGGCGAGCCCGAGCCGCTTGCAGATCTCGGTGAAGATCCAGAAGTCGGTCTTCGATTCACCGAGCGGCTTGATCGCCGGTGCCTGGAACACGATGACACGATGATTGAGCTGCTGCTGGCCGTGATGGCCGTAGCCGCCGAGCCCCGCCCATTCGGAAATGTCGACGCGCTCGAAATTGGTGCAGGCCGGCAGGATCACGTCGGCGAATTTCGCCTCGCCCTCGAACCAGATCGACTGGTTGACCACGAACTCCAGATTCTCCGACTGGTACATCCGCACATGGCGGTTGGTGTTGTTCATGGTGGCGAGCATCGAGCCACCGTATTTGTAGAGCATCTTCACCGGCGCGTGGCCGGGCGCCGGATAGCTGAACTTGGCGAACTGGTGCTCGATCGACTTGCCGATCCAGCGGTAGCCCTCGGCTTTGCCGTCGGCGATCGCCTCCGGCATCCAGATGCGCGGGATGGTCTGCGCATTGGAGCTCATGCTCGGCAGTTGCGGCATGCGCTGATACAGCTCGACCGGCATCGAGGTGTTTTCCAAGTCGCCGGACATGCCGCCGTCGGCATAGCCGGGGAAATAGAAATTGAAGTCGAGCGGCGAGCCCCATTGCAGATTGCCCATGTTGATGCCGGGCTTGCCCAGCCCCTGCATCGCCGCGAGGCACACCATCACGCGCGCCCATTGGATGCCGGTCTGATTGCGGCAGGCGCCGCCGTGGCCGTTGCCCCAGCCGCCGGGCGCGAGATAGACACGTTTCTTGCCCCACTCGCGCGCAAGCGCGCGCACGTCTTTGGCCGGAACGCCGGTTTCTTTCTCCTGCCACTCCGGTGTCTTGGCGATACCGTCCTCTTCGCCGAGCAGATAGGCCTTCCATTTGTCGAAGCCGACGGTGTGCGTCTTCACATAATCTTTGTCGTAGAGGCCTTCCTTGATCCACACGTAGGCGATCGCCATGGCCATCGCCGGCGAGGTGGTCGGCTTGGGCGCGAACCACTTGCCGGGCAAGAACTGCGCCGACGCATTGTAATAAGGGTCGATGTGGACGACCTTGATGCCGAGCTTCGGGTTCTTCAACCATTGCCGGCGCACGGTGCCTTCCTGCGCGCCATAGGAGCCTGAGGTCGATTCCGGATCGGCGGCCCAGAACACGATCATGTCGCAGTTCTGCAAGCAGTCCTCGACCGTGCCGTAGGTCTCTGACTGGCCGACGCGCAACGTGTAACCCCAGTGATGCACCGCGCCCCAGTACCAGCCTTCCCAGGAATCGGGATTGTGGTGCACGCGCGTCATGCCGACCGCGTTCGCGAAGCGGTAGAGCGCCGACAGGTAGTAGCCGATATTGCCCCAGGTATGGTGCGAGCCGTGCGAGGTGGCGACCGAGCCCGGACCGTACTCGCGCTTGCAGCGCTTGATCTCGCCCGCGACTAGGTCGAGCGCCTCCTCCCACGAAATGCGCACATAGCCGGACTTGCCGCGGTTGCCCGGATTGCGCGCGCCATTGGGATCGAAGTCCACCCGCTTCATCGGATAGAGGAGCCGGTTCGGCGCGTAGACGATCGACTTGGCGTTCTGCCCATGCGGCGCCAGCGTGGTCTTGCGCGGCGGCGTGAATTCCAGGCCGCGCGCCTTAATCGTCCACGGCTGCGGATCGCTGTCGTCGAAGTCGATCGGTGTCATGCGCACGATCTTGTCGTCCTTGACGGTGATGAAGACCGGGCCGCCATTGGTCATGTTGCAGTAGCGCATCGAGCCGTCCGGCATCGGCGTACCGAAGCGCCAGTGCGCGGTCTGCATGGCCATGAGGGTTTGCGCGAACCAGTTGGTGAGGTCCTCGGGCCCGTCAACGCCGAGCACGAAGTCCTTCTGCGCGTTGATCTGGTTGAGCCAGTTGATCGGCGGCGTCAGCAGCGAGGCGCCGATCGCGGCGTTCTTGAACAGAAGCGTAATGTCGGGCTTCGCATGCAGGCCGGCGGCCGACCTGACGCGGCCGTCGCGGATCGCGATCCAGCGGCCGATGCCCTCGTCGCGCGCCTTGATCTGCGCCACCAGATTGCGTTCCTTCAGCCGCGCGGCGAAGTGCGGATAGCGCCAGGCCACGAATTTGAGTAGCAGCGACAGCGCAAAAAGAACGAGCGCGAATTTCGCCTTCGACAGCATGGTGCATTTCCCCAATCGGCGCGCAGGCCAAGCCTTCCAGGTGCCGGGGCGGCAGCGCCGCGGCCTCGAGCCAGTATAGGATTTTCGGCTATCGTTTATTGATGCAATTTGGGACGCAAGCGTTCGATATTCTCGATCAGCGCGGCCGGGCGCGGCGACCGCCCGCCATCGACAGATCGAGGCCGGCCGCGGTCTTCTGCATCTCGGCAAGAAAGGCCTGGCACACTGCGGACAATTCATGCTTGGCGCGGGAGATCGCCATCACCTGCCAAGGCTGCATCGGCGCATCGAGAAGCACGGGCGCGAGCGATGTCGTGCGGCTGCCGGAAAAAATCTGCGACGGCACCAGCGTGACATAGTCGCCGTTCTCGACCAGGGCCAGGGCGCAGGCAAACGAGGTGCATTCGATGGTGCTCTTGGGCGGCTCCAGCCGGTTGGCGAGGAAGGTCTGCTCGAACACGTCGAGTCCAGTATGGCTGCGGCGATAAATGATCCAATTGAGGTCGGTGAGATCGGCCAGCCGCAGCTTGCGCCGGGCGAGCACAGGGTGATCGGCGCGCACCGCCGGCACCAGTCGGTCCTTCACCAAGCTGATGTAGCTCAGCGTGTCGTCGCGCGGCCGGCCCGGCACCAAGCAGATGGCGAGATCGAGCTCGCCGGTGCGGATCGCCGGCAGCATGTCGGGATAGACGCCCTCCAGGATATGAAAGCTCACTCGCGGATGCGTGCGTTGGAAGGCAATCACCGCGCGCGGCAGCAGCCCGGTGGCGACGGAG
>Ga0187771_10002904_pt1 | contig 11905 bp, 9 predicted proteins | sample 0116_SJ02_MP15_1_FD_133139 | JGI IMG/M metagenome (GOLD analysis project Ga0187771, IMG submission 133139) | Tropical peat soil microbial communities from peatlands in Department of Meta, Colombia - 0116_SJ02_MP15_10_MG | ecosystem: Environmental > Terrestrial > Soil > Wetlands > Peat | place... | reverse complement strand
GCGGCCAAACTCCGCGGCGCTCAACAGAACATGGAAAAATTCCACCCATATGCCCTCAAATTTCGAGAGTTTATCGGACGGCTTGCTGTCGGGGTGGAGGATATCCGTTCATATTCGCTGCTTTGCCCCAGGGAGCAGGTGAAAACCGTTGAGCTTCTGCTCATTACCGCAGACCGCGGCCTTTGCGGCAGCTTCAACACAAACCTGGTAGTCGCAGCCGAAAAGTTTATCAGGGCCAGAAATGCCGATGGCGTCCAGGTCAGCCTTATCAATGCCGGCAGAAAGGCCAGGGATTTCTTCAGGCGGCGGCCTGTTGCTGTCCGGGAAACTTACATGGGTTTGCTCGCTAAGGTGGCCTACGAGGATGCCCGCCGGATAGGCGGCCAACTCATCGAGTTGTTTGAAACAGGCTCGGCGGACGAGGTTTACATTCTTTACAGTCATTTCATTAACATAGCTAAACAGCGGCCTTCGTTGGTGAGGCTTCTTCCTATCACCCCCGCCGAAGGGCAAAAGGGTGAAAAGGCCTTCGAGTACCTCTTTGAGCCTTCTCATGAGGCGTTGCTGACAGATCTGCTTCCAGAATACGTCTATGTCCAGGTCCTCGAGAGTTTGTACCAGACTTCCGTGGGCGAACATGCCGCTCGAATGGCCGCCATGGATAATGCGACTAACAACTGTAAGGAACTGGTCAAGACTCTGACCCTTACCTACAATAAGGCAAGGCAGGCAGGCATAACCAAGGAATTGATGGATATAGTCGGGGGCGCCGAGGCTCTTAAGAAATAGATCAAGGAGGATAAGGACCCATGAATGTGGGCAAAATCGTGCAGGTTATCGGAAACGTCGTGGACGTCGAATTTGAAGAGGGAAAGCTCCCCGCTCTTTTGACGTCCCTGCTTGTATCTAACCCCGGACTGAACGCCGAGGAAGACAATCTCGTCCTCGAAGTGGCCCAGCACCTTGGCGACAATGTCGTTCGCACCATCGGCATGGATTTGACAGACGGCCTCGTGCGCGGAATGCCCGTAAAAGACTCTGGAAAACCGATCTTGATGCCCGTCGGAAAGCCGGTCCTGGGTCGCGTCATAAACGTCGTGGGCAGGCCTGTGGATGGGCTCGGCCCGGTCGGAGCCGAATCGTTCATGCCGATTCACCGCTCTGCGCCCGCTTTCACCGAACAGGATACCTCGGTCAAAGTCCTCGAGACCGGCGTAAAGGTCATCGACCTGCTCGTACCCTTTCCCCGAGGCGGCAAGATGGGCATGTTTGGCGGCGCTGGGGTGGGTAAAACCGTCGTTATGATGGAGATGATCCACAATATAGCCATGGAACACGGCGGCATCTCCGTTTTTGCCGGCGTTGGAGAACGCACACGCGAAGGAAACGACCTCTATCACGAAATGAAAGCGTCGGGGGTTTTACCTCGCGCCGGGCTGGTTTACGGACAGATGACCGAGCCTCCGGGCGCCCGCGCCCGCGTTGCCCTCTCGGGCCTTACGGTCGCTGAGTATTTTCGCGACATCGAGGGCCAGGATGTGCTTCTGTTCATTGACAACATCTTCCGGTTCACCCAGGCAGGCGCCGAAGTTTCAGCCCTGCTCGGACGCATGCCTTCCGCAGTCGGCTATCAGCCAACCCTTGGCACCGACCTCGGCGAATTGCAGGAACGAATCACTTCCACCAACAAGGGATCGATTACCTCGGTTCAATGCGTCTACGTGCCGGCTGACGACCTCACCGACCCCGCGCCTGCAACCACCTTCGCCCACCTCGACGGCACGGTCGTCCTGTCCCGGCAGATCGCCGAACTTGGAATTTACCCCGCTGTCGACCCTCTGGACTCCACTTCGCGTATCCTCGATCCTAACGTCCTTGGCGCCGATCACTACTATACCGCGCGCGAAGTGCAGCAGATTCTCCAGAAATATAAGGACCTCCAGGATATCATCGCCATCCTCGGCATGGACGAACTCTCCGATGAGGACAAGCTCGTCGTATCGAGGGCCAGAAAAATGCAGCGCTTCCTCTCGCAGCCTTTCCACGTCGCCGAAACCTTCACCGGCACCGCCGGAAAGTACGTCAAGATGGAAGACACCATCAGAGGGTTCAGGGAAATCTGCGATGGAAAGCATGACGATGTTCCGGAGCAGGCTTTCTATATGGTGGGCGGAATCGAGGAAGTGCTTGAAAAAGCCAAACAGATGGCCGCAGCAGCCTAGCGGCTGCCGGCCCTCTTGGATGGGTTGGGCCCCGCTCCGTGCACGACCCGACCCATTGGATCGCCCGGCCCGTAAAGATGGGTCTTTTTCCGATACCTGACATCGGATAGCCGGTATCCGTTAGGATGGTGAAAATATGGCCGAAAAAATCTTGCTCGAAATCGTTACGCCCGAAAGAAAAGTTCTAAGCGAAACCGTCGACATTGTTGTTGCGCCCGGGGAGTTGGGCGAATTTGGCGTCTTGCCCGGCCACATCCCTTTCCTTTGCAAGCTCAAGATCGGCGAGCTCCGATACAGGATCGGCGCGGCTGCGGTGCATGTTGCCGTGATGGGCGGCTACGCCGAAGTCCTTAACAATCAGGTTACCATTCTGGCGCCCGCCGCGGAGGCGGCCACGGAAATCGATGTGATCCGCGCCAAAGCCGCCAGGGAAAGAGCCGAAAGGCGCGTTGCCGATGCCAGGGACAAACTCGAGTTTGCGCGCGCCCAGGCCGCTTTGCGAAGAGCGCTGGCGCGCCTCAAGGTCGCTGAGAGACAGTAGCGCACTGAAACCTCCATTGGAAAAGCCTCCCGTTTCGGGTGGCTTTTTTTATTCAAACTTGACTATTGATCCATTTTTTGTCTAAAATGCTCCTGTGTGCGGATCAGGAAATAACTTCCACCGTCTGAAACTGGAAAAGATGAGATTGGCTTGACCGGTCGTTAATTGCCGGGTTGTTCATCACAGATACCAAAATTTTTACTCCGGCTTGACCCCCGCCCGATAATAATCGGGTTGCCTAAGGAAGAGCCGAAAGAATAAATCGTTTATGCTGTATGCCCCTGCTGTGTTCGTGATTGGCAGAATGTTTCTGAGCCAACATATACTGAAAGGGAGCTCTGCCTGGCTCCGGTGTGCATGTCAGCTTTGACTGAAAGCCTAAAGGGGCCATAGGGCGCCCACCTGAACCGGAAGGTTCAAGACCACCTGCCAACACGGCGCAAAGCGGGGGCTTTTGCCTTTCTTGTCTTTTCCCCGGCTTCGCCTTTGAGTTTCAGGACGGTTTCCCGCGGTCTGGACTCCTCCCGCATCTATCCCTGTCCGCTGCATGTTTTTGATGTGGTCGCATCCATTGTCAAACGGCGATCTTTGGGCCTCCGAAGCCCGAAAGGAAATTCAAAATAATGAATTATATCTACCTGGCGTTGTTATCCATAGCTGTACTTGTGGTGGGTGGGGTCCTGGGGTACCTTTTCAGGTGCTTTTGGACGGAAAAAAGACACCTCGATTTCGAAAATGACGCGCGAAATTTAATCGGCGAGGCGAAAAAAGAAGCCGAAACGATCAAAAAGGAGGCTATCCTCCAGGCCAAGGACAGCCTTTTCCAAATGAAGCTGGAATTCGAGAAGGAATCCAAGGAAAGCAGGAAGGAATTCCAGAATCTCGAAAAACGAATCCTGCAAAAAGAAGAAAACCTCGATCGCAAAGCTGAGGCGCTCGACAAGAAAGAAGTAGGTGTGGCCAAGCGTGAAAAGCAGGTGGCCCAGCAGGAAAAGGACCTTGTCGGCCGCGAAAAGGAGTTGGAGTCGTTGCTTAAGGAGGAGAGAAGAAGGCTCGAAAGTATCGCCATGATGTCGGCGCAGGAGGCCAAAGATTTGCTGCTGACATCCGTTGAGAACGAAGCGCGCCATGATGCCGCCATGCTCATAAAAAAAATCGAGGCCGAAGCCCGCGAAACAGGGGACAGAAAAGCAAAGGATATTATCGCCCTTGCGATCCAGAGATATTCCGGCGACTACATTGCTGAAAAGACGGTCTCCGTGGTAAACCTCCCCAACGAAGAAATGAAGGGACGCATAATAGGAAGGGAAGGCAGGAACATCCGCGCAATCGAAGCTTCAACAGGCGTGGACCTGATCATCGACGATACCCCCGAAGCGGTCATACTGTCGGGCTTTAACCCCGTGCGGCGCGAAGTGGCCAGGGTCTCGCTGGAAAGGCTCATATCCGACGGCAGGATTCATCCCGCCAGGATCGAAGAGATAGTGGAAAAAGTCAATGCCGAGATAGAAACCTCGATTCGTGAGGCGGGCGAGCAGGCGGCCTTCGACGTAGGTGCTCATGGCATTCATCCGGAGCTTATAAGACTCACCGGCAAGCTGAAATTTCGGACAAGCTACGCCCAAAACGTGCTGCAACATTCAAGGGAAGTATCTTTTCTGTGTGGAATAATGGCCGCAGAGCTTGGCCTCAGCGAAAAACACGCCAGGCGCGCGGGTCTTCTGCATGATATCGGAAAGGCCGTGGACCACGAAATGGAAGGCCCTCACGCTGCCATAGGGGCCGACCTCGCCAGAAGATACGGCGAAAGCCCCGCCATAGTCCACGCCATAGCGGCCCACCATGATGATGTTCCGGCCGAAGACGTCCTCGCCGTTCTTGTCCAGGCCTCCGACGCTCTGTCGGGGGCGCGCCCGGGCGCTCGACGCGAATTGCTCGAAACTTACGTAAGGCGCCTGGAAGATTTGGAGCGCATTGCGGCTTCTTTCAACGGAATCAGCAAAGCTTATGCGATTCAGGCAGGCAGGGAGCTCAGGATTATCGTCGAAAGCAGTATAGTTGGAGATGCCGATGTCGTCCTGTTAAGCCGTGATATCGCAAAGAAAATAGAAAGCGAACTCACCTATCCCGGACAGATCAAAGTTACCGTCATTCGGGAAACCAGGGCGGTGGAGTACGCAAAGTGATTAATGTCTTCGACATTCTCTACGAACGCGGGTTTGTGGCCCAGGCCACCGATGTTGACCAGCTGAAGCACTATTTGTCTGAACCCTCTTCGTGCTACATCGGTTTCGACCCCACGGCGGACAGCCTGCACGTCGGCAGCCTCGTCCCCATTATGGCCCTTGCCCACATGCAGCGACAGGGCCACCGCCCGATAATGGTTGTCGGCGGTGGAACCGGCCTTGTGGGAGACCCGAGCGGCAAGAGCGAGATGCGCCGGCTTCTAACCCTTGAACAGATTCAACTCAACGTTGGCGCTCTCAAAAGACAACTCTCGCAATTCCTCGATTTTGGCGATGATAAGGCGCTGATGGTAAACAATGCCGACTGGCTGGTCGATCTGCGCTACATTGAGTTTCTGCGGGATATCGGCAGGCACTTCAGCGTAAACCGCATGCTCGCTGCCGAAAGCTACAAGGCCCGCCTGGAAACCGGCCTCAATTTCATTGAGTTTAATTATATGCTGCTCCAGGCATACGATTTCTACCATCTGGCCCGGCAATTCGACTGCTGCCTTCAGATGGGCGGAGAAGACCAGTGGGGAAATATAATCGCAGGTATTGAACTTATTCGCAAAAAACTCCGCAAGACCGCACATTGCCTCACTTTCCCGCTTCTTGCCACTGCATCGGGCGAAAAGATGGGCAAAACGGCCGAGGGTGCTGTTTGGCTCAGCTCCGAAAAAACTGCTCCCTTCGATTTCTGCCAGTACTGGATAAATACCGATGACCGCGATGTGGAGCGTTTCCTCAAACTCTATACGTTTCTGCCCTTGGAAGAAATAGAGGATGTAAACTCCCTCTCGGGACAGGACCTCAATGCTTGCAAATCCATCCTGGCTTTTGAGGTAACCAGGCTCGTTCACGGCAGCGAAGCCGCCCTGTCGGCCATCGAAGCCGCGTTCTCCGTCTTTGGACAAAGGCGGATTCCGCCCGATCTGCTCCCTTCAAGCGGCATACCGAGACTATCCGGAGAAAAAGCCGATTCCGTTCCTACCACTTTCTTTCAAAGAGAACGCCTCGAAGATGGAATCCCGGCTTTTGAACTCTTTGCCGAAATTGAGCTTTGCGGCTCCAGGAGCGCCGCGCGGCGCCTGATCGAACAGGGCGGCGCTTATGTCAATGAAGACCGCATAAACGCAATCGACTTCCGCATCGGAGCCGCGCACCTCAGGGACGGCGGCATTGTGCTCAAAGCCGGAAAGAAAAAAGTCCACCGGATAAAGGTTGCTTGATCCTCCTGCTCGGTCCTGCCTGGTGATACCAAGTTACGTAGAAAATAGCCATTTTCATGCTTCGCGGGTGACGCAGGCGCCATGGGCAATTGCGTTCAAGATCGATGTGATCGGGAGGGCATACATCGCGCGACGCATTCGCTGCGCTCCCCCTCGCCCGGTAGGGGCGGGGTTTATCCCCGCCCAATCTTGAACGCAACTTGGTATGAGAAGAGAACCTCATCGACGATCTTTGCAAGCTCGGCCTCCATCAAGGGATCGGCTTTCATTCACACCCTCAAAACCAGCAAAAGCGCACGATCTCCCAATCGAACATGCAAGTAACATGAGATTGCGCTTTCTGGTTCGTCTCGCCATTGACCGTTAACCCCCGCTGGCCAAATGGAACTATCCCGGAACAAAAAGAATCAAGGAAGAAAAAGCATGGACAAGAAGACCCTACGCGGAATTTTTGGGAAGAAAACGCAGGGAAGAAGCCGGCACTTTCAGGCCGCCATCTTTAGTGCAGTTCGAGATCGCCGGTGAGACGAATTCAATGCGAAAGACGATGACTCCAGTCTTCCATGCCGCCGGAGTAATTGCGAGCCGGAGGCAGGCCGGCTATGGAGTGGATCGTCCACGAGTAGCCGGAGCGTACGCCTCCGGTGCAGTAATAGACGATCGGTTTGCTCATATCGACTCCGTGGTCCTCGAGCACCTTTTTGAACGCCGCAGCGTCGAGCGGATGGCGATTTTTTCCTGTGTAGAAGTAAGTCCATTCTATATGGACGGCTTTGGGAAGATGCCCCATAAGCCATTCCTTGGTGGAACGGGTGTCGATCAAAACGATCTCCTCCTTTTCTTGTTCCAGTTCGGAGGCCGAGATGTCGACCTCTCGCCTGATATTTGTCTGATAGTGAACAGTCTTCGATAGCGGGTGTTCGGGCTCCACTCCCACGGGGCCTTTTTGATCCCTCCATGCCCGGATTCCACCCGCAAGGAGGCGAATAGGGCCTTTGTGGCCAAGCCAGCAGAGCACCCAACATGTCCATCCTTCCCCGCCCCAGCTCTTGTCGGCATCTCCATAAACTACCAGGGGCATGTTTTCGTCGATCCCCATCGCGGAGAGCGCCCCGGCCAGTTCTTCTGGAGATCGGAGACAAAACTTTTTCCCATTTTTATCGGTGGTGGTGTAGTCTTCCCAGGAAAAAGAGCGCGCGCCAGCAATGCGCCCGGCTTGCCAATCCGATTTCGGCCTGGCGTCCAGGATTGCCCAGTCCTGTATGGTCCGGCCCAACTCGTCTGCCCCTATGAAACCCAGATCGGGCGCCGATGTTGAAGCGGCTGAACTGGGCAAGGGCGACAGGAATGCCCCGCATACTACGACAGTAAGAATGAGGAACCACCTGCTTGAGTGAAAGACGCCTTTAGCCATTGTGTTCTCCTTTCAAGATCTCATGAAAAATAACCTGCAGGATCTTCAAACCTGCGCGCAAAGAACCAACCAGCGTGCCGCTCACCTTGGATCTCCCTGCTTTTCTCTTCAGGTAAGCAACGGGTAGTTCCCGGGCGTTTAGCCCGATTTTCAAAGCCTTGATCTGCATCTCGACCGTCCATCCGAAATCGGCATCGGCCATATTCAATTTCCGGAGCCCATTCCAGGTAATGGCTCGCATTGGTCCAAGATCTTTATACTCATACCCCCAAAAAAAACGGATCAATCTCGTTGCAAGCCAATTCCCGAATCGTTGCTGAAAACTCATGGCGCCGGATTCGACGGGAATGCGCCTCGACAGAACCAGGTCCGCCTCGCCTTTGGTCAGCAGTCCGATAAACTCGGAGAGCCGGGAGATGTCGTCACTGCCGTCTGCATCGGCAAAAGCCACTATGTCGGGCGGGTCTGCTTCATATGCAGAAATTCCAGCCTGACAGGCCCTGCCGTATCCCTTCCTGGGTTCGCTCACGACCTTTGCGCCGCATTTTTTTGCAATTCGCGGGGTATCGTCTGTCGATCCATTATCGACTACCAGTACATGGTCCACCTCTGCGGGGACGGCGGCGAGAACGCCGGGCAGCGTCAAGGCCTCGTTTCTGGCAGGGATTATGAGCGCTGTTACCTTACCTGGATACAATGCACAACTCCTGACCGCATGCCGACATACGTCGTCGGCCGCACGTTCGAGTCATTTCCGCACTCTCTGGTGCACGACAGGTACGATCGACGCCAAAACAACCGGCGCCGGCCCGATTATGAATAAGAGAGAAATTTTCCCTCGTATTACATCCGGCAGAGAACTCGAAAACACTTCTCCTGAGAAGCGCCCCGGCTGCTTTGGCCGGCGGACCGCGGGCCCCCAGCGGAAAGATTGTCGCGTATATGCATTCTTGTCCCCTTATCACTCATAAGCAGGCCCTCATACCAAGTTCCGTTCAAGATCGATGTGATCTGGAGGGCATACATCGCGCGACGCATTCGCTGCGCTCCCGCTCCCCGAGGTAGGGGCGGGGTTTATCCCCATAAGCGCTCAAATAAGGACGAGGCAGTACAAGGAAAAGGACCGTCATTCCGGCGAAAGCCGGAAACCAGGTCTTTGTTTTTTACTGTAAAATCAATAAGTAATGCACTGGACCCCCGGCTTCCGCCGGGGTGACGAAAATCCTAACCCTGCCATCAGTAAATTCAATAACTTACGCGCTTATTTAAGCGCTTATGGGGTTTATCCCCGCCCAACCTTGAACGCAACTTGGCATCAGACATCCACCGGACATTAGGGCGCTTTGCGCCAACCGGTGTCCGATGGAAGTCGGCGATTAAAATCCGAGCTACCGGTCCTAAACTGAAAACTCCTATGCGTCGCATAGTGGGTTCCTATCTCTTTTACCACAAATGACATGAGGGAAAAGACCTGCCGGCTCTTTTCGATGTACCTGCGCTCCGGTTACTATCTTCGTTGACGAACGCGGAAAAGTTCCATTAAATACCGATATCGCCTGTGACGGATGAGAAGGATGACATCTACCAACTCACAACCCGTGAGGCAGATCCTCTCATGGGGGCTGCCCTCCATCATTGTGGCATCCTATTTGGTCTTAAGGCTGCAGCCGGAGCTTCGTTCAGCCTTTCCAACTCTGATAGGGGCAACGTGCGTCATCGTCATTTCGCTCGGCATCATACTGTATGCCGGAACAAAAGAACTGGTCGGCTGGTCGCCCGGGGTGATTCTCCTCATCTCCATAATTCTCCGCGCACTTTTTCTGTTCAGCCCTCCCCAGCTTTCAGACGATATTTACCGATACCTTTGGGACGGGCTGCAAGTCTTACACGGTCAAAATCCCTACTCGGAAGTTCCATTGAATGCCCCGCCACCGGATGGGGCATCTCTTGAACTGCTCCGTCTCATGAATCATCCCGAACTTGGAACAATCTATCCTCCTGCCGCTCAATTTTTTTTCGCTGCCGGAGCTTATCTCGGCGCAGGCCCCCTGGGTTTCAAGGCATTATTGGCGCTGCTGGATTCAATTTCCTGCATTCTGATTATAAAGATGCTTTTGCGCGCCGGACTTCCTGCATGGCATGCTGCGATTTATGCATGGCACCCTTTGCCGGTTCTCGAAATTGGTTCTTCAGGCCATATCGACGGACTCGGGATCTTTTTCCTGTTTTTCACCCTGTCGTTGCTGCAAACGCTCACATGCATTCCTTCCATAAAAGCGCATCCGCCTTCCCGGTCTGGACAAGGACCGGCAAAGTATCTTCTCATCGCCGTTTCAGCCGGTTTTACATTTGCTTGTGCAATGCTTGTAAAGCTCTTTCCGCTTATTTTTCTTCCGGGCATATTCATGCTCGCGGGAAAGCGTTTCAGATCGCCGTTGTCTGCAGGAATCCTCGCAGGCCTGACCTTGCTGACCGTTCCGTTTCTGCCGCAGATCAAAAACCTCTTCTTCGTCCTGAATATTTATCTTTTGAACTGGGAGTTTGCCGGATTTGCATTTCGAACTCTTCGCAAACTCATATCTTCCGGAAGTTTGGCGAGGCTGATTCTCGCTTCTATCTTCCTTTTCATTTCAGCAGCCGTTTGGCTGAGGCTGTTCGCCATGTTGCATCGTGTTCCCGGCAATTCTCAAGGTTCTTTCCGGGGTCAGGGTTGCGCCCCCTCCAACCGATACTTTCTCGAATGCATGGGAACCTTTTGCTGGATCTGCATGGCATATCTTCTCCTGACCCCGACCCTCCATCCGTGGTATGCCCTCTACCTTGTTTGCCTTCTTCCGTTCGCTCCCGGAGCTGCGGGTCTGGCGCTCACATGGGCGGTCTTTCTATCTTATCGTGTAGTAGCTTTCAAAGCATTTTCCGGTCAATGGGTGGAAAATGACTGGATTCCCCTGCTGATCTGGGTTGCCCCAGTCTTAGCCTTCCTTATTGCCCGTTTTCACTTAAGGATATAGATGAGCGCAACAGTATAGGTGGCGCCCTCAGTGGTGTTCCAGCCGTATATAGCCGGGGTGTAGCAGAGTTCAATTCCGAATGCTTTTGTAATCTTGATTCCAAGGGCGATATCGAGCTTTCCCAGATCGTAATTATAGTAGGCCATAGGATTGGCTGGATTATTGGATTTGGTTCCATTATCCATGCTGAGGATGGAGTCCAGTTTTATCCTGCCGTAAATATTCTTCGTTATGTCGGCGCCGAATTCGATTAGATACCTGATTTCGTCTGAGGGATCGCCAAAGCGCCATCGATAGCCGATTTCGAAATTGCAGTATCCGGGAATGACCGGCCATAAAGATCGCCCGTAGAGCACCCGCAGTTCGAAATCGTATTGAGCGTTTCCGAGCGGGAGCGGATCGTCTTTTCCATACAGCCCGGGAATCTTGATCAATCCCTGTGTAGACAGAACACCCCACGATCCATCGGCTACTTTGTATTTCACTCCTAAATCAATATCTCCCAATCCATTTGAACTCACATCTTCGTACTGGTCTTCCTTCTTGAGAAACTTGTAATAGATGGAATTGATGAGCGTTATTCTGTCTGTGATCCCATATTCGATATAATTACTGATGTCAGTATCTCTGAATGATTTAAGGTGGTCCTGGTTTGCGCCATATTCCGCTCCGGCGTAATAATAGTTGAAAGCCAGCCTTTCATACATCTCCCCGCTTCCCATGACCCAGGCGCCGGCAAGAGACCTGGCCGTTGAAATGAGTATGAAAATGCATGTCATCACTCCAATGCCGAACGCCTTCGAAATAAATGAACTCATTCCTTCCCCTTGCCATCTGTTGAATTGCAGAATTCAAATATCAATTAGACAAAAGCCGCGGTTTCGTGCTATCGGGATACAATCATGTGGACGACCCTTCACTTTACCGCGATGGCTTTGTTGTCTCTTTACGGGCTGCACAGGTTGTGGCTGCTGGCGTGCTGGAGCGTCGAGCGCAAACGGCCCGTGAAGGCCCCTCCATCCGCGGGTTTGGGAAAGGCCCCCCCAATCGTTACGGTTCAGTTGCCTCTCTACAATGAAAGATTTGTGGCGGCCCGTCTGATAAATGCAGTCGCCCGGCTGGATTGGCCCGGGGAAAAACTCGAAATACAGGTGCTGGACGACTCCACCGATGTTACGGGAAAAATAGTCGATGAGCTGGCGGATCACTGGCGCAAAAAGGGGGTAAACATGAAGGTGATCCGGCGCGCACATCGTGCGG
>Ga0187771_10002903_pt1 | contig 11906 bp, 10 predicted proteins | sample 0116_SJ02_MP15_1_FD_133139 | JGI IMG/M metagenome (GOLD analysis project Ga0187771, IMG submission 133139) | Tropical peat soil microbial communities from peatlands in Department of Meta, Colombia - 0116_SJ02_MP15_10_MG | ecosystem: Environmental > Terrestrial > Soil > Wetlands > Peat | place... | reverse complement strand
GCGTCCCCCCCAGCCCGGCGGACGTGGTCCCCGGGCCGCGGTGCCTGAAGGACCAGGACGGTGCCGCGGTCACCTGGCTGGGTGTCCTCGATGGGCACCACCGCGTCGGCGCCGCGGGGTATTGGTCCCCCGGTGGCGATGGCGAGAGCCGTGCCGAGCTCGAGCGCAGCGATCGGTGCCCCGGTCCGAGCCTCACCGGAGGCGGCCAGCCGGACCGGCCGCGTCGGGGAGGCGCCGGAGCAGTCGGCGGCGAGCACCGCATAGCCGTCCATCGCCGAGTTGTCGCATCCGGGTATCGCCCAGAGCGTGCTGACCGGCCGGGCGAGCACGCGGCCGAGACTCTCCGAGAGCGGGATCAGCTCCTCACCCGTCGTTCTCGAGGCGATGAGTTGGAACAACCGCCTCTGCGCCTCCGCCACCGGGATCAGCTCGGTGGCCACGGTCATGGCATGACCCTGCCGTCGTGGCAGTGCCCGCTCGTCCGTGAGGTCTCCCGGCAGCGCCGCCAATCCGCCGGGGTGTTGACGTTCTCCGAGAAGGCGGCCTCTGCCGGCGCCGCCACCTCCGCCGCGGCCACTTGCCTCACCCTCAGCCGCCCGAGCAGGCCGCGGGCCGAGAGGTCGGCACTCCCCAGAGCCGCCTCGGCGTGCCCGAGGGCGCTCCGGCAGTACACGGCATGAAGGGGCTCCGGCCCCGCCGCGGTCACCGGAACCACCGCGTCCTCACCGTCCCACAAGCCGGCGAGGCGGGCCAGGACGTCGGGGCTCAGCCATGGCATGTCCACCGCGACCACGGCACAGAGGGGATGTGGCGAGGCCCGCAGCGCCGCCACCAGCCCGCCCACGGGGCCGCACCGGGGCGCCGGGTCGACCACGCTGACACAGGCAGGTCGGGTGATCCAGTCGCTGCCTCCGGCGATGATGACCGGATCGGCCACCCGGCGAAGCCGGGCGACTGCCCGGTCGAGGAAGCTCGATCCGTCCAGCTCCAGCAGGGCTTTGTCGCGCCCCATCCGCAGGCTCCTGCCGCCGCAGAGGACCGCGCCGCTGAGCGACCCTTCCATGCCAGCGACGATACAGCCACGGGGGCTGCGCCCTCAGCGCCGGCCCAGGTCGTCCACTCCGAGGATCCGGCCGACGTCCCGCGCCGCCTCGGCCAGGGCGTCGGTCTCGGCCATGCCAACCCCCTGGCGCCGCATCTCCGCGTAGCGTCCGAGCAGGTATGCGGCCAGGGGAGCGTGCTGGCGCTCGCCGGCATGGGCCACCTCACGGGCGACCTGGAGGATCAGCCTCCCTCGCTCCCCGGTCGGTGGTTGGAGGTCGAAACCCACCCGCTTGCCCAGCTCACGGGCGATCCGCGGCAGCAGCTCGCCCTCCCCTTGCATGCTGTCCACCGGTTCACCTCCTGTGGCGTCGTGGGCTCCGAGATCCATCAGCATGTCGCCGACGTTGGACCGGCAGGTCCCAGGACACGGCTTGCTACAGTGACAGATGGACGTGGCAAAGCAGCGCGTCATGCAGCTGCGGGCTTCGGGTGGGACGAGCTGGAGAGCCGACGAGCTCACCGCCGAGGAGCCCCTGGAGATCCGGGTGGACAGCGTTCCGCTGTCGGTGACGATGCGCACCCCGGGTCACGACCTGGAGCTCGCCGCCGGCTTCCTGATCACCGAAGGGCTGGTGACGGGCGCCGGTGAGATCGTCTCCATGCGCACCTGCCCACAGGCCGGCGCGGTGGCCGGCCCGCTCAATGTCGTCGAGGTGACGCTCCAGCCGTCAGCGTCGCGGCCCCGCTCCGCCCGCCACTTCTACGTCACCTCCTCCTGCGGGATCTGCGGCAAGGCGAGCATCGACCAGGTCCGGACGATCTGCTCCCACCCGGTCCGCGAGGACCCGCTGCGGGTCTCCCCGGAGCTGCTGCTGTCGTTTCCCGAGCGGCTGCGCCAGGCTCAGCCAGGCTTCGCCCGCACCGGCGGCCTCCACGCCGCCGGTCTCTTCGACGGCGACGGCGGGCTCGTCTGCGTCCGGGAGGATGTCGGGAGGCACAACGCCTTCGACAAGGTGATCGGCTGGGCCGCCACCCGCGGTCTGCTGCCGCTGCGCTCCCACATCATCCTGGCCTCCGGTCGGGCCAGCTTCGAGCTCACCCAGAAGGCGCTGATGGCCGGCATCCCGCTCCTCGCCGCCGTCTCCGCGCCGTCAGACCTGGCGGTCGCGCTGGCTCGGGAGTCGGGGATGACCCTGGTGGGTTTCCTGCGCGGCGACCGCATGAACGTCTACTCGGGCCACCACCGGCTGGCGATCAGCCCCGGCTGAGCCCACCAAGGGCCCAGGACACCCGGGCCGGCGCGGCCGGCCCGGGTGCGCACGGAGAGGGGTTGTTCAACCCAACGGCCCGGCGAGCGCCAGCCGCCCGCGTCCGGCTTGCCCCGGAAGCGTCCAGCCCGGCGGCTTTTCGCGCCCCTGAAAGTCCGGCACGCCGGCCGCCGCGCCGCACCTGCGTCCCACCTCCATCCTCCGACGCCCTGCCCGCACCGCGACAGCATGCCGGACCGCCGGTGAAGAACCGGGGAGCCGGCCGTTAAGGGTCGAGGAAGCGATCAGGTCCCGGGCGGCATCTCCGCGAGGATCCGCCGGACCAGCCCGGCCGGCGAGGAGCGCGAGGCCTCGAGGCTGAGATCCGCGAACCGGGCGTAGAGGGGATCCCTGGTCCGCGCCATCTCGCGGAGCATGCCCAGCAGGTCGCCGGCCGGGAGCGGCCGGTGGCCATCATCGCGCTGAAGGCGGGTGGCAAGGCGGGCGACGTCCACCCTGAGCCAGATCACCCAGGCGTTGCCGATCAGCGAGGGCATCCGCTGATCCAGGATCACCGCGGCGGCGGCGGCGACGACCCGGGGCGGCCGGTGCGCCAGGCCACGGGCGAGCACCTCGACCTCGAGGCTGTGGAGTGCATCGATGCCGCGGTCGACGCCCAGTCGCGCCGCCGTCTGACCGGTGGCCGCCTCGAGCTGGGCGTCGCTGTCCCAGAAGGGTCGGGAGAGCCGGCGGGCGAGGGCCTGCCCCACCGTGGTCTTGCCGCAGCCCATCATGCCGATGAGGACGATCGGACGTGCCATGCGTGGTCGACATTCTCCGGTTTGGGACGGGCTCGGCCCGCCCAGCCCGCCGGGCCGCGGCCCGGCGGCGACCGGATTCCCGCGTGACCCGTCGCGGCAAACGAGCTACGCTGGTTGACCGCCAGGGCTGGGCTGCATCTTTTCGCCGGTTCGGGACGGTACACTCACCGAATTCGCCAGGGGGAGAGGCCGTGAAAGAGAAGCCAGGGGGCGACGGAAAGGTTCAGGCTCCGCCCGAGACGGGGGAGGACCTGGGCACACCGGCTGAGCCGGTGGAGATCGTCGGCCACCCCAGCCGGCAGCCCGGGGCCCCGCCCGGCGGCCCGGAGGCCGGGAGTCCCGGCGCCCTTCAGAAGGCCGCGGGAGGGCTCGCGCCGCAGGCGCAGGAGACGCGCTCGGTCACCGCCCGGGCCGGCGAGAGCCTGCCAGGCGCGGCTCCTTCCGTGCCGGCCCGGCCCGGCGAGGGCTACCCACCTCGAACCCTCTCCGGCGAGCGGCCGCCGCTGCCACCCGCGGCTTCGAACGGCGCGCCGCCGCGCACCATCCCGCCGCCGATCAGACCCTCGGGCACGCTGCCCCCGGGGATGGCCCCAGCGGCGCTGGCCCAGCGCCCCGGTCCGTCCACCCAGCCTCCCCGCCCCGGCGGGGGGATGCAGGCCGCGATCCGAAATCTCCCTCAGGACACCTCGGTGGCGCCGCAGCCGGGAGCTGCGACCGGCCCGCGCCCCGCCACCCCCACCGCCAAGCCAGCGGGTGGCAACGGGTCCCCGCCAGCCGCCCGTACCAGCAACGGAACCGGGCCCTGGCGGCCCCTGCCCGGGCCTGCCTTGGCCTCCCCGCAACGCCCGGCGCCGGCCCGCACCGTGGGTCGGCTCGCCGCGCTCGCCCCTGACCCGGAGCCGGCCTCGCTTAGGCCGGCACCGCCACCTCCCACTACCGCCCACGACCTGGCCCCCCAGCGGGAGCGGTCGGTGAAGACGCCCCCGGCCACCCGCGGCTGGCGGAGGGCGGTCCGAGTGGTCAGCTTCGGGGTGGTGTCACCCCGTCCGGGAAGAGCCGAGCGACGCGAGCGCGAGCTGATCGCCGCGGCCCGGACCCCGATCGCTACCTGCCGCCGGGTCGCCATCGTCTCCCGCAAGGGTGGGATCGGCAAGACCACCACCACGCTCATGCTCGGCCACACGTTCGCGCACCGTCGCGGCGACCGGGTGGTCGCGCTGGACGCCAACCCCGACGCCGGGTCGCTGGCCTACCGGGTCCATCGCGAGACCGACGCCACCGTGACCCAGCTGCTGCGAGCGGCCGACCGGATCGGCCGGTACAGCGACATGCGGACCTTCACCAGCCAGTCGTCGACCCGGCTCGAGGTGCTGGCCTCCGATGACGATCCGACCATCAGCGTCGCCCTCGGCGACCCCGAGTACTCGCGGGTGCTGGACGTCCTGGAGCACCACTACAACCTGATCCTGATGGACACGGGGACCGGGATCCTCGACTCGGCGACCCAGGGGATCCTGCGGATGGCCGACCAGATAGTGGTCTGCGCCGCTCCCGGGATCGACGCCTCGAGGGCCTCGAGCCTGACCCTCGACTGGCTCGACGAGCACGGCTACCACGAGCTGGTCAGCGATGCGGTGGTGGTCATCAACCAGGTTCGCAAGGACGGTGGGCGTGAGCTCCGCTCGGTTTCCCAGCACTTCGCCCGGCGCTGCCGCGCCGTGGTCAAGGTCCCCTGGGATCCGCACCTCGCCGAGGGCCTGGAGGTCGAGGTCGACGACCTCAAGCCGGCCACCCGAAACGCCTACCTCAACGCCGCCGCTGCGGTGGCGCGCAGCTTCGGGTTCCCCTCCCACCGCCACTGACGGCGATGCCGATCCCTCTGTGCCGGGGTTCGGCGCAGAGGCGCACCTGGCCGGCAGCCGGTTAGGCAACGGGGGCACCGACCCGATGGCGGACCAGCCGCCCGACCATTACTTCAGCGCGGCGCCCGGGTCCGCGTCAGCACCGAGGGTGGTGACCGTGCGGCTGCCCGACCAGGTCCTTGTCATGCACACTGATCGAGGAGTCTTCGCCACCGCCGGGCTCGACGCTGGCACCGAGGCCCTGCTCCGCGAGGCACCCGCCCCGCCCGCCTCCGGGAACGTCCTCGACCTTGGCTGCGGCCACGGGCTGATCGCCATCGCCCTGGCCCGCCGCTCCCCCGGAACCCGAGTGGTCGCTGTCGACGTCAACCAGCGCGCCCTGGAGCTGACCCGTCTCAACGCCGCCCTCAACGCCGTCTCCCAGGTCCAGGCGCTTCACCCGGAGGATGTCGACCCGAACCTCCGGTTCGCAGCGATCTATTCCAACCCGCCGGTCAGGGTCGGCCGGGAGCCGCTCCTCGCCATGCTGGCCAGCTGGTTGGCGCGCCTCGAGCCGGAGGGCTCAGCCTACCTGGTGGTCCAGCGTCACCTGGGCGCCGATTCCATCGCCGAGCGGCTTCGGGACCTGGGCTATGAGGTCCGCCGACTGGCTTCCAAGCACGGCTACCGCATCCTGGCAGTGCACGCGGAGAGCCCGGCGTCGCATCATCCCTAGCCGTGCTCGGCGTCATCCAGATCGGCATCGACCCCACCGCCTTCCGGATCGGCTCCCTGGCGATCCACTGGTACGGGGTCATGTACGTGGTGGCCTTCGTGGTCGCCTACTACCTGGGAGCCAAGCCGCACGCGCGGCGGCGGGGCATCAAGCAGGAGCGGATCGAGCTGCTGGTCAGCTGGACCATCCTCTGGGGCCTGGTCGGCGGTCGCCTCTATTACGACGTGCAGAGCCTCAGCCAGCTGCACAGCCCGGTCGACTGGATCGCCGTCTGGAACGGGGGGATGGCGTTCTACGGGGCGATCATCGGGAGCGTCGCCACCATCGTCTTCCTGGGCTGGCGATGGCGGCTGCCGATCTGGGTCCTGCTCGACGCCGGCGCCATGTTCGCGGTGGTGGGGCAGCCGATCGGGCGGATCGGCAACATCATCAACGGTGACATCCTGGGCGGCCCCAGCAACCTGCCCTGGGCGACGGCCTACACCAACCCGAACGCGGTGCTGCAGTGCCCGTCGGTGCAGAGCTGCTTTCACCTGGACACCGCCTACCAACCCGCCGGCGCCTATGAGGCTCTGGCTACCCTGCTGATCCTGCTCATCCTGGTGTGGCTGCGCCGGCGCGGCGTCCGCCCCGGGGTGATGATCATCAGCTACGTCGCCCTGTACTCGATCAGCCAGTTCGCACTGGGCTTTGTGCGGGAGTCGGAGCCGGTGGTGTGGCTCGGTCTCAAAGAGCTCCAGCTCACCGCGGTGGTCGCCTTCGTGGTGGGAGTGCCGGGGCTGGTCTGGCTGTGGTGGCGCACCGGGGGAGGAGCGGCAGCCAGCGGAACCGAGGGGGTCGCCGCCGTCACCCTCCCCGCGGAGGGCGCACCGGGCTCGGCGGCCACCGAGGCGGAGCCTGGCGCCGTCGAGAAGCCCGTGCCGGCGGCCGACGCGAGCGGCGACGACGGGCCGGAGGAGGCTTCAGCGGCCGCCACCGGGAGCGCGCCGGCCCAGCCGGCCGGCGGGAGCCCCGGCGAGGGCGGCTCCTGACGGCGGCGCAGCCGCCCGGGTAACCTGGGGGGAGCATGTTCCGCTTCCTGCTCGCCGATGTGACCAGGCTCGATGCCGGGGAGGAGGAGTTCGGCGCGGCCTGCATCGACGCCGACGACCTGAGCGACGGAGACCGGATCAAGGTCGATGATCGACGCTGGCGGGTGATCGAGGTCGATTGGTCCACTCTCGACCCCACCGTGGAGCCGCCGACCGTGCTCGGCTTCGTCGAGCCCGACCCTGACCCGGGTCCGAGCCGCAGCTTCACGGACGTCGCCGCCGGGGAGCTCTCGGGGGGCCCGCGGTTGGTCGAGCACTCCTTGCCGGTGCTGGTGTTTCCCGCCGACTGGAACTGACGGGGCGACAGGCTCGCTCGGGCGGCTTCCTATACTCGGGTCGTGTCGCTCGGCGCCATCTTCACCCTGATCGGGTACCTGCTCGACCTCCTCGCCCTCATCGTGCTGGTGCGAGTGATCATCTCGTGGATCCCCGGCATCAACCTGTACAACCCGGTGATCCGCGTGATCCGAGCCATCGGAGATCCGATTCTCGCCCCGTTCCGGGGGCTGCTCCCCAGCTTCGGAGGGATGCTCGACCTCTCCCCGGTGCTCGCCCTGATCGTCCTCGAGGTGCTCGCCGAAGTCTGCTTCTCCCTCGGCGCCAACGCGGTCAGCGGCGTCTCGGTGGCCACCGTCGTGGTGGCCGCCGTCGAGCAGCTGCTGCTCACCCTCATGGTCATCGTCGCCCTGCTGGTCCTGCTCCGACTCCTCCTCTCGCTGTTCAACGCCAGCCCTTGGCATCCCCTGACGCGAGGCATCCGGGCCATGGCCCGCCCCTTCTGCCTGCCCTTCGAGGGTGTCGCGGTCCGCAAGTCCGCCGTCGACCTCCCCGCCATCGTGGCCCTGGTGGTCTATGTGGTCGTCTTCGTGGCGGTCAGGCTGATCTTCGACAACCTGGTGCTGCCGCTCACCTGACATGGCGATGAAAAGCCCGCACCCTACCCACCGCGGATTTCCATCGGAGGAAGAGGAGCGTGGCGACGCCGAGATCAACCCGCCTGCGCGGCCGGTTTTCTTCCCTGGCACTCGCGCATGCTGGATCTGGCCGGCGCCCGACCGCTTCAGCAGCCTCCTCAGGGCGGCTCAGCGGCGCCGGGCCCCCTCGCGGTCGGGAGCCCGTTGACGCTCGACCTCGAGGCGGTACGAGCCCTCGCCGAGCAGCGACTCGATGGCGCGCTCCAGAGCCGGGCCGGGCTCCACCCTCCACTCCTCGCCGAGGGCCACCTCGTCAACGGCTCGCTCACCGATGAGCTGGAGCACGACCGGCGTCTCACCCGGGTGGCGCTCGAGCAGCGACCGCAGCGCCGGAAGCCCTGGCTGCTGGCCGTGGTGGAGGCGCAGCCGCACCCGGCTGTGGCTCCGCCAGGCGGCCAGGCGGACGTCCTCGAGGTCGTAGAGAGCTTCCGCGATGACGCTGATCTGCTCGCTCTCGGAGTGCTGCTCCTCCTCCTCGGTCGCCGCTGGCGTCCCCCCCGGGGCGGCGACCCGTCCGTTGCGGCCGGCCTGCACCCGCCCCCGCACCACCACCACCTGGTCGGGCCGCAGCAGGTTGGCACACTCCTCGAAGGTCCGGGCGAAGACCACGACCTCGCAGGCTCCGGAGAGGTCCTCCAGGGTCATGAAGGCCATCCGCTGGCCGCTGGTGCTGCGCCTCGGGATGAAGGCCCGAAGGTCGCGGATGGTGCCGCCGATCTGCACGTAGACACCGTCGAGGTGGCTGCCAAGGTCCCCGATCGACGTGTCCACCCTGCCCGCCAAGCGGTCGGCAACCCGCCGCAGTGGGTGGTCGCTCAGGTACATGCCGAGGTGCTCGCGCTCCCAGCGAAGCCGCTCGTCGGCGGCCAGCGGCGGCACCTCGGTGACCGTCCCGAACTCGTCGAAGGGGGACGGCGCGCTCTCCTCGGCCGCGTCATCCCCGAAGAGTGAGGCCTGGCCAAGCTCGCGCTCGCGCCGCACCTGGGTGGCGCGGTCCATGGCCCGATCCAATGCGGCCAGCAGACCTGCCCGCTCCCCCAGGCCGTCGCAGGCGCCGCTCTTGATCAGGGCCTCGAGAACCCGGCGGTTGAGCTCGCGGACACCAACCCGGAGGCAGAGGTCGTAGAGGCTGGTGAACGGGCCGCCCCGACGGCGCTCCTCCACCAGCTGCTCCATGACCCGCTCGCCGGCGTTCTTGATGTGGCCGAGCCCGTAGAGGATCTCCCCCTTGGCGGCATCACCGACCGCGAAACCCGCGTCGCTGCGGTTGATGTCGGGAAGCTGCACGGTCAGGCCCCTGGCGTGCGCGTCCAGGATGGTCAGCTTGAGCTTGTCGAAATCGCCGGCCCGGCTGTTGAGCAGGGCGGTCATGTACTCCAGCGGGTAGTTGGCCTTGAGGTAGGCGGTCTGGTAGCCGATCAGCGCATAGGCATAGCTGTGGGCGGCGTTGAAGCCGTACCCGGCGAAGAACGCGATCAGGTCGAAGAGCTCGGCGGCGGTCCTCTCCTCCACCCCCCTGGCCACCGCTCCGGCCAGAAACTTCTCGCGCTGCTGGGCCATCTTGAGCTTGTCCTTCTTGCCCATGGCGGCGCGCAGGATGTCCGCCTCGCCCAGGCTGAAGCCGGCGACGGCGGAGGCGATCTTCATGACCTGGTCCTGGTAGATCATGGTTCCGAAGGTTTCGGCCAAGATCGGCTCCATCTCGGGGAGCAGGTAGGTGATCGGCTCCTCGCCGCGGCGCCGGCGGATGTACAGGTCCACCACCTTGCCCTCGAGCGGGCCGGGCCGGATCAGCGCGTTGGCGGCGGCCAGGTCCTCCAGCGAGTGCGGCTGCATGTCGATGAGGATGCGCTTGCCCAGGGTGGCCTCGAGCTGGAACACCCCGTGGGTGTCGGCCCTGCCGAGCAGCTCGTAGGTCTTGGCATCGTCGAGCGGGATGGCGTCGATGTCGAGCCGCTCGCCGCGAACCCTCTCGATGTTCTCGACAGCCTCCTCGATCACGGTGAGGTTGGCCAGGCCGAGGAAGTCCATCTTGAGCAGGCCGATCTTGCTGACCCCCTTCATGTCGAACTGGGTGACCACGCCCTCGTTGGCCGAGGTGGAGCGGCCCAGGGGAACGATGCCGGCGAGCGGCTCGGCCCCGATCACCACTCCCGCGGCATGGGTGGAGGCGTTGCGCGAGATACCCTCGAGGCGGCGAGCGACATCGATGATGTCGCGGGCCCACCGCTCGCCCTCGTAGAGCTCGTGAAGGTCGCGGGATTCGGCGAGGGCCCGGTCGAGGGTGATCCCGATGGTGGCGGGGACCAGCTTGGCCAGGCGGTCGACGTCGGGGAGCGGGACATCCAGCACCCGGCCCACATCGCGGATCGCCGCCCGGGCCGCCATGGTGCCGAAGGTGATGATCTGGGCCACCCGGTCCTGGCCGTACTTGGCGGTGACGTAGTGGAGGACCCGATCACGGCGGCGATCGTCGAAGTCGATGTCGATGTCGGGCATCTCGACCCGCTCGAGGTTGAGAAAGCGCTCGAAGATGAGGCCGTAGCGGAGCGGGTCGATGTTGGTGATCCGGAGCGTGTAGGCGACCAGCGAGCCGGCGGCGCTGCCCCGGCCGGGACCGACCACGACCCCGTCGCAGCGCGCCGCCCGGATCAGGTCCCAGACGATCAGGAAGTAGGCGGCGAAGCCGGTCCGGCGGATGACGTCCAGCTCCATTCGGAGCCGCTCGCGCGCTTCCCCGGGCGGCTCGTCACCGTACCGCTCTCGCAGCCCGCGGTCGCAGAGCTCAGCGAGGTAGGAATCGGCGTCGTGCCCCGGGGGGATGGGCGAATAGGCGGGCAGGTGGTGACGCCCGAGCTCCAGCTTCCAATCGCAGCGCTCGGCCACCGCCAGGGTGTTGGCGGCGGCCTCGCCGTAGGCCAGGAACCGCTCCCTCATCTGCCCGCCGGAGGTCAGATAGAAATGCGGACCGGAGAACTTGAGCCGCTTCTCATCATCGCGCCGGGACCCGGTCTGGAGGCAGAGGAGGATGTCGTGGGCGTCGGCGTCGGACGGATGGATGTAATGCGAGTCATTGGTGCACACCAAAGGGGCGCCGGTGCGCCGGGCGATCTCCAGGAGGCCCTCGCGGACCGCGGCCTCCTCGGCCATGCCGTGGTCCTGCAGCTCCAGGAAGTAGCCGTCCGGACCGAAGATCTCGAGGTGCTGGCGGGCGACCCGCTCAGCCGCGTCCAGGTCCCCGCTCAGGATGGCCTGGGGAAGCTCTCCGCCGACGCAGCCGGACAGGCAGATGAGGCCACGGCTGTGCTCGGCGAGCAGCGCCCTGTCGATCCGGGGCTTGTAGTAATAGCCCTCGAGATGCGCGGTGGTGACCAGGGAGATCAGGTTGGTCCAGCCGTCGGCGTCCCTGGCCAGCAGCACCAGGTGGTTGGGATCGCGATCGGCCCGGCCCTCCTTGTCGCGGTGGGAACGCGGGGCCATGTAGACCTCGCAGCCGATGATCGGCTTTATCCCCGCGCTGACCGCCTCGGTGTAGAGGTCGACGGCGCCGTACAGGACGCCGTGGTCGGTGATCGCCAGCGCCGGCTGTCCCATCTCGGCGGCGCGCTTCACCAGCTCGGTGATGCGCGAGGCTCCGTCGAGGAGCGAGAACTCACTGTGGGTGTGGAGGTGGACGAAGGGCTCCGCCCCGCCCGTTGCGGTCGCCTCCGCCTCGGTCATCACCCTCCGCCGCCCTGAAGTTTCGAACGCGCGTACGATACCATGCGACCGCGCCGGCCCACCCGGTGCGATCCGCCAGCCGGGCGTGTCTCGTGCCGACCTGGTCAAGAGCCGGAATTGTCCCGGCGCCGCTGCTATCCTGACCCCGCCGCCCGTGGCTGCCGACCTCAGCATCGCTCTCCTCACCGGGCTGCACGGTGCCGCAGCGACCGTGCTGATCTGCTCGCTCCTGCTCATCGACGAGGCGGGAGTGCCGCTGTTCTTCGCCCCCAACGAGGTCCTGCTCATGCTCGGCGGCCTGCTGCTGGCCTCGGGCGGTCTCAGCCCGGTGGTGTTCCCGCCACTCGCCGTCCTGGCCCTGCTGGCCGGCTCCTTCACCGGGTTCAGCTGGGCCAGGGCGGTCGGCCCCACTCATCTCCAGACCATCGCCCG
>Ga0187771_10002902_pt1 | contig 11907 bp, 9 predicted proteins | sample 0116_SJ02_MP15_1_FD_133139 | JGI IMG/M metagenome (GOLD analysis project Ga0187771, IMG submission 133139) | Tropical peat soil microbial communities from peatlands in Department of Meta, Colombia - 0116_SJ02_MP15_10_MG | ecosystem: Environmental > Terrestrial > Soil > Wetlands > Peat | place... | reverse complement strand
GCAAGGGATGCTGTCGCCTCCGCCGCGCCACCATGCTTCCCACGGCCTCGCCATCCCGGAAGAATGCGCAATAGGAGTATTGCTGACTGCCGCCGCCTGGAATGACTTCTTGCACCATCACTTCGCCCGGGCCGACAATGTCGAAGGCCTTCAGAAACAGGCTCCGCAGCTCGGCGTGGCTCTCTGCGCGCCATGCTTTCACGCGGGTTGCATAGATGAAGTGTTCTTTGATCGCCGGTTTGATTGCGAACGGCGGAGCTACCTCGCCAAACTGCTCAAGGTCCGCCACACTATCTGGATACCACGTCGCGGGAATCGGAATTCCAAGTTGCCTCGCCAGCTCATAGGTGTTCCTCTTATCCCACGCCCAGCGCACGCTTTCCCATTCCGCGGTCGGAACTCGGAACATCTCGCTCAGTTCTTCTCGATGACGGGAAATAGCGGCTACCAGTTCGTCGCGCGTGGGATATAGCAGCCACCCTTCCAGACCCCACCTGCGACCAAGACTCAGCAACTGGTCGACCGTGTGCCGTTCATCTTTCAGATTCGGAAAGTGCACGAACCGTTTTGCATAGCGCGAATAGCGCGCAATCGAGTGCTCGTCATCCACGACGCAGGTTGGAACCCCTCGTCGTCCCAGGCTGCGCACGATTCCCAGACCCTGGTAGTCGCCTCCTAGGATGACCGCGCCAGCCGTTTTAGTTTCAAATCGCCTGGCTGTCTTGGGCTCCACTAAAACGCTGACCGTGTCACCCATTGCCGTTAGCGATCCCGTTGCCTTTCGTAAGAAAGCGAGCTAATTCCTTACCAGCGAATTCCGTTCCGGAGACGAAACAAAGTAGCGGCCCAAAGCTCCACGAAGCCGGCTTACCCAGAAAATGCAGACCCGGAACCGAACTCTCAAACCCTCGGCCAAGCACTGGAAATCCATCTACAGTCTGGAGCTGCTGCAACAACGATGGAGCCAGAAAGGCGTAACGGCTCAGATCAACCTGGAATCCCGTCGCTAACAGACAATGATCGACGACACGCTCTGTTCTATCATCCAGTCTTATCTGCAGGCGACTTCCCTTTTCTCCTGCTTCAACGACCTTGCAGTTCAACGAGATCTTGACACCCTCCAGTCGGTGCCGCAGCCATCCCGCGCCTGCGGGACGGATCGCACGATACGCAACCTTATCCTGAAACTTTCTCGGGAAACGGCGGAACATGTGCGGCAGCGAGACCAAGCGGCTGATCCCCGCAGGTCCTACGTCACGATTTGAGTAAAGCAACTTCGAAAGCGGCCCGAGTCGATGCAGGCGAGCATGCAAACCAACCCAATTCAGTGAGGATTCCCGCACCAGCACTTCCGGTTCCGCTCCCGCCTCCTTGAGCAGAGCCGCGGACTCCAATGCGCTCTGTCCTCCTCCGACGATCACAACTTTTTTCCCCTTGAACCCGTTGAAGTTATTCCGTTCGACGGTGTGCGAAGCCAATTCTCTCGGAATCTTGGAAAACTCCTTCGGTCGATGCGCGAACGGCCCGATTCCGCTAGCGACCACTACCCTGCGCGAACTGAACCGCTCGCCGTCGGACAAAGTCAGCTTTAGTTCGCGTCCGTTCTGTTCGACCCGGACAACTTGTCGCCGATCAACATCCGGGACAGCTTTCTTCTGATACCACAGGCCATACTCGACAAAACGGTCCAGCGGGATCGGTTTCCCAATGTGATTTCCCTCGACACTGCCGAAAGCGTCGAGAGTTAGCGCGCCTTTGGGGTCGGCGATATGCGAAGCTTCCCAACTCGACCGAAGACGCATTCCCACCGGCATCTGGTTAGCCCAAAATGCCATTGGCTCCCCGAATGTTCTCGTTTCGATCCCCAACGCTTGCAGGTAGGCGGTCGCTGCCAGCCCGTAGGGCCCAGCTCCGATTACGGTTACGTTACAGCTTGACACTTAGCCTCCTAGACCTCCAATAAATGTGTTTCAGGGGGAGGTGGGAAGGTGTCACGCTTGGGGGAAATTGAAGATGACTACGCAGCGCACACCGGCTGTAAATCAAGCGCTATGCGACCGTCCTTTTCGGTAGCATAGGCGATACGGGCTCGCTCCTTGCCACTGCCTTCGATTCGCAGTTGCCCGCTCGATTCCACGATCGTCATCTCGGCCCGTTGTCTCCACCAGCTATTGACTTTGTCTGGAGTAGTAACCCAAACGTCCTTTTCAGTTCTTAGTTTCGACAAATGGGCCAAGAGACTCTCATAAAGATCTATTTCTCGCCTTCCCGTTAGGTAATCCGGATGGACTATGGCGCTAATTAATCCGTGCTTCTCCATAATAAGCTCGATTTGTTGCTTCCAGAGATCTGTCGAGTAATGATTCAGAATATGAAACAAGGTATAGTCCTGCGTCATCGTCACCGGTAATTCTAGCACTCGGCCATTGAAATAGGGCATTACAGTACAGCAACCGCCACGTTGGGGATCGAGGTGCGCCACGTTCGGCACAGACATGTCGTACTGGAAATCAAGCAGATTAAACCATGCCTGGTTCCGATACAGCACGCCTGAGCGGAAGCCTCTAGCTTCAAACTTCTTGCCATAGGCATTAATCTTCGCCACCCGCTCGGCAAAGCTCTTCCGATTCTGAAACAAACGGCCGTCGTGATTCAGATCGTGAACCGCCACCTCAAACCCGCGCTCGCGAATCGATTCCAAAAAGGCGGAGGTGACAGGATAACGTTCTTCCGGTACTACCTGGAACGATGCTTTGATCCCGAAAGAGTCGTTGACATCCATCAGCATGTGACACCGATCCACACCCGACTCTGTTTCCACATCGTGCGTCATCAGGACGCAACTCGATGCCCCGTCCGGCCAGAACCATATGAACGGAATTTGACCCAAATTCTGTGCTCGAAGCATGAGGAGCAGCAGTTGCTCCATGAGATCGTCCACCGTCCGATCCACCGGCCATCGAGGAAAAGGCAAGCGATCCCAATCGCGCAAGCGAACGGCTTGCAGGCGCTTTCGGACTATAACGGGCAATATCGGCCGCGCTAAGTAGTAGGCTGCGGTGACGGCGGACATTAGGCCATTCTTCCCGCCCTGCGCATAGAGCTCTTGTCGCAAGTTATCGACTATCTCGGTAACATTGAAAGGCAGGTCAACGGTGCCATTTATAATTCTTGCCTCTACTGCCTCATTTTGCGAAAGGCCCATTGGTGTGGCCGCTGGCTGACCGTTCACCCGACCATATAGCGTGTTGTCGCCAAACCTAAAATACCCATGCTTTCTTGAGAGCGGTCTGCTCAACCCAAAGTGCCCATATTGCTCGGAACAGCAAAAGTACTGGGTCACAATGTTGTTGAGTGATGCTGGAACACGATCCAAAGTCCACCACCCCTTTTTGAATGTCTTCTGAGATGAACCGATGTACCCGCGGTCTGACTTAATCGGGGACTACTTCTGCCCACAGCTAGCCGCGAGATATCTGCTCTTATTGACAACGCGGACTGAAAGAACCTCGCGCTTAATCTTGAACGCCAAAGGCAGCCATCGATATGCCCCTAAAACTTTTAGCCGAAACTCGAGCGGCCAGTCTGTTGGTTCCACGCTCACGCGCCCAACTACAAACTCGTCGGGCCTGGAAAATGCCTGGAACGGCAGCGTTGTCAGTACGTGCTCATACCCGGCATCGCGACACCATTCAATTAGCTGCGAGTTAAAAGCCCCATAAGGAAAACTGAAAGTCCTAACTGGGCGCCCCAGCCATTGCTCCAACTTAATTCGGGACTCGGAAAGCTCTTGTCGCGCGTTCGCTTCAGTGAGCATCGGAAGCCGAGGGTGTGTCTGTGTATGGGATCCAATAGAGATCAACTCCGGAGGCAATTGTCTAAGTCTTTCCAATGTCGCAAGTCGTTCGCATCGCTCAGGCGCAGATTCAGGCCACCAACTGGCGAATTCACCCAGCAGACCCGCTATCACGAACACGGTCGCCGGTATACCTCTCTTCGTAAGCTCAGGAACGGCGTTCCGAACAGTGTTTTCAAAACCATCATCGAATGTAACCGATGAATACCGCCGGTCCCCGCCCATCGCGGGAATCCGATCAACTGCGATCGGCTCCGTTAATTGCGCGATCAGGTCCATCTGTTTGGCAAACGCCGCGCGCTCCTCGTCTTTGACCCCGTGATAGTACACAACTACGCATGTTGGATTCAGTTGCTTGCCAAACATGCGAATTACCACGCGCCAGAATGAGTCGGCAGCGTAGCACGCTACGCTGACCAATAAACTCGCTACGCGTTTAAACCTCTGGTATCCGGATCGACCCATAATTAGACCGTCGTTTGATCGCGGCTAGCGGAGGAACTTCTCGTTCCATTCTGTTCCGTAGCTGCTTTTCGATTGGGCGCCAACTCTAGAACTGTTCGCAACGTACCAAACAACCTCTGAGTCTGCTCCTGTCTTAAGAAGCGCACGAGTTCTTCCGACACCTGCCTTCTCTCTTTTCGCAGATACCCTGCGCCAAATCCCGCCAGTCTGCTCAGCCCACCCACGATAAAAGGCCGACGATGCAATCTACCCACGCATTTCGCCAGTTCAAATGCAGGATGACTGCCGAGCGAGTAAGCCGCCAGCCCTGCTCGGTATAGATACCGCAGCTGTCCGCTCACGCTTCCAGTCCGTCGATGATGAAACACAGCCAGATCAGGAAACGACTCGACTCGCCATCCATTCATGCGTGCCGAAATCTCTGCGCACCAGTCGGGAGCCCCATACCGAAGCGGAACATAGCCTCCGATCGCCTCAAAACACACGCGCCGAAAACACTGAACGCCGTGAGGTACACTCGTAATCCGATTCCCAGCTCTAGGCATGAACCTCACGCCATTGTTCTCATACAACCACCCCCCAGCCAGACCGAGGTCGGGAATTGCTTTGAACTTTTCGAACAATTCGCGAAAGTAGGATGCGCCGAAGGTAATGTCTGCATCTACGTTGCCGATAAAATCGAAGTCGACATTACTCTGCTGGAGTGACTCGAGGCCAGCATTAATTGCGCGGACCTGCGCACCGAAGTCCGGTGCGTGATGGGCTGATAGTTGAAATAGCTGAATAAATGGGTGGTTCCGTGCGTAATCACGAACGATCGTTGCCGTTTGGTCCGTCGATGCATCATCGACAATCACCCACCTCCTGGGAAGCAGTTCCTGCGAACAGACAGCCCGAATGGTCCCCTCAATGAAGGCCTCCTCGTTGTGTGCCGCAGTGACCAGCACATACTGGCATTGGGTTGCAGATTCACAACTTACCTGAGCAAGGTCCGCCAATCTCTCAAACGATGTCACTGTGGAACCGGTCCCATCCCGAAAAGCCACTTAAGGCAAGAAGCGCTTCTGCTTACCTTGAACAACGCCACCGACCTCTGGCCTTTGTCAAAGCAGGACACGATACTATATCCCACGACTCGCACTAACTCATGAATAAGCGTAGCTGCTATGTAGCCGAGGGTTCCGGGCCAGCTGTGGTGCTTTCTGAAATACTGAAGATTCGCACGGTGCATTTCAATATAGAAGCGCGTCGGCGCTTCAGCGGAGCTTGCGGCGCCGTAGTGCAGCGCCTCCGCGTGCGGATAGAATACGACTCGCCATCCAGCCTTCAGGAAGCGATGGCTCCAATCAATATCTTCTCCGTACATAAAGAACTGCTCGTCCAATCCGCCAACATTTTCGAGGGCAGTCCGCGGCAGCATCCAAAACCAGCCCGTCAATACCTCCACATCGTCTACGCTGTCATAGGCATAGTCTTCCATTAAAAACCCGCCAAGCATCTTCGAACTTGGAAAAAGTGAGTGCAGCCCCAGGGCGCTACAAATCGTGTTCCACACCGTCGGCAGCCGCATCACCGATCGTCCTATACTCCCGTCCGGACTAATCATCTTCGGCCCCAGCAGCCCGATATCCGGGTGTTTCTCAAGGTAGTCCACCATCTTTTCCATGCATCCCACTGGGACGACAACATCCGAGTTCAGCAGGCAGACATATCGGCCGCTGCTTCGGGCAATTCCGATGTTATTCGCCTTGGCGAAACCAAGATTGTCTTGGTTACGGATCAAGATGACGTTCGGAAACTGCTCAGCTATGGCCTCCGGCGTCCCGTCTTTCGACGCGTTATCGACGACGATAATCTCGGATGGGCACACCCGTGTGCTGTCGGATAACCACTCTAGACATTCCAACGCGTACCGCTTAGCATTCCAGGTCACTATGATGATTGACAAAATGGGTGCCGAAACCCGTCGCGTGTCCATTGCAGTTAGCGTTACGAAAGCAACTCTCTATGCGGGTGTTAGAACCTGTCCCTGCGACACCGGACTCTCGGGGCTTGAGCCAGCGCCGTCTTCTGGTGACTCCAGGCTTTTCTTCGAAGGGATAAAGCTGGCCGAAACCGCAACCATCACAAGCAATGCGTACCAAGCAATAATACTCTGATCGAAATAGAAGACGCCAAAGAATGCCACGGTGTTCGCAAACAGAGCGGAGCCTACGGCCCAAGCCAGATAAGCATCCTTCCTTGATCCTTCAGTAAGCTTCCTCACCGTTCCGATCCTCTTGTATGCATAGACCAATATAGCGATAAATAAAATGAAGGTGATCAGCCCGCCGCCGACGCCCGCCGCCACATAGGCATTGTCCACATCCCACATGTAGTAGCCCCAATCGGCGTTATTGCGAGTCCCAATCAGCCACCACTCCGAAAAATGCCAAACAAAATTGTCGATTAACGAAGCTCGGTGGTACCCACTCCCTCCAGTTTGCCCGCCCACATGGGCAATAAGAAACCAAACTGGAGCCTTCATGACCAGTTGCAGGCAAACCAGCAATGTGACAATGCCCCATCGAAACCATCGCATTTGCTTTCTGGCCCGCCAAAGCACCAGAGCCATGGTTCCCGCCATAAACGTCATTAGCGGACTGCTCGATGCCGACGTAATCGTCATAACTATCGATCCCACAATCCCCAGCCCGATCAGCTTCCGGCTCTTTTCCTTGCGCCACCATAGCCCGACGAACAACGGCATCAGCATCGCGCCAACTGTGCCCGCAATAATGGGATGGGCAAATGGCCCCGTCGCCCGGACGGATCCATCGCGCACCTCCGAGAGCTCTCGTGCACCAAAGAGCGAAAAACCGTTGTGCCCCGTAATGTGCTCGCCCAGCATAAAAGGCGCGACAAGTATCACTATCACAGCCAAAACCTTGATCGCATAGAGCACATCCGCCTTATCACGAATCAGGAAGCGGAGAAGGAGATAAGATCCAACATTTGTGTACAGAAAACCGAGCCGGTTGGTTACGGCCGGCATTTGACCCCAAAGAAGAGAAAACGTAACCGCATTGGCCGCCGCCCAGCACAAGATCACTTTATCGAGAGAATTTAGCGGGCTACGGAAGGCCTCGCCCCGCCCCAAACAACGGAGCCATCCGGCGAAAAGCAGTATGCGGTCGATGGGAAAGTGAAAGCCGCCAACGATTACATTCAGTTTCTGCGGGAGCAACACACAGGCAATAAGCAGTGGAGCGACGGCGTACCTACGCGGCAGAACAAAAATCAGGATGACTGCCCCAACCATCACGACAATCGCGAAAGGCGTCATGAAGGTCCCACCCCCGCCGCCAAAGTAATAATTGTCCGGCATCTCGAATCTAGGGTTCATGCGTACCCCAAAGATTTTGCTCGCTCTGCGATGCGCGCACCAGAATGGGTCATCCGCATATGTCGGCCGATCTCAAATCGCTGAAAACTTCCCGCGCCGTTTTGCCGCCGTTTGACGCTCGATCGGTGTTCTTGCCTTTATCGACGGAATGGACAATCTTGTAGTTGCTCTTAGCAAGTTCTGCTGCTGGATAGGGCAGCCCTTGCCATTCCAAACAAAGCGGACCCTCCGGCGCTCCGAAGTGCCCCAGAGCAAAACCGGCCGCGACTGTCGCCATAGAAAAATAAACGTCTTCCATAAGACGGCTGTTCCAACGGTACGGAATATCAAGGGCGCCAAGTTCTTTCACCTTTTCCAGCGCCGCCCGAGTGATGAAATAGGCACCACCGAACACATTGTCACCTCGTTTGTAGCCGTTTTTTTCCGCCGATAACAGAAGGTCAGCCCAGTGCGGCCCTAGGCCGAGAAGCTTTCTCCGTAAGCTGAGTTCATTGGTGATTAGGCGCTCGTGGCACTCAAACGAGCGGGGACGATTGTAGTCGTGTAACCAAACACCAAACAACCCGACTGAAGGATTGGCCTTCGCGTATATTCGCGCGTCGATTATCACGCCGGGCTTTATGAGCAGCGCATCTTGATCAAGCCTCAGTACGAGATCACATTCGGTGTCGGATAAGACGTAGCGATAGCCAACGCACAGACTTTGGGCGAGTCGGAAACGCCCTAAACGACGTTTGTTTCTCAGTATTCGCCAATGCGGCTTTCGTTCGGCAAGTAGCGCCCGGTATGTTCCGTCTCCGGTACAATCGTCTACAACCACAACCAAGTGCGACTCTGTACAATAGTGTTCCACGCTAGCCAGGGTGTCTAACGCAGTTTCAACTCCCTCGCCCATGGGGACTACGATAGCAGCACACTCATTCACAGGGACATCCCCGACAATGCAGACACACTGCGAACTTCATTGACTGTATTAACTGTATCAACGCGGAACACACCACCAGCCTCGTCAAGAATGTTCATAGCAGCGACTGCAAACCTGTGCGATGAAGTTCTCAAGTAGATCGACGCTGTTATCCCAGTTAAGCCGGGAGACAAAACCCCTGCTGGCCTCCGCCAGACGAACTCTAAGGTTCTCGTCCGAGAGAAGCAGGCAGATATTCTTGGCCAGGCTCTCGCAATCCCCGGGCTGAGAAAGCAACCCCGTCACCCCATGCTCGAGGACTTCCCGGACACCCCCATTGTCAGTTGAAACAACTGCACATCCACAGGCAGCGGCCTCCGCTGGAGGAAGTCCCCATCCCTCGGACAAGCTCGGGCTCAAGAAAATGGAGGACTGACCAAAGATTTCGTTCACGATAAACTGCTGTGGAGGATTTCGATGATATTCGACCCATTCCGGAACCCATGACTGTCGACGACTCGTGCTGAAGAACACCGCTCTAAGATCGGGAAACCTTCTTCTGGCGATCTCTAAAGCCGCAATTCCGTCCCGGGAACCCTTAAACTGTTCTGTCGAAAACATCATCGCTACCCGACGTTGGCGGTTCTTGATCGGCCGCGTAAGCCGATAGATTTCGTGATTTATGGCGTTTGGAACGTATGTGATATCTCGGCATCCCAGTTCCTTGCCCTTCTCCATCAGCCACTTGGCAATGACGACTTTGTGTAAAGGAGCACGCCAAGTTTCGTCAACCAGATCCTTGCGACCTTGCCAGACCTCGTAATGCTGGATCAGGTAGCATTTCTCCCCTTTTTCTGAGGAACACTCCAGAACCGAACGTACGGTGTGCCAGGACGTAGCAAAAATGGCATCGCTGTCCGGAATGTAGCGCGAGTCTGAGGTTGGCACAAACAGCGATTCCACTCCGTCATCAATCGGCAACCAGCCGAGAGATGGCCTTGTGGTCCGCGCGAGCATCAAGTGGAACTTGCGTCGCAGTACGGTCCGTACTGTTGGCCGTTCGGTCGGAGCATATTTCAATTGAAGGGGGTGGACGACTCGTGTTTGGTGGCCCCGGCTTACAAGCCTATTTGCGTATTCGTATACGACTCGGACACCGCCAGAAGGCCATAACATGTAGCCGGGCAACAAAAACGTGATTCTCATGTGTTAACGTAATGACAGTGTTTGGCCGCGAGCAAGCAGCTGCCTCGAAAGGGCTTTAATCGCAAACTTGTCATTGCTGTCAACGGCCATCACCCAAAAAGCGGCTGCATAGCCAACGAAGCAGACGCCCAGAAGTAGCACTGCGAACGGAATTGCTGGGTGGCACGCCCCCACCACGCTGACAGCCACGATCATGCCGAGACTGGCGAGAAGTGCCCTGAGGAGCGGTCCAGAAATATAGGCCTTGACGGAGAACGCTCCAAGTTTCCGTGCAAATAAAAACAGAAACGCAGCATCTATCACAGCGCTCAGCAGCTTAGCAAAAGCAGCCCCGCTGATCCCCAAATGCTTTGTCAGCCACCATGCATACATCGCATATGCTGGTAGCGCAACGATATCAAGTACTGCCTTCAGATCAGGCCGCCCCAAGGCTTGCACGGACGTGTAGGGAATATACGCAAATGCGCTGACGAAGAAAGAAATCGCAAGAAGTTGCAGGACCACAGTACTCTGACCTGCGAACTGAGGCCCGAGCCATAGCTGCAGGATCTGTCTCGCAAAGAAAACGAAGACAGCAGTGATCGGGGTCATCACGAAGAGCAGGTACTTCACAGTACGGGAAGTCATCTCTGATACAACTGCCCCTTCTTGAGTTCCATGGTAACTGAAGACCGGAAAAAGAGCCGCCGTCACGCTGGCCGGAAAGATCACCACTCTGGAGACTAGCTCGAACGGCGCCGAGTAAAACGTTAGCATGCCGACCGACGACACCGAAGCGATGATGAAGCGCTCAAGATATCCAAATATGGGGCCGGCAGTGTTGGAAACGGTCACCCACCCGCCATATGCCGCGAGCGGACGTATCGCCTCTCTGGATATGGAGAACCCATTCGTGAGCTGCGGGAAGACACGAAGACAGAGAACGAAATAAGCGGCCGTTGCTGCGAGACGGCACACTACCAGTAGCATCACAATGCCTGATACCCTTATGCCGAATGGTATCGCAACGGCTGCCATGAGATAGAAAGAGATGCTCGCAGGAACCTTCACGTAGTTGGAGAGGTCGAATCTCTGGGCCGCCTCCAACACTCCACGCAGCGCATTGTTCACTAGCAGTACCGGCAACGAGCCGCAGAGAATGAACAGCGAGGTTCTCGCTTCACCTACCCAGTTTGCCGGCATCTTAAAAAAATGATTGATAGCGACCGGCACGAGCGGAGCGCACAGTAGCGCCCCGACGGTTCCCATCACAAGCTGCAGGGCCAGCGCCGTCCAGATCAGGCCGGGAAGGCGATGGGCCTCCGCCGGATTCAGGTGCTGTGCCACAAACTTTGTAGTTGCCCGGCTCAGCCCTAGGTCGAACATGCTGAAATAACCTAACAGCATCCAAGCAATGGAGAGGATTCCGTATCCATTTGTGCCCAAACCTCTGACGATGTATGGAATCGTCGCGACGCCAGCCAGCATGGGCAAAACTTGTCCAAGCAAGTTCAGGATGCTGTTGCGCGCGACCAGGCCTTTTCGCCGTGCTGGCTGTGGCATTGTGCCCATCACAGGGATCGGTTACCGGAGCTGGCGGCTCCGCTTTAGGTAGAGCTCTTTTTGAGGGATATAGATTGCGGAAATCTGAACATTACGCCCCCGCCGCACTTTCCAAAAGCGGGCGGGGGATTGGTTGGTTCGTCAGGCACACTATTTTACCGTGGCTGTCAAGTTTGTCGGCGGCGCAATTCCGCTGGCAAGCCCATAGGCTCCACTATCCCAGCTGCCACTGGCAGGACGCGGTACTCCAGCCTTATCCGCGTCCAGCGAGCTGATGTCAAGTTGCGTTAAGTTCGCTCCAAGTCCGATCGCGGCTGAGCCCGATTGTATGGTGTAAGTAGCGGTAAGACTCGGGTTCGCCGTAACACTATTGGCGTCGAAGCCGCGCGACTGCCACTGCGCATAGGTAAGTTGCGAGCCCGAGCCTCCAATGTTTTCCGACGCAAAATTAGTTCCGGCCATATTATAGAAGTCATTGTTGTTGGACGCAGCCATGTCGTTCGTGTTGGAAGCGTATGTGGCCATCAGTCCGCCGAAGCCTGTCACAAT
>Ga0187771_10002901_pt1 | contig 11908 bp, 7 predicted proteins | sample 0116_SJ02_MP15_1_FD_133139 | JGI IMG/M metagenome (GOLD analysis project Ga0187771, IMG submission 133139) | Tropical peat soil microbial communities from peatlands in Department of Meta, Colombia - 0116_SJ02_MP15_10_MG | ecosystem: Environmental > Terrestrial > Soil > Wetlands > Peat | place... | reverse complement strand
TCCCGGTACGATCGCGCTTCCGGTTACTTCGACGTCACTTACCGGGGTCCACGAATTCGGCCATGCCGTTTCCAGTTACTCCAACGGGATGCTCGTCGACCTCTATGTCGATTCCAGTCCAGGGCTCAATAATAAGCGGGGAAGGCCAATCCCAGCGCTGTTCTGTACTTACAATGGCACTCAGTATGCGACAGACCCAGTCCGGGACGGGTTGGGCTATCCGGCCGGATGGTCTTCATACCACTGCGAGTTGCATGATCCCACATGCCCAGCGATCATGGACAATTACTGGCTTTCGAATTCAGGCTCCGTCGTCTGCCAACATGACAAGGTGACGAGACAGTTCATTCTAGATCGTGTGGCCGCGAAGGTCGGCAGATAATAGCGAGCACACTTGCATCGAAATGATTGTAGGAGGACAATGGTCATATGGAACCGTTAAAGCCTGAAGAAAAAAGAGCTATCCTCAAGAACAGACCGAACGCACAACCGGAGGATATTGAAGAGTACGAGCGTTTGCTTTCGGTCCGCTTTACTGAAGATCCCGACTTTGGACGGGCTAAGGTTAAGACAGAGGACAATATTCTCACACTGAGCCCCCAGAACTCGCTGGAGGAGCGCCTAGCACAGTTACACGCTAAACTATTCGGACACGATTCCGCTAAGGTTCCCAATCAGCCTCTAACGAAGTGAACGCGAACCGGGGAATTCCCGTCGCAAACAGGACACTTTCGTCCTGCAATGAGTTGTTTCCCGGAGCAGGTGGTGGACTGCCTCCACGAAATGAGACAAAATACTTTCCGACAATTGGCGGGTTCGTAATGGCCTAAAGCCATGATTGCGCCAAGCTGGACAGGCCATCCGAAGCCCACGATGTAGTCGATTTTGTACCTGTCAAAGCACCCAGAAGCCACAAAGATCAACAGGGATCGGCAGGCACACGGTAATCAATTCAATCAAAAGCACTTATTTCCACCCAATTTCAACAGATTTCCTCATACTTTCTAACCTGCTTTTTTCCCTTCGTCCAAATCCTATTCCAATTCGGACGAATCCAGAGGGCAGGTAAACACCTGTAAGAGAGCCTGCATCTCATTGTATATAAGTGATTTATCATGTGACGTGATACTGATTACCCTGTTGTCATAAAGATAAATCGTATAGGTTACTTTTCCTTATCCACACATAATGAGAAAAAAAATTCTTGACATCGCGCTTGTGTGCAGTCTAAGGTCGTGAACCAGAATCACGGGCCCAGGCAATTAGTCGTTGAATTCTCCGGCTTCAGACCGGAGGAATGCGCAATCTTACATTGTGCTTTGCTCGTCCCGCAAAACAGCAGATGTGCAGGGAGGTCCGCAATCGCTTTTATCTGCGGAAACTTCGATGCTGAATCATCGAAGATGCTTCACTGTGACAGTCTCAAGTCTTTCGTGCGTCTGATGGATAACAGACGCACGAGGAGAGTTGAGTGACTTCCGCCTCCGCTGCACGAGTCGCGATCGAGCCATAGTCATTGTTTTTACTGCCGCGACAGCAGCGGTTTGGCCACATAACCGAGGACACAAGCCCCGAGCGCGATTCCTAGCCGTCAGCACGCTCATCAATGGCACATAGGGACAGAACGAAGATACATATCCTACAGAATTGCACCAAGTCTAGATTGACGAGACGAACGGCTGGATAGGAGATCTCATGCGAAAGATCATTGTTTTGCTGCTTGGCGTTGTCGGCGTGTTTGCAGGACGGCATTTGGTATGCGCCCAGGACCTGCCGGACGTGGCGCAAGGACTTCAGCCGAACGTGGCTTATCACGGTGGTGAATTGGATCAAGTCAGTACGCTGAACGGCGGGTTAACAGTCAGAATCCCGCTGGTGTCCTATCCACAAAAGGGTTCTTTGTCGTTGAGCTATTCCGTGATCTTCAACTCATTTGGATTTGAGGACGTAGCAACCTGTAATGCCTCTCAGGGGGGCCCGATAGATAGCATACCTCTGCACAATGGTTGCAAGAATAGAATTCAACTCATCCGCACGGCACTTTCAGCTGCCCCTCCGCCGAGCCCACGGCTCGTTATGGATCAGCAGCTTCAGGCTGGGGGTACAAGCTCTCCCAGTCTTCAATACGGCCAGCCGATGTACGGACGGTTCTTCATCATTACCCCGGATAACGCAGAACATCCGCTAGGGCTTGCAGCAAACGGAACGTACCGGTCGATCGATGCTGCAGGCTATTCCTTCTCTCCTGCCAGTACGCCAGCCTACGGCACAAACCTCGGCGTACCTGAGGATGCATATGCGGGTGATACTGCAATTGTGATGAGCTGGGCTGCGGGTACAATTATGGATTCAAGAGGTAATACCTACACAGCGACTAGCATTACCGATCCGGACAGCAATAGCATCAGCTTTCCGAATGGACTGAGTAGTTTTCCCGTCACGGATTCGACAGGACGCACCATACCTGCGCTAACATCGACTTCCATCAGCCAATGCCCAACCATTGCACAGGCACAGAATCAACCGCTTACGAGCGCGCTGATCTGGCAGCCACCCGGTTCGGGCAATGGGTACATCTTCTGTTACGCAAGCGTAAGTATTCGCACAAATCTTATCAACGGCATACCCCAAAATAGCGCGACAAACCATGATTTCATCAATACTGTAAACATGCTGCAATCGATCGTGCTGCCCAACGGCACGTACTGGGGATTTGTCTACGATTCGTCGAATGGTACGACACCGGCGTTGGGCCAGCTCTTAACGCTGATCTATCCTACCGGAGGCCAGGTCAGCTACACATACAGCTACTTTGACGGTTTCTGCAACTCGCTCAGGGAAAGTGGTCTTGTGCCGGGATCGATCCTTACATTTCCATCCACTATCGCAACTCGCACCATGAAAGACGCGCAGGGTGATGTTCTTGGAACCTGGACATACGATTACCCGGCGAACATCGATGGGATACACGGCACCATTCTGTCTCCCACGGGCGACCTTACCGTTACGAAATTTACTCCAGATAATCCCATTGCTAGTTGCAGTTATCTTAATGCCGGACAAGACGTGTATCAGGGCAATCCAGCAACTTCGATGAACCCGCTCGTCATTCCTCCCTCCGCTACGCCCTTGCGCAGCACAACCGTCACCTACACGTTTCCTGGTGCTGACGGCAATGTGCCTGTTTCTAATGCACGCGAAGCCCAGACTACAACTGTACTGAATGGGATTGTCACATCGTCCGTCCAAAAGTCATATTCTCCGGGAGTCAATCTCGCTGCGCTGCAATGTAATCAGTGGGGGGTGAATTGCACGGCGGGAACTGGTGCTTCGACGCCGATCGGCGGCCCCGTTTCCACTACGTACGTCGATTACACTGGCACGACACTGAAACAGGACACGACAACCTATCAGTGGCAAGCGAACTCCGCGTACTACACCGCGAATTTACTCGACATTCCATCGCAGACGCAGACTCTTAATGCAAATGGGACAGTCTATGCGCAGACGAATTACACATACGATGAATCGTCCTACTCGCAGGGAGGCGTTCGCGGCCATCCGACGACGATTACCGAATGGCTGAACACGGGCTCGAGTCCAGTGACGCACACGGGATGGAATTCAGGCGGCGAGAAGGCATACATCATCGACGCAGACAACCACCAGAACGGTAACGGCCACACCGCCGACTACCAATACAACGCCTGCAATGGTTCAGTCCTCACGGACACGTGGAACGCGTTGAACCAGCATGTTTCCGGCGGCTATGACTGCAACACCGGCCTGCTGACCAGCTTCACGGACGCGAACAGCAACACGACCCTTGTTTCGTGGGATGCCATGCGGCGGATCACGGGGGTCACGTACCCGCAAATCACGCTTCCAGGAGGAACGGCCGCCAACCCGGTGACGACCTTCAACTACGCGGATTCACAGAATACAGTCACGCGAACAATCCAAGGCAATCCCGATCCGAATCAGGTTACTACCGTCATCTTCGATGCCTTTGGTCGCGAGATTCACCGGTACACGGCGGGTTCGCCGGGCGGCCAGATCTCGGTAGACACGACCTACGACGCGGATGGCCGAACTTACAGCGTCTCGAACCCATATATCACCGCAGGGGAGCCGACCTCCGGTTTGACGGTGTACACCTACGACGCGCTAAATCGGAAAACGTTGCAGACCCAGCCCGACGGGAACACCCAACAATGGGCCTACAGCGGCAACGTCGTTGACCTGTACGACGAGCTTCAGCACCACAAGCAGCAAACAACGGATGCGCTGGGACGCCTGACGAAGGTGATGGAGCCCGACCCCAGCTCCGGCGCGCTGGCGCTCGAAACCGATTACAGCTACGATCCGCTAAGCAACCTGTTGTACGTCAACCAACAGGGCAACGCCGGCGCAGGCGATACGGCACGCACACGCAGCTTCGTTTATGACTCGTTATCGCGGCTCACCTCGTCCACCAATCCGGAGGCGGGGACAATCACCTACGCCTACGACGCCATCGGCAACCTCACGCAGAGGACCTCGCCGTTGCCGAATCCGGGGTCGGGAAGCGCCGTTGTCGGCTATTGTTACGACAACCTGAACCGCGTGACCTACAAGTTCTACTCGGCCCCGAACTGCCCCGGCGGCAGCAATGCCGTGGCGGCGTATACCTACGACTCCTCTTCAGTCAACGGCGCAACGAATACCGTGGGACGGATGACTTCCGCGATGGTGCTTAATGGCGGCAGCGGCCTTTCCCAGCGGCAGCCGTATGCCTACAACGCCGTGGGCCATCTCACCGGAGAACTTCAGTGCCCCTACGGAACGTGCTCCACTCCGTATGCTTTCCAGTATCAGTACGATCTGGCCGGAGGCCTGGTGGTGGGTAACAACGGTCTGGCATCGAGCAATGCGCAGGCGCTCCAATTCCAGTACGCCTGGGATGCGGCGGGGCGGCTGCAGTCGGCGGGCGGGGCGTTCCTGTCCACGAATCCGCCGGCCTGGCCCGGCGCGGCAACCAATGTTTTTCTCGCCAACCAGAGCGGCAGCTACGGGGCATTTGGCTTGCTGTCGGCGCAAATTGGCGGGACGACGCTGACCGAGACGCGCACCTGGGACAAGCGCGGGCGTCCGTTGAGCGACACGGATACCGGGCCGGGCGGGGTGGTCTACAGCTACAGCATTCCGTCGTCGGGCGGCTACGCGGCCAACGGCGACCTGCTGAGCTACACTGATTCGGTGATGGGCGCGTGGAGCTTCAGCTACGACAAGCTGGACCGGCTGATAACGGGCACGCCCTCGTCCGGCCCCTATCAGGGCCAACACGGCTGCTGGGGCTACGACTCGTTCGGCAACCGGACGGTGGCCACGGTCAGCACTGCCGCGTGCACGACGACGGCCACGGCCAGCTACAACGCCAACAACCAGATCACGTGGCTGCAGAACGCGGCGCCTTCTGGCTTCGGCTATGCGCCGTCGGGCAACGTGGCGAACGACGGGCTGAACCAGTACCTTTATGACAACGAGAACCGGGTGTGCGCGGTGCGCAATCTGTTGACCAACGCGATGACCGGCTATCTCTACGACGGCGGCGGCGCGCGTGTGGCCAAGGGCGCGGTGGCCAACATGAATGCCTGCCCGGCGGTGCAGGGCTTTGTGTCGATCACGGCGCAATATCTGCTCGACCCGGGCGGCGAACAGGTGACGGAGCTGGACGGCTCGGGCAATTGGCAGCATACCAATCTCTTTGCCGGGGGCCGTCTGCTGGCTACCTATGACACGCGCGGACAGCACTTCCACTTCACCGACTGGCTGGGGACGCGGCGGGCGCAGACGACGGCGGCTGGGGTTTCGGAGGAGCAGTGCCAAAGCCTGCCCTTCGGCGACGGGTTGAGTTGCTCAGGCTCGGGCGTGGACGCGACGGAACATCACTTCACCGGCAAGGAACGAGACGGCGAATCAGGGAACGACTACTTCGGGGCGCGCTACTACTCGAGCACAGTGGGCCGGTTTATGACGCCCGACTGGAGCCTGAAGGCGGAGCCGGTGCCCTACGCCCGGCTGGATATTCCGCAGACACTGAACCTCTATGCCTACGTCGGCAACAATCCGCTGACGCATACCGATGTGGATGGGCACCAATCGGGGGCGCCTCCTCCGGATACCAACGATCCGGCTTGCAACCCACAAAGCGGCGTTCCATGCCCGAACCAAGTTGATGCAGAGAAGAGGGATGCGAATGAAGCTGCAAACGAAATACATGCCCAACAGACAAATTCAACATCGCATACCGCTGATTCGGCAAAGAATGCAACAACTTTTGATCTCCCTGTAACTCCACATTTTGAATATTCCATTGGGTTCACGATACTGTGGAGAATCGACAGCTCTGGCGATATCCACTTCGTCGGAGTCGGAGATTGCTACTCCGGGAAGGGAGCAGGCCTTAATAATCCTTTTATGAAGTGGGTTCCGGGTGTCAGGAATAAACCTGATGCAGGCCCGACTGTGCCGGGAACATACAGAATTGGCACCATGCACGATGACAAAAGGCTAGGAGGGCTAGGATTAGGAGTGATGCACTTGACTCCGACTTTCATCTTCCCGCCGAATCGTGGATTCTCAACATTCTATATACATGGTAACAATAATTCTAGACCTCAGTTTACATCCTCTGACGGTTGTCTTGTTTGCGGCCCAGCATTGCGACACGCAATTAACGACAGCGGGATAAGATTCATGGAGGTAACTCAATGATGGTAGGTAATCGAATGGCCAAAGCTCTAATTTTCGTAGTTCTTCTAGGATTCGCTCGGATTTGGGCACAGCAGAATTCCGAGGTATCTCCAAGAGATTCCACGGATTGGTGGTCTATTCTGTCACCTACGGAAGAACTTGACAGTACCACCTTGCAGCATAGGGAGTTGGCCGGGAGGAATTTTCAGATTCTTGGTATTGACGTTCGCCATTTCGATTTTGCAGATGTCGAGAAGAAGCTGGGAAGCTCCGCGCATATAGGTCGTGGAGATGCGTCAACGTCGAGAGAACAGCTTTGCTATGTTTCTCCCGTTAAAGATCATCCAAAATATCTGATCTTCGAGCAAGGGGAAGTAGCCTCGTCAGTTTACCTTTTCTCAGTGGATAGACCTTGGAATGGGCGAGATTTATGCTCCCGCTCACGACAAATAACACAGGGTGTAAAAACCGGCTCTGGCTTGGAACTCGGCCTGAGTATGAGTCAAGTGATTCGGATACTGGGGGCACCCAGTAGACGAGTTGGGGAAGATCTCGAGTATTGGATGTCGGTTACCAAGCCGACGTCCTTGAAGGATCTTGCACGTATTCGATCGCAACATCCGGAGTTAAGCGACGAGGAAATTCGCCGGGAATACGGCCACTATGATTTTAACGTTTTCATTAAAGCAAAATTCAACGCTTCCGGAATGGTCTATCTTGCTATCGTGACCACGGAAACAACATGATTTTTCGGTGCTGTGTATCATTTTCCAAAACTCTATCCGGAGCAGAATACCCTCGCGTTTGATCGTCAATGCGGGGGGCGGGTGACTCACCCTGAATCTTTCTGACAAGCGTTCTCGCACAATTCAGGGTGCGGTGCCTGTAGATGCTCAAGACGTTGCTCCATCCTCGGAGCGGCTGATGAGCGGCATGTAGTTGAGGCTACCATGCGGCCGTTGGAGGTTGTAGTAGTCGATCCAGGGCTGAAGATGAGCGTTTCTCACCCGAGTCATTTCCGTGCTTGGCGTAGGTCCATTCTCTGAGCGCGGTCTGGATGAACCGCTCCGCCTTGCCATTGCCCCACCATTCAAGCATCCTGGCATTAACTTTCAGAAGCACTTTCTCAACTTCGGGATGTAGTCGATTTTGCACCTGTCAAAGCACCTAGAAGCCACAGGATTCAACAAGGTTCGGCTGATACGCGCCATATCTTTCAATCGAAAGCAGTTATTTTCTCCTGATTTCAACAGGTTTCAATAAATCGTTTGACCTGCTTTGGGAGCAGAGGGTCGGGGGTTCAAATCCCTCCGCCCCGACCAGCGTAAACCATAGATATTTCAAGCGTTATAGCCGATTCCAGCCACGCATCCGCTTATTTCAGTTACATCGGTGTAGATGATCATGTAGCGGTCGCTACACTCCGGATTTCCTTTTAGGCATTCAGTTTTGGGTTTGGAGTGTTGAAACGCCACTCACATTCTCTGAGGAAGAGAGGAAAATTCTCCTTGGGAACGCCATTGAATCGGCGCAAGTGCCGTTTCGCCTGGTTCCAAAAATTCTCGATGCCGTTGATATGATTCTTATCCTCAGCCAGCACGATGATCTGATGCAGACTGTGAAAGTAGAATGCAGCCGTCTTAGGATTGACACCGGCCAGCTCGGCTGCCGTTCGCGCTGTCGTTCCGGCAACAAAGTGCTCCATCAGGCGGAGTTGCTTCGACCAAGACAACCGGCTCTTACGAAAACCAAAAGCCATACTAGACACCTTTGCTGATTATCTGGTACAGCCCCTAAGATTTTGAGGGAATGTTGGGCCGCAGCAGAGACTTGTTCAGAGACTTTATAAGCGAGAACATTTGAGGATGTGATAAAGTTCGCCGTTATTTCGCTGGTTCCATAGGGGCAAGCCTTCAGATTCCCCGTATGTAGCGTACAGCCTTCACACTACTTCAGTGGACAAATGTGATTTGCTTAAGCAAAAGCTGATCCCTCTTGCGTTGCACACTACTTAAGAAAGATGTTCCATAGTAGTGGAACGGTGGTATACTACGCACGATTCTGGAGCTCAACAAGGTGGCTTCTATGTTGAATTTCCGGATAACTTGGTCGGCTAGGCTCACCAGTCTATTGCGCGCGACACTTGTTATCGCGCTATTGATCCTGTTGAATGGGGCGCGCTATGCACCTGCCAATCCGGGACTGCAATACGACACACAGGAAGAGCCCAACAATACTGCGCATATTACGCTCGAAGATGCCCCCGAGCAAGTAACTCCAAGGAAGATCCTTACGCGCGATAACTTGATCACCGCCGCGCAAATCGGGATTGGGGTAGCGGTGGATCTTAATCCATCGATGAGATCGATCAAGACAGCATTTGACATGACTGGCATTGTGCTGGATGAATCGGTGAAAGCCGTCGATTTCCGCAACAACGTTATCAAGAGCCATCTGCTTCTCGTCAGTCAGGAGGCAAAGGAACTCATTGCCATCAAAGAGAGAGACGGCAATCTTGAATCCGATAAGGCTCAGGCAATTCTGCAAGATCTGCGCCGCGGATATTTTGCCCAAGACTCAACGGGCATGTTTCTTGCCAAGTCAGTGTTTTCAGGACGGATGGCATATGGCGTGGTTTCACAGACCGCGAACTATTTTGCGATGGGATGGGTCGGGGAGAATACTGCGAAACTGATTCCCACGGGAGACCGCGTTGAGCGTATGTGGATCGGCAAGCGTAGCTTTGTGCGGCTTAATACGGATATTCAGTGGAAGCATCTTACTGTGCTTGGTAGGCAGTCGAAGCTATTGACTGATGCATTGCAAAAGGTGCTCTTAGTGAGGATCGGAAGAGCCATCGGCAGATATGGTGTGGAAAGTTTCCTAGACCAAAAGGCGGAAGAAATTCTGCGCGACCATCCTTCGATGCCTGAGGCAGCAACCTATCTGAGAGTGGATATGATGGTACAGCCGCAGCTTGCCCAAGCCATTCCCGCAGTGCCGGAAGTTCCGCTTATGTTGCCCCCGGTGGTGCGAGTGCAGCAGGATCCGGTCGTGCGCGCCGCCAATGTTCAGCAGCAAATCATTGAGCAGCAGCACTATCAGGTTTCGGATGGATCGAGCCATAGCGTCTCGGGGAACTCGCGCCAGAGCCCGCCGGAAGAGCATCACCCAACTCATTCGATCCCGAGCTCCATCAGTCTTCCAGGGGGAAGCTGGACTGGGGGGTCGGGGAGCAGCCTCTTTTCGCGCTATTAAGGAGGTCGGATATGGTTCGCCGCCGCATGTTGATGATCGTGGGCGCAATCCTGCTGATTGCAGTACTTTGGGTCTGGCGCTTGGCGAGCAACCGGAATGATGGCGCCACCGTCGTGGAGCCGGTTGCGGGAGTTACGATTCAATATCTACTCACTCCGGATCGCTGCGGCGCATTGGGTGATTCTTTTTCTCCGGAATTCGATGTGATGCCTGACTCGGGAGTCGTGGTGGCCAACGCCAGCGGACTTTTACTGCTGCACGTGGGTCCAGATGGAACAGAAGCCGACCGGCTGGCTGCGACCGCGCCAGACAGCTTTGCATTAGACGGCCGTGGCGCAGTGCTTTCGATAATCGGACCCTACTTCGGACAACTGGAAGATAACGAATATTCCAGGGCGGTTCCCTTGCCTTATGACGGAATGAGACTCGCGGGCTCCAGCATTCCTGGCGCCGCTTATCTATTTGGAGGACACGCACGGTACGGCAATATGGAGCCGCCAAACCGAGTGTATGGCTTCTATTCCGACGGCACTCTGCAAATCGAGGCGGAGATACCAGATCCCGTCGTAGCAGTTGCCGATAACAGTCAGGCCATTTACCTTGCTACTGCCCATGAGATTCTCCGCGTCAGCGAGAAGGATATTCATCTTGTCATGCGTCTGCCTGAACAACTTGGCGAGATTACATCAATCGCCACCCAGTCCGACGACAAGGCGCTCTACTTCGCTACCGGCAAGGAGACCTTCGTGGTAAGCGGAATGTCCGCTGTGAGCGTACTACGCAATCTCGGCGGAATTATCCGTATGAGGAACGGGAATCTCTATGTGTGGTCGCCTACGCGGAAGATCATGGTTGGGGTGGGCGGTCTCCAGTCATGGCTGGAACAACAACAGAGGGGAACATGAAGTATCTTCAATTCAGCTTGATTCTGATGTTGACGGCGCTTTGCTCATGCAAGTATTCCTCGCACACGGGTCCGGTCACTGTGGAACAAGCGCAGAGTTCCGGCCAGGCAAGCGTGCGCGTCACCGGCATTGACGTGGAGCAGATTCATCTTGACGTCAGTTCCTCCCATCCCGGCTCAATTGAGATTCCGGTTGGCACCGTCTTTACAGCCGATGACTCGGGCACGCAGACCATGATGACGGCGCGGACAGTTCATATCGATTTTTCCGGAGATCCTGATCAGGCCTATTCCGTGCCGCAAACCCAGAGCATCAACCTGGAAGTATATTGCACCAACCGTATGCTGGCCGCACCCACACCTTCTTCATCGTTCACTATTCAGCGTGGAGGTGGTGAGCTTGATCCGGTGCGACGCCTTGCCGCCTGCATGGAAAACAATCATGCCGATCATTACACCCGGCAGTTAGCCATCTGGATGAGCTCCGAACGTTTCCTCGATTTGAGCGAGGAAGAGGTCCGAGCCAAGTTGCACGATCATAACATGGAAATGATAACCTCTGGAACTGGTCTTAACGAGATTGCGCGGCGTGTCGGAATCCCACCGGCGCAGATCCAAGAGCTATTAAATGATCCAGATGCGCGGCGCGTAATTGAGGAGCAAGTGGACAAAGAAGCAAGGGAAGAAGTGAGCAGTTACAGGGTAAAAACCCGTCCCTTGTTAGAGCAGTGCAATATCAATACGACGAATTACCGCTTTTTCCGCTAGCGAAACGGGGGCTTACCGACGCATCAACTAGAAAAGGGAATGAAGGTCGATATCCAATACTACACCATCGCCCTTAAGCATATATTGACCTGCTCCCATCTTCCGCACGGTTGATAATACGGCATAAATATACATGACTAACCTTGAGTTTATGAGCATATAGTATGAGTGGATACTTGTGTCCAATCCGCTCCTGTAGAATTTCGGCATAATGATGTAGGGCCGGAACAGAAGGGGCCTGTG
>Ga0187771_10002900_pt1 | contig 11909 bp, 13 predicted proteins | sample 0116_SJ02_MP15_1_FD_133139 | JGI IMG/M metagenome (GOLD analysis project Ga0187771, IMG submission 133139) | Tropical peat soil microbial communities from peatlands in Department of Meta, Colombia - 0116_SJ02_MP15_10_MG | ecosystem: Environmental > Terrestrial > Soil > Wetlands > Peat | place... | reverse complement strand
GGGCCGGATGCGGTCCGCTTCTACACCAAGACCAAGACGGTGACCTCGCGCTGGCCGACCGGCAGCAAGGAAGGCGCCGAATTCGTGATTCCGACCATGAAGTGAGCAAGCGCCGCGTCAGCAGTAGGAAGTCTTTATGCCTGACTATCAGCTCTATTGCTTCGCCCAGTCCGGCAATGCCTACCGCGCCGCGCTGATGCTCAATCTGATCGGCGCCGACTGGCAGCCGGTCTGGTACGACTTTTTCGGCACGGCGCCCCAGCGCACGCCGGAATTCCGCGAGACGATCAACGAGATGGGCGAAGCACCGGTGTTGGTCGACAACAAGCGAAGCCAGAAGTTCAGCCAATCGGGCGTGATCCTCACCTATCTCTCGCGGTTGAGCGGCAAGTTCAGGCCGCAGGGCGAGGACGAGGAATTGGAGGCGCTGCGCTGGATCATCTTCGACAACCAGAAGGTCAACGGCTTTCTCGGGCCGTTCCGCTTCCAGAAGAATTTTGCGCCGAAGCCCGGCGACCCGGCGGTGATGGAGTTTCTCAAAGGGCGCGCACAAGCCGCCCTCGCCATCGTCAACAAACGCCTGACCGGCCGGCTATTCCTAGTGAGCGACCGGCCGACCATCGCCGACATTTCGATGACGGGCTATCTCTACTATCCGGCCGAGGAGTTCGGCTTCGACATCGCCAAGGATTATCCCGCGATCAGCGTCTGGCTCAAGCGCGTCCAGGCACTGCCCGGCTGGAAGCATCCGTACGATCTCATGCCCGGCTATCCGTTCGGCACTCAGGGTTACCGGAATTAGTGATCGTGGTGATGATGGCCGTGCGAGTGGCCGTGATGGCCATGGGCGTGATCGTGATTGTGACGCGCGTGGCCATGCGCTGAGGCATAGGCACCGCCTTCCGGCTCGAACGGCGCTTCGATCCGTGCGACTTTAGCGCCAAGCGATGTGAGCAAGGCCTCGACCGCCGCGTCGCGGCGGGCGCGGACGCGGTTGGGCAGCACCTGCACCGGAATGTGGCGGTCGCCGAGATGCCAGGCGAGCCGCGCCAGCGCGCCGATATCGGCCGCCCGCGCTTCGATCAGCGGCTCCGGCGCGGCAACGACTTCGATGAGCGAGCCGTCCTCGAGCACGAGCAGATCGTCTGTGCGCAAGCGCACAGGCTCGCGAAGTTCGATCTCGAAGCTGCCACCTTTGACGCCGGTGACGGCGATTTTCTGCGCGCAACGCTGGGCGTAATCGAGGATGACGGTATCGACGACCTTACGGTCGCGGCGATCGGCGGCGGCAAGAACGCTGGTCGCGCGTGGCATGGGTGGAGGAACGCCGACCGCTCAGTTCAGCCGTACCGGCCGCTCATGATCGGCGTCATCGCCCGTAGGCGCCGGGGTGAACACGGCATCGGGCGGCCGCGCTGCAGCCGCCGCAGCAGCCACCGCCGCCGCGTCCTTGCGCTGATACTCGCGATAGGACAGCCAGCCGAACGGCAGGCAGGCGAGATAGGCGAGCGTGCCGATAGTGAGCACCTCCCACGGATAGCTGATCAGCAGCGCGAAGAATAACACCACCACCACGAACACCGGCAGCACCAGCTCGGGCGCTACGCGCTTGCCCACGCGTTTGCCGGAGAAGACCGGCAGGCGCGAGACCATCAAGAGCGCGATCGCCAAGGTGTAGAAGAAGGTGAGCCACACCATGACCAGCCCGGCCGAGACACCGAGGAAATTCAAGTAGATCGGCAACAGCACGGTGATGGCGCCGGCCGGCGCGGGAATGCCGGTGAAGAAATTGCCTGCCCAGGTCGGCTGGTTGGGATCGTCGATCATCACATTGAAGCGCGCGAGCCGCAAGCCGGCGCAGATCGCGAACACCAACGCGGCGATCCAGCCCGCCGATTTGAGCTCGTGCAGACCCCAGAAATAAAGGAGGAGCGCCGGCGCCACGCCGAAATTGACGAAGTCGGCGAGGCTGTCGAGCTCGGCGCCGAAGCGCGAGGTGCCCTTCAGCATGCGGGCGATGCGCCCGTCGATGCCGTCGAGCGTCGCCGCCAGCACGATGGCGCCGAGCGCCAGATCGAGCCGGTTCTCGATCGCCATGCGGATGGCGGTGAGCCCGGCACAGAGCGCGAGCAGCGTGATCAGATTGGGCAGCAGCGTGCGCACCGGGATCGCCTTGAAGCGCGGGCGCACGGGCGGCGGAGCGGGATCGAAGGGCTGAAAGACCATAATTTACTATAGCACGTTACGCGCTGGCTTGAGGTTGAGCGCTCGGCCAATGGTAAATACGCTCGCCAATCGATTGTGCAATGGCCGGCGCGCGCGCCGCCAAACTGCGCAATCGCGCCCGGGGGCCTCACTGAAATTACAGTGAAAATTCATGATGATAGCGGTGCAGGCCTATGGTCTGCAATTTGCATTGTCTTTGACATCACGTGTTGCCGGGCAAAAGGAGTGTGCAATGTCTGTCTTAGCCCAACCGATGGCCGTGCCGGCCACGTCATCGACCCGCTGGTTCCAACTGCTGTTGGGTCTGATCGCGATGATGTCGATCTCCAGCCCGCAGTACGTCTGGACCCTGTTCACCAAGTCCTTTCAGGACGGTCTGGGCGCGACACTGCCGACCATCCAGATCACTTTTTCCATTCTGATTGTGCTGCAGACCTGGCTGTCCCCGCTGCAGGGCTATCTGGTCGACCGGTTCGGCCCGCGCGTGCTCATTGCCTTCGGCTGCGCCTTGTCGGGCGCCGGCTGGATCACGTCGGCCTACGTCAAAAGTCTGATGGGCCTCTATTTGACCTACGGCCTGTTCTGCGGCGTCGGCACCGGCATCGTCTATGTCGGCATCATCGGCCTGATGGTGCGCTGGTTCCCCGAGCGGCGCGGCTTTGCCACCGGCATGGTCGCCGCCGGCTATGGCTTTGGCGCCATTCTCACCACCTTCCCGATCGACTCGATGCTGAAAAGCGCCGGCTACCAGCACACGCTGGTGGTGTTCGGTTTCATCCTCGGCATCGTCGGGGCGCTGGCCGCGCTGGCGATGCGGATGCCGCGCAGCGACGAGAAGCTGCCGCCGGCGCCGGTCATGAATCCGGCCAAGGACGTCGCCCCGCGCGAAATGCTCTCCAGCAAAGTGTTCTGGCTGATGTTCGTCATGATGACCATGATGTCGACCGGCGGGCTGATGATCATTTCTCAGTTTGCTTCGTTCTCGCGCGACTTCGGCGTGACCAAGGTCGCCGTGTTCGGCCTCGCCGCCCTGCCCCTGGCGCTCACCATCGATCGCATCACCAACGGACTGACGCGGCCGTTCTTCGGTTGGGTGTCCGACCGCATCGGCCGCGAGAATACAATGGCCGTCGCCTTCCTGATGGAAGCGGCGGCGGTCGCGGCGATGGTCGTATTGCGCGACAATACGTTGCTGTTCGTGCTGCTGTCGGGCGTCGTATTCTTCGGCTGGGGCGAGATCTTCTCGCTGTTCCCCTCGACCCTGACCGACACCTTCGGCACCAAGTTCAGCACCACCAACTACGGCTTCCTCTACATGGCGCAGGGCGTCGGCTCGGTGCTGGGAGGGCCGCTGGCGGCGCTGCTGCACGACAAGACCGGCAGCTGGCTGCCGGTGTTCGCCATCATCATCAGCATGGATCTGCTGACCGGCATTCTCGCGCTGATCGCGCTTAAGCCGCTGCGCAAGAGCTACGCGGCGACATGATCCGGCGTTAGCCGCTGCGGAAGGCGCGGCCAGCGTCGGGGTTGCGCAGGTCGGCGAGCACGGTTTCGCCAGCCAGCGCCGTCTGCCCGACCGCCACCAGCGGCAGCGTGCCGTCTGGCAGATAGACGTCGAGGCGCGAGCCGAAGCGGATCATGCCGAAGCGTTCGCCGGCGCCGAGCGGCTGGCCCTCGCGCACAAAGCAGACGATGCGGCGCGCGATCAGTCCGGCGATCTGCACTACGGCAACACGGGCGCCGGTGGTGGCGATCACCAGGGAATTGCGCTCGTTGTCGGCGCTCGCCTTGTCGAGATCGGCGTTGAAGAACTTGCCCGGCTGATAGACGATCTTCTCGATGCGGCCAGTGACCGGGCTGCGGTTCACGTGGCAATCGAACACGCTCATGAAGATCGAGATGCGCAGCTGCGGCTTGTCGCCTAAGCCCAGCTCGTGCGGCGGCGGCGCGGTGGTGACCTGGCTGACGCGGCCGTCGGCCGGCGCCACCACCAGCCCGTCGCGCACCGGCGTCACCCGCGGGGGGTCGCGGAAGAAATAGGCACACCATAGCGTCGCCAGCGTGCCGAGCCAGCCGAGCGGGCTCCACAGCCAGAACAGAATGAGGCTGACGAGCGCGAAGGCGCCGATGAACGGGTAGCCCTCGGGCGTGATGGGCACGATTTGCGAGCGAATCGAATCGTAGATCGACATAGAGCTACTCTACTCCGCCGCGTCGGCTGGCGCCTCGATCGGCGCTGCCGCGGCAGCCGAAATGACATCCTCGACCGGCGGCGGATTGCGGTTGGGCGCGGTCTCGTCTTCGGCCACGCGGGCGAGCTTCTCGCGCGCCTCTTCCGCCTCGCGCTGGCGGTTCCACATGCTGGCGTAGAGGCCATTCTTGGCGATCAACGCGAAATGCGTGCCGCGCTCGACGATCTCGCCCTGGTCGAGCACGATGATCTCGTCGGCGCCGACGATGGTGGAAAGCCGGTGTGCGATCACCAGCGTGGTGCGGCCCTTGGACACGCGATCGAGCGCATCCTGGATTTCCTTCTCGGTGTGGCTGTCGAGCGCCGAGGTCGCCTCGTCCAGGAGCAGGATCGGCGGCGCCCTCAAGATCGTGCGGGCGATCGCCACCCGCTGCTTTTCGCCACCGGACAGTTTCAGACCCCGTTCGCCGACCTCGGTGTCGTAGCCTTTCGGCGCTATGCGGATGAGCGGGTCGATCTGCGCGAGCTTCGCCGCTTCTTCTACCTCGGCGTCGTTCGCCTCCCAGCGCCCGTAGCGGATGTTGTAACGGATGGTGTCATTGAACAGCACGGTGTCCTGCGGCACCATGCCGATCGCCTGCCGCAGCGAGGCTTGCGTGACCTTGGCGATGTCCTGCCCGTCGATCAGGATGCGGCCGCCGGCAAGATCGTAGAAGCGGAACAACAAGCGCGAGATGGTCGACTTCCCGGCGCCGGAAGGACCGACCACTGCCACCGTCTTACCCGCCGGTACCTCGAAGCTGATGCCCTTGAGAATGCGGCGGCTCGGCTCATAGGCGAAGCGCACGTTCTCGAAATGGATGGTCCCATTGGTCACCTTGAGGGGCGGCGCGCCGGGCAAGTCCTTGATTTCCGGCTCGCGCGCCAGAATCGAAAACATGATCTCGATGTCGGTCACCGCCTGCTTGATCTCGCGATAGACCATGCCCATGAAATTGAGCGGCTGATAGAGCTGGATCATCATGGCGTTGATCAGCACGAAATCGCCGACCGTCTTGGTGCCGGCCTTGATCTCGTAGGCGCACATCACCATGGCGACGGCGAGCCCGACGGTAAAGATCACCGCCTGCCCGGCGTTGAGCACAGCAAGCGAGGTATAGGCGCGCGTGCTCGCCTCCTCGTAGCGCGCCATCGATTTGTCGTAACGCGTGGCCTCGCGTTCCTCGGCATTAAAATATTTCACCGTCTCGTAGTTGAGCAGCGAGTCGATCGCCTTGACGTTGGCGTCGGTGTCGCTGTCGTTCATCTTGCGGCGGATGCCGATGCGCCATTCGGTGGCGTGATAGGTGTAGGTCATGTAGACGGCGACGGTGATCAGGATCGCCACGACGTAGCGCCAGTCGAACCTCCACATCAGCACGCCGACGATCAGCATCAGCTCAATGACGGTGGGCGAGAGCTGCAGGATGACCATGCGCACGATGGTCTCGATCGCATTGCGCCCGCGCTCGAGGACGCGGGTGAGCCCGCCGGTCTTGCGCTCGAGATGGAAGCGCAGCGACAGGTCGTGCATGTGTACGAAGGTGCGGTAGGCGAGCCGCCGCACCGCGTGCATTGCCACCTTGGCGAACACGCCGTCGCGCAATTGCGTCAGCGCCGCCATCAGGATGCGCATCCCTCCGTAAGCAATCGTCATGGTGACCGGCGCGGCCATCGCCCAGACCAGCCAGTCGGAGGCGGCAACCGGCGCACTGCCGTGGCCGGCGAGCGCGTCGGTCGCCCATTTGTAGGTGAAGGGCACCGCGATGGTGGCGAGCTTGGCGGCGAGCAGCAGCAGCGTGGCGCCGGCCACACGCAGCTTCAGGTCGGGCCGGTCGGACGGCCAGATATAGGGCCACAGGTGCACCACGGTGCGCAGCAGCGCGCCGCGCTCGGCGGAGATGGCGGGGTGTTCGGACGGTCCGCGGTGATGGTGGTGATGGCTCATGCAGGGCCTTCATATAGGGGGATTCTCGGCGGTAATCACCCTGCAGCGCGGTATCGGCCGCAGGCAGCCTTGACGCTGCCCCATGCGCAATGCACATGCAGAGGCATGAGCAAACTCGCGAATCCCGGCAGAATCCGGAAAATCTGCGTCTATTGCGGCTCCAGCCCGGGCACCGATCCGGCCTTTGTCCAGACTGCGCGCGATTTCGGCGCGATCCTGGCCAAGAACGGCATCGGCCTGGTTTATGGCGGCGGCACCGTCGGCATCATGGGAGAGCTCGCCGACGCCGTGCATGCGCATGGCGGCGAGGTCACCGGCATCATCCCAGATTTTCTGGTGATGCGCGAGCACGCCATCCGCGGCACGAAGGGGCTGATCGTCACGCGCGACATGCACGAGCGCAAACGCCGGATGTTCGAATTGGCGGACGCCTTCGTCGCGCTGCCCGGCGGCGTCGGCACGCTGGAGGAGATCGTCGAGCAGATGACCTGGGCGCAGCTCGGCCGCCACAGGAAGCCGATCCTGCTCGCCAATGTCGAAGGCTTCTGGCAGCCGCTCTGCGCGCTGCTCGATCACATGAAGGCGCTGCAGTTCATTCGCGGCGATCTCAACTTCGACCTCTTGGTGGTGGACTCGGTCGAGGAGATCCTGCCCGCGCTGCGCAAGGCGACCGAAGCGGTGCCGGAAGGGGCCAAGAAGATGACAGCGGCGGACGCCGACCGGCTGTAAATTCCGATCACTTCACGAACGTCACCGCCTCGACGCGGTTGCCGTCGGGGTCGCGGATGAAAGCGGCGTAATAGCCCTCGCCATGCTGCGGCCGCAAGCCCGGCCTGCCGTCGTCGGCGCCGCTATTGGCAAGCGCCGCGGCGTGGAAGGCATCGACCACCTCGGTCGTGCGCGCCCGAAAGCAGACATGTGCGCCGTTCGGCGGTGCGATTCCATCGGCGCGCAGATTGATCCAGAACTCGGGATATTTCTTGCCGAAGCCAATGGTCGCCGGCCGCGCTTCCAATTTGGCAAAGCCGAGCGGTGCAAGCACCGCTTCATAGAAACGTGTCGCCGCGGCGAGATCGCGGACGGCGATGGAGACGTGGTCGATCATCGTCTTCCTTTCAGCTCTCCCCGCGCGCGGGGAGAGGTCGACCCGAAGCTTTAGCGAAGGCGGGTCGGGCGAGGGGGCGCAACCGCAATTCTGAGCTCATCGAGCCGCCCCCTCACCCGGCTCGCAGTCGGCGCTGCTCGCCGCCCTCTCCCCGCAAGCGGGGAGAGGGAACTCAGGCCGGCGCGCCGGATTTCACCAGCTTGTAGACGATCGAATCCATCAGCGCCTGGAACGAGGCGTCGATAATATTGGGCGACACGCCGATCGTGGTCCAATGATCGCCGTTCTCGTCCTCGCTTTCGATCAGCACGCGGGTGACCGCCTCGGTGCCGGCATTGAGGATACGCACGCGATAGTCGGTGAGTTTGAGGCCATCTATATATTTCTGGTACTGGCCGAGGTCCTTGCGCAGCGCGCGATCGAGCGCATTGACCGGGCCGTTGCCTTCCGCCGCCGAGATCACATTGTCGTCGCCGACCTTCACCTTCACCACCGCGAGCGTGACGGTGACACGTTCGCCCTTGGCGTTGATGCGCTGCTCGACATTGACGTCGAACTGGTTGACGTCGAAATAGTTCGGCACCGTGCCGAGCGTGCGGCGTGCCAGCATCTCGAAAGAGGCATCCGCCGCTTCGTAGGCGTAGCCGGCGGCCTCGCGCTCCTTGACGATCTCCAACAGGCGGCTGATGCGCGGATCGTCCTTGTCGGCTTTGATGCCGATGCGCTCGAGCTCGGCCAGGATGTTGGACTTGCCGGCCTGCTCGGACACCAACACTTTGCGCTTGTTGCCGACGCTGTCGGGCGCCACGTGCTCATAGGTCGCCGGGTCCTTCAGGATCGCCGAGGCGTGGATGCCGGCCTTAGTGGCAAAGGCGCTTTCGCCGACATAGGGCGCATGGCGGTTGGAGCCGCGGTTGAGCCGCTCGTCGAGCGCGTGCGAGATATGGGCCAGCTGCTTGAGCTCGGCATCGCTGACGCCAATCTCGAAAGCGTCGGCGAATTCCGTCTTCAGCTTGAGCGTTGGAATAATAGAGACAAGGTTGGCGTTGCCGCAGCGCTCGCCGAGCCCGTTGAGCGTGCCCTGGATCTGCCGTGCGCCGGCGCGCACCGCGGCAAATGAATTGGCCACGGCCTGCTCGGTGTCGTTGTGGGCGTGAATGCTAACATGATCGCCTGGAATGACCTTACAGACCGCGCCGACGATCTCTTCGATCTCGTGCGGCAAGGTGCCGCCATTGGTGTCGCAGAGCACCACCCAACGCGCACCCTCTTCGTAAGCCTCCTTGGCGCAGGCGAGCGCGTATTGCGGGTTGGCCTTGTAGCCGTCGAAGAAATGCTCGCAGTCGAGCAGCACCTCGCGGCCTTTAGCCTTGGCGGCCTTCACGCTGTCGCGGATGGAAGCGAGGTTCTCCTCCAGCGTCGTTTCCAACGCGACGCGCACGTGGTAATCCCAGGTCTTGGCGACAAAGCAGATGGCGTCCGCCTTGGCCTCGAGCAGCGCCGCGAGGCCAGGATCGTTCGAGGCGGAGCGGCCCGGCCGCCGCGTCATGCCGAAGGCGGTGAAGGTGGTGTTGAACTTGTGCGCCTTCCCGAACAGCTCGGTGTCGGTCGGATTGGCGCCCGGATAGCCGCCTTCGACATAGTCGATGCCGAGTTCGTCGAGCATCGCGGCGATCGCCAGCTTGTCCGCCAGCGTGAAATCGACGCCGTTCGTCTGCGCGCCATCGCGCAGCGTGGTGTCGAACAGATAAAGGCGCTCCTTGGCCATGGCCATCCTCAGATCACATGGAAAAAGTAGAGCGCGAGCAGCACCGCGACGATCAGCACGGCGAGCTTGAGCACGATGTAGTAGAGCCAGTGGCGCGGGAACGGGGTGTCGGGCTTGCTCATGAGGCCTCCCGTTTGGCGAGCTGCTTGTGCAGCGTTGTGGTGGCGAGCCATTCGCCGCCGACCGACACCGAATTGCGCTGTTGGGCGACGTAGCCGCGCTTCTCGAAGAAGCCGCGCGCCGAGTCGCTAGCGTCGACCGCGATTTTCGCCGCGCCACGCGCGGCAGCGAGCTTTTCCAAGGCATCGATCAGCATGGCGCCGACACCCTGCTCCACCGCCGCCGGATGCACGTAGAGCATGTCGATCTTGTCCTTGCCGGCGAGCGAGGCGAAGCCGACCGGCGAACCGGCCATTGTGGCGACAAGCGTAAGCTCTCCGGCGAGCTTCTCGGCGAGGCCGGCGACGCCGTCGGCGGCCTCGACCCACGCCTCCTGCTGCGCCTCGCTGTAATCGTCGGCAGTCAATTCCATCACGCTGTCGCGGAAGATCTCGGCGAGCACCGGCGCGTCCTCGCCGAGATAGGGCCGCAGCGCGAATTTGGGATTGGCTAGCGCGCTCATGGGCGACGCTCCGGCGGCCAGGTGTCCGTGTCACGATCGGGATGCTGATAGCTCACGATCGAGGCCTTGAAGGCTTCCGCTTCCGACGTCTCCTCCGGCGCACGCAGCGGCAAGCCGCAGAGCGCATCAAAGAACGAAAGCTTATCGGCCGGATTGACCTGGATCACGGGCGCCGCCACTTCCGGATCGTCGAACGCGCCGATCGCCACTTCCAGCGGCTCGCCGTAGTCGTAGACGAGCGGCGTGCCGCAGTCGGCGCAGAAGCCGCGCCTGACCTTGTTGGAGCTGGCGAAATAGCGCAGCTCTCCGCGCGTCCAGACGAGATCGTGCGCCGTCACCAGTGGACCGAAGAAGCTGCCGAACGCCTTCTGACACATGCGGCAATGACAGATGGAGGCGCGGCCGAGCCGCCCCACGCGGAAGCGCATCGCGCCGCACTGGCAGCCGCCGCTGAAGGGACAACCGCTCATCGCGCAATCTCCCAGGTGGTGCCGTCCTTGGAATCCTTGAGCACGACGCCCATCGCGGCGAGCTCGTCGCGGATGCGGTCGGACTCGGCGAAGTTCTTCGCCTTGCGCGCGGCGGTGCGCGCTTCGATCAGGTCTATGATCTCGCTTTCGTCAATTGCGAGCGAGGCCGGGCGGAACGCTGACCAGGCCGCAGCCGGCATCTGCAGTAAGCCTATCAAGTGTGCGCTTGCCTTCAGGCATGCAGCGGCCGGCTTCGCACCCTTGGCCGCTTCGCCACGTAACTCGTGCAAGGCGGCGAAGGCTTTCGGCGTGTTGACATCGTCGGCCAACGCACCTAGCGCGTCGGCGCACAAATATCCCGGCGTCACGTCGGCTGTCAGCGCATACCAATGATCGAGGTTCTTCTGCGCCTCGCGCAGACCCGTCACCGTCCAGTTGATTGGCTGACGGTAATGCGTCTGCAGCATAGTGAAGCGCACTACCTCGCCCGGCCAGTCCTTCAGCAACTCATGGATAGTGACGAAGTTGCCGAGGCTCTTCGACATCTTCTCGCCTTCCACCTGCAGGAAGCCGTTGTGCATCCAGTAATTCGCCATCACCGGCGTGTGGAAGGCGCAACGCGATTGCGCGATCTCGTTCTCGTGGTGCGGAAATACGAGATCGATGCCGCCGCCATGGATGTCGAAGGTCTCACCCAGATGCTTCCAGGCCATGGCCGAGCATTCGATGTGCCAGCCCGGCCGCCCGGGCGTCTTGATGCCGCAGGGTGACGGCCAAGCGGGCTCGCCCGGCTTCGACGGCTTCCACAGCACGAAGTCCTGTGGATCCTTCTTGTAGGGTGCGACGTCGACGCGCGCGCCCGCGATCATCTCATCGAGTGTGCGGTGCGACAGCCTGCCGTAGTCCGGCATCGACGGCACGTGGAACAGCACGTTGTCCTCCGCCACATAGGCGTGGTCGCCGGCGACCAGCCGCTCGATCAGCGCCTTCATCTGCTCGATGTGTTCGGTCGCGCGCGGCTCGACAGTCGGCGGCAGGCAGCCGAGCGCCGCCGCATCTTCCTTAAAGTTCTTGTAGGTCTCCTCGGTCAGATCGCGAATCGAGACGCCGCGCTCGGCCGCGCGCGCGTTGATCTTGTCGTCGACATCGGTGACGTTGCGCACGTAAGTGACGTGCTCGGGCCCATAGAGGTGCCGCAGCAGGCGAAACAGCACGTCGAACACGATCACTGGCCGCGCATTGCCGATATGGGCGAAGTCGTAGACCGTCGGCCCGCACACATACATCCGCACGCGAGCGGGATCGATCGGCCGGAATGGCCGCTTCGTGCGGGTCAGCGTGTCGTAGAGCTGAAGCTCCATCGCGTTCCTCGGCGCCTGCTGGCCCCGGGCGTTGCTTTATCTCGATGGAGAAAAGACGGCCGCAGCCAGCGTTGCGCGCTAGCTAATAATCTCGCGGCAAATGCCACAGATATGGTTAAGGCCGTTCATCGGGCCGCACAATGATGCCTCATGCGGCGACCGTCAAGGCCCGTCCCGCC
>Ga0187771_10002899_pt1 | contig 11911 bp, 8 predicted proteins | sample 0116_SJ02_MP15_1_FD_133139 | JGI IMG/M metagenome (GOLD analysis project Ga0187771, IMG submission 133139) | Tropical peat soil microbial communities from peatlands in Department of Meta, Colombia - 0116_SJ02_MP15_10_MG | ecosystem: Environmental > Terrestrial > Soil > Wetlands > Peat | place... | reverse complement strand
CCACTCAAATCAAGGCCCTGGAGCGGGAGCTGGGAGCGCCTCTGTTCGATCGTTTTACGAAGAAGGTGGCGTTGACCGAGGTGGGGCAGCGAACTTTTGAATATGCCGGACGTCTGCTGGCGCTGGCCGATGAAACCAAAGCCGCGGTTCGCAAGGAAGGCAAGCCGACGGGTCCGCTGAAGGTCAGTGCGCCCGAGTCGCTGTTGATTTACCGGCTTCCCGATCTTCTCCGTCACTTTCAAATCGATTATCCTCTCGTGCATTTGGATCTGGTTCCCGCCGGAGACTCGCGCTCGCAAGCGGGGGCCGTGCTGGACGGCGCCGTGGACGTGGCGTTTGTCGCGGGCGAGGTCGTGCAAGCGGAACGGCTCGAGGTCGCTTACCTGGCCGAGGAGGACGTTCTGTTCGTTGCGGCCGCGCAGCACTCGCTCGCCAAGGCCGATGCTGTCACGTGGGACCATCTGGCGCGCACACAAGTCCTGTTGACCAGCCGCAATTGCGGCTATCGGGCCGTATTTGAGGCCGCGCTGGACGTCGTACCGGTGCGCTTGTCCGGCGTGATGGAGTTCACCAGCATGGAAGCGGTGAAGCAGTGCGCGATCGCTGGTATGGGCGTAGCCGTGCTGCCCCGCACCGCGGTCATGCAGGAACTGGCGCAACGACGGCTCGTTCCGGTGCGGTGGAACGGAACGCCGCTGGTGGCTTACACACAGATGCTGCGGCACCGGGACCGGTGGATGACGCCGGCTTTGGAAGGCTTGTGGAAGCTCGCGCAGAAGCATTTCGGCGTTCCGGAGAAGGAGGACACGGAACTGGTGAGCCCGCCGCATTGAGCAGACGTGCCGGTTCCGGCGGCGCAACGCGCACGGCGTCAATGGTGAGAAAAAATCCGTTTGGTCGCGTCGATTCGCAAGTACAGGCCGGCGGCGACGACACACAGCGCGCCTGTAATCAGAAACGGCGCGCTCCATCCGTAACTCCGCACGGCGTAAGTCACCACGGTTGCCGAGAGCGCCCCGCCGATATTGCCGAGCGTATTCATCACCGCCGAGACGGATCCGGCGAAATCCCCGCCAATATCGAGCGGCACGGCCCAGGAAATACCGACGGTCCACTCCAGCGCAAAGAAGGCCATGCAATAGAACGCGACCGAAACCTTTGGATCGGAGGCGAGAATGGCCGGAATGGTCGCCGCGCCCGACACGACGAACCCGGCAATGGCCACCCAGCGCCGCGCCAGATTTGCGTTGCCGGTTCTGCGCAGCACCTGGTCGGAAAACCATCCGCCGAGCAAATCGCCGAGCGTGCCGGCGAACAGCGGGAGACTCGCGTAAATCCCCATTTTGGCGAGCGTCATGCCGCGCGCGTCGTGCAGGTACGTGGGGAACCAGTCGTTATAAACGTTCAGGTTGAAGTTGTAGCAGAAGTACATCACGGCCAGGATCCATAAATTGCCGTGAGCCAGGATCTCGCGCCACGGAACCTTCGTGGATAAGCGGGTGCGAATTCCGATCGAGGCGCGCTCGGCGTCATTGACGCCGCGATGTTCCTCCGGCGTGTCGCGATAGTAGGAGAACCACGTCGTGGCCCATACTACGCCCAGGATTCCAAAAACGAGAAACGCCACCCTCCATCCGAAGCCGGCGATGATCGCCACGACGATCGGCGGCGTCAAGGCCGCACCCAGTCTGGATCCCGCGTGCGTGACGCCTTGCGCGAACCCTCGTTCGGTGGGCCGCATCCAGCGTGAGAGGGATCGGGTGGCGATCGGAAACGCTCCGGCTTCGCCTACGCCGAACAACACTTGAATGACCAGCATCGACGCGGCATTCCAGGCCATCGCCGTGAATCCTGTGAACGCGCTCCACCAGATGACGATCAACGAAAGCGCACGGCGCGCGCCGAACCGGTCGCCGAGCCATCCTCCGGGGATTTGAAACAACGCGTAGGCCAGGCGGAAGCCGAAGGTGATCCAACCCATCATGACGAGCGAGATATGCAGTTCGTCGCGAATTACCGGCCGCGCCACGGCCAGGATCTGGCGGTCCATGTAGGTGATCATGTAGGCCGCGACGGTCAGGCCGAGCACGACATGCCGCACATGCGTGGGGCGGGCGCGCTGCTGTGCGTTCGGAGCTTTCGAATTCGTTGTCGCGGGCTGCATGAGGGCGCTGTTTGAGTGATGATAGCATCCGCGGCCCGCACGCCTGCGCCGCGCGCGGCCCCAATGATCCCGGCCGACGCCTATGACATAATGAGCAGGACATTCCTCCAAGGAGATTCCCATGGCGAAATCGAAAAACAGCCGGCGTGGATTTCTACGAGGTGCGGCCGCGGCCGCGATCGGCGCACCGGTCGCGATGGCTCAACAAGCCGCGCTGAAACCGGAAGCGTCCAGTGCCGTTCCCGAGGTGACCTCCAACCAGCGTCCCGGCGCGGATTTCATGGTGGATGTGTTCAAAACTCTCGGTTTCGAGTATTGCGCGGCCAACCCGGGGTCCAGCTTTCGTGGGTTGCAGGAATCGCTCATCACATACGGTGGCAACAAGAGCCCCGAGTGGCTCACCTGCTGCCACGAAGAATCGTCGGCTGCCATGGCGCACGGCTACTTCAAAGTGGAAGGCAAGCCGATGATGATCATGGCGCACGGCACGGTGGGCTTGCAGCACGCCTCCATGGCGATTTACAACGCCTGGTGCGATCGCGTCCCGGTTTACGTGGTGCTCGGCAATATCCTCGACGTGAACTACCGGCGCGGCAATGCCGAGTGGGTCCATAGCGTGCAGGACGCCGCGGCGATGGTGCGCGACTACATCAAGTGGGACGATACGCCGGTCACGCTGCAGCACTTCGCCGAATCGGCCGTGCGCGCTTACAAGGTCGCGATGACGCCGCCTTATGAGCCGGTGGCCATCGTCGCCGACGGCGCGCTGCAGGAAGAGCCGATCTCCGAAAAGAACTTGCGTATTCCTAAGCTGGCACTGAGTGCGCCGCCCCAGGGCGAAATCGCCGCGGTCAGGCAAGCCGCGAAAATGCTGGTGGAGGCCGAGAATCCCGTGATCGTCGCGGGCCGCGTCGCGCGCACGCCCAAGGGCGTGGAGCTTCTGGTGGAGTTGGCGGAAACGCTGCAAGCGCCCGTGCGCGACCAGCGCCTGCGCATGAATTTTCCCACGCGCCATCCGTTGGCGGGCAACGCCGATCTCAAGAACGCAGACGTGATTCTCAGCCTCGAAACGCAGGACCTGTGGAGTTCGCTCAATAACCAGACCGGGCTGAACAAGTTCGGCATGGAGTTCCGCCGGACAGCGAATGGAAAATTGATCGACATTTCCGCCGTCGAGCTCAACTACAAATCGAACTATCAGGACTTCGGCCACTATCTTGAACCCGCGCTTTCCATCACCGGCGATGTCGAAGCGACGCTGCCTTCGCTGATCGAGGAAATCAGGAAGCTGCTGACGGCCGATCGCAAGCGCGCACTGGCCGAGCGCGGCGCCAAGATCGTGGACGCCAATCGTAAGGCCCGCGAGCGGGACCGCGAGCTCGCCACACTTGCCTGGGATGCGAGCCCGATCAGCACAGCGCGCCTTTCCGCCGAGCTGTGGGCGCAGATCAAGAACGAAGATTGGTCGCTGGTTTCTACGGATAACTTTCAGAGCGCGTGGCCTGGCCGCTTGTGGGATTTCACCAAGCACTACCAGTACATCGGCGGCCAGGGCGGAGCGGGGATCGGCTACGGCGCGCCCGCGGCGGTGGGGGCGGCGCTGGCGAATCGCAAGTACGGACGGCTCACCATCAACATCCAGTGCGACGGCGATTTCAACTACGCGCCGGGCGTGTTCTGGACTGCCGCGCATCATCGCATCCCGATGCTCAGCGTGATGCACAACAATCGCGCCTATCATCAGGAGCGCATGTATCTTCAAATGATGGGCAACAAGTTCGACCGCGGACTCGGAAACTCGGACGTAGGCACGGCGTTGACCGATCCCTTCATCGACTACGCGTCGATCGCCAAAGGCTACGGACTGTACGCCGAAGGGCCCATCAGCGATCCCAAGGACCTCGGCCCCGCGATCGGCCGCGCCATCGCTCGCGTGAAGGCCGGACAGCCGGCGCTGCTCGATACGGTGACGCAGCCGCGCTAGGAGGAATCAGATGAGGACGCCTTTCGTTTTTCTCACGTTCCTCACGGCGGCATTCTTGTGTTCGCCAGTGAGCGCGCAGCTCAAGCCCGGCAATGTAGATAACGGCAAACGCCTGTTTATGTTTAACGGCTGCTATCAATGCCACGGCACGCTCGGACAGGGTGGAGCGGCCGGGGCCCGGCTGGCGCAAACCAAGCTGACGCAGCAGGGATTCATCGCCTTCGTGCGCAATCCTCCGCCGAGCAATATGCCTCCGTATCGCGCGAAGATCATGCCCGATCAGGAACTGGTGGACGTTTACGCTTACGTCCAGACGTTCCCGGTGCCGCTGAATCCGGCGAATATCCCGCTGCTGAAGCCGTAGAGCTTAATCGAGCAGCTTCCGGATTATCACCGCTGGATGCTCGGCCCGAGCTTCAAATAAATCCGCGACCTGATGCCGGCACGAAGTACCGGGGGCAGCGAGCACATCGCCTACTTGCATAGCCTTCGCCGCGGGCAACAGCTTTCGATTCGCAATAGCCACCGAAACATCGTAATGCTTCGCGGAATATCCGAACGACCCCGCCATCCCGCAGCAGCCCGCGTCGAGATCTACGATCATCGCACCCGGAATCTTCGATAAGAGGGCGGCTGACGCTTGCAGCATCCCCATCGACTTCTGATGACAATGCCCGTGCAGCAGGATTTTTTTCGGCCCGGCGCGCAGAGGCAGATCGAGGCCTGCGGCGAATTCGTCGAATAGCATGACCGCGTCCGAAACCGCCCGCGATTTTTTCTGCTGCTCGCCTCTGAGTAGCGATGGTGCATCTTCCTTCACGGCTGACAAACAACTCGGTTCGAGGAACAGGATCTTTTCGCCCTTCTCAACGATGGGGAACAACGCCTCCAGAACCTTCGCTGCCGATTCGCGAGCTTCTTTCAACAATCCTTTCGAGATGAGCGGACGTCCGCAACATCCTGGACGCGCCACATCCACGCTGCATCCGCCGCGCTCCAACACTTCCACTGCCGCGATGCCGATCTCCGGATCGTAATGGTTCGTGAACGTGTCATTGAATAAAACGACCCGCTGTTGAGCTGCGCCGCCGTTCGCCGTTCGGCTTGAGATCCATTTTTCGAATGTCGAGCGCTGCCATTGCGGCAGACTGCGCCGTGCGTCCACGCCCAATAATTTCTTATTGAATCCGCTTCCCGCGATCCAGTTCGAGAATGGAGCAAAGGCGCTGCCCCATCCCGCGAGCTTCGCCACGCTGCCCAGAGCTTTGGCTTCCAGTGGCGTCCCATGCCTCTCGTAATACTGCGCCAAAAACTCGCTTTTGTAACGGGCCATGTCCACATTCACTGGACATTCCGCCTTGCAAGCCCGGCATTCGAGACACAAGTCCAAGACCTTGTAGACGCCCTCATCGCCGAGTCCCGCTTCGCTCAACTGCCCTGACATCGCGAGCCGCAGGGTATTCGCCCGGCCGCGCGTGGCGTCGGATTCCTCGCGCGTCGCCATGTACGACGGGCACATCGTTCCGGCGAGCTTCTTCCGGCACGCGCCCACGCCGCTGCACATCTCCACGGCCTCGGCGAAGCCTCCGTAATCGGAATAATCGAAGTACGTCGCTGGCGGATTCTTCGCGCGATAGCTTGTTCCGTATCGCAAATTTTGCGTGAGCGGCGGAGAATCCACGATCTTGCCCGGATTCAAAATGCCTTGCGGATCGAAGGTACGCTTCATCTCGCGAAACGCCTGGTAGAGCGTATCGCCGAACATCTTGCGCATGAACGGACTGCGCACCAGCCCGTCGCCATGCTCACCGGAAAGAGCCCCGCCGTATTCCAGAACCAAATCCGCTACCTGATTTGCGATCGATTCGAATTTGCGGACGCCGTCTTCGGTTTTCAGATTAATTACCGGACGCACGTGCAGGCATCCCACTGAGGCGTGCGCATAAACGCCCGCCGTGGTTTGGTGATTCGCGACGATCCGCAAAAACTTGCCGATGAACTCGCTTAGCCTTTCCGGCGCCACCGCCGTGTCTTCGACGAAGGAGATCGATTTCGCCTCTTCCTTCATCGCCATCGATAGTCCCAGCGCGGCTTCACGCAAGCTCCAGATGCGTGCCTGCGCCGCGATGTCGGTTTCGGTGTAATAAAAATATCCGAAGCTCTTTGCGCGCAGATCTTGTTCCAGCGCCTCGAGCCTCGGCGGCAGATCCTCTTTGCGATCCCCGTAGAATTCGACGCACAGCGTCGCCTCCGGATCTCCCTCCACGATCTTGCTGCGGATGCGCTCCAGCGCGAGGTTCTGCCGCGTGTTGTCAAGGATGGCCTTGTCCATCACTTCGACTGCCGAGGGGCGATGCGCCAAAATCGCAGGCGTTGCAGCGAGGGCTTCCAACAGATTCGCGAAACAGATCACCATCGCGGCTTTCGCCTTAGGCAGAGGCACCAGCCGGAGCTTGGCCTCCAACACGACGCCGAGCGTACCTTCCGATCCCACCATGATCTTGGCGAGATTCACCGGGCAGGCGGGATCGACGAACTCATCCAAGTTGTAACCGCCCACGCGCCGCAGGACCTTCGGATAGCGCCGCTCGATTTCCCCGGCGTGCCTGTGGCTCAGATCCAAAACAGTGCGATAACAGGCGGCTTCGAGCGTATCGCCGGCGGGAATTTCATCGCGCGTGATCTCGCGAAATTGCACCACGCTGCCGTCCGCCAGCACCACCGTCTGCTCGAGGACGTGATCGATGGTTTTCCCATACAGCACGCTGCGCGCGCCGCAGGAATTGTTGGCCATCATGCCGCCGATGGTGGCGCGGCTGGCAGTGGAAATATCGGGCGCGAACCGCATCCCGAGCGGCGCCAGTTGTGCGTTCAATTCGTCGAGCACGATGCCGGGCTCGACGCGCACCCAGCGCTCCTCCGGGTTCACTTCCAATAGCCGATTGAAATGTTTGGAAGTGTCGACGAGCAGTCCTGCGCCGATGGATTGGCCACCCTGCGCTGTTCCTCCTCCGCGCATTGTGATCGGGCAGCGATGTTGGCCGCAGATCTTGACGATCCGCACGATATCCTCGCGCGTTTTCGGAATCACTACGCCGAGCGGCCGGATTTGATAGACGCTCGCATCGGTCGAATAAAGCGCGCGTGAAATATGGTCGAAACGTATGTCGCCTTCGAGGGCGCTTTCGAGATCGCGGCGCAGCGCGTCCGCATCCACTAGGCTCGCATTCGCCTGCGGAACGGGCGCGCCGGCCGAGACTTGCACCAGGCTCACTTCATCGCTCCCGGCTCGCGTTATGCAACGCCTCTCTCCGCGATTTGTGCGAGGCCTTCGCGGAGCGCGGCGAGTCCGGCCGCCAACTTCGCGCCGCCCGAGGCGAACGAGACGCGCAGCGTCCCCTCGCCCGCGGGTCCGTAGGCCGCTCCGTGTACCACGACCACGTCGTGCTCGCGCATCAGGCGCATGCGTAATTCATTGGACGGCAATCCAACGCCGCGGACGTCCACCATCGCGAAGAATCCGCCTTCGGGCGGCAACACGGCGACGCCCGGAATCCCTGCAAGGGCCGCGATTACCTGTTCCCGCCGCTTCGTGTATTCGGCGCGCATATCCGCGACGCACTTCTGCGATGCCACCAACGCTTCGGTCGCGGCATCCTGGATGAACGTCGCGGGACCGCGGCTCGATTGCGCCAGCACCATATAGATGGCCTGGATCAGATGCTCGGGGCCGGCGCAATATCCTACGCGCCAACCGGTCATCGCGTAGGTCTTCGAGAGACTGTTGACCAGCACGGTGCGTTCCCGCAGTTCGTGCGAAACGGCGGGCGGGGAAACGTGGCGAGCACTTTCGTAAGTGATCGCTTCGTAGATTTCGTCGCTCAGCAGAATCAGATTGCGCCGCTCGCAGAACCGCGCGATTACCTCGATCTCCGCGCGCGCGAGCACGGTCCCCACGGGATTCCACGGCGTGTTGAGAATCAGCACGCGCGCCGCGGGCGACCACGCCGCGTCCAGCGCGTCTTCGGTGATGACGAACCGTTGGCCTTCGATCTTCGAGGTCACAGAGCGGATGCGCCCTCCGCACAACCGCACCGGCGACTGGTAGGCGTCGTAAATCGGATCGGGCAGCAGGACCTCATCGCCTTCGTTGAGCACCGCAGCCAGCGCGGCATAAATGCCGAAAGTTGCGCCCGTAGTCGCCAGGATCTCCGTTCCGGGATGATAGTGGAGGCCGTTATCGCGCCGGAGTTTTTCGCTCACGGCTTCCCGGAACGCCAGCTCGCCGCGATTATCCGGGTAGGATGTGCGCCCCGACTTCAACGCCCGCGTGCAAGCCTCCACGATATGCTCTGGGGTTGCCAGATCCGGCTCGCCGCGCATCAGCGAAATCAGTGATTGACCACGTGCCTGATGCTCGCGCACCTCCGCCAGGATGGCGTTGACCGCGGTTGGTCTGAGTTCGGAAATCCGGGAGGAAGAAGCGACCACGGGAGCGCGCACCACCCGAGAATAACAGTTCAAAACTGCCGGAACAACTTGCAACTTTCAGCTACGGTTCGGGCCTTGTCGCTATTACTCACGAGATCGCACCGGGCGCCGGATGGGTTGATTGTCGTCTTCCGCTTGGCCTCGATGGCTAGCTCAATTTCGCGCGCACCCGATCGCTGAGCGCTTTCCCATCCACGCGCTTGCCTTGCAGCTTTGCCTGGGCGGCCTTCATCACGACGCCCATCTGCTTCAACGCCGTCACGCCCGTTTCCGCCATCGCGGCTGCGATTGCTTCGTCCATTTCCGCTTCCGTCGGCGCCGCCGGCATGTAGGACTCGATCAGCTTCAGCTCGGCCTCTTCCTTTTCCGCGAGCTCCGGACGATTGCCCTTACGGAACATGTCAGCCGCTTCCCGCCGCTGTTTGATCAGCGTCCCGAGGACCTGCAGCTCCGCCGCTTCGTCCAGCGGTTTCATGCTGTCGATCTCGTGCTTCTTCAAAGCCGCCTTCATCAGGCGCAGCGTGTCGAGCCGGGCTTCCTCACGGCCTTTCATCGCCGCCACCATATCCTTCTGAATCTGATCGAGCAAAGGCATAAATACCAGCTTACTCGCATCGCGCAGGCGCGGGATCGCGCCATCCGGCAGGAACCGCAGCCGCAAACATCGTGAAACGGGCCGGTTCGCCGACGGCCTCTGTTATCCTGAAATTTCTCCCTTCCCTGAGGCGATCGAAAATGCACATTAAGAAGCAACGTCTGCTTACGGCCGGGCCGACGCCGCTCTATCCCAAGGCTCTGCAAGCGATGATGGGCGCGGATCTCCATCATCGCACCCAGGATTTCCGCGACATTGTCCTCTCCACGCTCGCTGGCCTGAAATCCATCCTCGGCACAAGCAATGACGTTCTCATTCTCGCCGCGTCCGGCACAGGCGCCATGGAAGCTTCGGTCACGAATTGTTTTTCGCCTGGCGATCGCGTCCTGGTTTGCTCGGCGGGAAAATTCGGCGAACGCTGGCTGGAAATGACCAAGGTGTACGGCCTGGATGTGCTCCCACTGACTGCGCCCTATGGAAGCTCCGTAGAAGCGAGCGCCGTTGCGAAGGCGCTCGCCGCCAATCCCGATCTCAAGGGCGTTTTCGTGCAGGCCTCGGAAAGCTCCACGGGAGCCGCGCACGATGTCGAAGCGATGGGCCGCGCGATTCAGGAATCCGCGCCTGGAGCCCTTTTCGTCGTCGACGCGATTACGGGCATCGGCACCATGCCTTTGGACATTGATGCGTGGGGGCTCGACCTGGTCGTCGGCGGATCGCAAAAGGCCTTCATGATTCCGCCGGGCCTCGCGTTTCTTTCGGTAAGCCCCAAGGCGTGGGCGCGCATGGAAACCGCCAAGCTTCCACGCTATTACTTTGATCTACGGCGCGAGAGGAAAAACGCCGTGAAGGGCGAATCCTCCTGGACCCCCGCTACTTCCTTGATCCTCGGCCTCGCCGAAGTGCTCAGGTACATCGAGACGTTTGGGGCCGGGCGTGCAGGACTCGACAAACTGGTCGAAAACGCTCAGCATCTGGCTGCCGCGACGCGCGCTGCGGCGACGACGCTGGGCCTCGATTTGTTCGCTCCTGCTCGCCCCAGCGCGGCCGTGACCGCGATTGTTGCGCCCAAGGGCATGGATTCCGGCGTCATCGTCAAGGAATTCCGCCAGAGGTTTGGGTCGATCATTAACAACGGCCAGGGTGAAATGAAAGGCAAGATCTTCCGCATCGCGCACCTCGGTTATTTCGATGTGGTCGATCTGTTCGGCATTGTCGCGCAGCTCGAGTTGATTCTGGATGCCAACGGATTCCCGGTGAAGCTCGGCTCTGGCGTCGCGGCCGTGCAGAAATACTACGCCGAGCACGTATCGGGGGCGGCTGTCTCCGCGGCCAAGCTGCCGGCGACTGTGTAAGCTATCGGTCGCCTTCGGCGTTGCCTGCGCTCTTTGGATCCCGCAACGGCATCTCCTTGCCGTTGACGACGAGCTTCTTCCCCTGGCAAACCTTCGCGCCCGCGACTTTCGAAGGATTGCATGTTAGCGTCACCGCATCGCCCGGCTTGATCGCCGTCTTGCTCCACCCCACGCCGTAGCTTCTCATCATCACCGGCGTCGCACCGAGCTCCGAAGCCCAATGCTCCACGTCGCCGCTCGTATTCTTCACGTCGAAATACAATTGCGGATGTGGATAGGAGAATGAGAACTCCGTGACCACGCCGTTCAGCGTAATCAGCTTGTCCCCTTGATAGGACACGTTGGTTCCGTGATGCCCGAACAGCGCGACGCTCGCGAGCGGCAGCCCCGCTGCCATCAAGACGGTCCTTGCGATCTTGCCCGGCATGGCCCCGATCCTCCTCAGAGGATTCTCCTCGGGCGGCCTCCCGGTGTCAACCGTGCTCTTTCGAGCCTTAGCCCTTGGCTTTCTTGACTGCTTCCACGAGCGCCGGAACTACTTCGAACAGATCGCCGACGATTCCGTAATCGGCGACCTCGAAAATCGGAGCGTTCGCATCCTTATTGATTGCCACGATCGTCTTCGATCCCTTCATGCCCACCAAGTGTTGGATCGCGCCGGAAATTCCCACAGCGACGTACATCTTCGGAGCCACGGTTTGCCCAGAGCTGCCCACTTGCCGCTCCATCGGAAGCCAGCCCGCGTCGCAGATCGGGCGCGACGCTGCCAGTTCCGCACCCAGCGCCTTCGCGAGTTCTTCCACCACGCCGATATTCGATTCTTCCTTGATTCCGCGGCCCATGGACACAATGATCTCCGCGGAGGTCAAATCCACAGCGCGCGCGGCTTCGCGGAAGGGGGCCTCTGGTTGCTGCCGGATCTCAGCCGCGTCGATCGAGGGGGCGAAGACTTCCACGGGCGCCGTTCCCGCTTGCACCAAATCTCCTCGCCATGCGCCCGCCTGCACGGATGCGAAACGCGGACCTTCGCCGGCCGGCCGCACCTCGCCGTTCCACTTGCCCTGAAAGAGCTGGCGCACAAAAACGACGTCTGCGCCTTCGGCCTTCGCGGCAATCACGTCACTGACCAGTACGCTTCCAAACCGCGTCGCGAGCTTCGGAGCGAAATCGCGCGTCCGGTAGGTGTGCGGAAAGAGCACCACCGACGGGCTGGTCTTGCGAATCAATTGCTCAAGCGTGAGCGTGTAGCCGTCCGCTGTGTACGCGTCCAGCAAATCATGCTTCACCGCCCAGATTTTCGCGGCTTTCTTCGTGGCGGCTTCGTT
>Ga0187771_10002898_pt1 | contig 11912 bp, 11 predicted proteins | sample 0116_SJ02_MP15_1_FD_133139 | JGI IMG/M metagenome (GOLD analysis project Ga0187771, IMG submission 133139) | Tropical peat soil microbial communities from peatlands in Department of Meta, Colombia - 0116_SJ02_MP15_10_MG | ecosystem: Environmental > Terrestrial > Soil > Wetlands > Peat | place... | reverse complement strand
ATAGCGCGTCAATATGCGTGGAATGATGACCACACATCGTGAAGAAATCGACAGCCGCAGATAGTCCGCCTCCGAGAGAAGTATCGCTGTGGCGTTTCCATAAGGAGAAAAAGTACGGTGGATGCGTTGGATGAACGGCCATGTCTGGGCCGATGCTGAGACCCAAGTCGTACACTGTTGCGTTTCTTAGAATACGCAAAATCTCACTGTCTTCTCGCATGAGATCCCCTTCACTTTTCTAATCTAGGAATACCTTGGCCGTCTCAGTCAGGGAGCATGTCACTTGGATTGTCTCAGGTCAACGGCCACCTTGATCGGCTCAATACGTTCGATCTCGCCTGCCATTGCCTTCAACGCCTCTTCAGAACGGTCTAGGGGGAATTTGTGTGAAATGAATCTTTCAAGAGTGTGCTTGTCATGACTCACGATCGCATGGACAAGCTTGATGGCAGCCCTAACGTTGCCAGCAGGACCAAGACCACCTTTGAAGGCGATCTGCCTCGCAGCGATCTTTTGAGTGACTAGTGGAATTGCTTCCATCCCTGTCATACTCATGTGAACAACAGTTCCTAGAGGTTTGACAAGATCAATAGATGACTGAATTGCCTTCGCGTTTCCACTACATTCCACTACGATATCGGCCATACTCCCACCGGTCAATTCACGCACACGTTCCTCTAAATTCTCTTTTTCCACATCGATCACGTAGTCAGCGCCCAGCTCCCTCGCAAAGTTCATTCTCACTCTGTCTTTTGTCGTTCCTGCAACTGCTATTAGCCCTGCGCCCCTGTTCCTAGCAACCAAGGTACTTGCCAATCCCTGAGGGCCCGGCCCGATAATCACTACGTCATCTCCTATTCCCAGACCGCCAATATTCTGGATCCACTGTATCCCATCAGCAACAACTACGGCAGCCAGTATGGCGACTTCAGCTGGCATATCTTCCGGAACCGTATGGATCCTGGCGTTCAAGGGGACGTACACATATTCAGCATAGGAACCCCAGAGGTGCGGCGGCTCATCACATCGGATCCACCCGTACGCCCTGATGTTCCTGCAGAAGGTGTGATTGCCTGTTATGCACATGTCACAATGATTACAGGGTATGCGAGGCTCGACGATTACTCGTGAGCCCTTCTTCACTCCATGCGTTTTCGAGAATCTTTCACCTACGTCAGCAACGTAACCGAGTATCTCATCGCCCATAACCACTGGCATGGGAACACGCATTTCCATTACCTTGCCTATCGTGCCGCGGTATATCTTCACATCAGAGCCACAGACACCTGCTATCTCAGTCTTCAACAACATTTCGTCAGGCCCAATACTCGGAGACTCGTAAGTGTTGATTACGATCTGTCTCGGAGCCTCTAGCACTGCCGCTCTCACACGTTGCATCATTCATTTCTACCTCAGATTCATCCGAAGGTTAGGAACTTTACATGCCATTGTGCTTTGCACTTAAGTTACTTACTCCTCGCGTGCGTGTTGTCAGAGGCGCTGTAGTGCCGAAGATGCTCCCTCTCGGATCTGAACAAGTTTGGCCTTCATGGACTGATAGATGAAGAAGACATCATCATGAAGTATGAGCAACCTAGCACCGTCCATCACGCGTTTATCAGCATCATTCTTGTCCACAGCCAAGTCCATAAGCCACTTCCCTCTCGCTTTGCAGATGGACCTGGCCCTTCTGAGGTAATCCACCACCTCCGCATGTCCCATATCGCCCGCGTGACCAAGGGACACCGAAAGGTCTCCTGGGCCCAAGAATACTGCATCAATCCCTGGGACGGATATTATCTCCTCCAAGTTATCCACACCCTCTCTGTCTTCTATGAGCGGTATGACAAGTGTTTCACGATTGGCCTGCTCGACATACTCTGAAAACTCAGCTACAATATCGTGCAATCCCCGACTCGGGGCAACACCTCGATACCCGAGCGGAGGATACAGCGAGTATTGAACCATCAACTTGGCGTCATGCATGGTCTTACAGTGAGCTACCACTACTCCCTGCGCCCCAAGGGTGAAAGCCTTCAAAATCATGCTCCAATTATTCTCTGGCACCCTGATAAGAGAGGTCATATCATAAATTTCACATGCCCTAATCAGGTTGCCCAAACTGTTTGAATCATATGGGGACGGCCCAATTGCTTCAACATCTATCATCACGAAGTCAAATCCGCAAGCGCCAATAGTCTCGACAAGAAGAGGCGAATCTATTGTTACGTATGCACCATAAGCAATCCCGCCTTTACGAAGAATTTCCTTTGCTCTATTCACAAATCTTCTCATAGACGATCTTTGCCTCGGTCACGAGGCAAACCGCTGTAACGTATTTGAGGCTTACGACATGAATACAAACTATCGCAGGTGACTCACAGTGAGCTCCCGTTGAATAGGCACGAAGTTGTCTGTGTAGACGAAGCCTAGAATGCAGATCACTCAACGCGTTATATTGCCAAGAACATCGAACATGATCTCTTGGGGTTGCCCCACTGCCCTTATTCTTTCTGTCTCGTCCGCACGTAATCTCAATTCTTTGATGAGATTCTCAGAAACCCACATGCGCTCCAGATCTAAAGTGTTTCTCACTCTCACGACTCTTGCCTCGTCGATATCGACAGGAGGGTGTATGATCTTAAGACTCGTCTCGATCGCAGCCCTGTCGCTAGATAGGAACACAGGTATCCTGCAGCATTCGGGGAAGCCATTGGTCAAACCATTCATGAAAGTGCTCTCGAAATCCAATTTGTCAAAAAGGCGACGAGTTGTAAGATCAGCCAACCCGATTCCAGCGGCGTTTCCCTCGGCTTCTCTAGTAAGGTCCAAAACCACTATAACCTTCGCGTTGAGGCTTCCGGGAGGACATTCTGAAGACATCAAGAAACGCCCCGTAACGTTCGGATCCATTCCAGCTCCGCTTATGTTCTTTCCTATCTCATCTATTATGAGAACATCTATGGCTTGGAAAGGAATTCGCGGCATGAGCTCCTTGGCCTTCTCAAGTAGTTTGGCCTCCTGCTTTTCTATTTCTCCGGCAGGAATGGCTCTTATCAACGCGATCTCGTGGCGAGCGTTCTCGACTATTGCCAATCCAACGACTATCGGCGAGTGATCGATGATGTGTCTAGCAACTCTCGGAAGATAGCCATGGTATGCTTCCATGCCGTGCGAATGAAAAGTTTCTGCACCTTTCTGCTTTCCCAGCCCGATCACGGCAAGTTTCATGAGTCCGCTCTCTATCGTGTCCTTGAAGTCCGTGTGTGGTTTCACACGATTGACAAGGATGATCCCGTCTGAGGATAGAGCATCCCTGCTTACGTAGACCGGATAGGATCCGTTCAATCTACCTATTTCTTGAACTTCAAGAGAGGACACTATTGGAGCCGCAACGCTTTCTTCTGTAACTCCAAGCTCCCTCAAGACTGCGACTTGGCCGTCAGGTGTGGCTCCACCATGGCTGCCCATGGCTGGTATTATGAATGGTAAGGCCCCGCATTCCTTCAGCGCGTGAACGAGGGTGGAAACGCATTCTGTAATGCTTGCAATTCCCCTACTGCCTACAGCAACGGCTATCTTTGAACCTGGCTTGACTAGTCTTCGAAGGCCTATCTTATCGAGCTCAGTCCGAACTGCAGATCTAGGGTCGTCTAACCGCTCGGATGGCACATTTTGAATGATCTCAACCATTTTGGGGAGCATGGCAGTTGCACGGGGCACCAGCTATCTCTGGCCCGTAGACAAAGCTTTTTTGGCGCGGCGCACGGACCAGCGAGGCTGTAGGCCACACGGTAAGCCAGTAGCTTGCAACGGCGAATATGATCGGAGGATTCTGATCGAGGGCCTCTCTGTAAGATAGTTCTCTATTCGCCGGACCTGACTCGAATATTCACCCATAGACATTGGTCGGATCCACAGAAACTCCTTTCGGAATTCGGCCATGCTCCTAAAGAAGCACCGCGTTGAACAAACCCGTGGGAGCCAGCAACGGGAGCATAGTAACGACTTCTGGCAATGCTACCGGAGCTCTACAGAGTAACAGCGCTTTCGAGCGCATCACATTTCGAGCGTTGGGAATAGGGTGTGGGTCTCGTTCAATAGGAACAAGCTGCACATCTTCGACAAGAAGACCGAGAAAGCAATCGTCTAAGAAGCAGTCCTCCTCACACGGCGCATGACTTATGGCCGATTTTTTATCATCTTCACGGAGGCGCGCACTGAAGAGTCTCAACTGGCAAGCATGTAGTATGTATTTAGGATAACACAAATCTCTTTGTGGCATGGAAAGTCTTATTTCTGGGGTGTCGGCGTACCTGCGGGCGAGGAAAGATTTCTATGTCTAAACCTGAAGAAGAGAAAATATCTAGACGAAACTATCTGCAACTCGCGGGAGGAACGATTGCTGGGCTGGTTGTCGGCGGAGCGTTGGGATACCTCGGGAAACCGACAGTCACGGCGCCCGCCGAAACGGTCACGAGCACTGCAACGCAGACGGTCACCGTAACCGGAACTGCGACACCGCCGCCTGTTACCACTGCGACGCCCGCACAAGTAATCGACTTCTATGTCAATCCAGATCTCGCTGGAACTGAATTGGACATAATGGCCTATGATACGATCGACACCGTAAACGCGAAGAAGTTCATCGATGAGTTCCAGACAATAACTGGGATAAAACCAGTATGGACGGTCATGGCTGAGTCGGATGCAAACGACAAATTGTCGCTCGAATTCGCTGCAAAATCAGGAACATTCGCGCTCGATTACAATAGCATGGATGGATCATTCGTATACAACAACGCTATCGCCGGGAACTGCCTTCCTCTAAACGACTGGTTCGCTAAGTGTCCAAAAGAATACAATATTGACGACGTTCTCAAGCCAACGGTGCAGGCGTCCTCGACCGACGATGGCACGATTTACGGTAGCTTGTGGGACTGCGGTAACCACTGGTTGGCCTACAGGAAAGATCTCTTCGATGCGGAGAACGTCAAAGTTCCCACTAATCTGGACGAACTCGTAGCAGCTGCAGAGCATTTCTATAGGCCCGACAAGGGCTTGTATGGGATAGCGCTTTTCGGGACTCCCGACCTCTTCCCGTTCTTCCACTGGGATATGTTCATCTGGGGATGTGGAGGAAAACACCTCGACGAAACAACGATGGAGCCTCTTGCTAACTCCCCCGAAGTCATAGAAGGAACAGAGTACTACGCAGAATGTGGAAAATACGCCATTGACTGGGCTAACTGCGAGATCAATAAGCCCACGACGTATTTCGCGGCTGGAAAGGCTGCGATGGAACTGAACTTTGTGACCGCGCTTGCGCCCGTACTAGACCCGACGACCTCTGTAGTGTATGACAAGACGGGCTTCGCACCGTGGCCTGGCAAAGTTAGTCAGCCGAATATTCTAACAGCGACAGGGTATAGCGTGAACGCATATTCAGACCCGAAGGCGCAGGAGGCAGCATTCTCACTACTTACGTTCTTTACTTCGCCGCATGTCCAAGCTCAAGCACTGAAGCCTGACTATGGATGGCCCCCGATGCGAGCATCCGTGGCCGAAGCACCCGAGAATCAGCCAGACGTGAACACGAAGTGGGGTTGGATGGCTCCAACGATCAAGGCGATAATCTCAGCACAGCCACCTGGAACGAAAGGCGCGGCGTCTGTAGCAGCGTCTCCGCTGCCACGAATTCCCAAACCTGGCGTCAGTTTCGGATACATGAAAATAATCTATACGAACTTCGCGAAAGTAGTCGCGGGTACGTGGACCGCCGAACAAGCGATGGACCAATCTCAGAACGATCTCGTGGACCTGTTTAAGACGAATGGGCTGCTTAAATAGGTCCTCTTTTTTTCTTCTACAATTCGCGCCGCCGGGTCACGCTCCAGCTGTGCTTAGGCGGAGCGGGTTCGGGTTACCCTGCCTGGCCGGGAGCATTGTACAAAGATGAAAGTAAATCCAAACCTACTACTCTTGCCGGCGATGATCTACATAACTGTTGTAACATTCTTCCCAGAAGCTTACGCGGTGTACATCAGCGCTTTTAGATGGCTTTTCCCAAGCCCGCCCGTTTACGCCGGGCTGGATAACTATACAACCCTGTTCAGCAGCGACTTGTTTTACAGTTCGTTATACAATACCGGGTTCTGGGTTGCAACGACCTATGTAATTGAGACATCGATCGCTTTGATTGTTGCTCTTCTCCTTCAGAGAGACACTAGACTGAACAAATTCACAAGAATCCTGCTGATAATCCCAATGATGATACCGCCTGTCATCGTATCGGAGCTATGGGCTTATCTGTTCAATCCCATCTATGGCCCAATCAACCACTTCTTGCTTGCCATAGGAGGCCCTCAGCCGGACTGGCTGGGGCATCTTCCCGAGGCATGGTATGCGCTCACCATTGTTGATATTTGGCAGTGGACACCGTTCCTAATCCTGATATATCTGGCCGCGCTTTACAGCGTCCCGCAAGATTTAGTCGAGGCAGCCGAGGTCGACGGTGCAAGCACGATTAGGAAATTCAGGTACATAACCCTGCCTTTGATCCTACCTATAATGTTCATCGGAGGACTCCTAAGAGTGGTGGATCTGCTGAGGAGCTTCGAGAATGTTATGCTACTAACTCGTGGCAATCCAGGCCAAGGTACATGGCTGTACTCCTTCTTCATTTTCTACGAGGGATTGGCAGGGTCGCTTCAAGTCGGCTACGGTGCAGCGGCGTCCATAGTATTCCTGCTGATGTCAGGAGCCGTGGTGGTGACCATAATCCTGCTGTATTTCCGGCTGATGGCGAGGGCTTAGCTCAGATGAAACAGAACCGGCTCACTGAAACTCTGCAGACTTTCCTAGTAATGCTCGTTTGCATATCTATCATAGCGCCCCTATTTTTCATGTTTCTGACATCCATCAAATCCAATGTAGCAATTTTCACATCTCAGCTATTCAATTTCGCCCCTACGCTTGAGGGTTGGCAAACAATAATCTTTGCATCTGGCACTTCCAAGTCTGTGGGAGGAAACTGGCCACTGTATTTCTGGAATTCTCTGATCGTTTCTCTGGCAAGTACGGCAGTCGCCCTCCTCATAGGTCTCCCAGCAGCATACGCCTTGGCAAGATATGATTTCAAGAGGAAGAACTTCACAGCATTCATGATACTGAGTGTCAGACTTATTCCGCCGATAGCGTTTTTGATTCCGGCCTACCTAATCATCTTGTTTCTGAACATCCAGCATACGTACATGAGCGTCATCATGTTTTACATAGTCTTTCAAATTCCTTTTGTCGTATGGATTATGCGTGGATTCATAGAGCAGGTGCCCAAAGCTGTTGAAGAGGCAGCCGCCCTTGATGGTGCCTCACAATTGTTCATGTTCTTGAGGATTCTTCTGCCTCTTGCGATAGACGGATTGATAATCACCTCCGTCTTCTGCATCTTACAATCTTGGAATGAATTCCTACTCGGATTCACGTTCTTGAGCGGAGATAGCGTGACACTACCTGTCGCGGCAGCGCACCTGTCCGATTATGCCTTGATCTCATGGAACATGGAGTTTGTTGTCGGGATGATATCAGCTCTGCCCCCAATCGTTTTGGCAATACTGATCCAGAAGCATCTGGTTAGAGGACTTACATTAGGTATGGTAAAAGGCTAGGAATACTGGTGCGACAACGTCACCTCGTATGGACCTGAAAGAGTCCTATCGCGTGCAGCTTGAAATATTAGATGGTCCTAAACCAGAGCTCGAACGCAGCGAGCGAGACTAAGCATCGAAGAGCAAGAATCCCTTCGAGGCCGGGGAAGGCTTATCAGCGCGGGGTGAAACAAAGTTTTTGCGATCTCAATGAGCACGAGTGAAAGAAAGACGATTCCCAAAGACATGGTGACACTAAGAGACTTACACCACATTTGCCTGCTAGTCAACAATATAGAGAAGACCGAATCGAACTTCGCCAAGCTCTTCGGCGTTGGCCCCTTCGTGGCAACACCTTATGAGGCGCCGACATCAAAGGCGACGGTCCGTGGAATACACCAGGGATACAAGCTGAAGTTCGCGAATGTAAAGATCGGCCCAATAACCTTGGAACTCGTGGAACCTGTCGAAGGCGAATGCGAACTTACAGAATCCCTCAAGGAACAGGGTGAAGGGCTTCATCACCTGGCCTTCTGTTGTCCGCCGCCTATCGATAATGAGCTTGCGAAGTGGAAGAAGCTTGGGATCGAACCGCTCCAAGTCGACAAGAGCATCTACGAAGACCCACGTTACGGATGGGCCTACATGGATACAGAGAAACTTGTTGGATGTGTCATCGAGATCGTGTGCTTCCCGCCCTAGTCACGGCGCACAGACCTCACAAGCTAGCACCCGAATTACGGCGACTGCAAACGATGCGACATACGAGGAGCAAACGGAAACCCGAGATGGTCAACCCCACGAGCCCCTAGCTGACTATTCCGGCAGAAATCGCTTTTGATTATAGAGCAAGTCAGGCGCTTGTCAAACCAATAACCGCTTATATCGAATGCCAGAATTCTGCTGATGTGGTCGTATCTTGAAACTCGCATGTGCACTCCACTTGTCCCACGGTCAAGTAGAGATCCCCAAGGCGGCAAGTCTTGTGGCGGAGGCTGGCTTCGACGCATTGGAAATCTCGCCTTGGATTCCGAAGAAACTGACCCGCACCCGCGTCAACAGTCTACAGAGAGCGCTGCGAAGAAACAGCCTAGCATTCTCCGGATTCACTTCCCTTTATCCACCTGAGATGACGTTGGCGTCATCATCCGCTGCCTTCCGAAGGAAGAATATCCTGTACACTAAGCGGCTCATCGAGCTGGCCCAAAGCCTGGACGGGAAGCTCTTGGTATGGGGAAGCGGCCGAGCACGAAACATTCCGAGCGGGGTGCCGTTTAGAAAGGGCTACGCTTGGCTTGTCGAGCTGCTCAGAGCGTCGGGAATGACAGCGGATCAGATGGACATCAGGATAGCGATTGAACCGCTCAATCGGTTTGAGAGCACAATCATACACAATGTTAGCGAAGCCCTCTCATTGGCTAAGTTGGTGAATCATAGTAGCGTCGGCGTCGTATACGACACGTTCCACGCCAACCTCGAAGAAGATTCATTCACCAAGCCGATCCTACTTGCCGGCGAACGGCTCGCAGCTGTACATGTCTCCGACTGCAATAGGAAGATCCCAGGGAAGGGTCACATTGATTTTTTGCCCATATTCGATGCCTTGAAAGAAGTGCGGTACGACGGATACGTAACGCTTGAGGCAATCCTGAGCCACAACCCTCGCCAAGACCTGGCCAATGCTCGGAAATACCTAGAGCACATGATAGACTAGAGATGTGCTGAGGACCGGGCTGCTCCGATCTTGTGATATTCGAATCTTCTGTCTTCTCTTCGTAACTACCCTGCATGAACGTAGGGTGCTTCCGGATTCCCTCAGGGTCCGATAGTCAGGTTTCCTTCTTTTCGACCAGCTCGAAGATTATGCCGGTTTGCCCTTCGGTGTCCAGGTAGGCCCATTTTGTTCCAGGTCGGTTTCCGCTTTGAATTACATTGAACCCTTTGGCCTTCATGTCGCCAACGCTCTGCTCCATGTTTTCAGCTCGAATCGCTAGATGGTGAAGCCCGTACCCTTTTCGACGAGCATACTCATCATAGATAGTCTCACCCGAAAGAGGCTGCATCAGCTCAATCTGTATCTGCCCGGCCTTCGCAAGCGCTATTCTAATCTTGAATCTCCCTGGCCTCCCGTGAAAAGTCAGGTCACGGTATTCAGGTTCGAGAATCTGAAATGGTCCGATGCCGATCAGCTTCTCGAGCTTCCTTGCGGTCTCCTCGACGTCTTTGACGAGGATGCCGACCTGCATGATTTCTACGCGCGATGAAGAGTCTTGCAAATCGAACACCAACAGGCGAACAGCTCTGCCGTTCCAGGCATTTATGGATTTCAGTATCATCGTGACTGATGAATGGGCACGAGAGACGCTCATAAGTATGGGTATGCTGTGGCAAAATGCTAGCACGTCAGATGGAGAGCTGCGAGCACTCGTTTAGATTTTGACAGGGCGTTGACAAGTTCGCAGGCCTCCTTCGTTTTCTCCACTAACAACTCGATGCCTTTCTTTTGAACATAGAGCTTGGTCTCATTCGAGACTTTCATCATTCCCATATATCCCGTTCCTACGACAACAACTTCAGGCGCGAACTCCTCAACAGCAGCTTTGATGTCCGAAGTATGCAGGACATGGCCTTCTTTCCTCCACCAGTTCTCCTCGATCCTCTCTCCTAATATTACCAGATCGTTTGTATAACTAATGCCCCGAATCTTGATTCGACCGAAATCAAATGGCTCAATCAGTTCCATTAGCCGACCACACGCCTCCCTCGCATTCCGTGGACACTGTGCATTGCAGAGCCAAAGTCGGTTCAATCCCCAAAAGGAATGGAAGTTGGGCTGAACTCTTGAGTTCAGCTTCAACACTCAAAATGGTCACCGTCAAGCAAATCTGCTGATGAACTTCGTCTACGGAGATGTAAAGGCTCCCAGTCCTTCATAACAAGTAACCCCTGACCTAGCGCTGTTCGGATGCGGAGGGGTAATATCCAACCTCGTTATCTTGCCCTAAGGCTGCATTCATGAAAGACACAGACGATTTCACCCACAGATTGCTGAAATTGCTTGGAATCACTCAAGCGAGAACTAAGAGTTCAGCCGCTGGTAAAGGGACAAGTGATGAAGAGCTAATTGTAACGGACGGCACAGAAGCCAACGAACTGGAGGTTGCCCGGCCTAAGTACGAGCTATTAGCAATGTACGGCTTCTCAGCCAAGTACCCCAACAATGCACGGCTTGAACTCAACCCTAAGACGAGAAGGGAGAAGGGCGACATAGTCTTCCATCTCGAAGGGGGCTTCAGAGTTTTCCTCTCATGGGGAAGCTTGCAAGAGGCAAGGAAGCGATATGCGACCGCAGAGGCTCAGGCATCTGCCAGCATTCAACGCTCTGTCAAGAGCACACACGCGAAACTAGAGGGGACGCCTGAAATCAAGAACTTGAAGATTCAGGGGCATGATGCCACCTACACTCATGCACGGATGTTCATGGACCGAGGGGGCTTCCCGTTCGGGGCAGGTCGAGTGACGCAGGACTCGCACTCCTTGCACTTGCAATGCGACGAGTCGGGAAGGTACTATGTAATGTACACTTTCGCGCGGCCTGAGTCATCCGAACAGCTGGGAAAGATCTTCGAACCGTTAATGCTTTCATTGAAATGTCATGCAGCCTAAGCTCGGCGTTTTTCGGCTTCACGGACGATACCCCAGACCTGTTTGTATACATCCGCGGGCAGCGCAGGGGGTTGGTGGGAGGCGAGTATCTTCTTCGCCGATTCACGAGCCCTGACTTCGGCGCCATTTTCTCCTCTTTCATGCCACTGAGACCAAGTCGTCCTGTCTGAGACCTGGGGTATCCATAATTCTTCTCTGAAATGTCTCAGAGAATGCGTCGTGCCTAGAAAACTTCCTCCGGGCCCTATGCTCTTGATGAGATCTGCTGCAACATTTTCTGCGCTGACATCTATTCCCTTGAGAATTCTCCTTGCGAATCCAACCATCTCTTCGTCCAGGATGAACTGCTCAAAGCTCATCGTATTCAATGAGTCGACCATCGCCATGCCTGCTACGATGTTCAATCCTGCCATCGCGGGGACCAAACACGTAGCCATCTTTTCGTATCCGCTTTGCGCGTCAACAACCTTTGAGTCCGTGACAAGACCTCCTCCTCGTGTTGGCAAACCGTAGTATCTGCCTAACTGCGCTTGGCAGACTCTCAGAAGTGCAAACTCCGGGGTTCCCATGGTAACGTTGGCTGTCTTCTGATCCAGATGT